>Ga0326597_10004089_pt1 | contig 20648 bp, 15 predicted proteins | sample RVTome_12_FD_203789 | JGI IMG/M metagenome (GOLD analysis project Ga0326597, IMG submission 203789) | Soil microbial communities from uranium-contaminated site in the Upper Colorado River Basin, Wyoming, United States - RVT100D185 | ecosystem: Environmental > Terrestrial > Soil > Contaminated >...
CGGCACCTATTTCAACAAACACACCTACAGCATCGTCGCCCGCGCCGGCATCCGCTCACCGCAAGAGCTGCGCGGCAAAAAGGTCGGGGTTCTCTCCGTCGTCGGTCTCAACGTAATTGCCGTCAATACCGCGCTCAAGCATTGGGGCATCGACGAAAAGAGCGTGACGCTTTTGCGAACCGGGGGCAGCCGGGACCGCTTCACCGCGTTGCAAAACGGCTTGATCGACGCCACCGTTCTCACCGGCGCTTTCGTCGACCGGGCGAAGGCCGCCGGGATGCAGGTACTCCTGGATCTGGGCGATCTGGAGGATTCATTTCCTACGGTGAGCCTCATGAGCACCCGGGGCCTGCAAACGAGCAAAAGAGACATCGTGAAAGGTTTTCTTCAGGGAATCGGCGAAGGAATCCATGTTTTCAAAACAAATCCTGACATCGGTAAGAAGAGCTTATCCAAATGGATGCGCACCCAAGACCAGGAGCTGTTGGAGAGCGCCTACCGCAGTTACGCGCCGCGAATTTCCTTCCCGCCCTACTCGGAGCTTTCAGGCGTACGGGTCGTGGTCGATGATCTCGCGACGTCGCGAGCCGATGCGAAAGGACGAAAGGCTCAGGAGTTCGTGAACGAGGAAGTTCTTAGAGAACTCGACAAACAGGGCTTCTTCAAAGCCCTGCAAAAGAAGTGACGGCGGGGCGGACCGGCGAACGGTTACGTTCCGGCGCGCTGCGGCTCAATTGGATCGAGCGAAGGGATTTCCGCCGCGCGGCTCGTGGGCCTGGTCGCCTATCGAGCGGTATCGCCGTGCCGCGCTCGCGGAAATTGCAACGCGCGGATGACTACCACTTTCCAACGACCGGGATGTCGCCCGCCTGATGACCAGGATTAGTGCCACAGAGATCGATCCCGCAGCCGTCCCACTGTCCGTTGCCGTTGAAATCCAGAAACCACTCGCCGGTACTCGGACGGAAGACACCGATTTTGCTGGTGCCTGTTCCGTTCCAATCCCCGGACACGGGCAGGTCGGCTGCGGTGCCGAAGGAGCTTAGACAACGATCCTTGGTACAACCGTTCCACGTGTGATTACCGTTATAGTCGAGAAACCACTGGCCGGTACTGGGACGAAAGAGCCCCAATTGAGTCAGCCCATTACCATCCCAATCGCCGGTTATGGGTTTATCGCCACGCTTAAACACTTTCAAGTATCCACAATCGTCCGTATCGCAGCCGTTCCATTTACCGTTGCCGCTAACATCCAGATACCATCGCCCTGTGCTCGGTCGAAAAGCTCCGATCCGGTCGTAACCTTGCAAATTCCATCTCCCGGATATCGGTATGTCCGTTCTTTCCCCATAGGGCCCCAGACAAATATCGATTTCACACCCCTCCCAGGTTTCATTAGCGTTTCGGTCCAATTGCCACTGCGCCGTATCGGTCAGGAACATGCCTAACTGGCTAGCGCCCGAGCCGTCCCGATCCCCGACCATGGGAACACCTCGACTGCCAAAAGGTGACACGCAATAGTCGATGGTACAGCTTTCCAACACCCCATTGCCGTTCAGGTCGAGGACCCATCTCGTGGAAGGTCGATAGACGCCGATTTTGTCGGTGGGACTGGAGCCAGAGCCGACAAAGGTCGCCGTGACGGACTTATTAGTGGATAAGGTCATGGTGCAATCCACAGTCCCACTGCAACCCGCGCCGTTCCAACCGCTAAACGAAGAGCCCGTAGACGGAGTCGCCCGCAGAGTGATCGTGCTGCCGAGGGCCAAACCGAATGTGCAAGTGCTGCCGCAGTTAATTCCACCTGTCGTGCTGGTGACCGTCCCGTTGCCGTTCGTCGTTACGGTGAGCAATGCCTGATTCAACGCAAAGTTTGCTGTACACGACTTGTTCGCGTTCATAGTCAACGACCCGTCCGTGCAATCAGCATTTCCAGTCCATCCCGCGAACACGGAGTCCGTGCCGGGGAGCGGAGTTAACGCTATGATCGATCCCGACGGATAAGTCCCGCTGCAAACCGTCCCGCAATTGATACTCGCCGGACTACTGACGACACTGCCGCTGGCGCTTCCGCCGGAGGTCGCTAGAACGGCAACACTCACATTGAGCGTGAAACTCGAAGCAAGATTGAAGGTGGCGGTGCAGGTGATGTTCCCGTTGACCGTGACCGTGCCGGTGCTGCAACCCGTGCCCGTCCATCCGGCAAAGCTAGAACCGCTGGCCGCCGTCGCAGTCAAGGCCAACGACGTGCCGGTGTTGTAGGTTCCCGAGCAGATGGCACCGCAGTTGATCCCGGTGGGAGCGCTGGTCACCGTACCGCTGCCCGTCCCGCTCTTGGTCACCGTGAGACTAGAAGCGACGGCATTGAAAGTCGCAGTCACCGTGTTGGCCGCGCTCATCGTTGCCGTACAAGTGCCCGTGCCCGTGCACCCGCCGCCGCTCCACCCCGCAAACGTCGAGCCCGCTGCCGCCGTCGCCGTCAGCACTACCGACGTGCCGCTGGTCAAGACCTCGGTGCAGTCCGCTCCGCAGCTGATTCCCGTGCCCGTAACCGTGCCGGTGCCAGTACCGCTCTTGCTCACGGTTAGGCTAAAGCTGGTCGTCGCGGCGGCTGTCGTCGCGCACTGTTCATTCGAATATCCAGAACTCCCCGCCGTGTTGAAAGCCTGCGCTCGGTAACAGTACGTCGTCGCATCCGGCAAAGCCCCATCCGTATAAGAGGTTGCATTCGCGGCAATCGTAGCAATCTGCGTGAACGTCGTGCTGCTTCCCGGGCGCCGTTCGATCCGGAAACCGTCTTCCGATGTGGAATTATCAGTCCAGCTCAGTGTGAGCTGTGAAGCAACGACTAAGGTGCTGGCATTGAAAGTCGCTGTCACGGTGGTGGCCGCACTCATCGATACCGTACAGCTGCCCGTGCCCGTACACCCCCCACCGCTCCACCCTGCAAACGTCGATCCCGACGCCGCCATCGCCGTCAGCGCCACCGATGTGCCGCTGGCCAGCACCTCGGTGCAGTCCGCTCCGCAGCTGATTCCCGTGCCCGTCACCGTGCCGCTTCCAGTGCCGCTCTTGCTCACGGTGAGCGTAAAAGTATTCAGATTGAAGGTGGCGAACGTGGCGGCGCAGGTGATGTTCCCGTTGAGCGTCACCGTCCCGGTGCTGCAACCCGTGCCCGTCCATCCCGCAAACGTAGAGCCGCTGGCCGCCGTCGCCGTCAGCGCCACCGACGTGCCGCTGGCCAAGACCTCAGTGCAATCCGCCCCGCAGTTGATCCCCGTGCCCGTCACCGTACCGCTTCCAGTGCCGCTCTTGCTCACGGTTAGGCTAAAGCTGGTCGTCGCGGCGGCTGTCGTCGCGCACTGTTCATTCGAATATCCAGAATTCCCTGCCGGGTTGAAAGCTTGCACCCGGTAACAGTACGTCGTTGCACTCGACAAAGCCCCATCCGTATAGGAGGTCACATTCGCGGCAACCGTAGCCATCTGCGTGAACGCCGTGCTGCTTCCCGGGCGTCGTTCGATGTTAAAGCCGCCTTCTGAAGTGGAATTATCGGTCCAGCTCAGTGTCAGCTGTGCAGCAACGACTTCGGTGGGCAAACCTAAAAACGTGAGACTTGTGAGAAAGAAAGAAAATGCGACTGATTTAATAATCGATCTTCGTTGTGACATGCGCTATACCCCCGAGGGACGCGAAGGAAGGCCGACATGAGCACGTCCATCGAAGGTTAGTACAACTTACCGGCGGCTCTGCTGCCATATCTCGCTTGAGACTTAGGCCAGAAGCTTTGCGTCCCACCCTTTCGTGTGGTTTGCCCTTGACGGTTTAAAATTACCTAAACGATATATCTCTCCATTACTTTCCACCCCTGTAATCAGTGATCACGCAATGTTTCCTCTGTTCCTAATACGTCTCGCGATCACCGCGAATCGTCGCCGCAGAAACTTTTGGAAACGCTAAAGCAAATTTACAATTACGTATTTACATTTCAGCAAAATGAGTGCCATGTGAGCGGAGAGCATATTGGGGTGCCCGTTCGTCCTTCTCAGCCCTGCTAAGAAGACTTGCGAAATAATTCGCCGAACAGATTTGTTCCCGCTCAACAAATTCACCGCAAGTTGGTCTAAGTGGAAAACTACTCCGTAGAATTTCTGCGCGAATTTGCTGAAAAGTGAGGTAAGAAAGGCAGGATCGGCCGCGGCAGGTCGCCAGTCGCGCCACAAGCGCATCTTGAAGACGAAACACGACAGCGATGATCCCGCAGGCAAAAACCTACATATCGCTGTAGGCCGCGCATATGAGGAACGGTCGGCCACCACCAACACGCCGGCCAAAGGTCGAACAAGTTTCACCACGCGAGGCGCGCGCAGAAAAAGCTTACGAGCAATCACATCCGAAGAGTGCACGCCGCGCTGGGTTCAGACGGGAGCTTGTGACCTCAGAGCCGAGGATTCAGGGAATCCTGGATTTCTTGTCCGACTCCATCCCGGAAGCCAAGAAAGCTCTGCCGTGTCAATTCTTCGACGATCGATTCGTGCGGCAGGTGAATGCCGGCAGATAATCCGGTGACGCGAATCAGGGCAAGGATAGCCGCTTGGGTACAAGTTCGGTTCAACGCAGGCGCCGGGTCGCGCCGGCGCTGGAGTCCTTGGTCCCGGCTGAGGTAAAGCTATCAGCCTCCGAAGACGCCGCACCGCCACGCGGGATCGCGACGGTCATTATGTCGTCTCTTGCATCGCGGCGCCGCTAATGTCGCCTCGCTCGGTAGGCGTGGCCGCCTCAAGCACGGCTAGCGGCATGGTTTTAACAGCGCTACAGCCCGAACGAAAGCGCGCGACCGCCCCTCGAGTATTGGGACCCGAGATTCCATCGACCGTGCCGGGATCGAAACCGGCATCTTTCAAACGCACCTGGATAATCCGAATTTCTTCTTTTCTCAGCATCGTCCTCGCCGGGTTGTTTCGATTGGCTCCCGAAGATTCTATCGCGGGCGCTATCTTCTCAAGATCAACCGCCTGCAAAAGATCATTCAAACCGGAGCAACTGGAGCGCAAACGCAAGAGGGCAATCTTGGTTTTAGGACCGAAGACGCCGTCGATTCGCCCTGGATCAAAACCCACCGTCTTGAGCAGCGTCTGAACCTGCCGGATTTCTACTACATCGAGCGTAACCGACGAGGGTTGTTTACGATCGCTATCCCCGGCGTTGTTACGTTTGACGTCGCTGTTCGCGGGAACATTTTCCGGTTCGGCGCTGCTGATCTGGTTTTCCGGATCCGCCGCGGCTGGCGTTTCAGGCTGCTCCGAAAGCGTCGCGCATCCGAAAACAACAAATAACAACAACATGACCAAAGAAAGACTTTTTGTCATCGGTGCTCTCCTTAGACTGTGCGGATCGAACCTTCAATAAGCAAGCGACATGCCCTAGCGGGGCGTTCTCAAAACGGAAGAAAAACCGGCCAATTAAGCATACCCGGACCAAGCTTGAGCCCGGCCCATTGACAATATTGTCTTGCTTTGCAATGACCCTGTCGCCCAAGAAGAGGAGGACTGCAATCGCCGTGCTACGCCCGTTCCAATGCGGCGGCGAGATCGGCGATGAGGTCGGCGGTGTCTTCGATGCCGACGGAGTAGCGGATCAGATTATCCTTAATGCCGACCACCAGCCGCTCTTCGGTGGTGAGATCGTAGAAGCTCATCAGCGCCGGCTGCTCGATCAGGCTTTCAACCCCTCCCAACGACGGCGCGATCTGCGGAATGCGGCACCCGTCCACCACCCGAGAAGTCGTTTCGAGATCACCGGCGATTTCAAAGGAGACCACGCCGCCGAACCCGCGCATTTGACGTCGGGCGATCTCATGCTCGGGATGACTCGGCAAGCCGGCATAATGCACGGCGGTGACTTTGGGATGCGCCGCCAAGAACTCCGCCAGCGCTTGGGCATTGGCGTTTTGCCGGGCGATGCGCAGCGCGAAGGTCTTCAAACCGCGCACGAGCAGGTAAGCGGCTAGCGGGTCGATAATCGCCCCAGTGATCGCCTGTAACGAGCGAATGCCATCCACCAACTCGGCGGAACCCAAAATCGCTCCCGCGAGCAGATCGTTGTGACCGCCGAGGTATTTGGTCGCCGAGTGCAGCACGATGTCGATACCGTACTCCAGCGGCCGCTGGTTGAACGGCGTCGCGAAGGTCGCGTCGATGAGAGTCTTGATCCGGTGTCGCCGTCCGATATCAGTGAAGCGTTCGAGATCGACGATACGGTTGTATGGGTTCGTCGGCGATTCACTGACAACCAGGCGGGTCGTCGGACGGATCGCTTCCTCAATCGCTTCATAGTCTCCCGCCGGCACCACCGAGACTTCGATGCCGTAGCGGTGCAAAGTTTGAGTCAAGAATTGCCGGGTGCGCCGGTACGAGTCATCGGTCACGACCACATGGGAGTTATGTGACAGGACCGCATACATCGCCGTCGTAACCGCCGCCATGCCGCTGGAGAAAAGCAGGCAGGCTTCCGCGCCTTCCAGCACGGCTAATTTTTGTTCGGCGACGCGCTGGGTTGGATTGCCGTAGCGCCCGTACTCCTCGCGCTCAATGCGCCGCTGAAAGTGATCGTGAATCTCCTGGGTGTCGGCGAAGGTGTAAGTCGCCGTCTGGATGATCGGCGTGGCCAGAGCATTGCCGAGCTTGGGCCGCGGCTCGCCGCCATGAACCGCCAACGTGCTGAAGCCAAGCGGCTTGCCGTCAGCGCCGGTCGTCCCAAAGCGCTTGATGCTCTCCCGCGCCTGCTCGCCGGCTGCGTCACCGTCTTTAGGCTGGCGGTCGCTCATCAGTGCTCAAGAAGCCGCGTGCGCTCGACGTAACGGGAAATGGTATCGCTGATGACTTTCGGGTCGGCGGCAATTTCGACCGGGCGATTCTGTTGAGTTTTCTGGATGCCGGGGAGCGTGCCGGCGTGATAAGCGATCTTCTGGTCGGCGAACTTAAGACCGTTGGCCGTCGAGATCACCACGACGCGTTCGTGACCGTGAATCACTTTGCGTTCGACCAGCTTTCGCAGCGCCGCCAGAGCTACACCTGTATGCGGACAATTGAACATACCGGTGCGGTCGGCGCGCGCCACCTCTTCGGCCAACTCCGTTTCCGATGCCTGCTCGACCACGCCGTTGAAGCGTTGCAGCGCGGCGATCGCCTTGCGGATGCTCACCGGATTGCCGATTTGAATCGCGCTCGCCAGAGTCTTGCGCGCCGTCACCGGCTCGAAGTGCTCGAAATTTTTCAAATACGACAAGTAAAGCGGATTGGCGTTCTCCGCTTGTGCGACGCAAAGACGCGGCAGTTTCGAAATCATGCCGAGGTCGTACAGCATCAAAAAGCCCTTGGCAAAAGCGCTGACGTTGCCAAGATTACCCCCAGGCAAAATCACCCAGTCCGGCACTTCCCAGTCGAACTGCTGGACGATCTCGACGGAAATAGTTTTCTGCCCTTCGATGCGCAAACTGTTCATCGAATTGGCGAGATAAATATGCTTGTGCTTGGTGACTTCCTGCACCGCCGCCATGCAGCCGTCAAAGTCGGTATCGAGCGACAGCACGAGAGCGCCGTTGGCGAGCGGCTGGACTAACTGGGCCGGCGACACTTTATCGCGCGGCAAGAACACGACGGTCGGAATGCCCGCCGCAGCGCCGTAGGCCGCCAGAGCCGCTGAAGTATCGCCGGTGGACGCGCAGGCCACGGCATCGATCGGCTCGCCATTGGCGATCATCTGATTGACCACCGAGACCAGCACGGTCATGCCGAGATCTTTGAACGAGCCGGTGTGCGAATTGCCGCATTGCTTCACCCAGAGATCCTCGACGTGAAGCTGTTTGCCGTAACGATTGGCCCAGAACAGATTGGTGTTGCCCTCGCAGGTGGACACGATGTTCTCGTTGTCGATGAATGGGACAACCCACTCCTTTTTCGCCCACACGCCCGAGCCATAGGGGTAGGAATTCTGGCGCAGGCGATCGTCGAAGAGTTTGACCCAGGCCGCTGCGGCCCTGGTCTTGAGAGCATCGGTGTCGTGGTGCACTTCGAGTAAATCGCCGCACTTGGGACAGCGGTAGATGATCTCAAGAAGGCTATACTGCCCCGGACACCCATTGATACACTGAAACCACGCATTATAGCTCATGGCCCAATCTGCTTTCTCCGCCTGCGCGGGAGCACCCGCACTTCAATTCGTAGTCACGTTTCGACCGGCCGTAACAACAACAATTACGCCGCAACGGATTTCTATATTGCCTGCTTTGGTAGAATTTTCCAGTGCATCCTGCGATTAGTTTGCCTGTAGTGGTCACCGCCGTGGACATTATCTACGCCTTTATCCCTTGCTGATGTATGCAAGTCATGGATTCGCGTCAATCCAGGCTTTGGCGAGATTGATAACATACCGTTCCGCGTCTTCGCCGGTCTTGAAGCGGTCGGTGAGACCGCCGATGCTGTGCGAGCGGCGCTCGCCGTCTTGCGTCCAAGTAATTTCGGCTCCCGCAGTCCACTGCTTGTCGCTTTGGTTCTGCGATGCGAAGGCGATAATCAATCGATCGTTGTAGTAAAGGTTTGCCATGCTGCCGCGAATTATAGACAACTCGTCGCGCGGATGCCAACCATCAAAGCGTTTAGCTCAATGCAATTCCGATTACAATCGACCCACCGAAAATGAACTATCCCGCAGCTCGCGGCGGGTACCGAAGCACAGGCACGTCGAGCGAAATTGTAGTGTGGTTGGAGGCGCAGAGCGCCGATACCCACCGTGGCCCGATCTACCAATCGTCACTTCACCAACGGGCAACTTTACCCAAAACTGTTGTCATCGCCCGTCCATATTACTTCCCGGAAGTTAGGCCGTTGGGTCTCATCTCCTGCGGCTCGCCCCTTGCGTTTAAGCACCCCCAGCCGTTCGACTCGACCGAACACAAGACCAACGCGCTCAAAATTAAGGTGGAGGGGCAACTCTTTTGGCCACAAATTGGAACATAATCGATCCGACGAACGATGGGATACTGGAGGACCTTTCCAAGAAATTCATCCGCGACGGCGAGAAAGGGCTGATGCTGGCCATACTCGAAAACGCCATCGAGGATTCTCAAAAATACGTCCTGGCAACCGATAAAAAAGGTAAGGGGTTGTTCGACGCCGCGGAAGCATGGATCCTAGAAACCGACAGCCCCTCGTTTTTCTCCTTCAAAACCATCTGCGAATATCTCGAACTCGACCCCGACTATATACGCAAAGGCTTCACACGCTGGAAGGAAGCCAAGCGCAGGCAGACGAAAGAGTGTGCGAATAAATTGAAGTCCGAAGCCGCGTGACGGACTTCAAGCTTCTCCGTCAGCATCTCCTGCACAAACTCCAGTCGCCTTTTCGCCGCACCTATTGCGGCTAAGAGCCTCAAGTTATTCCCGTCGGTTTGGATCTGAGAAATGATGGAGAAGGCAGTTCAATTGCAATGCAACGGCTGAGGATAACGCACCGGCCAAGGCCTGGCTGGCCAGGGTATGCCTTTTTTGAGCCATTAAAAGACTTAGCCTTCTGACGGGAGAGATTTTACTTCCCTGACTTAAGCCGTCCAAAACAAACTGCTCGTAGCCTGTTATGCCTCGCCTCGCCGAAAAAAGCGGGAGAACTTTGTCGACGGCCACCCCTTTCTCCGCTTTGCCGCGCATATAGACGCCATGGCTGCTCCATGCGTATCGTGTTGGATCGCTTGCCATGCCGGAGCGAACCGGGTTTAAATGAATATAGCGAATCAGATCCAAAAGATAACTCTCCCGGTCACACAGGATGGCTTTATGCCGACCCTGAAAAAGATGGCCGACATTACGGTAACGCCGGTTGTAGTAGAGGGTGTAACGATAGAAGAGAATCTGCATCGCCTTGGCTAGCGAGATGGCGCCTATCTCGACTAACACATGATTGGGCATCAAACATAGGCGTACAATGTGAGGGAATGGCGCCCTTGAACATCTTCAAGCAATCGCCCAAAGCGACGGTAGTCATCGGCGTCTCTGAAAACGGCCTGCCATTGATTGCCCCGGCTGATAACCTGGTAAAGAGCTCCGGGAAAATGGAGGCGAGGGCTGCGAGTCATGCCGTCCCTCCAGCACCGCATTCTGACAATATTAAATAACCAAAGCCTGATAATCATCTAGCCGGCTCTGACAGCGATGAATTGTCACTGACGCTCTGACCCCCCCCGCGCTTTTCTAACGTCAAGGACAAGCCGTCTTATCGGATGTGACTCTGACTAAAATCCTTCCGGCGCGTCAATTCTGGCAAATTTGGATCAGTAAACTATTTTGGCCGGTGCCCGCTCTTGGGCCTTCACGCGGAGAGTTCGATTTCGGCGCCGAGAGCACGGGCGACCCTATTGAGCGTCGGCAAAGACCCTAGCCATTGCGAGGCTCCGATAGACGATGTGACAATGGCGCAAAGAACAGCGCCAGCGCAGAGATGAACTCCATGGGCTCCTCGATGGAGCACCATAGTGCCCCCGGCAGTGGTGCCAGCCACCATAAGCAGGAAGCAGCCGGTGATTTCTGACTTCTCCACATACAGAGAGCCGCTTTCAAGAACACGTCAAAGAAGTCGTGGACATTGTCGACGTACAGTTCGAGGACACGGGTGGACCCCTCCCAGAGAAGACCCTGCCCCCCCCCAGGTGACATCTTCGCCCGCTGTGAAAAGTCCGAGGCCCGCTAGCACGAGCCAGGGCAGGCGCCTGCTGGAGCGCGAGGCAGCGGCCACGGAAAGCGCGCAGCAGCCCAGCGCAAGCAGTACAGTCCCCGTCTCGATAGAGGCGTGTTCGCGTAACTGCAACTCCAGGGAGGCGGGATCAACACGAAACCAGATCAGCACGACGACAGAGAGCACAACGCCGACCACGACGTAGAGCATGAAGAGCCCGGACTGGAATGTGTTGCGCCTCATGGTGTGGTCCCTCGTGGCGCGCGCCAGCGCAACATGTGCCAGTTGCGGAAGTTGAGGCTAGCGGCGGATGACCAGCGATTCCCGAAGAGTTCGATGACTCGATCTTTTGGGTGGCGCGATCCAGTCACGTAGTACAGCGGGCGACCCGACAGCGCCAGATCGCGTAGCATGTTACTTGAGCTGGCGGGGATATAAAAATGCCGGCTGAGTACGGTCAGCGCGACATTGGGTCGGTTGAAGTATTCCTCCGTTCGATCCAGATACCGCGGTACTATTGGCATCCTGTCCGTATAGACGCGAAACGCGTTTACGAGATGTCGATTTTCCACCAAAATGATCGCCTCGTTTTCGACTGTCAGGTCAATGCGTAGGGCAATTTGGGCTTCGTAGAGATGTGTCTGAAAGTGTCTTTCTAGTGCACCGTAGCGCGCCGGGTAGCTCGCCGCGTTGCCCGCATAGAGTCGCGCAACCTCGTCGAACGCATTGCGGTACGTTCCGACTATGAGCACGCCGAGCACGGAGATGAGAGCCACCCACAGCGCCAGGCCCGGCTGCCTAAGGACCGGGAGGTCACGCTGCCAGCTCGCCAGAGCCACGAGAGTGAGACCGGCTATCGATGCACCGGCCCAGGGCTCGGGCTCCTGGCGGTAGTTAAAGAAGTGGAACGTAAGCAGCCCAAGAAAGAGCGCATTGGCCAGGCAGAGGTCTCGGTGGGCTCGCCAGGCGCGGGCTAAGACCAGCGTCAGGAGCCCCAGTGCGATCACACATTCGACGCCACCGGGCGCCGGTAAGTGCCAGCCAAAAAGGTACTGCCGAAATGCCGTATAGGCTTGGAGAATTCGTTGCGCAAAGACGTAATGGGTGTCGACCCACTGTCCCGACATATGGTATTCGAAAAGCCAGCGCAGAAAGCCTTTGGTGTCCCGAACACCAATCGCCCACCAGGCCACTGGGAGGAAGAATGCCGCCGCCGATATCGAGGCGACACCGTAAAGAATGGCCAACTCGTACAGGTCGCGGCGCCAATTGGCCCGAAAGTCTCGACTCAAGGCGGTGGCCAGAAGCAGAAATGGTACAAGCAAGCCGTTCTGCAGGTGCACGGCGACTGACAACGCCAACAATCCGCCGACCAGCGCCGCTAGACGACTGCGGCGGATGTGACGGAAGACTTGCAGATGTATCCAACCGCGAAGGTGAAAAAAGGGAAGCATTACCAGCAGCAAAAAGAACAGCATCATGTCCTTCTCCTCGCCGCGTGTCGCGAGAAGCCAGTGCTCCAAGGGCAGCGTAAAGGCCAGAGACACGAGTACCCCGCCCGATCGACTGCGCAGGATTTCCGAGAACAAGACATAGACCAGTGCCGCGTTGAGCGCCGCAAAAGTGACCTCGCGGCAGGTTACCACCAGCATGGCATCCTCGAACGGCAAAACCATGTAGAACACCCGCGTGATGAGTATGCCGAGGGGGTGAGCGAAGAAGAATCATCTAAAATGTAACCCTGGGAGGTATCTCGGCAATTTTGAGCGTGGGCGGGGAAACTGCTAAGGTACAACTCTTCGGGGACAATCTCTCAACCGGGATATCATGACAATACTTCGCTTCGATAATGTCTCAAAGGCGTACGGTCATCTCCCTTTGCTTGCCCATGTCGATTTTCAGATCGACCCGGGTGAGCGGGTTTGCCTGGTCGGCAGAAACGGTACCGGCAAGACGACCCTGCTACACTTAATCACGGGAGCCGCGCTGCCCGACGAAGGCGAGATTTGGCGCCGGGAAACGCTGCGCGTCGCCCATCTCGAACAGGAAGTGCCGCCCGATACCGAGCAAACCGTATTCGAATCGGTAGCGGCCGGGTTCGGAGAACTGGGAGGTCTGCTCGCGGAATACCATCAGGCGACGGGCCGGGCGGGCGGGGCGGATCCCGCCACCCTGGCGCGGTTGGCGCAACTGCATGGACGCATCGACGCTCTCGACGGCTGGAACATCAACCAAAAAGTCGAAACGGTCTTGACGCGCCTGAGCCTACCGGCGGACAAACGGCTGATCGATTGTTCCGGTGGCACTCGCCGCCAGGTCATGCTGGCGCGCGCCTTGGTGAGCGAGCCCGATCTTCTGCTGCTCGACGAGCCGACCAATCACCTCGATATCGGCGCCATCACCTGGCTCGAAAAATATTTATTCAATCACCGCGCAGCGTTGATTTTCATCACCCACGACCGGACGTTCCTAAGACACCTGGCGACCCGCATCGTCGAGCTCGACCGCGGCCGGCTCACTTCTTTTCCCGGCGACTTCGATGGCTACCTGCGCAAGAAGGACGAGTTGCTCGATATCGAGATCCGCGCTATGGCGAAGTTCGACAAGAAACTCGCCGAAGAAGAAGCGTGGATCCGCGGGGGCATCAAGGCCCGGCGCACGCGCAACGAAGGTCGGGTCCGGGCGCTGCAAGCGCTGCGGCAGGAACATGCGCAGCGGATCTCGGCTCAGGGCAAGGCATATTTCAGCATCGATGCCGGAGAGACATCGGGGAAACTGGTCGTCGATTTGCGACGGGTCAGTTTCGGCTACGGCCAGGACCTCGTCATCCGCGATCTTTCCACGCGCATCATGCGCGGCGACCGGGTCGGCATCATTGGGCCCAACGGCTCGGGCAAGAGCACGCTGCTTAAACTCATCCTTGGCGAGCTGACGCCGAGCGGCGGGCAAGTCGTCATGGGCACGCGATTGCAACTCGCCTACTTTGACCAGCACCGCCGGATTTTGGATCCCGAAAAAACCGTGCGCGAGAACCTGACCGACTCGAATTACGTCACCGTGCGCGGCCGCTCGCGCCATGTCATCGGCTATCTCAAGGACTTTTTGTTCCCGCCGCAGCGCATCGACTCGCCGGTGCAGGCGTTGTCCGGCGGCGAACGCAACCGTCTGCTCTTGGCCAGGATATTCACCCAGCCGGCCAACATGCTGGTGCTCGACGAACCGACCAACGATCTCGATGTCGATACTCTTGAGTTGCTCGAAGAGCTGCTGGCGGAATATGAAGGCACGCTGCTGCTGGTGAGCCATGACCGAACCTTCCTCGACAACGTGGTCACCAGCACGCTGGTCTTCGAAGGCGACGGCAAGGTCGGTGAATACACCGGAGGCTACGAAGACTGGGAACGTTATCGGCTGCATGTCGAGGCCGAGCGCGATGAGGCCTCTAGGCGACCAAGCCGCCTGGCGCCGGTGCGCCCGCCGGTCCAAGAGAGGTCCAACGGGAAACCGCGTAAGCTCACCTATAAGGAACAGCGCGAGCTGGAAGCATTGCCGGAGAAGATCGAAAGCCTGGAAGCGGAGCAGTCGGAATTGCACGGTCTGATGGGCGATGCGGATTTTTACCGCCAACCGAGTGAAAAAATCACCGCCACGATCGACCGCCTCGAAGCGGTCAAGCTCGAACTCGAAAGCCGCTACGCCCGTTGGCAGGAGCTGGAGTTGTTGGCGCAGGCCGCTAAGAGTTAAACGCCGAAGGAGGAATTGATGAAATTACGCATCGCCGCGGTCGATCTCGTTAGCAACACCTGTTTTCCCGTGCTCGCCGCTGACGAGTTAGGTTATTTCAAAGCGGAGGGGCTGGAGGCCCGGATCGAGCTCGTCGCGGCGCTCGGCGCAACCAAAGCGCTACGCGACGGCGACGCCGACGCAATGATCGCCGGGTCGGTGCATGATGTTCTGACCGAGTTTCCCGACTGGAAGGGTGTGAAGGTCGTCGTCGCATTATCTCAAGGAACTCCATGGCTGCTCGTTGTGCGCACCGATCTGGCCGCCAAGCGGGGCGATCTCAACGCGGTAAAGGGGTTACGGCTTACCGCGGCGGAAGGGCCGGACTTAGCCCTCAAACAGATGCTCATCGGCGCCGGGATCGATCCCGCCAAGGATTTGAAAATCGTCGACCTGGCGGGAGCGAAGGCCCGCGATGTTTCCTTCGGCGTGTTCGCGGCACGCGCCCTCGAAGCGGGTGAGATCGACGGCTTTTGGGCCAACGCCATGGGCGCCGAAACCGCGGTCAGCCGCGGTGGCGGAAAAATTCTCATTGACGTGCGCCGCGGCGACGATCCCGCGGAAGTGCGCCGTTTTACGTTTGCGGGTATGGTTACGACCGACGAATTCATCGAACGTGAGCCCGAGAGTATAGCGGCGGCGGTACGCGCCATCGTCCAAGCGCAAAAGGCGCTACGCGCCGACCCCAAATTGGCCGCTGAAGTTGGACGGCGAAAATTCCCCGAAGGTGCCGCGGCGTTGATCACGCGCGTCGTCGAGCGCGACGCGCCGTTTTACGACCCGGTCATTTCCGAGGAAGCGATCGTGAGTCTCAACCGCTTCGCTCAAACCGTCGGCCACCTTTCCGGCCCCGTGCCCTATGAACGGGTGGTCGCGGTAGGCTTCCGCCACCTGTGGCACCTTTGAGTCCGTGGAACGATTCGATCGATAGATTGTGCGAATGACATCCTGTAATCACAGCGCCTTGGAATTGTTGCCGGAAAGAAAAAAAACTCTACGCTGCCGTAGTTGTCACCTGACCATCGCCGCGGAGGAAATCGGCGATGGTTTTTGTCCCGAGTGCTTCGCCAACTCGGGAAGCAAGCGTTACGACTTTGAGGAAATGGCAGCGGTCGGGAGCGGTATCGCTCGTTACCGGTGCGAGCAGTGCGGAGCGATCGTCAAGAGCCGCGACTGACATAGTAAGGATGCGCGATTTTAGACTTGCCGGGCCGCGACGCTTGAGTTACTTTAGGCTGGGCTTGGTTCCCGAGATCATGTGACATTTTTCTCAACCCGGAAAGGAGACGAACAATGCTACAGGAACTTCAGATCAAAGAAAGTTTAAGTTGGCCGGAGGGGCGGCGCATCGCCGTCATGTTGAGTTTCGACTTTCAGGGCGGCGAGGATTTGCGGCCGAACAAGAACGGCATCATGAACCATGAGGAGTGGACGCAGGCGGAGTATGGCCCGCGCACCGGGGTGTGGCGCATTCTCAGAATTCTCGACGAGTGCGGCGTCAAGGCGACCTTTCTTACCTGCGGCGGCATCGCCGAGCGCTATCCCGACCAGGTCAAGGCGATCGTGCAGCATGGGCATGAAGTGGCCGGCCACGGCTACCACCATGAAGTCGCGCGCGACTTGACCAAAGAGCAAGAAAGGGAAGTCATCGAAAAAACCACCGCGATGATCGAAAAGCGCGCCGGCAAGCGTCCGGTGGGCTGGCGCTCCTGCACCCAGAGCCCGAACAGCATCGAGCTGCTGATGGAGTACGGCTACCTGTGGAACAGCAATTCGTTTTCCTACGACTTGCCGTTTCTGTGGGACGATGAGAAACGAACGCTGGTCGAGCTGCCGCGCCAGCCCTTCGGCGACGGCAGAGCTTACGGGCACGGCGACTCAGGCAATGCCAACGATGCGCTGGTGATCTGGAAGGGGATGTTTGACGAGTTTTACGAGGAATCGAAACTCGGCCCGGCCTTTTGTCCTTTTCAGTTCCATCCTTATATTTCCAGCCGCCCCGGCAGAGCACGGGCGCTAAAAGAAATCATTCAGTATATGAAAAAGCACGAGGGCGTCTGGTTCGCCAAGGGCAGCGAAGTCGCCGAACACACGCTCAAGCTTGCCAACGCATCGAAGAAGCCGGTGCTGAAGGAAGCGGTGGGTTCCTAGCCGCGGAATGACCCCAATCGAGACGAGACGACAGAGGCCCGGACGTGAAAACGCCGGGCATCTGTCGATTTGATCGGCCGAAGTCTGGTTGCTCCCTCGAACCCGAATTCCGCAGTTGAACATGAGCGAGGGGCGAACCCTTCGACTGCGCTCAGGACAGGCCTGGAGCGGCGAAGACACCCAGGTGTGCTGTTTGGAAGTCTTTTCCGCCGCTTGGCACAACGCCTTATTACTTTGACAAAGTTTGCACAGCAGCAAGATCCGTCCTGAGCTCAGGGGTAGAAAAGCATTGTCTTCGTTGCGCAAGGTTTGCCCCTCGCTCACAGCGTCACTTTCCCACTGCGGAATCCAGGTTGACGCGAAAGTTCGAATCTTAGAAATTTACTTCAGTCGCCATGCAACAAGTCGCACAGGTGATCCTCTTCGACCGATACGGGCGGTTGCTGATCTATTTGCGCGATAACAAGCCCGATATTCCCTTTCCCGATCACTGGGATTTCTTCGGCGGCCATCTGGAGAGCGGGGAAACACCGGATCAAGCTCTGGTCCGCGAAGTGGAAGAAGAGTTGGGCCTGGCGCTGAAGGATTGGAAATTCTTTCGCACCTACGTCTGCACTGAAGGCGACGCTTACCCGAACGTCAAGTATATTTTCTGGTCGCGGATCGACCAGGCGGTGAATGAATTGACACTTCGGGAAGGACAGATGCTCAAAAGCATCGAGCCCGAGGAACGAATCCAAGTTAAGTTTGCCAACATCCTCGACCGAATCTTGGAGGATTTCGTCGCGGCGGGATTATGGCCGGGTATGGTGGATAACTCATGAGCGAAACATCGGCAAAGAGAATTGAGAGAAAGAAGTCTTTGTGCTAATGAATGAATAGCTCCATGGAACATTCCCGCTTCGTTCATCTCCACTGTCACACCGAATACAGCCTGCTCGACGGCGCCAATAAAGTCGATAAACTCCTCCAGCGCATCAAGGCGCTCAAGCAACCGGCGGTGGCCATGACCGATCATGGCAACATGTTCGGCGCCATCGAATTCTACCGCGAAGCGATGAGCCACGGCATCAAGCCGATCATCGGCTGCGAGATTTACGTCGCGCCGAATAGCCGGTTCGAGAGAAAAGGCATCGACAAGGGTCCCAAGGAATACAACAATCATCTGATTCTTCTGGCAATGAACCAGGAGGGCTACCGTAATCTCTGCAAGCTCGTCTCCCGCGGCTACATGGAAGGCTTCTACTACAAGCCGCGGGTGGACAAAGAGCTGCTCAGAGAATTCAATGGCGGGCTGATGGCGTTGAGCGCCTGCCTGCAAGGCGAAGTCTCGCAAGCCCTTTGCGCGGGCAACGTCGAAAAGGCCAAGGCAGCCGCGCAAACCTACGCGTCGATTTTCAGCGACCGATACTACATCGAGATTCAGGACAACAAACTGCCGGCGCAAGAAAGGGTCAACCCGCTGCTGGTCGAGCTGGCCAAGGATTTGTCGCTTCCCGTGGTCGCTACCAACGACTGTCACTACGGAGAGCGCGATGACTATCACGCGCATGATTTGTTGCTCTGCGTGCAGACCGGGAAGACGGTCAATGAAGAGAACCGCCTCAAGATGGAGACCGACGAGCTGTTCCTCAAATCCGCCGAGGAGATGAAAGCGGGTTTTGCGTACTGCCCGCAGGCGGTGGAAAGGACCCTCGAGGTCGCCGACCGCTGCAACGTCGAGATCGAATTTGGCAAATATCACTTCCCGGCGTTTACCCCGCCCAAAAAAATAACTCTCGACGATTACCTCGACGAGCTGGCGCACCAAGGCTTGGAAGAACGACTCCAGGGCGTGACCGATCCGGCGACGCGAAAGGCTTACCTCGAGCGGCTCGAATACGAGTTGGACGTCATCAAGCGCATGCAGTTTCCCGGATACTTTCTGGTGGTCGCGGACTTTATCAATTACGCCAAGCGCAGCGGCATTCCAGTGGGTCCGGGCAGGGGATCGTCGGCCGGAAGTCTGGTCGCCTACGCGCTCAAGATTACCGACCTCGATCCGATCCGCCATGTGCTCTTGTTCGAGCGTTTTCTCAATCCCGAGCGACGTTCCATGCCGGATATCGACGTCGATTTTTGCATTCGCGGCCGGGCTCAGGTCATTCAATACGTCAAGGACAAATACGGCGCCGACCGGGTCGCCCAGATCGCTACATTCGGAACCCTCAAAGCCAAGGCCGCCATCAAGGATGTCGGGCGCGCGCTGGGTTTTTCCTTCGCGGAAACCGACGCCATCGCCAAGCTCATCCCCGCGCCCAAACAGGGCTTCGATCATACGTTGACCGAATCGATCAAGATGGAGCCGCGGCTCCAGGAGTTGATCAAAGGCGATGCGCGGATCAAAAACCTCATCGACCATGCCCTGCGCCTCGAAGGTTTGGTGCGCCATGCCTCCACGCACGCGGCGGGCGTGGTCCTGTCGAATTTGCCGCTGGTGGATCATCTGCCGCTGTTCGTCGATAAGGAAGGGGGGATCGTCACGCAGTTCGACATGAGCAGCGTGGAGAAAATCGGCCTGGTGAAGTTCGATTTTCTCGGGCTCAAGACTCTGTCGCTGATCCACGATTGCTTGGGCCTGATCGAGATGACTCGGGGCGAAAAGATCGATTTGAACGGCCTGACCCTGGACGACAAGAAGACCTATCGGCTGCTCTGCGACGGCAACACCACGGGAGTGTTCCAACTGGAAAGCACAGGCATCCGCGAGATGACCGTGAAAATTCGCCCCAACTGCTTTGAAGATCTGGTGGCGATCCTGGCGCTGTACCGGCCGGGGCCGCTCGACAGCGGCATGGCCGAGGAATACATCAAGCGCAAGAATGGCAAGGAAAAGAGCAAATACCTCCATCCTCTGCTGGAAACCATTCTCAAAGATACCCAGGGCGTGATCGTTTACCAGGAGCAGGTCATGCAGATCGCCCAGGTGCTCGGCGGCTACAGCATGGGCGACGCGGATATTCTGCGGCGCGCCATGGGTAAAAAAGATCCCGAAGAGATGGCGGCGCAGCGCGAGCGCTTCGTCGAGGGCGCCAAAAAGAAGAAGATCGACGAGAAACGAGCAACCGAGATCTTCGACCAGATGGAGACCTTCGCGCGCTACGGATTCAACAAGTCCCACTCCGCAGCTTACGCCTTGGTTTCCTATCAAACCGCTTACCTCAAGGCTCACTACCCCGTGGAGTTCATGTCGGCGTTGATGACGTGGGAAATGGGCGACACCGACAAGGTGATCAAGAATCTCGCCGAGTGCCGCGGCAAAAAGATCGAAGTGCTCGCTCCCGATATCAACGAGAGCCTCTCGGATTTTACCCCGGTGGGCGACAAGATTCGCTTTGGCTTGGCTGCGGTCAAGAACGTCGGAGAGAAGGGCGTCGAAGTGATCTTGCAAAGCCGCCAGAAAGACGGCGCATTCGAGTCGTTGTTCGATTTCTGCCGGCGGGTTGATTTGACCGCGGTGAACCGGCGCGTGATCGAGAGCTTGATCAAGTGCGGCGCCTTCGACTCCACGGAGGTTCCCCGGGCGCGCATGTTCGCCGCCTTGGACGAAGCCATGAAGGTTGGCCAAGGGCACCAACGGGATGAGCAGAGCAACCAGATCGATATCTTCGCCATGCTGGGTCCGCCGGCCAAAGGAGGTAAGAAACCAGGCGATGTTTATCCGCCGGTCGAAGCATGGCCGCAGTCCGAATCGCTGGCCTTCGAAAAGGAAGCGTTGGGTTTCTACATTACGGGCCACCCCCTGGACAAGTACGACAGGGCGATCAAACGAATCGCCAGCGGGACGATTTCGGCATTAAAAGAGAAAGCCGCCGCAGGAGAAGTTAAGTTGACCGGTATCGTCTCGGCTCTTCGACTTCGGAACACGAAAAAGGGCGAGCGTTACGGCAGCTTTAACCTGGAAGATAAAACGGGCTTCATCGAAGTGATCGCCTGGCCGGATGTCTACCG
>Ga0326597_10004090_pt1 | contig 20645 bp, 13 predicted proteins | sample RVTome_12_FD_203789 | JGI IMG/M metagenome (GOLD analysis project Ga0326597, IMG submission 203789) | Soil microbial communities from uranium-contaminated site in the Upper Colorado River Basin, Wyoming, United States - RVT100D185 | ecosystem: Environmental > Terrestrial > Soil > Contaminated >...
ACAGCTTTTTCCCCGAGGCCATGCTGGCGGTCGTGGAGAAAACATGGAAGCAGTGGCTCGGTCCGCTCGTTCCCAAGCTCCCACCCTACAGGTCGGTGATCGAGGAACTCCGTCCGCAGGTCACCGCCCTGCTCGTCTCCAAAGGATAGCCTCCGCAGGGCGGAAAAGCGCGTACGAGGGCAGGGGCGCCATCAAGTCAACGTAGTCAAAGACGTCCCGCATTACATAGTCAAAGACGTCCCGCCTTACATTTCGCGCTCCACGGAAAGGTCCCCTCGTCCAAACTCCGCCAGGGCGACCATTAGAGCCGCGGCGCCACACGACTGCTGTGCGGTTTGAGCCCACGCAAGCCTCATGGACACCTCACCGGAAACATCGCCAGGTGTACCGAAACAGACAGGGACATGATTGAAATGATGCGTGCCAATTGACGACCCCAGTTATTGCTTTGGTTTTGCGGAGTCTGGGATGGCCTCCATAGCGAGCGACCGGACTGTCTCGAGATGGTCTTCGGATGTCGAGCCAAATTGGGATCGCAGCATTCCCATGAGCACTGCCAGAGCATCGGGACTCAAGGCGCATCGGGTAGATTCGTATCCGGGGGACTTGACCCCTGGGCTGGATTCGTGGTGGACGACCTGTAGGCGGTCCAGGCGGGCGACACTGTCACTGGTAAGGGGCGATCCCGCCTGGGGGCAAAAGAAGAACTGCCGGTACATCAGACCACGAATCCTCGCTACCATGATCGGTGGGAAGCCACCGGAATGTTCGGGAGTCTGGACACCAAAGAGGGGTACCGTGATGATACATGCATGCTGAAGATGCTGCAGACCCATCGGCCGCAGGATTTGCGTTACATCGGGATACTGGGTAATGCCCACTGCGACTACTATCGCCGGCCTCAGCTTTGCTCGTTGTATCAGCAATTCTTCGGTCTCCCGCAAAGTGAGAGCCTTGATCGGAAGGCGGTTCTTGATCTTGAAGTCGAGGTTCGGATTCATGTCACGGATCTGGAATTTGGTTGCAAAATGTTCTTGAGGATCCGCCCGTTCGACCTCCATGATCTTCGGGATCGGGTAAATGTGGGGTGAGACAATCCAGCAAAGCTGGCCGGGAGTGGGGGTACGTCGGAAGGATTGTTCAGGAAGGGTAACGTAGAACGGCTCGATTATTTGGAGAATGCCCACGTCACGACTCAGGTCAATTCGCCAAGCTCCGCCCTGCCCTCAAGCCCTGTCTCCAGCGCAGGCTCGCGAAGCGCCTCGAGAAATTGGACGTAGTTCTCATCCAGGATCTCGCCCTCCCACCGGTTCTCCTGCTCTCTCATGCCGGTTGACAGTTTCTCCCGGAGCCTGCCAACAGCCTCTCGCGCCCTTGCGAGCTGATCCCGGTTGAGTCTCTTCATAACGATCTCGGTGGGCCGTTCAAGCGGTGTGCATCGAGAAAAGTCCAGGACCTCGCCGCGCCCGGCGTGCTTCATGGGTTCCGTCTCGAAGTAGACATGGTCGAGGAGTCCTTGGGTGTCACTTCCCCATCTTGTAATAGCTGCAGCGAGCGATCCGACGACGGAGAGCGGCAGAGCATTCTTAAGAACGGCGAGATCCGCACCGATTCCTTTGTAAAGGAAATGCTCTTCTCCGTCATACTTGCTCTGGTAGGGTATCGTCGCGATTAGATCGCGCGTTCGTACTCTATCAATCGTGGCCAACGCTTCCCGACAGTACGGCCCATAGTGCACGAATCGCCAAGGCCATCCAGTGAGGGTTTGGCCATTGTGGTATCTGGCGTAGTACACGTCAGCCAGGTAAAGAAATTTGACCAGTCGGATCGGGGAAAGTACCTCCCCTCGAGCCGCCGCCTCTTCTGCAATAAACTGCACAAGGATTTTAGGGTCCATCGAACATTTCCCCTAATCGCCCCCGTTCCAGCCTAAAGGCCACGCGATCCGAACGCAAGTCGGATTTGAAATGCGACGCCTTTCGGAGCTGAATGACTGCTTCACGGCAGTGCCTGACCCTTTACCTGGGCAATCCCTAGGTTTCGGTCAAGGAAGCGGCGCAGGATCTGGTGACGCGCCGACGTCGAGGGGAGGATTTTACCTTGACATCGAAAAAACGGCCTGGTCCCCCATTACTCGGTACTTGCCGGCAGGACATCTCGCCCAAATAAGTATGGTGTCCCCGGAATTCCATGTCCCCGGAATTCCCGGAATTCCAAATAACGAGAGGTAGCGTGCCCGGAATGAGATCGTCGTAATACCAGCAACCCAGCGGCGCTCGAGGTCCTGGTCGACTCGCCGCAATCCAAGGACGTCAAGTCCCTGAATTTTCTCCCGCTCACCAGAGTTCCAGAACGATTCCATCCGACTCCTGGCCGCTTATTGACTCCTTCTCTCGCGTGTTTCAGAAGAAATTGTCCTGCCCTAACCACTCTTGGGCAAAAGATCCCTCAGCCCTCGTATCAGCTCTTCGCGAAATTGCCCGGCGACGTCTCGAAGCGCCAAAGTTACGACCTCAAATGGGATGCCGAGGGACTTCCAGAGATAGTCGGACGACCAGTAGGTTAGCGACGAGAAGTAGTCGGGATAGCGATCCAGTTCATCGAAGTCACTGTACCTGGGCAAGAGCTCCGCCACGCAGACCTCAATTTGATCGGGATCGCGGAGCACTTTCTCCTGCATGAGCCACGCATAGAGACGCAATAGGTTAACCCGCTCCTGCTTCCGCACGGGGTGCGAGCCCATCGTCTTTGGATTTACAAAGCGGATCGCCCAAGCATGCGGTCGCCCGTCAAGTCGGTTTGGCTCAATAACGACCAGATTGCATTGTAGGGTCACCTCTGATTCCGGCGGTCCCTTGAGCGAATTGGCAATCCGCACAAGATGTCCCTCATCCTTCTTGACTAGTTCTGGATCCTGCCATCGATCCCAAGCGCGACGTGGCCAGAGTGATTGTTGAACGGATTGGGATGCTTCGCGCACCCGTTCTCGCTCCTGCTCCCCCACCAAGAGATCGATAGCTCGCAGGGAGCTTCGTTGCACTCGCACCCGCCACGCTCGGCGTTCAGACAAGTGTTCTCGATAATCCTCCCCGAAGTCCGCAACGGTAAGACCACGATCCATCCATCCGTGCCCAAGCATAGCCTGTGAGTAGATTCTGGTGGTATTTCGCCCTTCATGTTGAGCCCATTGAATCAGGTAGTCAGCTATTGCATCTTCGATCCAGAACCGACTTCGAGTTGCGAGCGTGTGCGCAATCGTCCAGTAGCTGATGAAGGTCTTTGCCAGGGCTTCATCGTCCATGGCCTTCAGAAGCTCTGGATAGATCGGGTCATGCTTCAGCTTGAATTCGTCATAACGGCGCTGCAGGAACCTCGGATCGCACAGCTCTGTCAGTCCCCGTGAGAAGTGAGCCCGGAAGATCTCGATTTCCCGAGGGTATTGCTGCCTGACCCTTTCGAGCCTCTCGCCGGGACTTCGTTCAGAATCGCCTCTCATCCGGTCGCCTCGTCTTCAAGCTGCCCTATGACGTCCTCACCTTCGCTTTCCCCTACTCCCCGGGTAAACGAAAGGACTACGAATCGCGAGTCTGCCTTTGCGGCCAGATAAAGTCCGTCGAGATCGGATGATTGGCATAGGAGCTTGCATAGACCTTGTATGGTAGGGATCCGACATACCGCGGACCCATGGGGTAATCTTGGTCCTCGCAACTGAAAACGATGAGGCTCACATGAACCTTCTTTGCAGAGCTGAACGTCTTGGTAACCGCGTAATCCAGGGCGGATGCATCGCCCAGAGCAGCCCAATCAATGTGCTCGGAGACGTGCACGGCCACGATGCCTGGCTTATCGGTGGGTAACCGGTCTGCCGCATCTTCTGCAAGCTCCATCAAGTCGGTGAGCACGTGATCCCGCACGCGGCTCTCGCAGATCAGGAACCCTGGGTTGATTTCCCTAGTGTCGGGTACACTGTCTGATATGTGTGCGTCGCTCTTCACCGCGAAGTGAAGCCCGCCGGGGCCTTTCGGCTTGGTTTCCTCCAGCAGTCTTTTCGCCTCGGCAAAGGGCACCCGACTTCCTCTCGGACAAAGTAAGCGGGCACTCACGAAGTACTGACCCTTAAAGGACAGCTCGCGGGCCGCCTCCTCACTGCGGCGGAAGACATCTTCGAGAAAGTCGACTAACTTGGGGATATCAGAAGGTTCGAGACGGTCAAATGGCTCAATAACTATGCCATACTCAGACTTGCTGACACCGTCCACACGGTCCACTTCGCCGACCAGCCGGCGGAATAGTTCATTAGGGACCTTCCGGCCAGCACCGAGACCTTGACACTTGCATTCGACGGCCACGGCCCCCGAAGGCCCCACGATCTCTATGTCATGGGAGTCCTCGATGATGGGCGAGAGCCACTTAGCCGAGTGGCCATGTAGGAGAAGCGATGCCGAGATCCGCACCTCGAAAAGGATTGGGCCCGGACTGTCGTCCCTGAGCCGTTTCCCGAGGTATTCTCTCATCCTTACACGTGTCTCCTGGGGGAACGTGCTCAACACCATACTGATATATCGTGCGTGCTCCGCAGCAAAGAGTGTTTCCCGTGGTAGCCTCCTCTTTCGCACCGAATACCCACGGCGATTCCATTCGCGGAGGTCCGACATGCCGGGAATTAGGGGATGGGGCTCAGGATTCGACCAGATCGTATAGGGCCTCTTTGCCCATCCCTCTTGCCTCTTTTGGAAGCCATCCAAACGCTTCTCAAGCCATGACATCCCCAACAGCTCTTCGAGCTTGGTGAGGTCTCGGAACGCCTTTTCGACAGGGAACTCGCGTGGGTACATGCTCCCCTACGTCCGATTGAGGAAAGCGATACTATGGCGATCCAGTAAAGCGGGGGTAGTCCGGAAGAAACCCCCTCGGTACGGCCACAGATTCAAGGGCGTACGGATTGTCGAATAGCGAGAATCGGTATCGCATCCCTTGGGCTGGAAGGTCTACAGTAAAGACGACCACGCCCCCCAACCGCTCGTAGTCACGATTCGCGAACGGACCATCCTCGGCTGAATAGCCGCTGGTGCTGGTTGGCAATTTCGGTGCATATAGGGCAATGTCCATAACCAGCCGTCCCCAGTCGTGAAGGGACACCATGAGGTCATCCTTGACCACCAACAGGGTAGGCATGGTCGCTGGCATCTTCGGGTAGGCCTTGCGCACCGCGTGGCGAACCGACGCCCAAGGTCCAGTGGACCTGGCCTCGGCGTGGATGTACTTTGGCTGAAGCAGGCGTGGGCTACCTTGGCCCTCTGCTTTAGCGATTTCGTCTTCCCAGCCGGGACTCTTCACTTCGACAAAGATGCCCTGACCGAAGCCATCAGCAACGACGAATTCCCCTGCTTTCCCCGCTTCGCCCTGCGGCTCCCACTCCAAAATCGGTAGTCCGCATTTCACCCCGTAGAAGTAAGCGACTGCAATCTCGGAAAACGCTTCATCCCTGCGTTCCTTCGGACCTTTCAGTCTGGTCAGGTAGCGACTAAGTGCACCCTGCCTATCGGCGAATTGAAGCCAAGCCTCATGCTCATCGGCCCATTCAAGACAGGATGGAAACTCGTCCGTGCCTACCCATTGAGCGCCAAGAGCGGCGCCAGCGAGCAGCGGATGCCGCACAGGCTCAAGTGCCACCATGGTGACAACCCCCAACCACACCAAATATCCGGCGCACTCAACTTACCTCACAACACTATGATTCGGAGACGAGTGGGCGACGCGGGGGTCGGCGGGGGGTGGGGAGAGGATGGTCTGGTAGGGCCGACCCGTGGCGATGGCTTCCTACATTCAGTTGTAGGCAAGCGCCCCTCCAGCGACCTTCGGAGTGGTCAGGCGCCATGTCTCTCTCGTTCCCCGTATCACTGCCTTTCATACCAGGTTGGCTTCTCCGTCTCGATCAAATTGACTGTCAGCGCGTAATTTCTTCCCCCGTTATGATGGGCTGCCCAGACGGCCGCTCTATGCAGCCCATCGAGGATGGTGAGGGGCCCTTCCAGACTCCGCGCTACCGCGAGGCAAGGCCCTTCGACATCCGAACCGGGCACTAGGCCTCTCGCCCACCTTCCTGAATCAGTGTCCTGGGCTAGTAACTGAGATGAGTACTCTCGAAGTGACAGTGGTGGCGGTCCTATCACGCGTATGGAAGGAAAGTCTTCGGGTTGGACCTCGACCGCTGAGCAGCCTCCGATCGGCGCTGCAGCGAGAATACTTGCGATTACCGGGGCTCGGGACCGAAGGATTAAGTCGAGCGCAATTGCTGATCCTTCCGACCTGTCGAGACGCTGAAGCACATCAGGTGGCAAAGACGCTCGCAGACGCCCACGCGCTTCATGCAAGCCCCACTGAACTAGAACATTCACAAGTGTTGTTGCCTGCAATACTCTCACGCCGTGCACCTTGTCTCCCCTCGTTGCTCCTCCCAAAGAGCCCATGTCGCCTGCCTGAGTCCTACCTCTAGCTCTCGTCCCTCGGCATCGCGTGCGCGATCGACGGGTCGGCGGGGGGTGGGGAGAGGATGGTTTCGCAGGGCCGACCCGTAGTGATGGCGTCCTGCATCCGGTCGTAGATGTCGAGGATCCTCTGTCACCATCTGAAGAGACCCTCTCCATGGAGGGGGCAGTTGGTCTACCGCGCGGAAGCACGCAAGATTGCACCGGCCGCCGACGAATGGGCCCCCATTCCCACAAGGTGGCCTAAGCGGCAGCCTCCTGGAAAATACTCGCATCCTGCAACTACCCCTTCGTGCCAACCTGGTCAGCAAGTCCCTCGCCCGGACCTCTGCCCTGAGCCTGGGTATCCTTGAGTCCTGTAAGCAGCCCCTTGATCATCGGATTCAGCAGACCGAGAGAATCAACCCATTCCAGAAATGGAACCAGCGAATATGCCGCAGGGTTGTTCTGCCATTGAAGGTGGACACCGAGATTGGCAACTGCGGGAAGAGACGATCGAATCAGTGTTTCGATGTTTGCTCCTGGTGCAAAGTTCCAACTCATCGACTGGTACAGTTTGACCTCGTTTCCATTTGTCGCCCAAGCTCCTATACCTTCACAATAGCCGACTCCCAGCATGTGACGGATCACTGTTAGCCGATCAAAGCCGATCCAGGCTCGGAGAATCGAGGCTGCCGACGAGGCGAACGTCGAATTACTCACCAAGCGCTGGGTAAGTCGGAGGAAGGGTGGGCCAACGTCGACTCGCCATAGCTTTCCATCCCCCTTTCCCCTCCCCTCCTCTGAAGGAACACTGGTGGGCGCCTGCCATTTCCGCCGCTTTCGCCCCTTCGAGCGTGTCGCTATTCGAATCTCAAACGGCACGGGAGACTGCTGTATTACGACCCATACGGGCCACAAGGAGTAGAGTTCGACAGCCGAGAAATCTTGGGGAATCCGCGCCAAATATAGCGGAACCGCGAGGCTCTTCAACCACTCTATTTCGAATTGCCGCCACTCGCCCCTCGCCATTCCGCCATATGACAAATCGGCCTCCCCACCCTTCACCTGAATTGCGCAGAGCTCGGCCACAGTCTCTGTTTGGGAAGCGAGCGATACACGCGGGAGGCAATAGAAGTCAACTCCGAAGTCCTGTTCGCGAGGAACGGGCACGACGGAGGCAATTCGGCTTAGGGTTGCTGATGCCGCGCCCTCGTAGCTAGCGCCCCTCGAGGTGACCACAGGCTGCCGTCCAGGCACTTCTCATCCTCCTTCAGGAATCCAGCATCAGTAATCCGGGTTCTCACCGACCGTGCATTGGCTCGCAAGCAGAAGGCCCGGCAGCCCACCGATCAGTTGCTCCCTGAATTCGGGCGTTGCGTCGAGGATGGTCTGGTAGGGCTGACCCGTGGCGATGGCCTCCTGCATCCGGCCGTAGATGTTGAGGGTCTGGAGCTTGGTGCGGTAGTCGCCGTACTTCGCCTCGTGCTTCCGCTTCACGATGGCGGACGTTTCCATGATGTACTCCACGGTGTGGCGCGGGGTAGTGGAAGAGTCTGAGTGGAACCTCGTGTTCTCCTGATTCTCGGATACATTCTTTATTTCCGCCGATTTCCCATCTTGGAGTTGTGCTGTCGGCACATCAGGGCGGCGTTCTTTAATTGGCTTCGGCCGCCCTTGCTGTACGGCTTGATGTGGTCGATCGTAAAATCATCCCACGTAATTTTATTGGTACACTTGGGGTGCGAGCATGCGCGATTCGAGGCCGTGTTCCAGATGATCCGGCGCTGCTCAGCAGTAAAACCGCGCTGTGCATCCTTTTTGGCGAACAGGCTCCGCAGAATACCATCGAGAATCTGTTCCCGCTTCCGGCGCTGGCTGACGTCGTCTGTCATCTGGGACACTGTGAGGAGATAATCGCGATAGAGTTCCTGGTCTGGTCGAGCGCCCCTCGCCTTGCGCTGCAATTCCCGCACTTCATCCACCTGCGTAGCGAACGCCTGCATGAGATCCCAGGCAAGTCGGTTGCGCCGACGATCCGTCAAGATGAGGCCCTCCTGCTCGTATTTCCCGATCAGCACGGCGAGGGTGTAGAAATCCGTCACCTGCCGCAGACGGGTCGTCTTAATCAGCGGGAACATGCGTCGGATGCGGTTTAGCGTTGTGGTGACCATCCGCGAGGCTTTGCCGAGCTGCCGGCCATCGAAAGATGACGATTTCATGACCCGGTCCAGCGCGGTCTTCTTGTTCAAGACGTCGCCCTGTACCAAAGAAAGCATCAACTCGCAGGCAAGCTCCACGTGTTTCATGCGACTCAATTGGCCGGAGCTGAAAATGCCGTTGTCCATAAAATAGCGCTCGAAGCGGTGTCCCACTCGTGCTGCTTCTTTGAGGAAAGGACTACTGTAGTAGTGGGCATGACGCTTCTCCTGCGGGGTCAGCGCCTTGCCGGTGGAGTTGATGCGGACGAATATTGAAATGATCTCTCCAATCTCCCCATCCACCTCAATCACCGGGATCTCATAGCCCGTGATCAAATGCTGAAGCCCCCTTTGCCTCAGTAATGACCAATCTACCCAATCCACGGAGTCGGCCTCCGGCAGTTGCGTGCGGGTCCGGTAGCGCCCGCGCATGGCGCCCGTGAACATGAAGATGGACTCCAGGCGCTGCTTTCCGTCGATGACGTCAAATACGAGGTGACCATCCTCCTCGCGCTTGTAGAGAAAGATCGCGGGCAACGGGTAGTTTCGCAGGATGCTGTCGATCAACTTGGCCCGGTCGCGCTGCGTCCACACGGATTGACGCTGAAACCCGGGCTCAAGATTCAGGTGGCCGTGCTCGTAACGGCTCTGGAGATCAAGGATGCTCTGTGTGGCGGTCTTGTAGGTAATTGCGGCGGTCTTGAGCATGACCAGATCACTCCATTCGCAGCGGGTGGCAACCGGGGTTCGGCGGGGGGTGGGACGACAATGGTCGAGAGGAAGCATCCACCGGCCCTCCAGCTCCAGGGGAGCGCCTCCCAGATGCAGCAACCCCCTCAGCCTATGCGTTCCTTATAGATCGGTTCATTCCGCCCCCGTTATGCAGCTTAAACTGGCCCAGCCTCGTCTCAACCAACCGGCGTGGCTACCGCTTTCCCTAGAAGCATCAGCGGATCGCGCTCGGGCAAGGATTCGAGCAGAACCTTGGAGTCGTCCTCATTTAGTCGGAAGGCCTGCATAATCAATGAATCGAGGTGCTCTTCTATGGGCATCAAGACATTCGGATGAGTTCCAGCCATCTTCAGTGAGACCAACTCGCGGGAGTGCCTGGCTATTTCTGCAACAAGGCTTGGTTCTGTGTCCGCGGGGACTGGGAGACTACCAAGTATTCCTCTGTAACGCCGTGCCTCGTCCTTTGCCGGTTGCGCAAGGTGAGAGAAAATCCACCACATCAGCCGACTATTCAGGACAGCCAGAAGGAACTGATCTGAGGAAGGTATGACGTAGGCTGTATCCGCGATGAGCGCCTCAGAATCATCGAGAGCAAACTCGCTCTGCCACGCCATGTCCCCGACTACTATCTTTGGCTTATCAAAGACCGCGTAGTAATCGCATGACCGCAACTCCCACCAGTAGACACCTTGGTCACTCCTCGCGCGGAGCTCGTTCTCGAGCATCTTTAGGTGGCCGTGGATTGCGGGGAAGAGCCGCGCAAACTCGATCTCGGCGAGCCTCTCGTCATGTAGATTCGTCCAAGGCCACTGATAGTTCTGGCTGGACGGTATCAGTATGTGCCATGTTCCGCTCCACTGCACGGCCCAGCGCTGTACGTCACGTCCACGGAGAAACTTTCGGAGAAGCCGCTCAGAGCCCGGGTCACTCGCGACGAGTGCGTCGCGCTTCGCTGAGTCGATGTGAAACGCCTGGTTGAGACCCGTCTTGATCCCAAAGAGCGGGGCTTGGCCAACATATTGGCTTAGGGGAATCCCCGTCCGTGTAAGGCGATCAATGAGTTGGCCTACACGGAGCTCCTCTAGTAGCCATCGGTGCGATGTCAGATTGGCGTGCGGAATTTCGATGGCCCGGCTTTGGACCAACACATCCAAGCCTGCCTGTTCACGAAGATGGTCTGGTGCGGCGACAAAGCGCAGGGAAGACTTTTCGGCCGCAGGCCCCAGTGAGGGCTCGATAACCACAGCCGCAGGAAAGGTGTCAGCGGAGGGGAAGAGCGTTTTGGAATGGCCAAAGTCGATGATCAAATGGATCCGAGAATGCTGGCGTAAGTGCAGGCGCAATGGAGCTGCATATTCGGTCCGGAACCATTTGTTTGGAGTGAGCAGACCAACGCGGCCTTTGAGTCGCGTGATCTGTAATGATCGGTCGAGGAAAAACACAGATAGGTCCGCCGTGCTGCTAAAAGAGGGATACACGGCTAAGAGCCGCTTTAGGCTCCTGAAAAATTCCTGGCGTATCCAAGGTGGATTTCCGAGCACGACATCGAATCCGCCAAGCCAGCCGGGACCGTCCTTAGGAGCCTCCTCCCCCGTTGCCGGGATCCGGAAGACAGCAGGGAACGCGAGGTGCCAGTGGAAGAACTGGTACTCCGCCGCCAGACGGCGAATCTCCGCTTTCATCCAGTCAGGTGCCCAGTGTGGGTTCTTCTCGATTCGCCGGAACGTGTCCTCGGTGATTGGATACTGGAGCGTTGGATCGGGCGCCTTCTTCCAGACGAAGGTCGCGCACCATGCATCAGCCAACAGCCGGCCGAACTCATAGCCGCTCGATCGAACGAGCTGCTCCCATCGCTCTTGCTTCGCATGCTGCGCTTGAACTGTGTCGTCCGAAATGGCATCAAGCTCAACGATGGCCGTAGCCAGACTGCCGAGACGCTGCCACGGCTCCCACTTGTGCTCGATCAGCCGAAGCTGCCCCGTTCGCTCCTTCTTGTTCTCCTTCTTGAACTTCCGGCAGTACTCTTTGTCGTCCCCCTCAATCGGCTCAAATGCCTCGTCCGGGATGCCATCCCGAAGGAGCGCTGGCGTGGCGCCGAGTAGGCTGTTCCCGCACTGGATGCGGTGCTCCAGGAAAGACAGGGGCTTTCCGGGTTCGAGAGCCTCGATCCAGAGATTGACCTTGCACAGCTCCACCGCCATCGGGTTGAGGTCCACTCCGTAGAGACAGCGCCCAACAACATCCCGCAAGGCCTTCCGAACGGCCTCCGGTGGCGGCTCCTCATCCCCGGTCCGGATCGCGGCTAGGCGGTTCGCAATCCGATGGGCCGCAGCGATGAGGAAGTGGCCACTGCCACAGGCTGGATCGCACACCTTGAGATTCAGGATAGCTTTCTCTGGATCGGGTTTCTTCGCCGCCTCATCAAGAACCGGCTCAAGGGCGGAATCGAGGAGGCAATCAATGAGGCTGGAGGGGGTGTAGTAGCTGCCTGTGGTCTTCCGCTCGTGGCCAGCCGCCGTGGTGAGGGCGAACGTGGCGGCGGAAGCGTTTACGTCGGGATGGAGTTCCAGGAGCGACTCGTACACGCTCCCGAGCTCCTCCGCGCCCAGATTCTTGTAATCAATGCCCCGCCGGATTCCGCGATCCACGATGAAGGCGAGGGCGCGAACCGCATCGAGCAGATCAGAATTCGCCAGGTCGCATCCATCCAGATCGGGCGTCGCCTTCGCGCTCCAGAGGAACGACCCCAGGGCCGGCAGGCCAAGCTCCGGGCAGCCGGTATCCGAGCTGAGCCTCCCGAAGACGAGTCGGAGTCCCTGCCAGAGGTCCGCGTGCGGGGAACCGCGCCGCCGCTCGGCGAGCGTGCGGAAGCGATCCACCGAATAGTAGACGAGATAACGCTTCCGCTCCACTGACCCGGCCCCCGCCGTGAGCAAGAGGTCCCGATCCTCGGCGACAAACAAGAAGATCAGGCGATAGACGGTCCGGAGGAGCTGCCGGTAGTAGTCCTGCTTGGTCAGTGCCGCAGATTGCAGTTTCTCCCGCAGGCTGGCGTTGCCTGGATTGGCCAGGAAGCCTCGGCCCAGGGCCTCGATGGCCTTCTCGACGCCCTTTCGGAGGTCCTCTAGGGCCCGGGTCCCCTGCGCTCGTGCGGCCTCCGACCATCGCTCCAGCCAGGATTGCTCGGGGCGGTCCGCCTCGACGCGGGACTGATGGCAGACTAGCCAAAGGAGGGCGAAGTCGGCATAGATCTGCCCATCCATCATCCCGGCCAGGTCGAACTCCACGTAGGCCTGGCGCGTCAGGCTCTTGCTCTCGCGGAGGATCCGGAGCCGCAGACCGTTCGAGAGAAAGCCCCAGAGGTGCTCCGATGATCGGTTGAGGAACTCTTGGACGAGGCCGTGCGGGCTGACCTTGGCGGCACCGGCCACACCGGGGAAACGGCGGTCCAGGTCCACGTTCCGCCCGACCAGGTGGATTGGAGTCCGGTTCCACCCATGCGAGATCGGATACGACTTCCCCTCCAAATCGAAGGTTCTGGCCACCAGCAGGCGGCCGTAGCCCAGCTCTTGGAAGAACGGGAGGAGCCACTTCTCGCGGGTGATTCCCGTGCCGGCGTCACTCTCTTTGAGGTCCTTGGAGGCCGCCTGGAAGGCCGCCCAGGCTCCGAGCAGCCGGTTCCAGGCCCGGCTGGCCGCCTCGTTCAGCTTCTCGCCGCCTGTAAGATGGTAGGCATCCGGGCTGATCCCCTCGATCCCATCCCCGCCTCCGACGAGCCGCTGGAGGAAGTCGGCCGGGAGCAGTCCGCCCTCGCTTCTCACCGTCGTGAAGAGGTCCCGCCGGGATCCGCGCATCGGCCCTACTCCACCGGCAGGTACACGTAGATGCCCAGGACGTCCACGGGAAGCTTCGGCTCGACCCGGTACGTCACGCCGGAAGCCCGGGTGGCCTTCCGGACGCGGCGATGGGCTTCCAGGAGGGCGTCGCCCCGGGTGCGGGCGACCTCGGCGAAATGCGTCACTAGGTTGGGTAGTTCGTCCAGGACCCGCTGGAGGTGCGTCCGGGCCACGTCAGGCCCGACGTTCGCCTCGGGGCTGGCCGTGGTGAGGAGTGCCTCTGCCGCCTCGTCGGGAAGCCATTCCGGCGCGGTGGGCGCCCCTGCGAAGGCCACGAGCTGCCAGTCCTCGGCCAGAAGCGGGCGTTCCTCGTCCCGCCGCCTGGTCACGATGTGGAAGCGGAGGCGAAGGAGGACGGCCGTCGTGCGCCTGGCGACCGCCCGCGTGCAGATCACCCCGGCACGGCGGGCCAGGCTCTTCCCGGCAAGCAGCGGATCCAACGCGCTGTCCAGGACGTGTCCCGCCAGACCCTCCACGATCGGATGGCTCCGGTGGAGATAGAGGACATCCTTGCCCACGGGAAGGGAGAACCGAGCCTGGAACGTGTCCCGGTCCCGGTGGTCCCTGATCGCATCCCGGACGGCGGTAGGCACCTCGGTGAGGTTGATCGTCATGGGATCCCCAGGCGTGATCCGGGCGCCGGAGCCGGCGAGGATCTTAGCAACAAACTCCCGGACCTCCACGCCGGCGCCGATGCTACGCCGGATGGCGGCCAACTCCTCGGCCACTTCATCGGGCTTGATGGCGTGCTGGGCGAACAGGCTTCGCGACCGCTTCTCCCGGTCGGCCGCCGCCTGCCACTCGGCGTGGAGGCTGTCCCGCTCGGCCTGGACGAAGCCGAGGGCGAGCTGCTCGGGCGAGCCTCGTAGCAGAGCCCCATGCATGAGGGCGGAAAGGACGGCCTCGGTGTCCACCGGCACGGGAACCGAGATCCCCAGGTCGTTCCGGATGTTTGCGTGCTTTCGGATGAGGACGTTCAGGACTACCCCGTCAATCTGGTTGTCCAGGCCGTAGTAGGTCAGGACCCGGACCTTGCGCTCCGGACCGACCCCATTCTGGCCGTAACGATCAACGCGACCCTCCCGCTGCTCGTGGCGGGTGGGATTCCAGGAGAGGTCGTAGTGCATGACCGCGTTGAAGTGGTCCTGAAGATTAATCCCCTCGCTGAGGCAGTCGGTGCAGACGAGGATCCGCCGGTCGGCTTTGGCAAGGTCCAGGACCCGCTGCTCCCGGTCGGCCGGGGGGAGGAGTCCCGTCACGGCGGCGACCCCGACCGTCTTCGGTAGGGTGCTGCGCAGCGCCTCGGCAAGGTACTCGGCCGTCGGGATGAACCGGCAGAAGACGATGGGATGGTAGCCGTCACGCACCAGCTCCAAGAGTAGCGTCTTCGCCTTCTGGAGCTTCGCGTCTTTCTCGTCGCAGAGGGCGTCGGCCATCCGGGCCATCTCCAGCAGCTCACGGCGGTTCCGTCGGGCCTCGTCGGTCTCCTCGGCCTCGTCCCCCGGATCGCCGCCCGGGGCGACGTCCGTCCCCTCACTGGCCTCGTCCTCGGTCCGGTCCAGGACCATCCGCTCGCCGACGGCGTTCGCCTCTTCGACCGATTCGGCCTCTCGCGTCGAGGAGCGGCTCCGCAGGGTCGCGGCGGCGGCCCTGGGACTGCTGGCGAGCGACCGGAGGAGCGCCAGGACCGACCACCACCGGATCCGCTGGTGGAAGGGGCCACCTGAGGTGTCCCGGACACGTTCCTGAGCATAGCGCAGGGCGCGGTCCAAGAACTTCTTGTAGTCCGGATGGAGTCGGTAGGTGTCCTCCCGCTCCTCCCGCTTCGGAAAGGGGGTGTCGGTCTGGAGGAACGAGGTTATGTTCGCTCGAACCCGCTGGATGAGGTAGGCGGCGACGCGCCGCCGGTGAGCCTCGTTGGCCGGTCCCGCGAGGTCCTCGGGGAGGGTCGCGAAGTCTCGGTCGAGGAGCGCGAGGAGGGACCGGAAGGCATCCTCTTTCCCGCTGTGGGGCGTCGCCGTGACCAGGATGACGTGCCGGGCCGGGTCTTCCGTCAGCCCTCGGAGGAGCTGGTGGCGCTGGTGGCGGAACCCCCGGCTGTCGGCCCCGGTGGCGCAGGTGTGCGCCTCGTCCACGATCACCAGCTCGGGGCAGGTGCGGAAGAACTCCTCGCGCCGCCGGTCGGACTTGATGTAGTCCATCGAGACGATGACGAAGGGGTAGACCTCGAAGAGGGACTGGTTCAGGCTACAGACCTGCTCCAGGCGGCGAGCCGTGCTGGGAAGGACGAGCTCGCATTCCAGGTTGAACTTCAATCGAAGCTCGCGCTGCCACTGTTCCGCCAGGTGCGGAGGGCACAGGACGGCAAGGCGCTGGACCTCGCCTCGGTCAAGGAGTTCTCGGGCAACCAGGCAGGCCTCAATCGTCTTGCCGATGCCCACGTCGTCCGCGATGAGGAGCCGGACCGGATCCTGCCGCAAGGCCATGAGGAGGGGGACAAGCTGGTACGGTCGGGGGTCGCAGGCGAGATGCCCGAAGGAACGGAACGGTCCGGCGCTGTTCCGGAACCCCAGCCGCACGGCATCCCGGAGGAGCCGACCCGACCGGTAGTCCCCAAGGTCGTCGGCACGCGGGGGCGGCAGGGTCGCATGCTCGACTGATTCCATCCCAAGGTGGATCCCCGTGACCTCGTCATCGGTCCCGCCGAGGGGACGCAGAACCACGAGGTCGGGCATCGACTCGGGGAGGACCACCCACTCCCGCCCGCGAGCCCGGACGAGGGAGCCGACGGCGAAGCTCATGCCCCACCCCCGAAGACCGATGGGTACTTCTTGAGGAGGGGGTCCCACTCAGCGTCATGCCGGAACCGGAGGACGATGTAGCCGAGATCTTCCAGGGCGGCCTGTTTCTCCGCGTCACGCTGTTGACGATCCGGGAAGTCGTGAGGCGGCCCGTCCACGTACACCACCACGTTCTCCTCCCGGTAGACGAAGTCCGGTCGGGTCCCTGCCTTGCGGAACAGCGTCCCCGCCTCTGCAGGCAAGCGGTATCCGCTGTGCATGAGAATACGCAGCCAGCGCCGTTCGAGATCCGACGCCGCCACCCTGGAGAGACGGTCGAACTGCTCGTCCCGGGTCAGCGCGCCCGGGGCGACCGCAATCGTGGCCCCGGCCAGCTCCAAGAGGTGGGATAGGACCAGCTTCCTGTCCAGGAGGGGATGATCGGGCTGGTTAGTGTAGCTCATGAGGCAGTCGTAGCAGGCCGCCTCGCACTTCTCTTTGGCGCCGGGGGCCTTCTCTCGATCCGCCCCCGTCTCGGGATCGAAGTGGGCGATCTCCAGGGCGCGGCGGGCGACCCGGGGCAGCGCATCCGAGTCCTCGACGAGCCGCCGGAGGACGCCGGCACCTCCCTCCGCCGCCTCATAGAACAGGAGGTACTGCCGGTCGTCGTCGCTGGGAAGGGGCTCGGCCGCCAACTCCGTGTCCTCGAGCTGGAACTCGACCTGCATCGCGCTCTTCAGGACGGCCTGCAAGGACGCCATGACCTCGGGGGTCGCCGGGAATTCCGGCCGGAGCACCAGGCAGTTCTTCCGGTCCTCGACGAAGGGAATCACGCGCTGGGTTCGCGGGCTCAGCGGATCATCCGGCTCATCCTCGTCCTTGACCTTGGCGTCTTTCGCCCAGTAGCCGCGCTCCACGTCCAGCACGAACCCCAGCTCGGTCTCGTCCTTCCGCCGCTTCCACCCCCGGTTGATCCGCCAGAGGGTGGCGGCATGGCCGTACGTCAGCGTGGCCAGGCGGCCGGCCGGCCCCTCGACCGTGGCCGTCTGGCGGGCGATGCGGTCATTCGCCTCCGCATAGCGGAGGACCGTCTGGAGTTCATACCCCTGCCGCTGCCGTTCCTCCTCGTCTGAGTTGATCCGGTCGCGGCGCCGCGTCGTGACATTCTGGAGGCGGAAGAGCTGCCGCGTCGGCGCCCCCAACTGCTCCCGACAGGCCTGGCAGAGATCCGGTCCACCACCGTCTTGGACCGGATGGAGGTACCCACACTTGCCGCACACCTTGGCGCTGGTCGTGATGACGCCGCGCCCAGTGACGGGGTCGGCCTCGCCAGTCACCGGCAGGATGACACGGTTGATCACGTAGCGGGAGCCCTCGTGGTAGATGATGTTCCGGGGGCCGAACTCGCTGATGGCCAGGAAGCGGGGCCGGGAGAGGAACTCGTCGGCGCCCTTGGCAAGGCGGCGGCCCGGGATGAAGGCGGACAAGGGGAGCCGCGGGAAGCTGTAGCCGGGCAGGAACCCCTCGCTGGCGAAGTACCGATAGCTGTAGAAGTCGGATTGCAGGATGGCCGAGCCAAGCGCCGTCAGAAGATCCAACTGCGCCTCGGCCTCCCGGCGCAGCTTCTTGGCCTCGTTCTTGTCCTGCACGGACCGTGTGGCATCCAAGATGATCTTCATCTGGAGGTGGATCTGGCTCCGCGCAGACCGGTAGAGCGTCCCCCAGCGGTCACAGGCATCCTCGAAGCGTCGCCCGACGGTGTGGAACACGTCATCCAACCAGCTTGGCCCCCACCAGTTCGAGCGGGCCAGCTCTTCCTGGAGGCCCCCCAGCACGGTCTCCGCCCGCCCCCTCGCCCGCGCCCGCGGGTGCGCCGCATCCACGTCCGATCGCACCGACGGCAGGAGGTCCAGGGTCGGCTGGTCCCCGGACAGGTCGAGGATGTCGCGGAGGGAGCGGCCGAGGCTCATGCCGGTCTCGGCCAGCCAGATGGCGTGCACGTGCGCCCGGACCAGGTCCTCGTTGGCCAGATCCAGGCGCGGCGGCGCCACCTGGCCGGACACCATCTGCTGCGGCCGCCGGAAGAAGTACTGGTCGTGAGGGCTGCCCGTCGAGCAGTACGTGACCACCAGAGCCGGCTGGCCGCTCCGCCCGGCCCGCCCGCTCCGCTGGGCGTAGTTCGCCGGCGTCGGGGGGACGTTCCGCATGTTCACCACGTTCAGGCTGGCGATGTCCACCCCGAGTTCCATCGTCGGGGAGCAGTAGAGGATGGGCAGTTGGGCGGTCTTGAATCGCTGCTCGCGGTCCTGCCGGGCCTCATACGGCACCTGGGCCGTATGCTCCCGCGCCTCCAGCCCTTGTCCGTCTGCCGCCACCGTCCGGTAGAAGTTCAGGAAAAACTCGTTCGGTCGGCCACCGGTCGCGGGAGGATTAGGCACGCGAATGGGATCGTGGACAACAGTCTTTCCCTCCCCCGCGACCCAGCGCATGGCCGAGGCGGGGATCTGGTACCCGGGGACGTCGTCGTCTTTCTCGGGTTCGCGGACCCGCTCGACGAGGCCGGCCACGCGAAGGCCTTCCAGGAGCTGCCGGATGATGGTGGCACGACCGTCGAGGCCCAGAGAGCCGGTGAACCCGGGGAATGTGCTGCGTCGCCCGATGTACTGGCCGAAGCCGCCTCGGGGAGACAGGAAGGTCCACTCGCCCGATTCGCCCGACCGGCTGGATCGCGGCAGGACCACGGTGGAATGCTCGGGGATCTCGTTCTCATCAATGGCCCAGGGCGCCTTCAACCGCTGGCCCGATCGCTGCTGGAGCTGCTCCTGGAGGGTCTGGTCGAGGTAGTCCACTTTGATGGCCAACTCGCGCCGCATGTAGTCGAGGAGGACGCGCGCAATGGCGGCGCGGGTTGCGGGGGCGGCCGTGAGCAGCGCCGAGTGGCCCTTCTCCCAGACATCTTCAGCGGCACAGACCTCGTCAAGCGACTGGTACTCGATCCGCAGGAGCCCGGTCTGCTCCAGATTGGGGGACATGATCCGCCAGCCGCGGCGCAGGTCGTGGTAGAGCCGGTATCCAAGGACATCCCGGAGCGCCCGCTGGGTCTCTTGCAGCGCGGCGAACCGGACGGTCGGATCTACGGAGTACAGGTCGAGTGGCAAGGCGAGCGTGTCGAACACCCGCTGGGTGAGGACGTCGTGGGTCAGGCCGCTTGTGCGGGCTGCCTCCGCCGCCCGGTAGAGGGCCGAGCGGAGAAGCCCCACCTCGACGAAGTCGTTGAAGTGGCCGGCCTGCAGGGAGGCATCCTGGCGGTTGTCGGTGAAGGACAAGAGCTTCCGCGCCTCCGGCTTCAGCCCCTCGTCCCGGCGGAGATGGCGCACCGCGGAGAGGCTGAGGATGGTGGTGGCCGTGCTCCGTCCTTCCGAGCCGAGCGTGGCGAGTTTCGGGAAATCGGAACGCGCTCTCCCGCCGTAGGCGATGCCACAGCGCAGGCAGAACCGGAATGGCATCGGGAGGAAGTGGACCTTGAGTCCGTCCGAGGCAACCCGGCCGTCCGGCGCGACCTGGAGTTCTCGCGGGATCGCTTCGCGGAGGTGGTACTTGACCCGCCCGCTGTCCCCCGCCTCCAGCCAGTCATCCGGGAGGTTCTCGGGTGAAAGCACCCACGGTTCGGCAGTGTTGAGATAGAGGTAGCCGAGCGTCCCGGTGGCCTCGATCGGTTTCGCGTCGAAGGGCCGACCCTCGACACGAGCGCCAGTGGGCTCCTCGATCAGGCGGACGGTGTAGTACTCCTGCCCGCACTCCCGGCAGAAGGTGAGCGGCAACAACAGCCGGGCGCGGTCCCCCGGGACGTACCGCTGGGGATAGACGGTGAGATACCTCTCCCCCTCTGGCTCCACCGAGGCATACACCGTGTCGCCCCGACTTATGAACTGGTGGAGCCGGAAGGCGAAGACGGGAAAGCCCGTGTCCGGCTGCCGCATCGAGTACCCGGCTAGGAGTTGTTCCTGGATGCCCTGGACGCAGCGAGCCTGCCCCACCCCCGTGAGCTGCGACAGCTCGACCGCAGCGCCCTCGGGGCCGCCGATCGGCCGCGGCTCGGCCCGGAGAAGGCGCCCGGATTCAGCCTCCGCGGTCAAGCCGAACGCGGTCTCGATCCAGCGCGAGAGCGGGTCCTGGAGGAAGGGCTGGAACTCTTTGGGGGGGCGTGCGGCAGGGTCGGTGAGCCGTTCGGTGAGGACTCGGCGGAAGGCCGGGTCGCCGAGGTCCGGCTCGGGCGTCGCCCGACGGAGGGTTTCCCCAATTACGTCTTCGGGCCCGACCGGGGCGCCAAAAATCAGGCTGGCCACCCGAGCAATCTCCTGCCGCTGTGTCTCGAAGGTGCCGCTGGTGGCCATCGTGGCTGAGGTCCCGATGTGCTGGAGGTCGGCCGCCTCGCAGACGTCCCGGGTGCGCCGGACGAGCAGGGCCACATCGGCTCCCTGCCGGCCACGGTAGGTATGGAGCTCGTCCAGGACTAGGAAGCGGAGCCCTTTCGCCGCCTGGATCAGCTTGCGCTCGTCCACCCGGGTG
>Ga0326597_10004091_pt1 | contig 20637 bp, 16 predicted proteins | sample RVTome_12_FD_203789 | JGI IMG/M metagenome (GOLD analysis project Ga0326597, IMG submission 203789) | Soil microbial communities from uranium-contaminated site in the Upper Colorado River Basin, Wyoming, United States - RVT100D185 | ecosystem: Environmental > Terrestrial > Soil > Contaminated >...
TGCTGATCGGCTTGGGCAGTTCCTGGAGCCAGCCGAGCGGGGCATACCGTCCGTCCCAGACGGTCGGGTCGGGCTGGATCCTGAGTTCGAGCGCGGGCGTCCGCTGCTCCGCGGCCACGGCCTCCACCGCCGCCTTCACCTCCGCGGACCGCACGGAAACTTCGACCGCGCCGCTCGCGGTGCCGGCCGCCACCCCGTTCACCAGCGTTTCGTGCCACCACGCGTCGAAGTCGCCGCCCGCGAATTCGCGCCAGGTGTCCATCACCTGGTTGCGCCCGTCGAAGTCGACCCGGCCCTCCAGCAGCGCGAGCACCTCCGCGGCCGTTCGTCCCTGGTACAGGGGAGCGATCAGCGGCTGGAGGATTCCCGCCGTGCCGTCGTGCGCGCGCGCGTCGCCCCACGACTCGAGCGAATGGGCGAGCGGAAGGTGCCAGGTGGCGAGCGCGCCGGTCTCGTCCCGGTACAGGCCGAGATGACAGGTGGTCTCCACCTCGCGCATCCGTTCCCAAAACGCGAGGTCGGACGGCGCGTCGTAGGCGGGGTTGGCGTCCAGGATCAACAGCGTGGAGACCTCCCCGGCCTCCATCTCGCGCGCGAGCTCCGCGATTCGATACGGTCCGCCCTCCCCCTCGACCGCCACCCTTTGGATCGGCAGAACGGTTCGCCCCAGGTTCCCAAGCGCTTCGTTCAGCGCCGCCGCGAGCGCGTGCACGGCGGGCGGCAGCGCGACGCCGGCGATGACGATCGACCGGCCGCGCGCTTCCAAAAGGTCCTTCGCCACGGCCTCGAGCGCCCGCCTCTGCGGCCCGGTCAGCTCGCCCGGTTCGCCTTCCCGAGGGTCGAGCACGCCCAGCTTCGCCGCGAGCGCCCGCGCGAACGCGAGGACGCGGCCGCCTTTCATCGGCCAGCGGTGGTCCGCCTTTGCTCCCGTGATGGTGGGACTCGCCTCGGCGGCGTACAGGCGGTTCAGCCGGTGGCCCTCCCCACTCACGGTGCGCCGGCGCGCGAAGTCATGCGCGTACCGCACGCTGCCCGGAAGCTCGGACAGGAAGTTCGCGTCGAGCGAGAGCACCACGTCGGCCTGCTCGAATCGATAATCGTGGGCCAGGGCGCGGCCGTAGGCGATCGCCGAACCCTTGCGCGCGTTCTCGTCCGACACCGCCTGGTAGGCGGACCAGCGCGCCTCCGGGAACATCCGTAACACGGCTTCGATCTGCCGCCGCAAGCTGGGCGAAGTCACCCTCCCGGTCAGGAGCCGGAGGCCCCGGCCGCCGGAACCGCGGACGCGCCGCGAGAGGTCGCGCTGGAAGTCGTCCCAGGGAGCGATCGCTCCGTTTCGCCTCACCGCCCGCGAACGCGAAGGCTCGTACAGCTCGATCACCGCGGCCTGATCGATCGCATCGGTCGCGCCCAGGCTCGAGGGATGGCTCGGGTTCCCCTCGATCTTGGTGGGCCGGCCGTCGTTGCTCGAAACCAGCACTCCGCGGCCGAATCCGTCGCGGAGCACGGAGGTCGCGAAGAAGACCGGCCGTCCCGGGATCCGTTCCTCGGGCGCGTGCACCCTGGGCACGATGTATTCGATCGGCTGGCGGTCGCAGGAGGCGCCGGCCAGGGCCGCACCCGCGCCCACCAGCTCGAGGAAGCGCCGCCGGCTCAAGCCGCTCGGAGGCCGATCCGCACCGGGGGGGAACTCGCCGCCGGCGAAGCGCGGGTCCGGGCCCCGGCCGAGCTTCTCGTCCAGGCTGCGCCAGCTCTCGTCGTTTCTTTCCGCCATCACGTTCCTTCGAATGCGGGACAATGCGGCTCTACCGGTGGCAGGTGGTGCACATCGTCAACCGCTCCACCGGGGCGATGTCGTACTCCTCCATCAACCGCCGCCCGAGTTCGTCCCTTTCTTCCAGCGGCGTCCAGCCTTGCTCCGTCACCTGGTCGCGCGGGCGCAGCCGCGGCGCCGGGTCGCGATGGCACTCGAGGCACCACTGCATGTCGAGCGCCACCTCCTGGCGCGCCAGCGGCTGCTGATCCATGCGCCCGTGGCATTCCTCGCAGCCCACCCCCTGGGTCACGTGAATGGAGTGGTCGAAGAAGGCGAAGTCGGGCAGGTCGTACACGCGAGCCCAGGCGATCGGTTCGCCGCTCTGAAAGCTCCGCCGGACGGGCTCGAGCACCGGGGCATCGGTCCACAGTTGCGAGTGGCAGTTCATGCACGTCGACGTGGGCGGCATCCCGGCCGTGTCCGATTCCTCGACCGCGCCGTGGCAGTACCGGCAATCGATGCCGAGGCCGCCCACGTGGTGCGCGTGGCTGAAGGGAACCGGCTGCTCGGGGACGAGGTGCTGTCCGGTCGCGTAGGAGGCGCGCGAATAGCCGTAGGCGAACAGGACGAAGCCGCTGAAGCCGAGCATCAACACCAGCAGTCCCAAGCGCGCATACAAGTCTGCTCGGGGCGAGAACAGGGACATCAATTCACCCGGAGTGCGCCTCAATCAGATGGACGGTGGAAAGTGCAGAAAAGGGGGACACCGTGTTCCCCCCGTCTCGGAACATGATCGGAGCTGCAACCCACGTGCCGGACAGCAGACGTCCGCAGGACACCCCGCAGTTGGCTGCTGGACTTGACGACCCCGAAGTGAACCATTCCCGTCGACCTGCGGCCGCAGATCCGGCGCGGCGTGTGCCTGGTCGGACTCGAGCAGATCCGACAACTCAGCGGCCGCCAGGCGTTGCACCTGGCGCAGGTGCTCGCACAAGGGCTTGGCGACGCGGCTTGGCGACGCGGCTTCGCATTAGCGGCGTCACATTTTCATATTATATAGTTTGTTTCCTGCACTTGTTATATCAATTACATCATCGCATATGCTAAGGTGACCGCTCACAACTATAGGGAGGATCATCCATGCATACGCATGCGGACCCGATGTCGGAACTCACCATTGTATTGGTCGAAGGATTACCGTTGAAGGAGCTTGAAGAACAATTGTTCCACGCCTTTCGCGGCGGCGATCTCTTCCACCGCATGCGGGCGTTCTACCTGGTGGAACTCGACGAGCGGCGGCTCTACCAGAAGGTTGGATGTGCGAACGCCTTGCAATACGCCGAGCGCAAGTTCGGGGTCAAGCCGCGGACCGCGCGGGAGCTCTTGGCAGTCGGCCGCGAGCTGCTCGAACTGCCATTGGTCGACCAGGCCTTTCGGGAGGGGGCGATCAACTGGTCGAAGGCTCGGCTCCTGACCCGGATCTGCGTGCCGGAGACCCAGTCGGCCTGGCTGGAAAAGGCCCATGCCATGGGAGCGACCGAGTTCGAACGGGAGGTCGCGCTCTCCGAGAAAGGGCGGCTCCCCCGCGAGGACGGCCGAGGTCTGCCGAGGGTCAAGTTCAAGATCCAGGCGCGGGTCAGCGCCGAGGTGCACGAGCTGTGGGAAACCTGCCTCCAGAAGTTCGCCGATGAATCGGGCCAGGGGGCGAAGGGCGAAGACCTCCTGCGCAGGGTGTGCGAGCTGTATCTCTCGACCTCCCAGTCTCAGGAGGCCGGTTCGCCGGAGCGGCGCCAGACCAGCAACGAGTCGCTCTACCATTTGGTGGTCGACGTGAGGCCTTCGGGCGAGGCGACGTTACGAACCGAGGACGGGCCGGTGCCGCTCGAGAAGTCCGTGGTCGAACGGATCGACTGCGCGGTGCACGACGGTCCGATCCAAGGACAGGATCCGGCGGCCAAGGCCACGCAGGGTACGCGGACCCGGATCCTGCGGCGCGATGGATACCGATGCCGGAGCTGCGAAGGCCGGTATGGCCTCCAGGTGCACCATATCGAATGGTATTCACGCGGCGGACCGACGATAGGGGAGAATCTGTTGTCGCTCTGCAGCGCCTGCCATGCACTCGTGCACGAGGGCTTTCTCGAGATCAGCGGCAAGGCCCCTGGAGACGTCGTCTTCCGGGATGCGCGCGGACAAGGGCTGGATCACGTGGATGCGGCCGGCTCGAACCGGCTCCGGATGGGCTCGCTTCCCCAAGGTGGCGCAGCTGCGCCACGTCGTGAATATGTCAGGTTGGAGGACCTTCCGGAGGAGATGGATCACGAGACCTGGCAGAGGTATTCGCATCTGATTCGCCGGGATCCCAAGACCGGCAAGTTCCGGTTCACGCCCGGATACGTCGAGCGAGCGGAGCAGGTGGAGGCCGCCGGCTCGAGCCAGATCCGGATGGGCTTGCTTCCCCAGCACGGCGGTAGTTCGTGAGTACATGCAGACTGCTACTTCCAGCGGGGTCGTTCCAAGTCGAAGGTCCGGGGCTCGAACTCGAGGTTGATCCGCTCCTCTTCGAAGCGGATCGAGAGATCGTCCTGGCCGGGCTCGCGGATCACGACCTGCGTCACGCGGTGGGTCTTCGGGTTGATCGAGAGTTCCACCGCGTGGATCATCTCGCGCAGTTCCTTCGAGCGGGGCGTGAGGCTCAGCCGGTAATCCTCGCCCCGTTCGAGCTTCAACCGGTAGCTTTCGCCGGCTCGCGAGAAGTCGCCCCGCATCCAGTCCGTGATCTGGCCCAGCACCTCGCGCAGGAGATCCGCGCCGCCCAGCTCGAGCTTGCGCGGGCGGCCCTCCACCCGGTCGAACTTGGCCACGCCGCGGCCGTCCAGGATCAAGAGGGACGCATACGGTTCGGTGACTTCCCAGCGCAGCCGGCCGGGCCGCTCGAAGCTGCAGACGCCGCGCGAGCGCAAGGGCTCGACGAACAGCGAAAGGTGCCGCTCCTGCACGAACACCGCCCGCAGCGATCGGATCGACTTCAGCGCGGCCGCCATCTCCTTCAAGAAGCTCTCGCGCTCCTCGGCGGAGAGTTCGCGATACGGTTGCTGAACGGGCGCGGCCGGGGGCTGTTCTTCCTGCGGCAGGCAGCAGAACGACAGCAGCAGGAGGGGCGCGGCCAAGTTCATGGCGACACCACCACGCAGCTCGACGGCCCCCCGGGACTCGACTCGGCACAGGCGATCGGACCGCCGCCTGCACTCAACGCCGCCAGGGCGATCTCGAACGCCAGCCCCGCGGGCATCGATCCATACAGCGCCGCATGGGCGCTGGTCGGGAGGTTCTGTCGCATGAGCCGATGATAACCGTCGGCTGAGCCAAGGTCTCCCGCCGCGGCCAGAAAGAGCGCCTCGGCGCCTTTCGGCGGAGCCACCTCCCGCCCCACCGCGATCGATTCGATCCGCCCGCGGTGCGCCGCCCGATCCTCGGTTCCCAGCAGCCAACAGACGCACCCTTCACCGGGTGCGAAGCTGCAGGTCGTGAACTCCAGCGGCTCGAGCACCGGCCGAGCCGGATCCCGCAAGCAGGCGGCGGCGTAGCAGAGCGGATCGGACAGCTCATCGCCCACCCCCGCGAGTACCAGATCCACCTCTCCGCCGGCGAGCCAGGAGCGAGCCATGGCCAACACCTCCGCCGTGGTCGAGCCCTGGCAGGTCACCGTCTGACACGGCCCCTCGACTTGCAGCGCGATCGAAACCTGGGAGGCCAGCGAATTGTGCACCGAACCGGAGAACAGGGTCGGCGAGGCGAACCGGTCGCCCAGCTCGAGCAGCCCGTCCTGGAACGCGAAGGTGGTCGCCTGCGGGCCGTGCCCGGTTCCGAAGACGAGCCCGAGCCGCTCCGAAGCGACCGGCGGCCGTCCGGCGTCCAGGAGCGCCAGATGCGCCGACAGCAGCGCCAGGCGCGACAGGCGGTCGAGCCGGCGCACCGCCCGGGGCTGCACGAACCGCGAGAGCCCCTCCAGCGGGGCCCGATAGACCGGCAGGGCGACCGGACCGGACGGTGTCTCGACGGTCTGCTGAAAGATGGCGGGCAACCGTTCACCGCAGAGGCCGGCGCGGAGCGCCTCCACGCCGTCGCCGAGAGCGGACACCTGGCCGACGCCTAGAATCGCGACGCCCATGTCTCAGGCCCTCCGCAGCACGAGCGCGGAATTGTTGCCGCCAAAGGCCAGCGAATTCGACAGCGCCCACTCGGCGCGCACGGTCGTTCTCGAAACGGTCGGCAGGATCCGGCACTCCGGGTCGGGTTCGGCGAAACCGGCCGTCGCCGGCACCTCGCCGTCTCGCAGTTGCCGCAAGGTGAAGATCGCCTCCAATGCGCCGGCGGCGCCGAGCGTGTGCCCGGTATACGCCTTGGTGGAAACGACCGGTACCGCATCCTCGAACAGATCGGCCAGCACGCGGCCCTCGACCTGATCGTTGTCCCGGGTCGAGGTGCCGTGGGCGTTCACGAGGCCGATCGCGGACGCGTCGATCCGCGCCTCATCGAGCGCCTTCCGGATCGCCCGCCGCAATCCCTTGCCTTCGGGATGGGGCGCGGTGGTGTGGTAGCCGTCGGCGCTGCAGCCGTAGCCGAGCACGAGCCCCTGGGGCGCGGGCGCGCGGCGGCGTTCGCGCCCGGCCTCGGTCTCGAGCACGAGCACGCCGGCGCCTTCGCCGAGATTCAAGCCGTCGCGCCGCCGATCGAACGGCCGGCAGGCGGCGCCGGACGTGATCATCAGCGACGAGAAGCCGAGGCAGGTCACCCGCGAGAGTTCGTCGCTGCCGCCGGCGAGCGCGAGATCGCAGCGGCCTTCGCGCAACCAGGCGGCCGCCCGGCCGATGGCGTCGGTGCCGGACGAACAGGCGTTGGCGATGGTGGCGACCGGCCCGTCGAGCTGAAACAGCCGGGAGAGGTGCAGCGCGGGGTTGTTGGCCTGATAGCGGAGCGCGGGCGCGGGCTCGGGTCGCTGGCCGCCTCGGAGCGCGGCGTAGAAGGGTTCGTCATTGAGCGTGCACCCGACGGTGGTTCCGAGGCAGACGCCGACCCGCAGCGGCTGGAGCGCGGCGGGTTCGAGGCCGGCCTGGTTGAGCGCCTCGAGCGCGGCGAGCACCGTCAGGCGCGTGGTGCGGAACCAGCCGCGGCCGTCGAACGCGTGGCGGTCCAGCTCGTCGAGCAGGTCGCTCTCGATCTCGAAGACGGGCAGCTCGCGTTCCAGATCGAGGTTCAGACGCCGGCTGGCGCCGGGCGAGCGGAGCCCGGCGAGCATCGACTGGTGCGCGGCGTCGAGGGAGTTGCCGGGCGCGGCGAGGCATCCGAGGCCGCTGGCGACGATCAGGCCGGTCACCAGGCGGCACGCTGGCCCTTCCAGACTTCCAGCAGCCAGGTCCAGAAGGGCCGCGTCTTGCCGAGGTCGGGCTCAAGGTCCGGCCAGAGATCACGGATCTCGTCCAGCGACACGAACTCGAACACGTCGTCCGGCTTGGCCTGGCGCATCAGCTTGCCGACGAGATCGGCGCGCTCGACTCGATCGCCGCCCTTCAGCAGAGTCAGGACCCGGCTGAGCGTGAGATCGCTGTCCCACGGAAAGCAGGGCCGGCCGCGGGAGTCGGTCATCCGGTCGAGGGGGGTCAAATTCAGAACGCTCATGCCAAGAATGCTATCCGGCGCGGAATCGCCCGGCAACGTCGCGACGATTCTCGACTGCGGAATCTGCGCCGTGTGGCCTTCTTTCTCGCCGTGCAGTCGACACCAGATCGGAGGTCGTCCTCGCCTCCGCGAAGCGCTCATCTCCGGACTCCCCGGCGGAGGCGCAAGGGCCCGAGGACGGCCGCCGCGTCGAGCGTGACGGACGCGCGCGCTTTAGCCCGCTCAGTCCCCAAGGCCCGATCACCGGATGAGATGGCAATGCTCGGGGCCGTCGATGCCGCAGGCTCAATGCCCGGCATGCCGCGTGAGACCCAGGTCGTCGAGGATCCCGTAGAAGGCCGGCAGCAGGAGCAGCACCAGCACCGTGGACGCGAGCAGGCCGAACACGATGCTCGTCGCGAGCGGGATCAGGATCTGCGCCTGGAGGCTCTTCTCCAGCAGGAGCGGGATCAGGCCGGCGATCGTCGTGAGAGAGGTCAGGAGGACCGCCCGAAAGCGGTCGCGGCTTGCGCGCCCGGCGGCCTCGTTGACGGCGAGGCCTTCCTGCCGGCGCGTCTTGACGAACACGACCAGGAGAATGGAGTCGTTCACGACGATCCCGGCCAGGGAGACGAGTCCGAGCAGGCTCGGCATGGAGAGGTTCAGTCCCATCAGCAGGTGTCCCCAGACCACGCCGATCAGGGCGAAGGGGATCGCCGCCATGACGATCACGGGCTCCAGGTAGCTGCGGAACTGGAAGCTCAGCAGGACGAAGACCCCGAGCAGTCCGATCGCAATGCCGCGCAGCATCGAGGCCCGCGTCGTCGCGCCTTCTTCGATCTCGCCCTCGAAGCTCACGCGCACGCCCGGGAAGCGAGCCTCGAACCCGGGTTGGAAGTCGCGCTGCAGCTCGGCCACGATCTCCGCCGTGTTGCTCGACGCCGTGTCCACGTCGGCCTGAAGGGAAACGGTACGTATCCCGTCGACCCGCGCGATGCGCGCCCAGCCGCGGGAGCGCTCGAGCTCGGCGACCGACTCGAGCGGCACGAGAGCGCCATCGCCGGTCGCGAGGTGAAAGAAGTCGAGGTCGGCGAAACCGTCACGATCCGTGCCCGCCATACGGACGTCGATCTCGTAGTCCTCGACCCCGACCTGGACCTCGCGAGCGGTTCGACCGTGGAAGGCGGATCGTATCTGGTCGGCGATGGTGAGCGCGTCGAGGCCGAGCGCGGCCGCCCCCGGCGCCAGGCGCATGCGGATCTCCGGCCGGCCGGGCCGCAGGTCGTCGGACAAGTCCAGCACGCCCGGAAAGGTCCGCAACCAGCCCTGCATGTCGAGCGACGCGCGCTTCAGCTCGTCCAGGTCATCTCCCTGGAGCCGGATGTGGATCGGCCAACCCGCGGGGCCGAACGCGGGCTCGGCGAAGCGGATGTTGAGCACGTCGGGGATCGCGCCGGTCTCCTCTCGCCAGCGCCAAAGCAGCCCGTCGATCGTGGCGTCACGCTCCTCCGCCGCGAGCAGGTCGGCCGACACCGTCAGCACGTGCGGCCCGGACTCGTGGGCGTCCAGGTTGCGGTTGAACTGGACGCTGACCGCGCGGACGAGCGGAACACCGCCGGGCTGCCGAGGGGTCAGCTCGGTGTTGATCCGGGCCAAGGCATCGGTGAGGCGCCGGGCCACGGCTTCCGTGGTGGGCAGCGGTGTCCCCTGGGGGAGCAGCACCCGCGCCAGAATCACGTCGCCGTCGATGTCGGGAAACGCCTGGAACTTGGCGCGGCCTCCGGCGATGACGCCGATGGTCAGCAGGAACAGGCCGACGAGCAGCCCCGCCACCAGGTATCGCCAGCGCAGCACCCAGTCGACGGCGGACCCGAGCACGACCTCGCGGGTCCATTCCACGAGCCCGTCGAACCAGACCCGAAAGCGCCGCGGCCTTTCCACCTGGCGACGCGCCAGCGAGTGGGCGAGGTGATGCGGAAGGATGAAGAAGGCCTCCACGAGACTCACCGCGAGCACGACGATCAGCACGATCGGAACCGGTCGCAGCACCTTTCCGATGTCGCCCTCGAGGAAGCTCAGCGGACCGAACACGGCGACCGTGGTCAGGAAGGACGAGAGCACGCCCCACTTCACCTCGTTCGTTCCGTCGATCGCGGCCTCCAGCGCGCCCTTCCCCCGTCGGAGGTGCGTGGCGATGTTCTCGGCGATCACGATCGCGTCGTCCATCAGGAGCCCGATGGCCAGCAGCAGGGCGACCATCGAGAGCATGTTGATGGACTGCCCGAGGGGCGGCAGGAAGAACAGCGCGCCGAGGAAGGCCACCGGCAGCCCCATGGCCACCCAGAAGGAGAAGCGCAGACTGAAGAAGAGCCACATGGTCAGAAACACGAGCCCGAGACCCTGGATCCCGTTGACGACGAGCATCTCGAGACGGTCGCGCACGATGGAAGTGAAGTCCTCGGTGAGGAACAGGCCGACGCCGTCCGGCGACTTCCCGCGCTCCTCTTCCAGAAAAGCGCGCACCCGATCGTTCACCACCAGGCTGTCCTCGGACTTCATCTTGCTGATCTTCAGCAGCCCGGCGCGCTGGCCCCCGAAGAAGATCTTGTCCTCCTCCAGCTCGAAGCGGTCGGTGATGGTCGCGATATCGCCGAGGCGAAGCTCGGCGCCGCTCTCCCCGGAGAGCATGACGAGCGAGGCCAGCTCGGCCGGCGACCGGCGTTCGTCCATGAACCGCAGGATCACGTCTCGTTCCGGGGTCTCGACCGTTCCGGCCGGAAGATCGACGCTCTGCCTCCCGATGATCCGGGCCACGTCGCCGATGCTCAGGCCGTACTGCTGGAGCGCGTGATGAGAAAGCTCGACGCGGAGCTGGTGGTCCGAAAACCCCTCGATCTCGACCAGCGAGACCCCCGCTTCGGTGCGGAGCCGCCGCTTGAGCGTCTCGCAGTACGCCTTGAGGTCGGGCGCGGAGGCGTTCCCGGCCACGGCAAGGGAGATCACGGGATCGGTGCGATGCAGCTCGCGGACGACGGCTTGCTCGGCGACCTCGGGGAAGTTGTCGATGGCGTCGACCTCGGTGCGGACATCGTCCGTGAACCTCTGGAAGTCGCCGCCTTCGCGCATCTCCACGACCACGAGGCCCAGGCCGTCACGGGCCTCGGAGCGGATCTCCTCGACGTCGGTCACGCCGTCCAGGGCGTCCTCGATCCGCAGGCAGATCGCGTCTTCGACGTCCTCGGCGGCCGCGCCCGGATAGACGACGCTGACCTCGACCTCGGAGGGCGAGTAGTTCGGGAACGTCTCGCGCTGGAGCCTGGAGACGGACAGGACCCCCAGGGCCAGCAGGATCAGCATCAGCAGGTTGGCGATGGTCGGGTGCGCGGCGCAGAAGCGGATCACTTGATGCTCCCGGTCCCCCGTGCCGCCGCGATGACGCGCTCCAGGAGAGCCTCGTCGGCCTGAGGGCTGAGAAGCATTCCGTCCAGGGCGGGGATGGGATCGGAGACGATCACCCGCTCGGCCTCGCCCACGCCGTCAGCGACCACGACGAACTCCTCCTGGACGAAGGCCACGTGAACCCGGCGCTTCCTCAGCCGGCGAGCCTCGTCCACGAGGTAGACCTGGTCTCCGTGAAGCGATGAGCGCGGAAGTACGATCCGCCGGGACAGGGGGGCACCCCGCAGTTCGACCTCGACGAACATTTCGCGCATCAGAGGGGGACGCGTGCCCGTGCGCGCCTTCTCGTACGGGTCATCGACGACCACGATGAAGCTCACCGTGCGGGTGCGCGGGTCCAGGCTCGCGCCGATGCGCGCGAATCGCGCTTCCCACTCCACGGTGAAGTTCGCGTCCCGGAGGCGGACGACGGCCGAGATGTCCAGGAGTTCGGGCAGCTGGCTGCTGTCGAATCCCGGCTGGAGCGCCAGGCGTTCTCCCTGGGGCAGCAGGTGGCGCACCTTGTCCATCTGGAACTGGGCCGGAACCTCCATGCCGGCCGTGGCGTCGCCCGATGCGACGGTCTGGCCCTTCACGACGTATCCGCTCTTCTGCACCGAGACGCCGATGAGCCGCAGATCGAAGGGGGCGGCGATCCGGGTCCGCTCGAGATCGCGGCGCGATGACTGCAGCTTCGTTCGCTGGCTGGCGAGACGGGCCTCGAGCGCGCGCCTGTTCGCGGGCAGGAGCCGCAGCGAGTTCTCGAGCCGCTGTACCGTCGCCCGCTGGGCGAGCGCGCGGCGTTCGGTGTCGTCGGCGACCGCCACCGACACGGTCTTGGTGGCCACGAGTTCGCGCTGCCGCTCGAGCTCCCTCTCGATCAGGCCGAGCGACCGTTTCTCGATCTCCAGCAGGGCCTCGTCATTGACGTGCCGGAAGCCGAGTTCCTCCACCTGCGCCCCGAGCTCGGCGATGCTCGTCGTGACCTCTTCGACCGCGAGCTCATAGTCGACGGGGTCGATCCGGACCAGCTCGGTGCCGCCGGGAACGATCGCTCCCTCCTCGAACAGCTCGTGGGTTTCGAGCACCCGGCCCGACACCTCGGCGACGGCAGCCCAGAAGAGGACCGGGCGGACGCGACCGTAGCCCAGGGCGCGGGGGATCACGTCGACGAGGGGAGCCGGCACGAACCGGACCGCCTGCTCCTTCTGCGCGTCCGGCTGACGCGGAGAACCCGTCCGCGTCCGAACGAGCACGGCGACGATCAGGACGCCCACGACGACGGGCGGCAGGACGAGCAGCTTCTTCGAGAGTCGGGGAAGTCTGAACTTCATGGCGCCACCCTGCACGTTCGTTCCGTCCCGCCCCCTTGCGTTCCCGGCGCGGGGTCTCCGGAATCTCAGGTCGATCATCATATCGCGCCGGCCAGCAGCCCCCAGCAGCAGATGGATGATCTGACCGAGCCGGCGCCCGGTTGCGGAGCCGTTCCTCGACGGGCGGCTAGCCACCCAATGCGCGCGGGAAGAGAATGTTGTTCTCGGTGTGAATGTGCTCCATGAGTTCTCGCTCGAGCTCGGCGAGTCCGAGGTAAAGCGCGTTCCAGGTGCCGCAGGCCTCCGGCGGAGGGGTGTAGTCGTTCGTCAGCTCACGCAGGCGCTCCAGATTCCGGCCGTGCTCCCGGTGCTCCTGCTCCATCACCTGGATCGGGGCGGCGGCCGTCCGGCCCTGGCCGCTGCGCAGCAGTGGAAAGAGCACCTGTTCCTCCTTCTGCATGTGGAGCTCCATCTCCTCGCCCATTCGCTCGACGTGCTCCGCCAGTCCGTGCGGACAGGTGCCTTTCTGCGCGTGGACCTCCTCGACCTTCCGCGCCATGGCGAGCAGCCGGGGGAGTTCCCGGCGGTGCGGCTCGTGAAAGTGCTCGAGGATGTGGTCGATGACCTCGGGCAGCGGCCGCGCATCCCAGCGCTCGAAGCGCCCGGGCCGGGCCGCCTCGTCCTGGATCTCGGCGATCACGGAATCGACGTCGAGACCCGCCGCGGCGCAGGCCTCGCCGAGACTCACGTGTCCGCCGCAGCAGAAGTCGAGGCCGTGGCGGTGGAAGACACGCGCGGCGCCGGGCAGCGTGGACGCCAGCTCACCCACGGTCTGTGCTGGCTGGACCGGGTGTCGAGTGGTGGTCATGGGGTTCTCCTGGTTCGAAGTTGAGGGAAGGAAACTGCACATACCGTGCCGGCCGACCTCCCGGCCGACCTCCATTGATGGATAGGCGGTCCGGAGGACCTGATCGAGGATCCCCGGAAATGCTGCCTGCCTGGAAGTGTCGGTGGAGATCGGGTTCTGGTCGGATCGGTGCGCGGGTGGGCCTCGGGGGAGAGGGTGCGGAGGCGGCGCAGAGATCCGTAACCGCGGGCGGCGCCCTTTGAAGACGTAATGGTGGAGTCAGCCCGCCATTTCGGTCGAGAAGACGCCGGAGGTCGGTGCTGCGCATCGTCCTGGGCGGGATCGGCTGATCTCAGGAGCGGAGTTCGTCGAAGTCGGGGAGCCACTCCGGCAGCCGGCCCAGCTCCCGATCGAGGGCCGCCGCCTCGCCCAGCGGCAGACCCCACGCGCGGAAGAACGGCCGGAGGTCCCGCCCGCAGGCCCGGGACATCCGGGTCATCCACTGGTCGATCCGCTCCTGGTCGGTGCGCGGCCGCTCCGCGTCGTCGAGCGCCTCGTACGCCGCGAACACCCGCTGGAACGGCGTCCATCCGAACCGCTTCTGGAGCTGGGCGTACATCAGCAGGGCGACGCCGGGGTGCCGCTTCCACTCCTCGTACGGGGCGCCCTTCTCCAGGTGGACGAGCCCGGCCTGCTTCTGCCCCTCCAGCCACGGATGGGTCCACGGCTCGATCCCCGCCATGGTCTCCGACGAGTAGAGCGAGAACAGATTGCACGTCACCTCGCCGGTGCCGGCGAAGGTCCAGTCCCCCTTCTGCCGATTGTGCCCCAGTTCGTGCAGGAGTCCCCAGTTCCCCTCGCTGCGGAGTGTCTCGAGGTCGAGGAGCGGAGGGAGGCCGCCCTTCGCGGTCGCCACGTCGAGGTGGGTCATGATCGGGTATCCGGCGTGCATGTAGCCGGCGCTGATCTGGCGGTCGGGGACGATCCTCTCGCGCCGGGCGGGGAGCGCGCAGCCGGCGAGCGCGCAGTGCGACGCCACCACGCCATCCCACCATTGCAGCACCGGCGCCGGATCGGCGAGGGCGCGGATCGCCGCCGAGGGGACCGACAGGATGACGTGCTGCCCCTCCAACTCCGCCCAGGGGGCGGGCGCCCCGCGGCGGGCGTTCCACTGCCCGCGGGACTCGGGATCCTGGAGCACGAAGCGCGGGGCCTCCACCGCGCCGGACAGCTCGATTTCGAGCACCGCCCGGTCAGCGCCGTCCGCCTCCAGATAGATCGGCCCGCCGAACGGCGTGGCCACGCGGGTCATCCCCGGCCGGAGCGCGACGCGGCACGTGATCTCCGGCCAGCGCTCCCACTCCGCGAGGTGGAAGAGCCGGTCGGTGTGGCAGCCGATCTGGATGCTCCACCCGTCGACCTCGTCCGCGCTCACCTGCAGCACCTCGCCGGCGGGCAGGTAGAGCCCGGTCCCCTGCCAGCCGCGGACCGCGGCAACGAATGACAGCGCCCGCGTGACGCGCGGCGCGTCTTCCGGCACCGCGCCGGGGAATTCGTCGACCCCGTCCGCCTTCTCTACTTCCTCCGGCGGGCGCTCTTTCCAGGCGCGGGAGCGCTCGATGATCGAGAGCCTCTCCAGCGCCTGGATCCGGGGCGCCGCCAGCGCCTCCAGGAGGCGCGGCCGCAGGATCGGGTCGTCCGCCGGGAGGGCGAAAAGGGCCCGCTCCAGCAGGTAGGCGCCTCTCTCCGCCCCCTCCTCCCCGGCGAGGAGCCGGTCCAGCGCCCGCCCGGCGTGGACATCGAGAGGGTGATCGGCGGCGAAGCCGCCGCCCTGGGTCGGCTCGGCGTACCCCGGCGCGAAGACGAGGCCCATGGGGGCCAGGACCCGGTTCTCCGGGAGATGCTCCCGGAGCGTGCGTCCCCGCCGTTCGTTCACCTGCTCGTACCCCCAGGGACAGACCGCCGAGATCAGGCCGCCGCCGGCCGCGACGAATTCCCGGATCGCCTGCTGCTCCGAAGCCTCCTCGCCGCCCGAGCGCCAGATCAGCACGTCGACGTCGAGTCCCGGGCGCACGATGTGGCCTTCCGCGGAGAGGAGGTCGGCGAGTCCGCCGTCCGCTCCGAGGATACCGACCGCGAGCGGGCCGTCCTGGTCCGCGGCCCAGCGGAGCGCGCCGGAGAACAGCCGCGCCGCCCCGCTCTCCTTCCGGGCGAGGGTGCCCGGCTCCAGGTAGGCGCCGTGGGCGACGGCCACCACGCGCCCCTTCCCGAAGCGCGCCGCCGCGGCCATCGCCTCGGGCGGATCGTTGGCGGTGATCACCGGGAACGCCTCATCGCCGAACACCACCAGCGTGCCGGGCACGCCGTGCCGCTCGAGACGCTCGACGCCGCCCAGGATCGCGGCGCGGTCGTCCTCGCCTCCGCCCGCGAGCAGGAACAGCATGAGGAAACGAATCGGGTTCATCTTTCCAGATCCCGGCGCTCGCTCTCGGCCGCCGCGGCGGCGAAGAAGAGGGCGTGAAAGGTAGGCGGTCCAAAGCACCTCATCAAGGATCTCCGGAGAGGCTACCTGTCAGGAAGTGTCGGTGCAGATCGGGTGCTGGTTGGAAGCGCTGAAAGGAAAGGGGTGTCTGCGAGGATCCCGGATCCTCACTTCTTGCCACGGGTCCGCGATACGGCTGCGGCCACGTCGCGCTTCCGGAGGCGCGAGCGTCGGGCCTGGGAGCGTGCCTGACCGATCAGGGTATCGAACTCGTCAATGGAGGGAGGTGAGATGACCTTGAGAATGATCACATCCCCTTCTCCCAGCACGAGGAACTGGACCCCGGGAAGAAGGCGCAGCTTCTTGCGGACCTCCTCGGGGATGACGACCTGTCCCTTGGACGACAGGCGCGTGGTGGCGGGCGAACCCATCTGATCCTCCTGGTTGGCGTCTTACCAGTAAGATCATGGTACGTCATGGCTCCCTTTGCAAGGGGGTCGTCCGTACTCAGGTCACCTGCCGGTCAACCGGGAAGCAACTGAGCGGCCGCGGCGGCGCACGAACTCGCGACCAAATCTGAATCACACCGCCCTGGTCCGCTCCAGCGGCGGATCATCTGCTCTCCCTGGGCTTTCCTTCAAGAAGGAGCAGATTCAGCTTGTCCTTCGGAACGAACGTGAACCCGCCACCGCGCGGCTCATAGTCGGACTTCGCGTGAACTGACAACTCCACCGGCTCTCCGTCCTTCAACCGAGCCAGATCGACGCCGTTGACGTTGGGCTGTGAAGCCGTCGCGAGAGTGTAGCCAAATGGGCGCTGCGTGAACCACAGGCCCATTTCGCGCAGCGCCTTCGCCTCGCTGCCCGCGTCGGTTGCCGCCAACACGGCGGCTTTCAGTTGTTCATATTCCGCGCGATACTCGGCACCGTGACCATGCCAGAGGCCGTGCATCCACGCGCATCCGCAAGCGAGGGCCCAGATCGTGACAAACGCAAATCGAACGATGGGCCTCATGGCAGACAAGCGCCGGGGATCAATGTGACTGTCTACAGCTCTCTTGGGGGGTCTGCGTCCCCTACTGAGCGGATCGAGGTGATTCGAGGCCCGTGTGTCAGGGCGGACGTTGCGGCTCAGGCGATGCGCGTCGAGTTCCGCAGGGGAATCGTCATCGTGAATGTGAACGCGTAGCCGGTGATGCACGTGCTCAATGTCAGACGCAGACCCTGCTGCTGTGTCGCCGGACCCAGCTTCGCTTCCCCTGATCAACGGCCCGCTAACCCGCCCGGCTCGCCCGCCCCGCGCTCTGGACGCCGCGGACGTGATCCGCGAGCGTCTGGATCGTGGCGAACACCTCCCGCCCCTGCTCCATGTCCTTGATCTCGACCTGGTAGTGCCGCTGCAGCAGGACGACCAGCTCCACCGCATCCAGGGAATCCAGTCCCAGGCCGCCCGCCCCGTCCCCGAACAGCGGCGCGTCATCCTTCAACTCCGCCGGATCGACGTCCTCGAGGTTCAACTCCCGGACGATCATCTGCTTCAGTTCGGATTCCAACGCTGAGGCAGACGAGGCGGATGCAGCGGATTCGGCAGAGGACACTTGGGCGACTCTCCTCGGTGCGAGCGCGCCCCGTCGAAAGTCAGGCGCGTCAAGGCCCAGGAGTCTGTTCGCCGCCCCCCCAAAAGTCAAAAAAATTGAACCACTGGAAGGGAGATTCCTCGACGTGCCGTTCAAGACTGCGCACGTAGCGGCGCAGGCTCAGCTCGATGCGCTCGTCCTTCCCAGGCCCCCCGCCCGGCCGTCCGCTCGCCAGGCGGACGCAGTCCATCCGGAAGGCCAACTTGCCCGTGCGCACCGTGAGCAGCGCCACCAGATCGGCGCCCGTGCTCGCCGCCAGGTGGTGCGGCGTGATCGGAAACGGAGCCCTTGCGCCCAGAAAGACCTCCGGTTGCACCGGCGCGCCGTAGGCGCGGTCGCCCATCATCGCCACGCACTCGCCCGCCGCGAGCGCGTTCGTCAGCTCGATCAGGCCGCCCATGAATCCGTCCGGGGACACGAAGCGAAACCGGTCCTTGTTCTTTGCCATGTCGAAGAAGTGCTGGCCCTCCGTATGCCGCTCGAGCCGGAACTGGAAGTGAACCGGAAGGCCCAGCACGTCCACCTTGCCCATGCTCGTCTGCCAGTTGCCCACGTGGCTGCCGAGCAACACGACGCCGCGGCGCCGGTGCGCCAGCCGATAAAACTTCCGGGCCGACGGGAACTCGACGCGAAAGCGCTCCTCGCCGAGGATGCCCATCGCGCTCTGATCGATCAGCACCTGGCCGAAGCGGTAGAAGTAGAACGCGCCGGCGAAGAACCGCCACAGCGCGCCGCGCTCCGGAAAGCGGCGCTTCAGGTAGGGCCGGACCGAGCGCCGCGCGCGGCCCCGGATGAGCACGTAGTAGGGCACCACGAAAGCCAGCAAGCAGTAGGCCGGCGTCACGCCGAACCAGCGCAGAGTCCGATGGAAGATGGCGTAGCCCAGGCGCCCGCCGTAGTTGGGAGAGCGGGGCGCCGCCTGCCGTTCAGCCATGGCTCACGGCCTCGGCGCGGCGCCGGTTCCGGTACGCGAAGAACGCGTAGACGACCCCCCCCACCAGGAGCGCCAGGAGCGGCCCGACCACCAGCGATCCGATCAGGTATTCGAACAGCCGCAGGTGCGCCTCGGCGCAGAGCGTCTGAAACAGCGCCTCGCGCGTGCCCAGATCGGCGAGCGAGAGGAAGCGTCCGTGCAGCAGGTAGTGTCCGACCTCGATGTCGAGCGCCGGCACGAACGGCGGCAGGAACGGCGCGCAGAGGTTGCTGGCGTAGAACGCGACCGCGCGGTTGAGCTGCAGGCGCGTGGCGTAGAACACGATCGCGACGGTGTGCACGAACAGCAGCGGAAGCGCGCCCAGGAAGACGCCCAGCATGCTCGCCAGGGCGATCTCCTCCGGCGCGGTCCGTTCGAGATGGAGATTCTTGAGCGATCGGATCGGATGGCGCAGGGAGAGGCCGGCCTCATCCGCGCCCAGCTTGCGCGTCGCGCGGCGGTGGACCGACCACGACCAGGCGCCGAGCCGGCGCAGCGAGAACGGGACCGCGTCCGGATCGGAAGACCGGTGTCGCCGAAACGGCCAGGGATTGAGATTGCGCAGGCAAAGCCGCAGGCAGGTCGAGAGCGCTTCCATTCCCGGCGCGGGCGGCGCGGAGGCCGGTTCGTGCGGGCTCGAAAGCTGGACCGTCTCGACGCGCCACCCGGCCCAGACCGCCCGGGCCAGCAGTTCGATCTGCACGACCGGGCCGCGCCCGGTACAGGCGATGTCGGTCAAGACGGCCGTGGGGTAGGCGCGGAAGCTGGACGCGGCCGCCGCCGCCTCGACACCGCAGGCCAGGCGCAGGCAGACACCCGGCCAGAACCAGCCGGGGGCGCGGGCCGGAGCGCGCGCGAGGCCGACGACGAGCAGGTCCGGATCACGGGCGAGCGGCGCGAGCAGGCGCTCGAGTTCGGCCGGATCGTCGCCCCGGTCGAGATCGAGCGTGACGGCGTGCGAACAGCCGCGCTGCTCCGCCATGCCGCCGATCGAGCGATCCCCCGCGGCCGCTTCCAGCAGGAACACCTGGAAGCCCCGCTCCTGAAGGCGATCACACGCCCTCTGCTGATCGCCGGCGGAGCCGCCGCAAACGGCCACCAATACCGCCTGGTTCATCAAACGCCTGGACCCCGAACATCACGGAAAGGGGCCGATCATACCTCCGAGGTGCAGTGCCCGCACTTGTTCGCCGCGATCGGAATGGGCATCGCGCAGCGCGGGCAGTTCCGCGTGGTCGGGGCCGAAGGGGCCGCCTCCTCCGCCCGGCGCAGGCGATTCATGCCCTTGACGAGCACGAAGACGGCGAAGGCAACGACCATGAAGGTGATCACGATGTTGACGAAGTGACCGTAGTTGATGGTCACCGCCGGGATGTCCGTCCCGTCCGCCGCGGTGGCGGCCTCCTTGAGAACCAGCCTGTAGTCGGAGACGTCGACTCCGGCGAGCAGGAATCCCAGGGGCGGCATGAGGATGTCGTCGACCAGGCTCCTGACGATCGGCGTGAAGGCGCCGCCGATGATGATGCCGACCGCCATGTCCATCACGTTCCCCTTGACGGCGAACTCCTTGAACTCCTTGAACATACCCATGGAAGGATCTCCGCTTGGGAACCACTGGAAGGGCCGAGGGTCCGCGCGGGAATGACGTCCGGTCTCGGGGGAACCACCATCGTTTCCGGCACGGCGCGACGACGACAGGGACTTCGAGATCCGCCGGGGGAGAGCAACCCCCTGGCGAGGTGGCCGGCCAGAACAGGAAGTCACTCCTGCGCGGACGCGTAGCTCAGCAGAAGGCCGGGCCGGCCGTCAAGCGCTGGAGATGGTCGCGGGTTGCGCCTTCACGAGCCAGCGGCGCAAGACCCTGCGAAGCTGCTCGCGCTGGATGGGCTTCACCAGGTAGTCGTCCATGCCCGCCGCCATGCACTTCTCGCGGTCGCCTCTCATCGCGTGGGCCGTGAAGGCGATGATCGCGATGCGCCGGTTCGTCGCGGCTTCCAGGCGGCGGATCGCCGCGGTGGCCTCGTAGCCGTCCATCCCGGGCATCTGGCAGTCCATCAGGATCACGTCGAAATGCCGGCGCTCGCAAGCGGCCAGGGCCTCGCGGCCGTGGGACGCCACCTCGACCCGGTGGCCCTCGGTCTCGAGCATGCGCCGGACCACTCGCTGGTTGACGAGGTTGTCCTCCACCACCAGCACGCGCGCCGCGGGAACCTCGCCTGAAGACTCCGGCTGAGGATCGGAGTCCGCGGTCCACCCCGGCTGTTCGCCGGTCGCCGGGACGAGCGGCAGCGTGAACCAGAAGACGCTGCCCCGCCCGAGCTCGCTCTCGACGCCGATCTCGCCGCCCAGCAGGTCGATCAATCGCTTGGTGATGCTGAGGCCCAGGCCGGTGCCGCCGTACCTGCGCGTGGTGGAGGTGTCCTCCTGGGTGAACGGCTCGAACAAATGGGGCAGGAACTCCACCTCGATGCCTCGGCCGGAGTCGGTCACGGAGCAGTGCAGCCGGTCGGCGCCGTTCTGCTTCAACCGGCGGA
>Ga0326597_10004092_pt1 | contig 20631 bp, 21 predicted proteins | sample RVTome_12_FD_203789 | JGI IMG/M metagenome (GOLD analysis project Ga0326597, IMG submission 203789) | Soil microbial communities from uranium-contaminated site in the Upper Colorado River Basin, Wyoming, United States - RVT100D185 | ecosystem: Environmental > Terrestrial > Soil > Contaminated >...
GCCGCGGACAGAAGCTCGGCCAGGTTGGAAAGACGGTCCTGGCTTTCCTGGGTGTCCTCCTCGGCCAGCATGGCCGAGTAGCCGGTGCCGGCGAGGATCCGCTCGAGGAGCCCCTTCAACGTCAAGCGTAGGGCGTCTTCACGCAGGCCGAGCAGCAGCTCGCGAAAGCGAGCCAGGGGCTGGGTGGCCCGAGCGGGGAGCCGGGCCTCGTCCACGATTGCGTCGAGAGCGGCGGAGAGGGAGACCCCTCGCTCGGCCGACAGGCGCTCGATCTCGCCCTCGGTGCGCGCGCCGATGCCTCGGGCGGGCACGTTCAGCACACGGCGGAAGGCCACCGTGTCGTCGGGGTTCGACACGAGCCGTAGATAGCCGAGGATGTCCCGGACCTCCTTGCGCTCGTAGAAGCCCACGCCTCCCACCACCACGTAGGGGATGCGCCGCTGCAGCAGCGCCTCTTCGAAGAGCCGGCTCTGTGCGTTCATCCGGAAGAGCACCGCGGCCCGGCCCTCGCGACTCGCCGCGATCTCCTGGACCACGTGGGCCGCCTCGTCGAATTCGTCCTGGGCCTCGTAGAGGGACACCTTGTCCCCCGCGGCCTTGACCGCCCGCAGGGTCTTGCCCTTGCGCCGCCGGTTGTGGGCCACGAGGGCGGCGGCCGCGTCGAGGATTCTCTGGGTGGAGCGGTAGTTGTCCTCGAGGCGGAGCACCCGCGCGCCCGGGAAGTCCTTCTCGAAGTCCAGGATGTTCGAGATCTGCGCCCCGCGCCAGGAGTAGATGGACTGGTCTTCGTCCCCCACCACGGTCACGTTCCGGGCCTCCCCCGCGAGCAGGCGCACGAGCTCGTACTGGGCGGCGTTCGTGTCCTGGTACTCGTCCACGAGCAGGTAGCGGAACCGCCGTTGCCAGCGCTCGCGCGCGGCCGCGTCGCCCTGGAGGAGGGAGACGCTCTTGAGCAGGAGGTCGTCGAAGTCGAGGGCGCCCGCGGCCTGGAGCGTCTCCCGGTAGCGCGCCGCGATGCGGGCGTAGGTACCCTCCGCGAAGGAGCCCCCTTCCGCCTCCGGGTCGCGGCCGGAGTTCTTGTGCGCGGAGATGCGGGAGAGGATTCGGCGAGCGGGGTGGAGCTTCTCCGAGAGGTCCAGGGCCCGCAGGGCCTCGCGCACCGCCTGGACCTGGTCGTCTTCGTCGTAGATGAGGAAACCCGGCTTGAGTCCCGCCGCCGCGGCCTCGCGCCGGAGCAGGCGCACACAGAAGCTGTGGAAGGTGGAGATCCAGGTCGTGAGGGGGCTTCCCTCGAGCAGGGCCTGGGCGCGGGCCTTCATTTCCCCCGCCGCCTTGTTGGTGAAGGTCACGGCCAGGAGGGCGTCGGCGGAGATACCCTTTTCGAGGATGAGGTGGGCGAGCCGGTGGGTGATGACACGGGTCTTTCCGCTGCCGGCCCCGGCCAGGATGAGCACGGGGCCCTCGGTGGCGAGGACGGCTTCGCGCTGCTGCGGGTTCAGGCCCGCGAGGAGTGGCGACTCGGACATCGCGCGGGCTACTCGACCGTCACCGACTTGGCGAGGTTTCTCGGCTGGTCCACGTCGCGGCCCGCCCGCACCGCCACGTGGTAGGCCAGGAGCTGCAGGGGAACGACGGTGAGGAAGGGCGAGAACACCTCGGGGCAGTCCGGGATTTCGAGGACGGCGTCGGTCTTCGGATCGAGGACCGAGCGCACCTCGTGGTCGCCCGCGGTGACCACCGCGAGGACCCGCCCCCCGCGGGCCTTTACCTCCTGGACGTTGCTGAGCATCTTCTCGTAGACACGTCCCTTTGGGCACAGGGCGACCGTGGGCAAGGCCTCGTCGATGAGGGCGATCGGCCCGTGCTTCATCTCTCCCGCCGGGTAGCCCTCGGCGTGCACGTAGGAGATCTCCTTGAGCTTGAGCGCACCCTCGAGGGCGATCGGGTAGTTGACCCCGCGCCCGAGGTAGAGGAAGTCACGCGCCTGCGTGAGGCTGCGGGCCAGGTCCTCGACGGGCTTCTCCAGGGTCTCGAGGGCCCGCTCCACGAGGTGGGGCAGACGAGCGAGGGCGAGCAGGTGCGCTCGGCATTCGTCGGCGCTGAGGGTGCCCTTGCCTCGGCCGAGATGCAGGGCGAGCAGGGCGAGGGCGGCGAGCTGGGCGGTGAAGGCCTTGGTGGAGGCGACGCCGATCTCGGGTCCCGCGTGGGTCAGGATCGTGCCCTGGGCCTCGCGGGTGAGCATCGAGCCCTGGACGTTGCAGATGGCGATGGGCAATGCACCCTGGCGGCGGGCCTCCCGGAAGGCGGCGAGGGTGTCGGCGGTCTCGCCGCTCTGGCTGACGGCGACCGTCACCGTGTTCGGGCCCACGAGGGGCGTGCGGTAGCGGAACTCGCTGCCGTAGTCCACCTCCGCCGGGACCCGGGCCACCTGCTCCAGAAGGAACTTCCCCACGAGCGCCGCGTGCCAGCTCGTGCCGCAGGCGAGGAGGAGCACCCGTTCGGCGGCGGCGAGGCCGGCGGCGGCTGCCCCCAGCTCCTCGAGGTGCACCTCGCCCTCGTCGAGGGAGATGCGCGAGAGCAGGGTGTCGCGGACGGCCTGCGGCTGCTCGTGGATCTCCTTCAGCATGAAGTGGCGGAAGCCGCCCTTCTCCGCCTGCACGGGGTCCCACGCGATCCGTTGCGGCTTGCGCTCCACCGCGCGCCCCTCGCGGTCCTCGATGCGGACGCGCTCCGGAGTCACGAGGGCCATCTCACCGTCGTCGAGAAAGAGGAAGTCGCGGGTATAGGGCAGCAGAGCGGAGATGTCGCTGGCCAGGAAGTTCTCCCCCTGCCCGAGGCCGACCACGAGGGGCGGTCCCTGCCGGGCGCCCACCAGCTTCTGGGGCTCGTCCCGATGGAGAAGCACGAGCGCGTAGATCCCCTGGAGCTCCCCGAGCGCGCGCCTCACTGCGGTCTCGAGGCATCCCTCGTAGTGCTCGGCCACGAGGTGGGCCACGACCTCGGTGTCGGTCTGGGTCACGAAGCGGTGACCGGCCTTCTGCAGGCGGTCCTTGAGGGCTAGATAGTTCTCGATGATGCCGTTGTGGACGACCACGACCTTGCCCGCGGTGTCCTGGTGGGGGTGGGCGTTCTCCTCCGTGGGCCGGCCGTGGGTGGCCCAACGCGTGTGGCCGAGGCCGTACTGGCCGTGGAGGGGGGCCGCGCGCAGGGCCTCCTCGAGGTTCTGGAGCTTGCCCGCCGCGCGTCGGCGCTCGAGCACACCGCCTTGCACCACGGCCACCCCCGCGGAGTCATAGCCGCGGTACTCCAGGCGGCGCAGGCCTTCCACGATCACGGGCACGGCATCCCTCGTGCCCACGTACCCGACGATCCCGCACATCGGCTAGTGCGCTCCGCCCTTCCGGGCCCGGCGCTCCTTCGCCCAGCCCGGTTTCACGACCTGGCGAGCCCGGCCGAGGGCGAGCGCGTCTGCGGGCACGTCCTGCGTGATCGTGCTCCCGGCCGCGATGTAGGCGCCCTCTCCCACCGTCACGGGGGCCACCAGGGTCGAGTCGCTTCCCACGAAGGCGTCCGCACCGATCGAGGTCTGGTGCTTCGCGGAGCCGTCGTAGTTGCAGGTGATGGTGCCGGCGCCGATGTTGGCTCGTGGTCCCACCTCGGCATCGCCGAGATAGGTGAGGTGCGAGGCCTTGGCGCCCTCGCCCAGGCGGGTCTTCTTGAGCTCGACGAAGTTCCCGACCCGGGCGCCGTCGCCGATGTGGCTGCCCGGTCGGACGTGGGTGAAGGGGCCCACCTGGGCCCGCGCGGCGACCGTGCTCTCCAGGATCAGGCAGTGATCGAGAATGCGCACGTCCTCTCCGATCACGGCGTCCACCAGGCGTACGAAGGGGCCTACCACGGCTCCTGCCCGCACGACCGAGCGGCCCTCGACCACCACGAACGGGCGGAGGGTGGTGCCGGCCTCTATCGTGGCCTCCGGGCCCACGAAGGTGCTCCGAGGGTCTTCGACGCGCACACCGCGGGCGGCGAGGGCGGCGAGGCGGGACGAGGGGGAAAGGCGCTCTTCCCGCCGCCGCATGGGCTTCTTCGTCTTCGATCGGGCCGGGCGGACCTTGCGCTTCACCCTCGCGATCCTAGCACGCGGTCCCGGACGGCCCTCCCGGGAGGGTGTCCGAGTGATGCTCCTACGCGAAAACGAGGGCGGCGAAGTCGGAGTTCTCGCGCAATGCCTCGAAGTCCGCGTCGCTTTTGGCCTGGGCCCGGTTCGCGGGGTTGGCGTGGATCGCGGAGCGCAGGGCCTTGATCGCGGCGGTGGCGTCCCCGGTGCGGGCCTGGGCGGCGGCGAGGCAGTAGAGGACGTGCTCGTTCTTGGGGTGGATCTCCGCCGCCTGCTGGAAGGCCTTGAGGGCCTCCGCGTAGTCTCCGCGGTTGTGGAGGTAGACGCCGTGATTCAAGAGGTCCTCGAAGGACTTGGGTCGGGGGCGGCGCTTCTCGAGGGCCCGCTCGCAGATTGCCCGGTAGGAGCGGGCCCGTTCCACGAGGTCCCGCTCCCCGGGATGAGACTCGATGAGACCGTCGAAGAGAGCGAGCGCCCGATCGAAGTCCTTTTTTCCCAAGGCCTTGACGGCCTTGGCAAAAGCCTCGAGGGCCTGGGCCGTCCGCTTGTCGACTACCGTCTTTCGAGCTGCCATGGGCTTCCGTGGGCCGCCGCCGAGGGGACGGACCGTCCGCAAAGCCTTGCAGCGTATCATGAAACGCGGCGGGGAACAATGTTGGCCGTCGCTTCCGTCCCCGCCGAAGGCTGGTAAGATGCGTGTTTGGTCCGACCCGTGCGAGAGCAGGATGAGCAGACGGCCCCGCCGGATGACGAACCCATAAGGGTCCGCGGGGCCCGGGTCCACAACTTGCGGGCGGTCGACTGCGACCTGCCCCGCAATCGCCTCATCGTCGTCACCGGGCCTTCAGGTTCGGGCAAGAGCAGCCTGGCCTTCGACACTCTGTACGCGGAGGGGCAGCGACGCTACGTCGAGAGCCTCTCGGCCTACGCCCGGCAGTTCCTGGAGCAGATGGAGAAGCCGGACGTGGAGGCCGTGACGGGCCTCTCCCCCGCCATCGCCATCGACCAGCGCACGACCCTGAGCCACCCCCGCTCCACCGTAGGTACGGTGAGCGAGATCTACGACTACCTGCGGGTCTTGTTCGCTGCGGTGGGCCGGCCCCACTGCCCCCGCTGCGGCGAGCCCATCTCCAGCCAGAGCGCGGCCGAGATCGCGGACCTCCTGCTTCGCAACCCGGTGGGCACGCCCGTTGCCCTCCTCGCCCCGGTGGCCCGGGGCCGCAAGGGGGCCTTCAAGGCGGAGCTCCAGGCGGCCGTGGCTCTCGGGCTGAAGCGGGCCCGCATCGACGGGAAGGCGGCGAACCTCGAGCCCCTGCCCGTCCTCGATCCGCGGCGCAACCACAAGATCGACGTGCTCCTCGACCGCCTGGTCCTGCGTCCCGGGATCGAGCCCCGCCTGCGGGCCGGGATCGAGAGGGCCCTGGACCTCGCCCGCGGGGTCGTGCTCGTGTCCTTCGAGGGCGGGAAGGAGCGCCTGCTGAGCCGCGCGCTGGCCTGCGTGCACTGCGACGTTTCGCTGCCGGAGATGAGCCCCCGCGCCTTCTCCTTCAACAGCGCGTACGGTGCGTGCCCGGGCTGCGACGGCCTCGGCGTGCGCTGGTCGGTGGACCCCGCGCGGGTCGTGCCCGACGAGTCGAAGACCCTCCTCGAGGGCGCCATCCATCCCTGGCAGCGTCATGGGCCGCGCCTGCTGCGAGAGGCCCTCGAAGACCTCGCGGCGCGCCACGACTTCTCCCTGGAAGCGCCGTTCTCGACCCTGTCGCGCAAGGTGCGCGAGCTGCTCCTGCACGGGGACGGCAACGGCTTCGCGGGCGCCGTCCCCTACCTGGAACGCCGGGCCCGCGAGCTCCTGGAGGCAGAGAGGTCCGAGGTCCAGCCCGTCGGTGACGGCGCCGAGGCCTTCGAGGACCTGAAGCCCTACCTCTCTCTCAAGGCCTGCCCCTCCTGCAAGGGGGCGCGCCTCAGGCCCGAGAGCCTGGCCGTCCGCGTGGGCGGAAGGTCGGTGGCGGAGTACGTGAAGCTCACCGTTTCCGAGGCCGCGGCCACCCTCCTCGCGGTGACCCTGCCGGAGCGCGAGAAGGCCGTGGCGGACCGCCTCATTGGCGAGATCGCCGCTCGCCTGCGCTTCCTCGAATCGGTGGGGGTCGGCTACCTGACCCTCGATCGCCCCACCACCACGCTCTCCGGGGGCGAGGCGCACCGGATCCGCCTGGCCGCCCAGATCGGCGCGCGGATGCAAGGAGTGCTCTACGTCCTGGACGAGCCCTCCGTGGGCCTGCACCAGCGCGACAACCTGCGGCTGCTCGAGACCCTGAAGCAGATCCGCGACCTCGGGAACACCGTGGTGGTGGTCGAGCACGACGAGGAGACGATCCGTGCCGCGGACTACGTTGTGGACCTGGGCGAAGGCGCGGGTCGCCTGGGCGGGCAGGTGATGTACGAGGGCCCCCCCGCGAGCATCGACGGCAGCCTGACCGGGCGCTACCTCCGCGGCGAGCTCGCGATCGAGGTGCCGAAGGCGCGGCGTCCGGCCCGCGGCATCCTCCGCATCCTGGGGGCGCGGGCCCACAACCTTCGCAATCTCGACGTGGAGCTTCCCCTGGGCGTGCTGACCGCGGTGACCGGCGTCTCCGGGTCCGGCAAGTCCACCCTCGTCGACGACATCCTGCACCGGGCGCTCGTGCGCGAGCTGGGGGGGAGCGGTCCCGAGCCCGGGGAGCATCGCGGCCTCGAGGGAACCTCGGCCCTCGACCGCGTGATCGCCATCGATCAGAGTCCCATCGGCCGGACCCCGAGGAGCAACCCCGCCACCTACACCGGGGCCTTCGTCTTCGTCCGGGAGCTCTTCTCCCTCACTCCCGAGGCCCGGGCCCGCGGCTACAAGCCCGGCCGCTTCTCCTTCAACGTGAAGGGAGGCCGCTGCGAAGCCTGCCAGGGCGACGGGGTGAAGCGCGTGGAGATGCATTTTCTGCCCGACGTCTACGTGGGCTGCGAGGCGTGCAAGGGACGCCGTTACAACCGCGAGACGCTCGAGGTCCTGTACCGCGGCCAGAGCATCGCCGACCTCCTCGACCTGACCGTGTCCGAGGCCACGCCTCTGCTCTCGGCCCATCCGCGCTTGAAACACCTTTTCGATACCATGATCGACGTGGGCCTCGGCTACCTCCGGCTGGGCCAGAGCGGCAGCACCCTTTCGGGGGGGGAAGCGCAAAGGCTCAAGCTGGCCCGGGAGCTCGGCCGGCGGGAGACCGGGCGCACCCTGTATCTCCTCGACGAGCCCACCACGGGCCTGCACTTCGACGACGTGCGCAAGCTCCTCCACGTCCTGAACCGTCTGGTGAACGCGGGGAACACAGTGGTGGTGATCGAGCACAACCTCGACGTCGTGAAGACGGCCGATCACGTGATCGACCTCGGCCCCGAAGCGGGAGACGCCGGGGGTCGGATCGTGGCGGCGGGAAGCCCCGAAGAGGTAGCGCTCTCGCCGACCAGCCACACCGCCCGCTATCTACGCGCTCTTCTCGGAAAGTGAGGAACTGTAGCTCGACGACCACACTCGTGGCTGTGAGACCACGCGGTCCTGCGGCCACAGCACGAAGACTGGAACCATAAAATACTGCAAGAAAGACGCTTACGCGCAGAGCCCGACGGCACTCTGCTTGCATAGGCTGGCGCGAACGACTGTTTCCAGCGGGAGAGACGAGACAACGTGGGATTTCGTAGAACCCTGAGGCGTCCGGTCGGCTGCACCGGCATCGGCCTCCACTCCGGGAAACCCGTCCGGCTCACTTTGAAGCCGGCCCCCAGCGGTCATGGCCTTCGCTTCGTCCGGACCGACGTGGGGGTCGAGATCCCCGCGAGCCTCGCCTGGCTCTCTCGTCAGGACCACGCCACCACGCTCTCCCGGGACGGGGTTTCCGTGGAGACTGTGGAGCACCTCCTGGCCGCCCTCTTCGCGCTCGGAGTGGACGACGCGTCGATCGAGGTGAGCGGCCCGGAGATCCCCATCCTCGATGGGAGCGCCGCCCCTTTCGTCCTTCTCATCCACGAAGCCGGGACCCGTCCCCACAAGGAGCCCCGGCAGTACTTGAAGGTCACGAAACCGGTGGAGGTGGTCCGGGGGAGCAAGGTGGCGCGGCTCTTGCCCGCCGATCACTTCGAGGTGAGCTACGCCATCGGGTTCGACCATCCCCTGCTGCGGCACCAGGGACGAACGGTGCGGATCACGGCCGAAACCTTCGTCGAGGAGCTGGCTCCCGCGCGCACCTTCGGCTTCCTCCGCGACGTGGAGGCCATGCGCAAGAACGGCCTCGCCCTCGGGGGGAGCCTGGAGAACGCGGTGGTCATCGGCGAGACCGGCGTGCTCAACAACGCGCTGCGCTTCGAGGACGAGTTCGTGCGCCACAAGGCCATGGACGCGGTGGGGGACCTGGCCCTGCTCGGCCACCCGCTCCTCGCCCGGTTGGAAGCGGTGAAGGCCGGCCACGCGCTGCACGCGGCGCTGGCCCAGAAGCTCCTCGCCACCAGGGACGCCTTCGAGCTCGTGGCCTCGCCCCGCCTGGCCGGAATCGATCTCCCGCCCGCTCCCGCTCCGGGCCTCAAGCCCGCCCGGGTCTAACGGGAAGAGCGCTCCTACTTCGCGGCGGCCTGGACCGTCGCCTCGACCTTGACCTCGAGCACGTTCTTCGTGGGATCGTTGGAGCGCACGAGCACGCTCCGCACCACGCGCCCCGAGTAGTCGCGCGTCTCGAGCCGCACCCGGAGCTGGCCGCTCGACCCCGGTTTGATGACCTTCTGGCCGTTGTCCAGCAAGGCGGCCGTGCACCCGCAGGTGGTCGTGATCTGCTCGATCACGAGGTCGGCCTCGCCGAAGTTGCGGATGGAGAACTGCTTCTCCAGGGTCTTGGCGGGAAGGGCCTTGCCAAAGTCGAAGGAGGAGGGCTCCACGCTGATCTTCGGGGCCTTCGCGGGTGCCTGGGCCTTCTCGTCGGCGTGCAGGCGGCCGCCCGCGACCCCCAGCAGGAGGAACGCCATGAGAGAGAGAACGTGGAGGCGCACACGGCTCGGCATCACAGGGACCTCCCCGCGGCCCGTCCTCGCCCCTTCTTCTTGGAGGCGGTGAGCCGCCGCATGTAGGCATCGAGCATCTCGTTCTCGTAGGTCACCGAGTTCAGGAAAAGGCTCTCCACGAGATAAAGGCGCCGGTCGGCCTCGCTCATCTGGCCGACCAGCCCGTCGATCTCCCGCATCATGTCCTCGAAGGTGACGTGGAGCTGCCGCTTGAGGGTGACCTCCCGGTAGAGGGCCTCGAGCACGGAGAGGAGCTCCCCGTCCAGCTCGAGCTCGTGACCGGTGCTGAGCCGCACCCTAGGCATTGCCCTTCCCCCGCGAGCGCTTGGCGGAGAAGGCGGCGATGGCCTCGTCTTCCGCCCGGTGCAGCTCGATGATCTTGTGCACGCCGGTCATGGAGATCATGGTCTCCACGCGGGGCTGCAGGCCGGAGAGCCGCAGCGCTCCGCCCTTCTCCTGGAGCATGCGGTGCACGTCCATGAGGCAGCCGATGCTGGCGCTGTCGATGTAGCTCACGGGGGTGAGGTCGATCAGGAGCGCCCGCGCCCCATCTTCCACGAGCTGCCTCACCCGGGCGAAGAAGGCGGAGAGCACCGGATAGGTGAGCCGGGTCTCCAGCACCTTCACCACCGAAACGTCGCCCCTGTCTTCGACGGCGAGCTGCATCATCGCACCTCCGGTCCTCGGGGGGCCCGGAACCGGCGGGCGCCCCGGCGCGCCCCCGCGCGGCCACTCCGCGCGGGCTGCTGGGCGCGGAGCAGGAGGCGCATCAGCTCCTCCCGCCCGCGGTTGATCCGGCTCTTCACCGTGCCCTCCGGCAGCTGCAGCAGGTCGGCCATCTCATGGTAGGTCATCCCCTGCAGGTCCCGGAGCACCACCGCCTGGCGCAGCTTGTCGGGGAGCTGGTCGAGGCCGCGGCGGAGCAGGCTTCGCCGGTCCTGGTCCTCGAGCGCGCTGTGGGGATTGCCGAAGCTCGAGGGGGCGAGGTCGAAGGCCACGAGGTCCTCGACCACCACTTCCTTCTCGCGTTTGCTCGCCCGGTAGTGGTCGATGCAGTAGTTGCGGGCGACGCTCGAGAGCCAGGTCGAGAAATCGGCGTCCCGGTTGAACTTGTCGAGGCTCTTCCAGAGCTTGAGGAAGATCTCCTGGGTGAGGTCCTCCGCCTGGTCGTGCTTGCCCGTGAACTTGTAGGAGATGTGAAAGACCCGGCGCCGGAAGCGAGCCACGAGCTGCTCCCAGGCCGCGTTTTCCTTGGAGAGGGCCCGCTCGATGAGTTCCACATCGGAGGGTGGGGTCTTCGCCGCGTCCAAGCGCCTCTTTCCGTGAAGGAGGGGCCCACGCCGGGCACGAGCGCACGGCGCAGACCGGTCATCATATCACTTGAGCTCCGGCCGGCCCGCCACCGTCCAGGCCGTGTACCAGTAGCTCCCCGCGTCTTCGGCCGCGCGGGAGAGACGCTCCGCGAGGGTGCGCCCGGCCCGCAGCTCGAACGACTCGAAGAAGATCTCGCCGTAGCCGGCCTTGCCCTTCTTGGCCAGGAGGTCGGCGTAGAGCAGGTTGTCGAGCCACACGTAGCTACCCTCGATCATGGAGAAGACATAGTCCTTCGGGTCGTCCAGGTAGTTGGCGGCGTCGGGGTTCACCTTGAGCCGGTCCTTCATGGCCTCCGCGAGCTTCACGCTCGTGCGGATCCAGAGGCCGTGCTGCCCGGTGTTCTGGCCGTCGGCGTTCCCGGACAGGGCGAGAGGGTTGTGGACGTCGGCCACGAGCTGGGCCAGGAGGTCCGACTCGTTCAGGATCTTCACCTTGTCCCCGGTCTTGTAGGCCTCCACGAGCCGGTCGTAGCTCTCGTGGATGAGCCAGGGCAGTCGGCCCACCGAGGCGGCCTGGTCCGGGTGGCGGCTCTGCATCTCCTTCTCGCTGCGGGGCACATCGGCGAACGGCCACGGCATGAGCTTGTCGATGGCGAAGCGACGCTCCGGCGAATCCTCGGCGAAGACCGGCTCCAGGGCGAGGCTCGGGACCTCGAACCGATGGCTCTTGTAGAAGGACTTGATCCCCTTGGGCAGGGCCTCGATCGCGCGGGAGACGACGACCTGGTTCGCCGCGGGGCCCCAGGCCAGGGCCGGAGACGCACCCACGAGGGCCAGGGCGAGGAGGGCGGTCCCCCCACGTCGAACCATCACCGATGTGAAGAGCCGCGGCAAGGAACCTCCTCGTTCTGCCCCGCCCCGGGGGCCTCAGGCCACCCGGGCCACCGAGAGGAGCCGCACCTCTGCGGCCCCCGCCTCCTTCAGGATACGCGCACACGCGAGCGCCGTCGCGCCCGTGGTCGTCACGTCGTCCAGGAGCACCACGACCCGTCCGGCCACGCTCGTCCGCTTCCGCACCGCGAAGGCCCCCGCCACGTTCTTGCGCCGCCCGGCTGCGGAGAGGCCGGCCTGCGGGGGGGTGTCCACGCGGCGCACGAGGGCACGCGCCGCCAGCTCGAGGCCCGTGCGGATCGAGAGCTCCCGGGCCAAGAGCTCGCTCTGGTTGTAGCCGCGCTCCCGCCACCGCCGCGGATGCAGGGGCACCGGCACGAGCACGGCACCCTTCTCGAGCAGTCCGCGGGTGGCGGGTGCTACGAGCAGCTCTTCCGCGAGCCGGGCCGCCACCCGGCGTCGCCCCCGAAACTTGAGCTCGTGAACGAGGGTGCGCAGGCTCCCCTCGTAGGGCCCGAGGCTGGCCCCGCGGTGGAGGGGCTGAAGCCCCCGCCGGCAGCGCCCGCACGCGAGAAGACCGACCGGGAGGGGGAAGCCACAGGGGCACAGGCCCGAGCGGTGCCGCGGAAGGTTCGCCCAGCAGGCTGCGCAGAGAGGTCCGCGCGTGGGGTGGTCGAGGGCAGACCCGCACCCGGGGCAGCTCGAGGGGAAGACCACGGCCAGGAGGGGGTCGAGGAGGTGCCGGACGGTGGCCGCGGGCAGGCCCGCGAGGCTGGGCATGGCGGTCAGGAGAGGAGCCCCTGCTCGCGCATCTCCTGGCAGCGCAGGCAATGGCGCGCCCAGGGGACTGCCTCCAGCCGTTTCAGGTTCATCTCCTCCTCACAGGCCACGCAGGTGCCGTAGCGCTTCTGCCGGAGGCGATCCAGGGCTTCGTCCACCAGCCGGAGCATCTCGCGCTCCGAGCTCGAGAGGCTGAGCAGGAACTCCTTGGTGGACGCGCTCGACGCCATGTCGGCGATGTCCTGGGCGCCGTCCGCATCGGCCTCCTGCCCGTGCCGTTTCGTCTTGGCCCGGGCCTCGAGCATCTCCGTCTTCTTCTTCTCGAGCTTCGCGCGAAAGAGCTTCTGCTTCCTCTGATCCATGGTCTCTCGTCGGGTGTCCCTCAAGGTATACCGTAGCGCCGCCGCTTCTCCCACAGGGCCTTGCGGCTGATGCCCAGGATGCTGGCGGCCCTGGTCTGGCTGCCGCCCACCTGCTCCAGCACGTAGCGAATGTACGCCTGCTCCACGTCTTTGAGCGAGGGGCGCCGGTCCCGGCCCGCCCACAGGGTCGCGGGCTGCTCCAGCACGTGGCCGGGCAGGGCCGAGGGAGCGATGGAATCGCCCGTGCTCAGCAGGGCGGCCCGCTCCACCACCGATCGGAGCTCGCGCACGTTTCCCGGCCAGTGGTAGCCGCGCAGGGCCGCCTCGGTGGAGGGTTCGAACGAGGTGGCCCGGGTCGCCTTGCGCTCGCGCTCACGCTCGAGGAAGAGACGGGCCAGGGGCGGGATGTCCTCGCGCCTCGTCCGCAGCGGCGGGAGCTTCAGGGGAACCACGTTCAACCGGTGGAAAAGGTCCTCGCGGAAACGCCCCGCCCGGACGGCCTCCTCGAGGTCCACGTTCGCCGAAGCCAGGAAGCGGACGTCGACCTCGAGCAGGCGGGTGCCGCCCAGCCGTTCGAACCGCTTCTCCTCCACCACCCGCAGGAGCTTGGCCTGGAGGGCCGGCGAGAGGTCCTGGACCTGGTCGAAGTAGAGGGTGCCCCGGTCGGCGACCTCCAGCTTGCCGAGCTTCTGCTGCTTGGCGTCGGTGAAGGCCCCCTTCTCGTGGCCGAAGAGCTCGGACTCCACGAGCTCGTCGGGCACGGAGGGACAGTGGAGCTTGATGAAGGGACCGTCGCGGCGCGGGCCCCGGTAGTGCAGCAGGTGGGCGACGAGGTCCTTGCCCGTCCCGCTCTCACCTTCGAGGAGCACCGGGCTCTTCGCCTCCGCCAGCCGGGAGACCAGGGAGAGGACCTCCTTCATGGCCGCGGAGTCGGCGACCACGCCCGAAACCCGCTCCCCCGCGGCCGCACTCACGGCTTCATCTCCAGCCGCGCCGCTCCGCCCCAGAGGCGCTCCAGGTCATAGAAGGAGCGCAGAGGCCGGGTGAAGACGTGCACCACGAGTCCGCCGTAGTCCAGGAGGATCCACTCCTGCCGGGGATAACCCTCCAGGTGCTTGGGACGAAGTCCCTCCTCCCGGAGCGACTCCAGCACGGAGTCGGCGATGGCGAGGACCTGCTTCTGGTTGTTCCCGGAAGCGAGGACGAAGTAGTCGGTGAAGGAGCTGGCCTTGCGGAGGTCCAGGACCACCACATCCTCCGCCTTCTTCTCGAGGGTCGCGCCGGCTGCTTTCTCCACGACCTTGGGCAGCTTCACGTGTAGAGCCCCCGTTTCGCGATGTACTCGGCCACCGTGTCGGGCACGAGGTAGCGCACGCTCTTGCCCTCGCGCACGCGCCGCCGCAAATCGGTGGCGCTCATCTCGAGCCCCGGGCCCGGCAGCTCCAGCACCTTCGCCCCCGCCGGCGCCTTTCCCGTCGCGACCCCCGGGCGACCCGCCACCGCCACGGTGCAGAGCGCGAAGAGGTGCTCTGGCTGGTACCAGTCGCTCATCTCCGGGAGGGTGTCGCTGCCCACGACGAGGAAGAGATCGTCCCGCGGACGTTCCGCCCGGAGTGCTCTCAGGGTGTCGGCCATGTAGCTCGGACCGGAGCGCTGCAGCTCCGCATCGGAGGGGAGGAACGCGCGGTTGCCCGCGGTCGCGAGGGTGACCATGGCCAGGCGGTCGCGGGCGGGAGAGAGGGAGTTCAAGCTCTTGTGGGGCGGTTGGCCGGCGGGAATGAAGAGCACCTCGCGCAGGCCCAGGGCCTCGCGGGCGTTCTCGGCCGCGCGCAGGTGTCCGAAGTGGATGGGATCGAAGCTTCCCCCCAGGATGCCCACCTTCACGCGTGTTCCTGCAGGGCGGGCGCTTCCACCGGCACGGTGTCGAGCAGGCGCAGGATCGCGCGCTTGAGCTCGAGCAGGCCCTCGCCGGTGACGGCGGAGACCGGGAGGAGGGGCATTCCGAGGCGGCGCGCTTCTTCCTGGAGTGCTTGCAGGGGGTCGGGTGCGCTGACGGCATCGCGCTTGGTGGCCACGATCAACCGAGGCCGTTCGAGGAGGGCCTGGCCGTAGGCCGCGACCTCGTGGCTCACCGCCCGGAGGTCGGTCACGGGATCGCGGCCGGAGGCACCCGAGGCGTCGACCACGTGTACGAGCGCACGGGTGCGCTCCACATGCCGGAGGAACTGCAGGCCCAGCCCCGCCCCCTCGGAAGCGCCCTCGATGATCCCCGGGATGTCGGCGAGCACGAACGTGCGGTCGTCGCACTCCACGACTCCGAGGACCGGGTGAAGGGTCGTGAAGGGATAGTCGGCGATCTTGGGTCGGGCCGCGGACAGGCGGGAGAGCAGCGTGGACTTACCGGCGTTCGGCGCGCCCAGCAGGCCCGCGTCCGCGATGAGCCGTAGGTCGAGTCGCAACCAGCGCTCCTCGCCCGCTTCCCCCGGCCCGGCTTCGCGGGGGGCGCGGTTGCGATTCGAGAGGAAGGAGCGGTTCCCGCGTCCGCCCCGGCCCCCCCGGGCGACGACCAAGCGATCGCCAGGCTGCACGACCTCGCCCAGGATCTCGCCGGTCGTCTCGTCTGTGGCTCCCGTACCTGGGGGCACGGGCACGATGAGTTCCGCCCCGCCCGCTCCCGTGCGGTTGCCGGACCCGCCGTGCTCGCCCCGCTCCGAGCGGAACTCGGTGTGGTATCGGAGGGGGAGCAGGGTGTTCTGGTGGGAGACCGCCAGGAGGACCACGTCGCCGCCGCGCCCGCCGTTGCCGCCGTCGGGTCCGCCCCGGGGGACGTAGGGCTCGCGGCGGAAGCTCACGCAACCGCGCCCGCCGTTGCCGCCCTTGACGAAAATCTTGACCCGATCGACGAACATTGCGGGAGGCCCCCGGTGGCGAGGGCCTCGTCCCGCCGGGCTAAGCGGCGGGGAGGACGCTCACGCACAGACCGCGCGAGCCGTGGTCCTCGAATTGGACCACCCCGTCCATGAGGGCGAAGAGGGTGTGGTCCTTGCCCAGCCCGACGTTCTTGCCGGGCTTCCACTTCGTTCCGTGCTGGCGGAGCAGGATGGTGCCGCCCTTGACCTGCTCGCCCCCGAAGCGCTTCACCCCGAGGCGCTGCGAGTTGCTGTCGCGGCCGTTGCGGCTCGAGCCCTGTCCCTTCTTGTGCGCCATGGCCTCTCGCTTTCCCTAGGCGGTGACGGCGTCGATGCGGACCGCGGTGAAGGTCTGCCGGTGGCCCCGCGTGCGCCGGAAATGTTTGCGTTTCTTATACTTGAAGACTTTGATCTTCCCGCCCCGATCCTGCTCCACGACCGTGCCCGAGACCGAGGCCCCGGAAACGAGGGGCGCGCCCACTTTCGTGCCGGCGTCTCCCGAGACGAGCAGGACCTCGCCCAGGGTCACTTTGGAACCGACCTCGGCCGCGAGCTTCTCGAAGCGCACGACCTCGCCGGCCTCGACCCGGTACTGCTTGCCGCCCGTCTTCACGATCGCGTACACGCTAGCCTCCGAAAGGGGAACGTCCAGAACAAAGAACCGTATCACGTCGGCCGGGGAGGGGTCAAACAACTAGGGTGACAGGGGCGTCAGCGGGCGACGAGCAACTAAAAATCGAACCCGATCCAGAAGTCGAACCGCGTGGTGTCGGACACGGTCTGGAGATCGGTGAGGCGGGACCAGTCGAAGTGCATCGGGTAACCGAGCATGAAGACCTGGAGCCCGAAGCCGAACGAGGCCCGGCCGTCCACCAGTCGAAGGCCGCTGACCTTCTCGCCGAAGATGGGATCGTTCACGTAAGAGATCCCCTCCTCCCGGGTCGCGAACTGGTAGGGCTGGTCCTTGTAGTGCGAGCCCCCGAAATTGAAGAAGAAGGTGCCGCGCACCGGGCCCAGCAGGCCGATGGGGGTGGCGGCCAGGTGCACGAGGGGGAAGCGCAGCTCGACGTTGCCGTAAAAGCCCTGGTTGCCGGAGAAGGACAGGTAGGGATAGCCGCGCAACTCGTTGTTCCCGCCGAAATATTGGATGGCCGGGTTGTCACCGCGCCCGTAGAACCCGTAGAGGCGCAGGGCCAGCAGGGTGTCGGTGGACCCGAAGCGCAGGTACTTGCGAAGATCTGCGCTCAGGGTGTAGCGCGACAAGAGGCCCCCGATGGGAGGGGCTGCCTCCACCCCCACGGAGAAGGTCTTCCCGTCGAGGGGCCCGAAGTTCGCGAACTTGGTGGTCTCCTCGGTGAGGCGCACCGAAACCGGCGCGTAGGTGCCGTTGTTGAGGAAGACCGACTGCCCGGTGAGCGCGGCCTGCTGCTGGATCTGGGCCTGGATCGAGGGGTCCTCGTAGTTCTCCCGGATGTCCACGATTCCCGCGGACACTTCGAGGCGCCGTTGCTTGTCGAGGGGGTATTGGCCGATGAGCAGCCCCCCGCGGTAGCGCTGGGTGGCGAGCACGCCGTCGCGGGAGAAGGAGACGGTCGGGATGTAGTAGGTCGGATAGAAGAAGTACGTCCTATCGAAACCCTGGACCCCGTACTGGAAGCGGCGGGAGAGGTTGATGTACTGGCCGTCGTAGATGCGGTAGCCGCGCACCGACAGGATCGTGAGCAGGAAGGTGTGGTCCTGCATGATGTCGGTGAGTGCGACCTGGGTGCCGCCGAAGAAGTCGCCGCCCGAGGTCACCCCGAGGTCGATGGGGGGCCGGCCCTCCAGGCGCAGGCCCTCGAACTTGCCCTTGCGCCGCTTGTTCTCGGGGATGACCTGGTGCACCACGTCGGGCACGAAGTCCACCTGCCCCTCGGCGGCGATCCGCACGTCCTGCTCGATCTCGCGAGTTACCTCGGAGGTCTCCTTCGTGTGGAGGTCGTAGGAGCCCTTCAGGTAGCTGATGAAGGCCAGGCGGTCGGCGGCCCGCCCCGCGAGAGGGGCGGGCGCCATGTTGCCGCCCAGGACGTCCGAATACTGCTTCACCGCCCCCGTGCGGAGGTCCAGGCTGCGCAGGTTGTAGATGTCGTCGTCCTCGGTGGAGGCGTAGTACACGAGGTTGCCGTCGGGGGAGAAGACGGGGGTGTCGTCGTCGAAGGGCCCGAAGGTGAGCTGGGTCTTCTTCTTCGGATCGTCGAGGGGAAAGGCGTAGATCTTGAAGTTGCCAGAGACCCGCCGCGCGTAGGCGACCGTCTTGCCGTCGGGGCTTATCTGGGGGTTCGCGTCGAAGAACTCGTCGTCCGTGAGGTTCGTCGCTTCCCCGCTCTCGAGATCGAGCCGCCAGATGTCGCTCGTGCCCTCCCTCAAGCCCGCGAAGAGCGCGTACCTCCCCCCCGGCACCAGGCAGGGGGCCTGGGCCTGGTCCTGCTGGATTGCGAAATGCTTCTTCACCGACCCGTCGAGCACGCTCACCAGAAAGAGCGACCGGCGCTTGCCCTTCCTGGCGAAGAAGGCCACGGTGTCGCCCCCCGGGTCGAAGGCGATGGTCCGGCCGGCCACGAAATCGTCGTTGAAGGAGAGGCTCTCGAACTCACCACCCGCGAGACCCGAGGTGAGGTTCCTGAGCACGCTGCCGTCTTTGGCCGAGAGCAGGACGATGTCGGCTTGGCCTTCGTTACGGTTGGCGGTCAAGGCCGCGATCACCTCTCCCGAGGGGCTGGGGGCGAAGGCGAAGACCTGGATGTAGGGGGTTTTCTCGGGGTTGGGGGAGAGGTTGCGGCCGTAATCGCTGGGCCGCTCCTTGTCGCGGAAGGGCTTGAAGCGCTCCTGCAGCCACTTCGAGTAGGCCTGGTCGAAGTCGTCGGCCGTGATCCGGAAGGCCTGTTGGTAGATGTCGTCGATGGAGCCGCCGAGGATGCCCTTCCTGAGGGTGTAGAGGAACTGGCGGATGCCTTCCTTGCCGTAGCGGCTCTCGATGAACTCGAAGGCGGCGTGGCCCAGGTTGTAGACGAGCCGGCCGGAGAGGGGCTGGAAGTCCGACTTCGAGAGCTTGGGGATCTGCTCGGTCACCGCCGCGTCCCGGACCTGCATGAGGTCCTGGGGGTCCCACACTCCCTCGAAGTAGCTGGCCAGGCCCTCGTCGATCCAGAGCGGGATCTGCCGCTGGAAGAGCGTGCGCGGGATGATGTCGAAGGCGAAGATGTGGGTCATCTCGTGCTGGATGAGCCCGTTCAGCAGGTCGGGGGGCCGGTCGATGGGCAGGGTGAGGCGTCCCCGTCCCGGCTCGGCGAAGGCGAGCACGCCCTCGGGCAGGAAGCCCGGGTTCAGGTTCGTCTGCTCGAACTCCGTCCACGTCTTGTAGAGGATGGCGGGGACGGGGCGCGCGAGCTCGTGCTTGAGGCCCGCCGAGAGCTTCTGGTAGGCGCTCTCCAGGTAGGAGGTCACCCGTGCCAGGTGCTGCTCGAACTCCGGGTAGTAGTAGATCTCGAAATGCGGGCTCTTGTAGACCCGCCAGTCGAACTGGTCGTACTTGACCTTGTTCTTGCCGTAGTAGGGGATCATCCCCTGCCCGCGCGCGGGGGAGGCCGGAGCCAGTAAGAGAAGAAGCGCCGGCAGGAGGGCCGCCAGGGCGGCCCTTTTGGTCGCGCGTGGATTCATGGCTCTAGTCCTATTGCAGGAGGATGCGCGTGCCCCGGATCCGCTGCGGCGAGATCACGCCCATGAAGTTCGGGAGCAGGCGGTCCATCAGCTCGAAGTAGGAGGAGAGGGCGGACACCTTCTGGTCCTCGCTGTAGAGGACCTCCTCCGTGAACTTCTCCTTGTGCAGGAGGGCTCCCGTCTTGCCGTCGATGAAGTAGAAGTCGGCGTTCAGGTTGAAGCCCTTGCGCTCGAGGTAGCGATTGCCCCGCACGAGGCGCGGGCGGCCCGTGCCGGGGTCGCGCATCACGCGCTCCTCGGCGGTGAAGCCCGACCGGTTCTGCTGTTCGAAGCCGAGCTTGCCGGTGATGATCAGGGGATTCTGGAACTCTTCCCCGATGCGGCGCCAGAACTCGGTGTCCTGGAGCACGCGGTCGGCCTCGAGCCTCAGCTGGTCGCGCTCCTGGCGGTTCAGCCGCCCGCCCTCGCCGGCCCGGCCGAGGGTCTCGAGAGATTTCTCGAGCGCCACCTGGAGGGGCGGCCGGTCGGGATCGAGGACCTGGAGCTTGGAGCTCGAGCGGAGCTGGTTCTGGAGGAGGCGGGCCGTTTCCGAGCTCACGTCCACGTCGGTCTCCACGAGGTCCGAGACGAAGCCGGCGATGAGCACGCGGCGGAAGCTCGAGACGTCGAGCTTGCTCTGCAGCGGCGTCTCCACGGGCACTTCCACGAAGGAAGCACATCCCGCGGCGCAGGCGCTCAGGGCCAGGACGGCCCTAAGGGTTCGTCGGCTGCTTCTTCCTGGCCTTGCGATTGCGTTTGTCATCGGCTTCCCGGAACAGATCGTAGTTCTGCTGGATGTAGAGGTCGTTGGGCTTGAGCTTCATGGCCTTGTCGTAGGCCGCGCGCGCGCCCTTGAAGTCGCCCTGCTGCTCGAGGGCCACGCCCAGGTTGTTGAGGGCGGGAGCACTGTCGGGATCGAGGGTGACCGCGCGCTCGAACCGGAAGCGCGCTTCCGCCCAGAGCCCCCGACGGGCGACGTCGATGCCGAACTTGAGCTCGTCCTGACCCTGGTCGCGTCCCGACCGTTCGCCGGGGGCGAGGAGAAGGAGCACGAGCGGAATGATTGATGGCATCCTGAGCAACCCCCGGACGACCGCCCCGGCGCGATCTTAACTACTACGCTTCATCTAAAGCAAGGTGGGTGCCACTTCGTTCCGGTTAAACAAGTTAAGGCCTCCCCTACCCGATGGGGAGAAGAGGCGCCCCTTAACGCCGGTGGCCGGCGGGTCGTCCCACATCGAGGACAGCCCGTTGTTCCCCTCCGCGGACAACCGTGAGGATTACCGCGGGCGTCGGACCTTGACTGGCCCGGGGTCCCCCATACAATTGGCCGCCTTTCGCGCGCACAACGGCCGTTACGGGTCGAAAGAGGAAGTCGTGGACGAGATCGTCGAGCTGCTGCAGATAGCACTGCTGCCTGGGGTCGCCCCGCGGGTGGCGCGAGCGCTGCGCGA
>Ga0326597_10004093_pt1 | contig 20628 bp, 27 predicted proteins | sample RVTome_12_FD_203789 | JGI IMG/M metagenome (GOLD analysis project Ga0326597, IMG submission 203789) | Soil microbial communities from uranium-contaminated site in the Upper Colorado River Basin, Wyoming, United States - RVT100D185 | ecosystem: Environmental > Terrestrial > Soil > Contaminated >...
GCTGCGATGTCGAAGCTGCCGTCGATGAAGCTCCGACAAGGTCGTCTAGCCGCTGGTGAATCTCGTGCGCTTCGAGCCAGCCGTCTGATCCGGGGGTAGCCATCGTCAGCCGTTCGGTGGGTGGGGGTCGTTCCCGTAACTGTTCTTTTCGGCGATCCGCCCGTCACGATTGTGAATCACATGCTCGGTCCCCGACCGCTTCGCCGTCGACCGTCCAGCCGCCTGAGCATCCGACTTCCGATCAAACGTCTTCGACGCCCGGGATGCACCTCCCGCACGTTCGCCCACTTCCCATCACGGGGCACCGTGTGCACCGGTCGCTTGTCTGCCATGCGTCACCTCACCTCGAAACAAGGGACGGGGCGGAACATCACGTTCCGCCCCGTCCGGATCCCAGAATGAGAGTGATGGCAAACCCACTCTCATTTCGTGGCAAACCCACTCTCAAAACCTGGCCAACACCGGAATGAGAGTGTGGCATTTCACATCAGCTGTGAAATGCCATGAAAACGAGAGTGAAAATGCCAGCACTCTCATTCTCAACGGTGTAGGTCGGCTGTCGGAAGACCTCTGTCGTGAGCAGTCGACGGAAGCTCGGTGGGCGGGTAGCTGTTCGGCGCGTCTTGTCAATGCGCCTCACAGTCTGTTGCGCCCGCGGTTCTTCAGTGTGGTGCTCGGTGGCTTTCTCCTCTCCCGAAGACGAGGGGCGCCCGCCAGTGAGACATCGCAATAGGCATCGGGAGCGCCTCCACTCCGACGGGCAATGCGTCCGACGGGTTCGGTAGGGTCGTGTGGGCGTCGGAGCGGGTGACGTTCGACGATGAAGGGAGTGTGTCGTGGCGCGTAGACGTGGGATCCTGGCTGAGGTTCAGCATCAGATGAAGGTGGCCGAGCGACAACGCCAGCAGGCAGAACGGAACGCGGTCCGACTGCATCAGCTCGCCGCCAGGCAGAACGAACTGTTGGTCAGGCAGCAGGAGCTGGCGCTCGCCCGGTTGTCCCGGGCAACAGAGGCCGAGCGCAAGGCAGCCGAGAAGGAAGCTCTACGACTCCACGTCGAAGCGATGCAAGCACAGGTAGAGGAAAGGAACGCCAAACTCGCTGAGTTCGATGACGACCTTGCCTCATTGCTGACGTCGACTCTTGAAGTTGATGACTACGTCGATCTGGATTTGTTGCGATCGACGGCCGAGCATCCTCCGTTTGATCGGCCCGATCTTGAGGCGCCCACTCCTGGCCCCGAAAAGTTGGAGCCACCTTCCGAGCCAGTCATAACGCTACCTCCCGAGCCGAAAGGCATCGGCGGAGTTTTCAAGAAGAAGCAACATGCTGAGGCGGTGGCGACAGCCGAAGCCGCCCATGCCGAAGCGATGGAACGATGGCGGTCTGAGGTTGCTGAGATCCCTCGACTGCAGGAGGAAATCAATAGGAGTCATGCTGCGGCTGAGGCGGCCCGGCTCGGGGAGCTGGAACGTGAACGTGCTCGATACCAAGCCGAGTGCGAGGGGCGGGAGCGCCAGGCTGTAGAGGCGAACCAAGCTTTGGATCAGTTGATCGCAAATCTCGGCTACGGCACTGCTGAGGCGGTGGAGGAGTATGTGGGAATCGTCCTGTCGAACTCGGTTTACCCCGACACGTTCCTGGTTGAGCCAGATGACTTCTCGTTCGAACCGTCGACAGCCGAACTCCGCCTCCGGGTGATCGTTCCGTCTCCTGGCTCCATTCCGGACACGAAGGCGTATCGGTATGTCAAAGCATCCGACGAAATCGCATCGAGCCCGCTCTCGCAGAAGGCTCAGAAGGACCGGTACGCGAGCGCTGTGCATCAGGTCGCCCTCCGAGCCCTCCACGAGGTGTTCGAAGCTGATCGGCGCGGCCTGATACAGGCAATCTCGCTGGAGGTCGGCACCAACACGGCCAGCCCAGCCACCGGCCAACCCACTTACATGCCGTTCGTGGCTGTCGCGGCGCGGCGTGACTTGTTCATGGCAATGGATCTCACCGCTGTAGTGCCGCTTGCCACTCTTGAACATCTCGGGGCTGCCGTTTCGAAGAACCCCCACGGGTTGGTGGCGGTCGACCCGTCAGGTGTTCGGAGTTCCTGATGCATGACGAGATGGTGTTCAACCCGCCTCCCGGCTGGCCGACACCACCTCCAGGTTGGAAGCCACCTCATGGGTGGAAACCGGATCCAGCGTGGCCGTCTGCTCCCGACGGTTGGCAGCTTTGGATACCCGCAGAAGGCGGTCCGGCACAGCCAGTTACCGAGTCGGGCGCTGAGGCAGAACCTGAGGAGGACTCGGAGCCGGAACCAGCCGGGGACGACAGCGGAACAGAGAGTTCCGTCGTGGAACGGCAACGAGACCAAGAACCACCGATGGGCGCGGGAGATCCAGCCCAGGAGCTCGATCGACTCTATGCCGCTATCGAGGAAGCCCGTCAGGAACTGGCCGATCTGAACGACGAGCGGGTACTTCAGCAGGTGGGCATCTACCGGTATCACCATCCGCTGGAACACGCGGATGCGTATCGGGAGAGGCTCCGAAACCTCGACGGGCGGCTCACCGAACTCGTCAGAGCAGGCGAAGCAATCCAGGTGTCGAACCTTTTCACCTACAACAACTCGTTGGCGGAAGGTCGAAAGATGACCAGAGATCTCGGAAGACTGATGCTGAGGGCGTACAACGCCGAAGCCGAAAACTGCGTCAGGTCTTTGAGAGCGGGCAACGTTGTGACCGCCAAGAAGCGGTTGGAAACCGCCTCCACCCAGATCGCCCGTCTCGGAGCGATGATGGAGATGCGGATCAGTGACGCATATCACGCCCTCCGGATCGAAGAGATCGAACTCACCGCTGACTACCTGATGAAGGTCCAGGAGGAGAAGGAAGCGGCCAGGGAAGAGCGGGAACGACTACGGGAAGAGAAGAAAGCCGAAGCAGAACTTGCCGCCGAGCGGGAACGCCTCGACAAGGAGCGGACCCATCTGCTCAACGCAATGGAAGCCCTTCGCCGCACGGGCGCGGAGGCAAGTGCTGCTGCCGACCTCGAGGCGCGGCTCGGTGAAATCGACCAGGCGATCGAACAGAACGACTACCGGGCAGCCAACATCCGTGCCGGATACGTCTACGTGATCTCCAACCGAGGGGCGTTCGGTGGCCACGTCGTCAAGATCGGCCTGACCCGCCGGCTCGAGCCGATGGACAGAGTCCGTGAGCTCGGCGACGCCTCCGTTCCGTTCCCTTTCGACGTTCACGCCCTCTTCTTCGCCGACGACGCCGTCACTCTGGAGAACGAACTGCACGGAATGTTCGCCGACCGCCGCGTCAACCATGTGAACCTGAGACGTGAGTTCTTCTTTGCTACTCCGCAAGAAGTCCACGACGCGCTTCAAACCAAGATCGGCGCTCTCCTCGAGTTTCACGAAGATCCTGAATCCACTCAATATCTCCAGAGCCGAAAGTACTGGCCCGCCGAGTCTCGATGACCGACCCAGAGCCTGGCGGCGTGCGGTGGTGGCGGCGAGAACGAGGTGTTGGACCGAGCCTCTACAGGTGCCAGACGAGCCATCGCGACAGCGCCAAGCCACGTGATTGAGGCATGCGTGCGACACTCGCTCCATGGCCATCACTGGATTGCACCATGTTCAACTGGCAATGCCTCGCGGCCGCGAGGACGAGGCGACGTCGTTCTATGAGGGCGTTCTCGAGATTCCCCGAGTCGACAAACCGCCTCATCTGGCGGCTCGGGGTGGGTGTTGGTTCGAGTCGAGTTCGACCCGGATCCACCTCGGCGTTGAGAGTGATTTCTCGCCAGCGAGGAAAGCACATCCCGCTTTGCTCACCGACGACCTCGCAGCGCTCCGCCAGCGTCTTGAGGCCGCCGGGGTCGAGGTAGTGGACGATCAGCCGCTCCCAGGATTTGAACGGTTCTACGCCTACGACCCCTTTGGGAATCGGCTAGAGCTGCTCGCCCCACTCGACTGATTCAATCGGCAACGCCCCTGAGCAAGTGCGGACTGATCATCCGTCCGGCGTACCGTTACGTCGATGCGACTCATCGTGGTCCGGCACGCACAACCGGCCGTCGACCCGGATACACCGCAGGCATCCTGGGCTCTCACCGATGGCGGGAGAGCGGCCGCGCGACGTCTGGCACGAAACCTCGAAGAGGCCCCCGACGCCGTCGTGTCGAGTCCGGAACGCAAGGCCGTCGAGACTGCCGAGCCGATCACAGCACGATTCGGCCTCGTTCTCACCGTCGACGAACGGCTGCGAGAAGCGAATCGGCCATGGATCGACGGCGACTACCCCACACTCGCCCGACAGTGGCTCTCCGGTGAACCGCTCGACGGATGGGAACCTTGGAAGGCTGTCGCAGAACGCTGGGAAACGGCGATCCTACAGACCACCAGCCCCGGCCACGGCACCGTCGTCATCGTCGGGCACGGTCTCGCCATGACGGCATGGGCGGTACACCGGTTCGGTATCGAACCGGTGGCGTTCTGGACAGCGCTCGACTTCCCATGTGTTCGGGAGTTCGCCGTGTGATTCACGCCGGCTTCAATCTTCGCTGATCACGGAGGGGCGATTGTCGAGATTGGGCCGTTGTGACCTTTCCCAGGTTTGCCCGTTCCTCAGTAGCGCGGACGAGTAGACGTATGGCCTATGGGAAAGGGGGCGGGCGAGTCGCGTTCCGGTGACAACAGCAGAAACTCTCCCGATCGACGTAGGCAGGATGCCGCCCGCAAGCTAGGCCAAGGCATCACTGATGAGGGATTCGGACAGGTTGTGTCTGACGAAAGGAACAAGGAGTAAGAGTCCGGTTGCCGCGACGAAGAACGGGAGTCGAAGAGCCCATTCCCGGCCGATGGGCGCTTCGACTACGGCGACGATTGCCCCGCCGACCAGCGACCCGACTGGGAGAAATCCGAAGTTGAGTGTCCGGTGTGCTCCGGTGACTCGTCCCTGCATGTCGTTTGGGGTGAGTCGCTGACGGAGGGAGCGGGAGAGGACGCTCCAGACAGTTCCGAGAAAGAACGTGGGTATCAAGGCGAGCCACACAACCCATCCGCTGGATGTCAATCCAGTTGCTATCAGCATCAGCGCGGACACCACTGGGATGGTGACCATCAGTCTCCCTCGCCCCAGTCTCTCGATCACAGTTGACGCGGTCACCGAGGCAGCGACCCCAGCGATCGCTCCTCCCGTGGAGATCAATGCGAACCCGACAGCTCCGAGTCCGATCACCTCCTGAACGAAGAGCACAAAGGTCGTGAAAGCCAACGCATTGAGAAAGTTGTTGACGGTCAGCGCCAACGTCATGGAACGGAGGATCCGATGGTTCCACAGCCAACGGATCGCATCCCCGACCTGTGACCTCATTCGAACAAGTCTGTCCCTTGGTGCTGCCGTTGATCTCTTAGAAATCGAGCCAACGAGGAATGCGGAGAGGACGAACGTCGCAGCGTCGAAGCCAAACGGGATCCACACACTGGCTGCGAGCAGTAGCCCACCGAGCGGCGGGCCCATCAATCGTTCAGTGACGGTCTCAGCGGCGAAGAGCCGACCATTGGCCGTCTCGAGCCATTCGCCCTCGACTAAATCAGGTAGGAACGCCTGAGCAGCAACATCCCGCAGCACTTCACTGAGGCTGAGAACGAAACCGGCGACCGCTAACAACACAAGCCACCACCGAGCCCCACTCAGCACGATCGGTTCGGACGGCAGACCGAGAGAGTCCCGGCCCATGAACACAACGGCCGCGAGAAGTGAAGTCACGATGAACTGCGCGGTGAGCGACAGCGCGATGATTCGCTTCCGCTCGAACCGATCCGCAAGACCGCCGGCCACCAGCGGGAAGACGATCCAGGCGGCCTGCGTGGCAGCCCCGACCAGCGCTATGAGCAACGGATCCCTCGTGAGCAGCGACGCCAACCATGGGAAGGCGACGCTTCTCACCCCGTCCCCCAGGTTCGAGATCGCCTGAGCGCCCCAAAGCCTCCCAAAATCCCGCCGCTCCGCTGCCATCTCGAGCCGAGTCTAAGACGCACTTCTTCGACGCAGACACCTCACCCATACACATCCGCGCGGACCGCTGCGGGGCTTCTGTCTTCCGTGCGTGGACTCACATGGTGAAATGAAGCCGCAGCAACAGGTTCATCCGACTTCGTCGAGTCCGAACAGGCTGGCTGTTCGCCGAGTCGGCTGACGTCGGCTACGTGCCGGATGGCCTGGCCGGACGGTCATGCGAAGTCCCGACGTTTCTGGCCGGTCTGTCGCCTGCGATGTTCACCGAGAAGTAAAAAGGTGGCGTTCGTCAGGCGGGATCCTCCGGTGACGGTCCTTCGGTTTGATAGGGCACGCCTGACGGTCGGACGTGGTCCCGAGGGGTGCATTCTCGGCCCGTCACGGCCGAGACCGGTTGGGAAGAGCCAGCCGAGTACACGTACTCAATGATCGCCTACTGCGACCAGCCGATCCATGGGCAGTTCATCGTGACCGTGTCCGCCGGTGAGGTCACCGACGCCGTCCCGGTCGAGGAACCCGCCGAAACGTTCCTCCGCAGGAATGGGATTGACGCGTTGCCGACCCTCGGCGAGATCCTGGCGTCCGCTGAGGATGGCGCCGATATCACATTCGACGACGATGGCGTCCCGTCCCAAGTCCGGACCGGCCTGGACGGCGGCGGCGACGCCTGCTTCAACATCCTCGCTTTCAGCATCCCGCTGCCCGGTGACGACCTCCGGTCGGTCTATGCCCGGACGATCGAACAGGTGTGTGCAGAAGCCGAACCGTACGGTGGATGCTCAGGCCGGGTCGAAGTCTCCGAACGGTTCGATGCTGGGTTCGACACATCCCGGCTGCCGATGCCCACCGTCGTCCGCCAAACCATCGAAACCGAACTGCCCGGAGCCGTGTTCACCGACGCAATCGGCACCGGTGACGGCACGGTGCGGCTGCTCATCGGTCCGTACGAGCTGGTGCGGGACGGCGTGGTGAAAGTCGAAGCGGGCTACACCTGCGGAGGTCTGTGCGGGTCGGGACGTGCGTGGTACTTCGAGAATCTCACCGGTGTCTGGCAACCCACCACAGCCGGCGCCGTTGGCGAACTAGACACGTGGTGGGAAGCCTGAACCTGTCTTCGAGGAGTGCTTCGCCCATTGCCCCCCAGCGCTCCGACCGCACCGTCAGGGATGAGTGACATCCCGAGAGGACGGCCTGGTCGAGCGGTCCGGTCGCAGGACATGCGCAACGATATACGCCCCCTGGGAGAAGGGAATCCGTGCAAATGAAAGACGGCAGAACCTCAACCCGGTGAAGGGTGAGACTCTGCCGTCTTCGTCATTGCCGATTGGCTGCGGTCAGACTGCCAACCTGGCGGCTGTGCTGATCAGCAACCCGAGTTTGGTTTCCGGGTCGACGATCGTGTCCAGCTGGGCGAACAGCATTTTCCATGCTGTCCCAGACTGCGGATCCTCACCGTCGCCCAGTTCCGAAACCAGCAGTTCGAAGAGCCCAGACTGAGGATCTTCTCCGTCGCCCAGTTCCGAAACCAGCGGATTCATGCGTGCTTCGGTCTTGCTCATGACCAGGAGTGCCAGGTCCATTACGCGGACCTGAGCCGGGACCGAGAACATCGAAGCGCTGCTATCCCACCATCTCGTTATCCGGCAACTCGTGAAAGTCGTCGGCTCTGAGCTGTACAGGGCTTCGACTTCGGCTAGTTTCGCCTCTCCCTGGCTGCGGTAGCGTTCTACCCAGTCAGGCAGCATGTCCAGCGGGATCGCTGTCATACCCAAGTGATGCCCTACGAGGTCTCTGACCTTGCTGTGGAAGAACGCATCCGTACGGGTTTCCTTGCCCACCTGGGCCAGAAGCCCGCCTGTCACCGCCCACCAGCCGATCATCACCGTTACCGCTGTCGGCATTCGGGACCAGGCGTCAAACCAGACGTCAGGGTCAGCTGTCGCCAAATCTGACGTCCGGTCAACCTGAGCCTTTCCACGGGCGATCGCCACCTGCATCAACCGTTCCGAAAAGCGGTCACTGCTGATGATCTCATCGAGAATCCGGCTGGGAATACAGGGATGACAGACCAGCTGAAGCCAGCCTGCATCCGACAGGGTCCCAAACCGGTCAATGCAGTCGTCGTATCTGGTGTTGAGCTCTTCGACGGTTTCGGACATCAGCATTCCCGCCTCTGCGGTCGCCTGCCAGTGTGACAGACGATCGATGAGGTGAGGACGCCATGAAAGCGTCTGGAACGCGTCTGTCGTCCGGAGGGTGCTGCCCTTCTTCAGCGGCCGGTTTGAACCGACTGCTGGGTCATGGGATGCCGAGAACGCGAGCTCGCACAGTTCGACGAACAAGTCGTCCGAGATCTGATGCGGTCCTCGCAGCCCGGCCAGGACCTCCCGGGTCGATAGCACTTCCGCGTCGTGCAGAAGCTTCATCGACTCAGGGTCAATGACTGCCTGCTTTGCCATCGATGCGATGATCGAGCTGTCCTGCCATTTGGCAGTCTTGAACAGTTCCCGCTGTGTTGCAGCGGGGATCACCCATCGGTTGGCTGCCTGTCGAATCAAACGGATTCGCTGGTCGCTGGTCGCCAGCCACGCAGAGAACAATGCCGGGCTGCCGGTCGAGAAGAGTTTCTCGACCATCTTCTCAGACTGTTTCGAATCGAAGAGCCATGCCAGTCCGGCATGGCCAGTTTCGCGATTTGCGATGAAAGCGTCGACCAGATCTGGCCGAGCCTTCGACACTTCCTCAACCACTCGGGCGGGAAGGTTCAACCCTCGTGCTGCATTCACAGCAAAACGGCTGGCCATAGAGTCCTCCTTGTTGGAAACGTATGAGCTCAACCGTTCACGCCGCCGCCTCCGGCGCAACCGACGCCGGATACCGGGAGATGCCGTCCAGCCGCGTCATCGTGACGAGGGCGGACCCGCTGCGGCCGCGCCGGGTGGGAATAGCTCCGGGCAAACGTTGACAGCCATGATCCATAGCGCGTCCGCTGCTTGCACAGGATCAGCCGGTACATCCTGACCGAGTCCGGCGGCGGTGTCCTCGTCGATATACGCGGCAGCGAGATCAATGAGGTAGCCGTCGAAGAGGTGAGTTTCTAGTCCGGCTTGGGAGCAGACCTGTGGGAGCCTCTCCTGCCAGGAGCCGACACTCGAGGCGAGACCCGTGGTGTTGATCCACGTTGGGACGACCCGTTCGATCGCTGTGGCGGCCAGGTCACACGGTCCGGTCGTCCGGTACTCCCACACTCGTTGTCCGAGGTCGGGCCAGCTCCGGGTCAGGATCATGCCGACGTCGACTTGGTCGCCATAGTCGATACGGAAACACGTGTAGCTCAGTGTCCCGTCCGTCCCACGATGGGTGACGGTGACTTCGGGTTCACGCTCTGCGCTCTGTGCTCGGTCGTGAATGAGTTCGGCGAGACGTTGCATGGCGGCGGGCTCGCCGAACTCGCCGGATGTCAGCTGGGCGATGTCGGCGAATGCTCCTGTAAGAGCGCCATCAATCCACCGGGACACCAGCTCGACTCCCATCACCGGTGTTTCGGTGGTCGCGCTGTCGGGTGTGGTCCCGTCGACGTCGGATTGGCACGCACCCAGGGCCACCAGCGAAATCGCCAGGACGGGAGCCGCTCTGTGACGTACGAACTCACGCATCGACCATGTACCGATCGTTCAGCTTGTCGCCGATCGAGGACCATCTTTGGCTGGGCTCGGCGCACGGGTCGATGTGTTCGTGTTCGGGTCCGGTCACGACGCCGATGCTATTGCCCGCTCACGGGGTGCGACCGGTCCAGCGGTAGAGGACCCAATCCTCGCCCTCGTGTGTCACCACGTGGCCGCCGGCTGCTGGGACCGCGAATCCGCCGTTGAAGCCGGTTCTCGGCGATAGTTCGAGCATCACGGGTTCCGAACATCGGCAAACCGGCGGTGGCGGACGACGTGAACCGGTCAGGAATCGTGATCTCGCCTCCGATCCGAAACACCGCCCACGGCTCGATGTCGACGACGGAGGTCCAGTCGGTGCCGCCGTCCAACGACACGCTCATCCCATTCGGTGGCCACACGAACGTGTCGGACTCGCCTCTCACGACGACTCCTTCGCCCATCGGCCAGATCGCGACCGGCCTGCCCGACACGGGAGGACGCCGGACCGGAGGTGGTGGTTCCGGCGGCGACCCGTCTGAAGTCGGGATCTGGACATTCACTCCCACCGGATCGTACGCGGCGCAGGATGGCGGACAACAAGTGGGCTCAGCCTGGCGTGGTCGTGGCCACGCGAGCTGGCGGTGTAGAAAAACTTCGGTTACATGTCAGCGAGAAGTTCGGGTCGTAGCGTCTCATAGGTGAGATGGATCGACGGACGACGGATATGACGGGTCCTGAGGTTGGCTCGGATGCCGCGTTGTACCGCCAGCATGCAGGCGAACTCGTCCGGTTCGCAGCGATGCTGGTCGGCGACGACGCCGAAGACGTGGTCGCGTCCGCGTTCGCCCGTTGCATGTCCACCGATCGCTGGTCTGGTGTGGAGAACCGTCGGGCGTATCTGTTCCAGGCCGTGACGAACGAGGCCCGGACGTTTCAACGGTCCGCCGCCCGGAGACAGGCACGAGAACAGAGGGTGACGGTGGATGGTGTCGTGGAGATCGGTGTGCCACAGCCCGAGGTGTGGGAGGCGGTCGAGTCGCTGTCGATCCGACAACGGGCAGTGGTGTACCTGACGTACTGGCATGACATGAGCGACGTGATGGTCGCCGAACTTCTGGGGATCGGTGCTGGTTCGGTGCGCCGCCATCTCGCCCGGGCAAGAGAGAAGCTTCGGGAGGTACTTCATGACTGATCCGATGAGAGACCAGATCCGGTCGCTGATTGCGACAATCGTCGAGGACGCCGCCGATCCGATCCCATTCGAAGACGTTCAAGCGATGACGCCGACCCAGGCTCCAGGGCCCAGGATCGCGGTCGCGGCTGCGGTGGTGGTCATCGCCGTCATCGGGATCACAGCCCTGATGCTCGGGGGAGGCTCAACCGACACCGACACCGTCACCGGTCCGGACCTGAGCGATCCAACTCCCACGACTGTCACCTCCCTTGCTCCCGATTCGGCGGAGCCAGCGGACGGCGATGAGCCGTCCGAGTCGGTAGAACCCGATGAGTCAGCATCTCTTGTCGACGGTGCGATCCTGCTCCCCGACGGGTTTCATCCCGGCGATGCGGCAGAGGCTGACAACAGGCTCATGCTGGTCCGGGCCGAACGTCGGCCACATGAACCCGGCACACCGCCACAAGAAGACGGTGTAGTGATGGCGATTGACCAGACAGACGGGGATGTCGTGTGGGTGGCCGAGCTGTCGGATGGGCCGTCGCTCCTCGAGATCAGTGACGAGAGGGTGTTCGTCGCCCACTACTGGACAGGCGGCGTGACCGCGCTCGATCTGTCATCGGGGGACGTGTTGTGGACGGCAGTTCCCCAGCTGCCATTCGAGATCGGGGACGGACCCGACGGGCGGAAGTTCATTCCCAACGACATCGAGGCGGGCTTCGATTCGTTGTGGATGGCCACCGCTCGGGGCGCGGTGGCACGCATCGACGCCACGAACGGCCAGATCATCGATGTGTTCGCCATCACGGAACAGCTGCAGCCGGACGGCGTTCCGGTCTACGTCGGCGACATCGCCATCTCCGATCGACATGTGTGGGCGGCCGGCGAAACATCCGGGTTGTTCCGCATCGATCCAGAGAGCGGTGAAATCGACCAACTGACGTCGGACCAGCGCCGACTCGGGCATAACGCGAGCTCGGTCGTGGCCGTGGGAGCGGACGTCCTCGTCGGCGGCGGGGATCCAGCGGATGCCTCGGGCGTCGTCTCCCTGGTGGACGGCTCAGGATTCGAACCCGTCGCTTCGACTGCATTTGAGGACTTTGCCACCGTGGTCGAGACCCATGATCGCCCTGCGGTCTGGACTGGTGGAGTTCTACGGCCCATCGATCCCGTTGCTCTTGACGTCGGTGAGCCGTTCGATGCGTTCTTCGATGACGATCGCTGGCTCGCGCCGAGTGATGGATCCTGGATCTTGAGCATCGTGGACCGCCTGCTCATACCCATTCCGCACGAAACGGACGCAGACGCGGTGCGGATCGAGATGAGTGATTTCAACGTGACCCTCACGTATCCGAATGGCTGGTACCTCGCCGATAGCAGCCTGACGCCCAACCTCAGTAGCCCAACCGAGATCTTCTCGCTCGCGAGCTTCCCTCTCAGGCCAGGCGGACCGAACTGCGCCCAGATCCCGTCACGAGCCTTGCATGACATGGATGCCTCGGATGTGTTCGTCACACTCCAAGAGCGCAACAGCGGCGCTGATCCTTCTGGGTACGAGCCTCGACCCGACAACTTCGGGCCAACTCCTGAATCCACCGAGAACGTCATCTACGACTGCCTGGAGCCCGAGGAACGCGGTGACGTTGGAGCGATTCACTGGATCCGGTTCACCGACCAGGATCGCTATTTCTACGTGCTTGTCGCGCTCGGTCGAGATGCGGATCACCAAGAGGTGTCGGCGATCTGGGACAGCCTCGATCGAATGGTGATACTGCCGAGGGAATGAGCGAATACCCGGCCAACTGGGGACCGCCGTGCTCATGGAACGACTTGCCAAAGCGACCGAGCAGGCAACCTGGCACGTTGAGCTCCTCGACGGCACGCTGCTGCGCGTTCTGCGAGAGGAGCCGCATACCGCCACGCCGCTGAGCCGCCGACGCCACAGGAGGACTGGTCCTCCGCTCCCGCGCTCTGGACATCAACGCCTCCGGGTTCATCGATGCCGCCGTCGTCGCCGGGTCAAGACCAGCCCGCCGGTTCCGTCGTGACATTCTCCCGCACTTACTTCCACTCGCCACCGTGTACGCCTTCCTGACGGCCACGGCCGCGATCATCACCGACGGCTTCCTCGCCTACCTCGGTCTCGTCGAAACCCGATTCAACTGGGGAACTATCGTCAGCTTCGCGCTGACATTCCGGACCATCGACGGACGCATCCCGTGGAACGTCCTCCTCTCCACCTCGATGGCGCTGTCCCTCCTCACCCTCGCAATGTTTCTCGTCGCAACCGGTCTCCGCCGATGGGAAACAGCCAAATACCGCGAAGAAGGAAGTCACCGAGCCCCGGATTGACGACGTCGTTGATGGCGTTGAGTTCCCGCCTTTGCCGGAAGCTCTCGGCGAGGACGGTGCTGCGACCCAAAGGAGCGAGCAAGCGCCCGACGTTCGTCAGGGCCGGGATCCGCCGGTGACGGTCCTTCGGTTTGATGGGCCACGCAGGACGGTCGGACGTAATCCCGGGGGTGCATGCTCGACCCGTCACGCCGGGACGGCGCAAGGAGGAGCAACGCCCGGCATCGACACACGCAAGCGATGGTGTGGCAATCCTTCGGTCCAGCACGAAACCCACCGACGGCTACGACACGTTCTTACGCCATGACGTTCCGGCATCGGTGGGTCCGATTGCTGCTCGCTGCCCTGGTGGTGGCGAGCTGTTCTCCCGGAGTGGAGACCGGTTGGGAAGAGCCAGCCGAGTACACGTACTCAATGATCGCCTACTGCGACCAGCCGATCCATGGGCAGTTCATCGTGACCGTGTCCGCCGGTGAGGTCACCGACGCCGTCCCGGTCGAGGAACCCGCCGAAACGTTCCTCCGCAGGAATGGGATTGACGCGTTGCCGACCCTCGGCGAGATCCTGGCGTCCGCTGAGGATGGCGCCGATATCACATTCGACGACGATGGCGTCCCGTCCCAAGTCCGGACCGGCCTGGACGGCGGCGGCGACGCCTGCTTCAACATCCTCGCTTTCAGCATCCCGCTGCCCGGTGACGACCTCCGGTCGGTCTATGCCCGGACGATCGAACAGGTGTGTGCAGAAGCCGAACCGTACGGTGGATGCTCAGGCCGGGTCGAAGTCTCCGAACGGTTCGATGCTGGGTTCGACACATCCCGGCTGCCGATGCCCACCGTCGTCCGCCAAACCATCGAAACCGAACTGCCCGGAGCCGTGTTCACCGACGCAATCGGCACCGGTGACGGCACGGTGCGGCTGCTCATCGGTCCGTACGAGCTGGTGCGGGACGGCGTCGTGAGGGTCGAAGCGGGCTACACCTGCGGGAGTCTGTGCGGATCAGGACGTGCGTGGTACTTCGAGAATCTCACCGGTGTCTGGCAACCCACCACGGATCATCTGCGTCACTGGTTTCGGAACCGCAGACGGACTCCGCTCCCACCAGGCCATTGAACAAGCGAGCATCCTCGCCGATGCCGTCGCGCTCTCAGTGGCCGACCTGCCAACCGCCCTTCTCGGATAGGGCCGCCGGTCGGCGCACCCAAGGATGCCAACGCCGCACGGTCTCGGATATGTCCGTGGTCACCCGAGATCAGTGTTGATCTGTACCTCTGTCCGCCTCGCTGCGTGAAGTGCCGCCGGACAGCACCGCATGAGTGGTGAGTCGAACCACCCCACCCTCAGCCAGGCTGAGGAACAGTGCTGGTGGCGAATGGCGAGAGGTGATCACGAAGTGAAGCCCCTGGCCCGTCTCTTCAACGAGGTTGATGATCGCCTCGTCAGTCAGTGGATCGGGCTCGTAGTCATCGATCACAACAAAGGTCGGCCTGTTCGGGGACTTCGGTAGTTCGCCGAGCGTGTCCGGAATCACCGAGTCGAGCCAGATTTGGTCCGCTGTGTTCTCCTGCGATCCAAGCCACAATCTGACCGCTCGGGTCTTGCCGCTCCCCGCGGGCGCGGTGATGAAGTCGATCCGCTCGCCCGTGTGATAGACGAAGAGCTGAATGATTCGTGCGGTCTCATCCACCCGAGGCGAGCGTAGCTACTTTCAAGTTCGCTCTTCAGCCCACCCGTTCTCGTCGTCGGACATGGGCTGTGATTCACACCCACGTTCCTTCCACACGCATCAGCCTTGGACCCGATTGGGCGGTTCACTGGAGTCCGTCGCGCGTCGGCCCGTGCGTGCAGTGATGGAACCTGATGGAGGGGTGGGGGCATGCCTCTGATGTGAGGTACGGTGCCCGTCTATCGAGAGGTTCGATGGTGGACAACGTGGATGGTGACGCGCGGGATTGGCCGTTGGTCGCCGACGGTGATCACGCGGCGTTCGAGCGTGTCTTTGACCGCCACGCTGATCTCATCTTTCGGTTTGTGCGACGCCGTACTGGTGATGGCGTTCTCGCCGAAGAGATCGTCTCGCAGGTGTTCCTCGAGGCTTGGCGCCAACGCAAGACAGTTCGACTTCTCGACGGTTCGCTCCGGTCGTGGCTGCTCGGAGTTGCCTCGAACCTGGTGAGACGTCATTGGCGGAGTCTGGGGCGCCGGGAGCGGGCGATCGCTCGGCTTCCTGACCCGGCACCGATCCGGGACCACGCCGATGACGTCGCTGGTCGAACCGACGACCGGCTACGCCTTGAGAGCCTCCGGGCCCAGCTTGAGGGGATGCCACGCATTCAGGTTGAGGTGCTGCTGTTGTGGGCATGGGAGGAGCTGAGTTACGACGAGATCGCTCGGACTCTCGCCATCCCGGTCGGCACTGTGAGATCGCGACTCTCACGGGCACGCAGGTATCTCAAGGGCGCCGAGGGAACCGTCGCTGGGGATCGGGCATTCCCCAGTCGTCAGCCCGACGGTGACGACTCACCAGCCACCAACTCGGAAAGGAGCACAGGATGAACGACTCAGACATTCGTCGTCTGATGCTTCCCGACGACGGACTGCCGCCGAGGCGTCACGACCTACTCAAGGAGCGTGTGATGACCGCCGTCAAGTCCGAACAACAGTCTCCTAGCGAGCAGCCCTCACCGCGTTCCGGGCGCCGTCTGCGACTCGCCCCAGCGTTGGCGTCCATGATCGCCGCCGTGCTAGTGGCTGGAACGGCAGGGGCTGTGGGGCTGTTTCCCTGGCAAGCGGAAAAGACCCTCGGTGACATGGGGTGCCGCACCGACGGGAGCGTCGAGACAATGGTCGCCACCGCTGATGCGAGAGACGGTCGGGCGATCCAGCTGTGGACCACCAGCGCAGGTCCAGACGCTGCGCCCAACGGATTTGCGATCGTCGAGATCGATTCCGAAGGCGAATACGTAGGCGGAATGATCGCCTGCAACAGCGCCTCCTGGGAGTTCGCGCCGATGGATGAGATCTGGGTCGGAACCCCCGCTGAAGCGTCCGCCCAAGGGACAATGCGTACCGTGTTGGGCCACGTCCCCGCGACAGCCGCAGAGGTCGAGGTGACCTTCGACGACGCAAGCATTGTCCGGACCGAGGTGCAGACCGACGGGTACTTCATCGAGCTCATCTATGGCCCAGGCGTTGACGTGTTCGCGGACAGCTCCACACCGGCGTTCCCAGAAGCCATCATCGTTACCGCCATCGACACGAGTGGCAACGTGATCGCCCAACAAGATCTCCGAGACCGCGGATAGCCCCGCCGACCAAGCCTGCTGAGACCCGAAGGACGGGGTTCTCGCACATCAACAGCCGCCCGGCGGCCCCATCGGCTCACACCACGCGGGCACGCAGCCGTGACAACGCAGCGACCAGCTCCGGGTTGTCCACACCTCGTCGGTCTGCCTGTTCGGCGGGTGTCCCGCCGAGAGATGCGAACTCCGTGTTCATCCACGCGGCAAGGTCCGCAGCGGTGAGGACACCATCGTGCGGCAGGCGTTGCCACAGCGAAACCACCTCGTGGCGAGGGATGAGGCGTCCGGCCGCACTGTCAAACTGGTGGGCGGGGAACGCCCACTGGCCGTCGTCGGTGAGAAAACCCACCAGTTGGCGGCGCTTCGCTTGTTTACGGATCGCCTGGGTTGTCAGTGGAGGGCGACCAGGCATCACCAGCCAACGGGAAAGATCTTCGATGGTGTAGACAGGTCCGATCCTGCGGGCGATCAGCGACGTGGTGCCTATGACGTCGGCGAGCAGGTCTTCAGGCTTGGCGGCTGCGGATCCCAACGAAGCACCTCCTGTCCCCCACGATACGACACCGGCAGGCATGGTCGGCATCGATAGAGGCATCGCTTGGCTGGCGCAACTCGCTATTTCTGCCGGAAGATCTCGGTTTTTCTGCCGAGACCCCTGAGCAGCTGGACCGGCGGTGCGTGGTGTGCGTCCGAACGGGCGCTCGGCACGGTACGAGAGGTGATCACAGACGGTCATAGAAACGGAGCAAGAAACCCATGGCATTCGACAATGAGAACCTGACCAATCCTGCGGCCCAAGACAAACTTGGGGTGGAGAAATATCGACTCAACGATCCAACTTGGGAAGGGGCTTGGAAATGAAACGAGCAGACCTGATGAAGCGCAGGGCAGAGGCTACGGATCCGATCCCTTTGCCCGTCTCCGACGCCGTCCTTCGTGGCATGGCCGACGAACTGCTCCCGATCCTGACTCGGTGCGAGAGATGCAAGGGAAAGGGGAAGCTCAGTTGCCAGGAGGTTGATCGGCCGCACGTGAACGACGGCGGCAATCACCCCTGCCCATCCTGTGCTGGTTCGGGTCACGATCCGAAGGTACGGGCGGGGCTGGTCAGAATGCTGGTAGACGCCGACGCTACCCGCGAACAGCGTTGCATCACTCATCGCTGCGGGCTGCGGGACGGCGACACGAACACTGAGACATGCGCACTGCACGACTGGGAGAAGAAAGGCACCGGGTGGTCCGCACCATGCCAGTTCGGGTGGGTTGCGATCGTCCCTGTAGAAGGTGAGGGGAAATAGGTGAGCACTCAGACCGAGTTGCATCCCGACGCGGTGGGCATGTCGGCGTTCCGTGTGCTGAAGAACGGCACCGGACGCCAATACTCGGCAGTCGAGTTCACCCGCGGATGGGCGGGTTGCGAGCATCAGCTTCGTGTGTTCCGCAAGTTGGGGATGGTTGACGAATCCAACGATGGCTATGCAGTGCTCGACATTCTCGACGCGAACGGCGACATCGTTCAGGACTTCAACGTGAAAGACGCGCTGGCGTGGCGGTATGTGAAACGGATTCTCGGGCTGGTTGTAGAGGGTGAGGGGCGATGAAACGCGAAGACCTGCCGGTGTGGTCGGGGCGTGACCTGATGGGACGGCGGCGACGCCGACCTTCGTGGCATGGCCGACGAACTGCTCCCGATCCTGCTGGCGTGCGGGGAGTGTGGTGGGGATGGCGAGGAATGGTGCGATTGCGCACACCACGTTCCTGGCGACACGACGAATGGCTGTCTCAGGCGGGAAGCGAAACGACCGTGCCCGTCTTGTGCTGGGTCGGGTCACGATCCGAAGGTACGGGCGATGCTGGTTGGGATGCTGCTCGACGTGGATGAAGGTGCGCTGCGGGGAGATGTGGTCGAGATGGCCGAATACCCCGACGACTACCCAGCCCTGTTGATGCTTGCTGAGGCCGTTCTCGACGCTCTGGGAGGTTCTGATGCAATGTGAAGAGTGCGGTGGAAGGGTCGCTGTGAGGTTCGTGCTGACGATGTATCTCTGCGAGTTCTGTCGTGTGACGTGGCTCAGAACGGGGAGGCTCTGATGGCTACAAACTGGGAAACCTGTCCCATTTGCTACGGCGGGGATTGGTAATGCCCCACAAGCTGTGACATCAAAGAAGGTGATCGTCAACCCATGAGACACGAACGACGCAAACTCAAAATCCTTGGAGCTGCCCGAGCGGTTCTAGGGAAACTGCTAGGAGGCTCCGAATGAAAGATCTTCACCCCGATGCCGTGGGCATGTCGGAGTTTCCTGTGTTGAAGAACGGCATCGAAAATCGCCGCTGGGGACATAGACGTCTCGCCGAAACCCGACCACGTTGAGTAGGGGTCGGGGTGTTTTGTAGAAGTGGGGGGCATCCCGATCCCAGGACACCCCCGTAGATTCCTTCTGAAGGCGTCATGAAGAGGGCAAGGACACACACAGCGGGTCAGGGGCTGCGCGGCCGACCCCAATGCCCGCCGATGAGGGAGAGACCGCGCACAGGTCGGCCGGAGGTCACCCTCGATCGGGCAGCCTCTCGGCGTGACTTGAACCGACGACTCAACATCGTGGCGATGGCTGTCCTTGCAGCTTGTGGAACCGGTGACCCGACAGTGCTTCGTACTGAGCCTTCGCTCGCATCTTCGTCGACACCGACCGCCACTATCCGTCCTGGGTCATTGCCCGATTGGGCGGCCTCCCTCCTCGCAGCGGCGGACAGGTTGGAGGTCACGTCTTCGGAGAACACAACGGTGTGTACGCCTCGTACGACGGTGCGGTCGGTGTGATCGTGTTGGACGTTCAGGATCGCTTCGAGGGAGTCCAATCGTTCCAGCTGAGCGAGCGGACCTTCCTGGTCGTGCCCTGGGACGAGACCTCGATGGTCGAGGTGTTGTTCTCCCCGGCCGTTGGATCGACATGGGATGTAGAAGCCCGGTTGGTGCCAAGGCCAGCCGATTGAAGGTCGGGCTGCCGCATGCCTGAGGGGCTCTCGGTTGTCGGGCGCCGTTTTCTGCCAAACGCCGACCGACTCGACATCTATCGGCGTCTTCGGTGATGCCGATCGGGTCGGTGGCTATCGCTTCCGGGTCGACGAAGGCCCTTTGCGACGGGGCATCAGATCTGCCCGGGTGTCGAGAGTGGGCATGAGCGCGATGCCGAACATCTCCACCCACATGGCCAGGTCACGCAGCTTCGCTGGCACCTCTCCTCGCATCTTGCGTGCCAGCGTGTCCGGCGAGGTTCCCATCGCTTTGGCAGCTGTCTCGAGGTCCTCACCATCCTCCCTCATCTGTTCACGCATCATGAACGCTGCAGACGATTGCCAGTAGGCGGCAATGAAGTGACCCAACTCTGGGTGTGACGTGGGGGCTGGGAGCCAGTCCGGATTCATTCTCGTTCCGAAGTCCTCCGGATGTTTGAGGAAGGACCTCGGTTCGATGGAGGCGCGGCTTGGCATCAAACAACCATGCCGTAAACACCACGACCAACCAACGGACAGAAGGCACTACTGCCCGACAGTAGGCGGTTCTGCCTTTCTCAAGGAAGTTCAGTTTGGTCGCGATGGTCTGGTGTCAAGCGCTGCGGACGTTCAGGGATATGAACGACACCAAGAACCTCGAAACAAGCTCACACCAGGTCCGGCCAGAGACGAACACCAAGGGCCTGTTCGCACTTGGCAATGGTCAGCAGATCCGGCCAGTGAAGACCAGCCAACAGTCCGGAGACTGTCGTGTGGTCGACACCAGCGGCACGAGCCACCTCCCGGACGCTTCGACCGTCCATCGCCTCAGCCAATCGCAAAGCGATCTGCTGGGCGTACGCACCGACCGGGTCGGCCGGAGTGCCGTCCGGCCAGCCGTCCACATGATCCCTCGGAGGGCCAGTGACGTCACTGCGTTTCGGCATCCCGCCAACGTAGCCAGCCTCCCCCCCGAACGTCGGAAAACAGTTGCGAGTGGTGGATCTATCCACCACACTGACATCGAGTGGTCGAGTGGAGTGGTGGGCATGGGAAACACATCAGGCGGGGCAGCGTCTCCTGACCTTCACCGGTTCCTTTTCGCCGCGGTCACTGCACCTCCTGGTGAGATT
>Ga0326597_10004094_pt1 | contig 20627 bp, 20 predicted proteins | sample RVTome_12_FD_203789 | JGI IMG/M metagenome (GOLD analysis project Ga0326597, IMG submission 203789) | Soil microbial communities from uranium-contaminated site in the Upper Colorado River Basin, Wyoming, United States - RVT100D185 | ecosystem: Environmental > Terrestrial > Soil > Contaminated >...
ATCGCAACCCGCTACGACAAGCTGGCCATCAACTACGCTTCAGCCGTCGCAATCGCCGCCATCATCATCTGGTGGACCTGATTGAGTCTGGAGCCTAGGCGGCACCCCGTCAGGCCTCGCCGGTCAGGCCCGCCGCCGCGATGCCGGCCAGTGCGGCAAAGGCGTCGTTGTCAGAGGTGTCGCCGGTAACCCCCACCGCGCCGATTACCTTGCCGGCGGCGTCGCGCACCAGCACGCCGCCCGGCACCGGCAGCACGCGGCCATCGAACACCCCATTCACCGCCGCCATGAAGAACGCCTGTGCCTCGGCCCGGGCCAGTTGCGCGGTGCCGCCCATGCCCAGCATCACCGCGCCGTAGGCCTTGGCGCGGGCAATCTCAAACCGGCCGGGGCTGGCACCGTCGGCGCGTTCAAACGCCAGCGGGTGGCCGCCGGCATCCAGCACCACCACGCAAAGCGGTTTCATGCCGCGCTCATGCCCGGTCTGCATTGCCACGGCGATCATGTGGCGCGCGGCCTCAAGGTTCAGTTCCATCCCATCGCCTCCTTTGCTTGCCGGCGGCGCGCATGCAGCACCGGCTCGGTATAGCCCGAGGGCTGGTGGCGCCCTTCAAACACCAGATCGCAGGCCGCCTTGAAGGCAAAGCCGTCAAACCCCGGCGCCATCGGCACATAGGCCGGATCGTCCGCGTTCTGGTGATCCACCACCGCAGCCATCTTGCGCAGCGCGGCGGTCAGCCGCTCGGGGCTAACCAGGCCGTGATGTAGCCAGTTCGCCAGCGCCATGCTGGAAATGCGGCAGGTGGCGCGGTCTTCCATCAGCGCCACATCGTTGATGTCGGGCACCTTGGAACAGCCGACCCCCTGATCGACCCAACGCACGACGTAACCCAGAATGCCCTGCGCGTTGTTCTCAATTTCGGCATCGATCTCGGCCTCGGAATAGTTGACCCCGGTTGCCAGCGGGATCGTCAGCAGATCGCGCAGCCGTGGCGGGCGCGCCGCTGCCGCAATCTCGCGCTGGCGGGCAAAGACATCGACGCGGTGGTAGTGCGTGGCGTGCAGCGTGGCGGCGGTGGGGCTGGGCACCCAGGCGCAATTGGCCCCGGCCTGCGGATGGCCGATCTTTTCGGCCAGCATCGCCGCCATGCGCTCGGGTGCAGCCCACATGCCCTTGCCGATCTGCGCGCGCCCCGACAGGCCACAGGCCAGGCCGATATCGACATTGCGGTCTTCGTAGGCCAAAATCCACGGCTGGCTTTTCATCTCGCCCTTGCGCAGCATCGGCCCGGCTTGCATCGAGGTGAAAATCTCGTCGCCGGTGCGGTCCAGAAAGCCGGTGTTGATGAAGGCGATGCGGTGGCGCGCGGCGCGGATGCATTCCTTGAGGTTGACCGAAGTGCGGCGTTCTTCGTCCATGATGCCAAGCTTCACCGTATAGCGCGGCAGCCCCAGCGCCGCCTCGACCCGGGTAAAGGTGGCATCGGCAAAGGCCACCTCGTCGGGGCCGTGCATCTTGGGCTTGACGACATAGACCGAGCCGGTCACCGAATTGCGCGGGCCTTCCGTCTTGCGCAGATCGTGCAGCGCGCACAGCGTGGTAACCATTGCATCCAGCAGCCCCTCGGGCACCTCGGCGCCTTCGGTGTCCAGCACGGCGGGCGTGGTCATCAGATGCCCGACGTTGCGCACCAGCATCAGCGCGCGGCCCTTGGCGGTCAGGCTGCCACCGTCAAGGCTGCGGTAGTCGGTATCGGGGTTCAGGCGGCGGGTGAAGCTGTAGCCACCCTTCGCGACGGTTTCGACAAGATCGCCGCGCATCAGCCCCAGCCAGTTGCCATAGGCCAGCGCCTTGTCGGCACCATCAACGGCGGCGACGCTGTCTTCGCAATCCATGATGCTCGACAGCGCCGATTCGAGCCGCACATCGGCGATGCCCGCAGCATCGGCGGCGCCGACCGGGGTGGCGCGGTCCAGAACGATCTCGATCAGCAACCCGTTGTGGCGCAGCAGCACTGCGGTTGGCGCCACTTGCTGGCCCAGAAAACCCACGCATTGCGCCGGTGTGGCAAGCCCGGTCATGCCGCGCGGTCCTTCGGCCACCAATGCGCCGGCGCGCACGCAAAGCCCGCGAAGCTGGCCCCAGCCCAGCCCGGCCAGCGGCACCACGTCATCCAGGAACGCCTTGGCCCAGGCCACCACCGCAGCGCCGCGCGCCGCATCATAGGGCCCCGAAGCTGGTGGCGTGCCAAGCGCGTCGGTGCCGTAAAGCGCATCATAAAGGCTGCCCCAGCGCGCATTTGCGGCGTTCAGCGCATAGCGCGCATTCATCACCGGCACCACCAGCTGCGGCCCACAAAGCCGCGCAATCTCGGGGTCGGTCGGGCCAGTTTCGATGCAGAAATCCGGACCTTCGGGAACGATGTAGCCGATATCGCGCAGGAAAGCCTCATAGGCTTCGCTGTCGTGCGGTTGGCCGCGCCGCGCCAGGTGCCAGGCATCTATCAAGCGCTGCAATTCGCTGCGCCGATCCAGCAGGGCGCGGTTCAGCGGTCCCAGATCGGCGAACAGCGCCGCCAGCCCGGCCCAGAAGTCAGCGGCATCAACACCGCTGCCGGGCAGCGCGTCCTGCTCGATCAGCTGCGTCAGCCGCGCATCGACGCGCAGCCCCGATCTCATTACGCGCCCAGCCATGCGAACCCCCTGCCTATCGCGGCGCAACTTAGCGCCCGCAGTGGCGCCGGAGCAAGCCGCTGCGTCATCTGGCGACCACTGCGGCGCTGGCGAAAGCTTAGCCTGTTGGCTAAGTTTTTGCTTGCTTGGCGCGGCGCTGTGTGATAGTTAGCTGTATGGCTAATCATGATCCTGACCTTTCCGCGCTGTTCCAGGCGCTGGCCGATCCGACGCGCCGCGCCATGCTGGCGCGACTGGCCGAGGGGCCGGCGGCGGTCAGCGAACTGGCGCGGCCCACCGGGCTGCGGCTGCCCACCGTGATGCGCCACCTTGGCGTGCTGGAAAGCGCCGGGCTGATCGCCACCGCGAAAGACGGGCGGGTGCGGTCCTGTGCCATCGTGCCTGAAGCGCTGGCGCCGGTGCGGGCATGGCTAGACGATCAGCGCGCGATCTGGGAGGCGCGGCTAGACCGGCTGGACGATCACGTGGCGAAACTGATGCAAAAGCGCCCCGATGGCGCTTGATGACCATAGTAGGGAGATGAAACGATGAACCGCATTGAATCACCAACTGACGCCAGCGACCGCACCATGGTGCTGGAGCGCGTGATCAACGCCCCGGTCGATGTGATCTGGTCCGCATGGATGAACCCCGAAGCCCTGCCGCTTTGGTGGGGCCCCGACGGATATTCCTGCCGCACCAAACGCATTGACCTGCGCGAAGGCGGCGATTGGGTGTTCGACATGATCGGGCCGGATGGCACGGTTTACCCGAACCACCACCGCTATACCCGCGTGCATCAGCACCAGCAGATCGACTATGACCTGCTTTGGGGCGAAAACGGGCCGAAACATGCCGATGCCTCGGCCACGTTCGAGGATCTGGGCGGTCGCACCAGGCTGACGCTCTGCATGGTCTTTGTCAGCGCCGAGGAATACGAGAAGGCCAAGGGCTTTGGCGCGGTCGAGCTTGGGCTGCAGACCCTGGGCAAGCTGGCACGCTTCATCGGGGCCGAATGAGCGATGGCGCGCCGGGGCGCCCTTGAAGGCGCCCCGGCGCTCGCCTAGGCTTCACCGGAACGCCACCGGAGAGCCCAATGAAAGATGCCGCGCCGCAGACCATCCGCCTTGCCGATTACGCCCCTTTCCCGTTCGCGTTGACCGAGGTCGCGCTGACCTTCCGCCTCGCGCCCCGAGCAACGCGGGTGCTTGCCGAAATTCAGATAAGCCCGCGCCAGCCCGGCGTGCCGCTGCACCTTGACGGTGAGGGGCTGAAACTGATCTCGGTGGCGATCGACGGGCAGGCGCTGACGCCCGCGGATTACCGGCTGACCGACACGGCCCTGACCATCCACCCCGCCGCGCTGCCCGAAAGCGACTTCTCGCTTGCGACCGAGGTGGAGATCGCCCCCGAGGCCAACACCGCGCTGCAAGGGCTTTACATGTCGCGCGGCATGTATTGCACGCAATGCGAGGCGCAGGGGTTCAGGCGCATCACCTATTACCCCGACCGCCCCGACGTGATGGCGCGCTTTCGCGTGCGGATCGAGGCCGACCTGCCGGTGCTGCTCTCAAACGGCAACCCCGCCGCCGCCAGCCCCGGCCGGGCCGAGTGGGTGGACCCCTGGCCCAAGCCCGCCTATCTGTTCGCGCTGGTGGCGGGCGATCTGGTGGCGCACCCTGGCAGCTTCACCACCATGTCGGGGCGCAAGGTCGCGCTGAACATCTGGGTGCGCCGCGGTGATGAGGACCGCTGCGCCTTTGCGCTTGGCGCGCTGCAACGTTCGATGAAATGGGACGAAGAGGCCTACGGCCGCGAATACGACCTCGATGTCTTCAACATCGTCGCGGTCGATGATTTCAACATGGGCGCGATGGAGAACAAGGGGCTGAACATCTTCAACGCGAAACTGGTGCTGGCCAGCCCCGACACCACCACCGATGGCGAATACGAGCGCATCGAGGGGGTGATCGCGCATGAATATTTCCACAACTGGACCGGCAACCGCATCACCTGCCGTGACTGGTTCCAGCTGTGCCTGAAAGAGGGGCTGACGGTGTTTCGCGACCAGCAGTTCACCGCCGACATGCGATCCGCCGCGGTGAAGCGCATCGAAGACGTGCTGACCCTGCGCGCCCGCCAGTTTCGCGAAGATCAGGGGCCGCTGGCGCATGCGGTGCGGCCTGAAAGCTATGTCGAGATCAACAATTTCTACACCGCCACGGTCTATGAAAAGGGCGCCGAGGTGATCGGCATGCTCAGACGCATGGTGGGCGATGCGGGCTACCGCAAGGCGCTCGATCTTTATTTCGACCGCCACGACGGGCAGGCGGCCACAATCGAAGACTGGCTGCAAGTGTTCGAAGACGCGACGGGCCGCGACCTTGGCCAATTCAAGCGCTGGTATTCCGACGCGGGAACGCCGCGGCTGCGCGTTGCAGAAGACTGGCAGGACGGCACCTACACTTTGACCTTCGAGCAGAAAACTCCGCCCACCCCGGGGCAGAGCGAAAAGCCGCCGCGAGTAATTCCGATCGCGGTGGGGCTGCTGTCGCCGAACGGCGATGAGGTGCTGGCCACGCAGGTGCTGGAAATGACCGCGGCAAAGCAGTCGTTCAGCTTCCCGGGTCTTGCCGCCCGCCCGGTGCCCTCGATCCTGCGCGGTTTTTCCGCGCCGGTGGTGCTGGAACGCGAAACCAGCGCCGCCGAGCGCGCCTTTCTGCTGGCCCACGACACCGACCCCTTCAACCGCTGGGAGGCCGGGCGGGCGCTGGCGCGCGAGGCGCTGTGCGCCATGGTCGCAGGCGCCACGCCCGAGGCCGAGCACCTTGACGCCGTCGGCCGCATGCTGCGTGACGAAGCCGCCGACCCGGCCTTCCGCGCGCTTTGCCTGCGCTTGCCGGGCGAGGAAGAAATCGCCACCGCACTGCATGAACGCGGCACGGTCCCCGACCCCGACGCAATTCACGCGGCCCGGGCGCGGCTGGCCACGGCGCTGGCCGAACGCCACGCTGCGCTGCTGACGGAAATCTTTGCGGCAATGGCAGTGCCGGGCGCCTATAGCCCCGATGCCGCAGCTGCGGGCCGGCGCGCGCTGCGGCTGGCGGCGCTTTCGCTTCTTACCCGCGTCGATGGCGGCGCGCGGGCGCAGGCGCTGTTTGATGCCGCGCCGAACATGACCGAAACCCTTGGCGCGCTGACCTGCCTGATCGAGGCGGGCCGCGCCGAAGCAGCGCTTGCCGCCTTTCGCGCGCGCTGGTCTGCCGACCGGCTGGTGATGGACAAATGGTTCATGGTGCAACTGGCGCATGCCGCCCCGGCAGAGGCGCCGGCGCTCGCGGCGCGGCTGGCCGCCGACCCGGCATTTGAGTGGAAGAACCCCAACCGCTTCCGCGCGCTGATGGGCGGTTTTGCCGCCAATCACGCCGGTTTTCACCAGTCCTCGGGGGCGGGCTACCGGTTTTATGCCGGCTGGCTGATCCGGCTTGACCCGGTGAACCCGCAGATGGCTGCGCGGATGAGCACGGCGTTCGAAACCTGGCCGCGCTATGACGCGGCGCGCCGTGCGCTGGCACAGGCCGAACTGGCGCGAGTCGCGGCGCTGCCGGGGCTTAGCCGCGATATGGGTGAAATGGTGGCGCGACTCGCCGCAACTGCGGGCTGAGTCGCGCGCAAAGCCGCAAGATGAGGGCGCGATTGGCGACGACTGCCGCACAATCAGTCAGCGTCGCGGGCACTGTTTCACGCGCTGACCGGGTCAGGGCCGCGCTGCCTTATTTGCCTTATTTGTGCCGTATTCTGGTGGCGAAACGGTGTCATGGACAGTTTTGCACCCTATGAATACCGCCTTCAGGCCCGCCGCCCCGGCACCTACGCCGCGCTGGCTTTCGGCATGGGCATGGCACAGGTCAACCGCTTTCTCGACGCGCCGTTTCTGGCCTGGGCGCTGGTTGCGGCGTTTCTTGTGCTGACGCTGGTGGCGCTGGTGCTGAACCACGCCGCCGGGCTGCGGCTTTCTGCCGACCGGATCGAGATCTATGCCGGTGCCGCAGAGCGCAGCGTGGCGCTGGCGCAGATTGAACGCGCGGTTCTGGCGGGCAACCCGTTCGGGCCACGGCGCTGCACGCTGCATCTTTACAACGGCACCCGGCTGGTGCTGCCCGCCGAGTCGCTGCCGCCGCTGCGCCGCTTTGCGCAGGCGCTGATGCGCCACGGCGTGCCGACCGAACTGGCCGCGCCGCGCGCCGCCCTGCCCTTGCCCGCCTTCGCCTGAACCCGGCGCAACAGATTGCCGCAGTTGCCAATTGCGCAACCCCGGCAATGCGGTCTATGCGAAGGCATGTCCAGCCGCCGTCTTGACCTGATCGTGCTGATCCTGTGCACCCTGCTGGCCGTGCTGGCCACCTGGGCCGCAGTGACAGGGCTGCGCATGACCGGCGATCTGGGCCACATGCTGCAGGGCAAATCGCCCGCCTACACCACTTTCGCCGATTTTGAGCGCCGCTTCGGCAGCGGCAGCGAAGACATGGTGCTTTCGGTCGAGGCGCCGGATCTGGGCGCCGAACTGGCGGCGCTGGAAGATCTGGTGATCGAGCTGCAACTGACCGATGGCGTGGCTGCCGTGGTCAGCTTGTTTTCGCTGCCCGACCCCGAAGCGCCGGGGCGCAGCTACCTGGCACGCCCTGGCGCGGCGGCGCTGGACGGTGCGGCACGGCTTGACGGGCTTTGGGCGGAACTGCCGCTGGCGCGCGATCTGTTGGCCCGCGACCGCAGCCTGACCGCGCTGACGGTTCTGCCCGACCCCGCAGTCGATGCCGCCACCCGCAACGCGGCGCTGGCTGCGACGCTGGCCGCAGCAGACCCCGCGCTGCACGTGGCGCGGGTGGGGGTGGCGGCGCTGCATTCCGACGTCGTGCGCGCCATGTCGCGCGACCAGCTGATGCTGACCTCGGCCGCGATCGTGCTGTGCCTGGGGCTGTCGATGGCGATGTTCCGCTCGTTCAGCGCGATGCTGATCTGCGGCCTGCCGCCGATTTTCGGGCTGGCCTGGTCGCTTGGCGCGCTGGCGGTTTCGGGTGCGGCGATGGATCCGCTGTTGGCGATGGTGCCCACCGTGCTGATCGTGCTGGGGTTTTCCGACAGCGTGCATCTTTACCATGCGATCCACCGCGCCAGCGGCAATGCGGCGCAGGCCACCCGGCAGGGGCTGGCGGAAACCTGGCCGGCGCTGGTGCTGACCTCGGCCACCACCGCGTTGGCCTTTCTGAGCCTGATCACGGTGCCGTCGCCAGCGATGCAGCGGCTTGCGGTGGCCGGGGCGCTTGGGTTGACGATCATGCTTGGCGCGGTGGTGCTGGTGCTGCCGGCGCTGGCGCGGCTGGCGTTTCACCGCGGCGCGGCGGGGCAGCCGGTGGCATTTGCGCCGCTGGCACGGCTGGCCACGGCGCTGCTGCCGCGCTGGCGCATCACCGCCGCCCTGGGCATCGTGGCGCTGGTGCTGCTTTACGCGCTGCAGACGCAGACCCGCACCGGTTTCGACATGACCGACCACGTGCCGGTAAACTCGCCCTTCCGATCCGATCTGGGCCGGCTTGAGGCCGCCCTGCCCGGCAGCGACCGCATTCAGGTCGAGGTCGTCGCCGCCGATCCGGCGCCGGGGATCCAGCCGTCCGATACCGCAAGGCTGAAGCTGGTGGCAGCGGCGATCTGGGGCGGCGCCATGGCGCTGCCTGCCGATGCCACGTTGCACGGCCCGCTGGCCGACCGCATGGTGGCCGCAGATGGTTCGGGTTTCGCGCTGCCGGTGGCGGCACCGCTTGGCGCCGACGGCTGGGCAACGGTGGCGCGCGCTGATGAGTTGCGTGACCAGCTTGCCGCAGCGGGGCTTGCCGGGGTGACCAGGCTGACCGGCTATTCGCTGATGGCCGCAACCGAAATCCCCAGCCTCATAAATGACTTGCGGCGCTCTTTTTATGTGGCTGTGGGGCTGGTAACGCTGCTTGCGCTGGTGCTGACGCGGTCACTGCGGCTGGCCGCGGTGTCGCTGGTGCCCAACCTGATCCCGATCCTTGGCGTCGAGGGCTGGCTGGTGCTTGCCGATAAGCCGCTGACGATGACCGGGGTGATCGCGCTGACCATCGCCTTCGGCATCGCTGTCGATGCCACGATCCACCTGCTGAACCGGTTGCGCCTGGCGCAGCGCGCCCACCACGGCCAGCCGGCGGTGGCCGAGGCGCTGCACGCCTGCCTGCCGCCGGTGATGACCACCAGCCTGATCCTGCTGGCCGGGTTTTCCACCACGGTGTTTTCGCTGCTGCCGTCGATTTCGCTGTTCGGCTTGCTTATCGCGACCACCTTGGGGCTGGCGGCGCTGGCCGATCTGCTGCTGTTCCCCGGCCTCTTGATCTGGGCGATCGGCAAGCGGGGGCGGGCATGAGGGCGTTGGCGCTGTTGCTTTTGCTGCTGCCTGCCACGGCGCGGGCCGAATTTGCCCTGCCGCAGTTGCTTGGCGACTGGTCGGGCAGCGGCAACTATGCGCGCGGCGAGGCCAGCGGCATGCTGCGCTGCCGCCTTGCCATCACCCCCGAGGGACAATTCAGGGTCGAGGTCAGCGGCCGTTGCGCCAGTGCCGAGGGCGCCACCGCAGTTGCCTTCGTGCTGATCCCGCAGGCCGATGGCACGATCATGACCGAATCGCGGCTCGACACGCCGCCCGACACCAGGATCGAGGCGCTGCGCGGTTTACCCGAAGCCGACCGGCTGGTGCTGGACGGCAGCGCCGCGGGCGAGACCGTCGAGCTGTCGCTCTGGCTGCTGGAAAACGGCAATCTGGGCTTTGCCTCGCGCCACCTGCGTTACGGGCGCGAAGACCGCATGCAGGTCGAACTCAGCCCGCGCTGAGCAGATCGCGCCGACCGCCCAGAACCACCTGCCGGTCGCAATGCGGTTCCGGGCGCCCCGGCGCTGCCGCCAGGTCGGCCAGGATCGGGCAGTCGGGGCGGTGGTCGCCGGCGCAGGCGTCGATCAGATGCGCCAGCGTGCGGCGCATCTCGGTCAGCTCTTCGAGCTTGCGGTCGATACAGGCCAGATGTTCCTGCGCCACGCCTTTCACATCACCGCTGGCACGCGACTTGTCGTCATAAAGCGTCAGCAGCGTGCGGCAGGCCTCGATGGAAAACCCCAGCGAGCGGGCGCGGCCAAGGAAGGCCAGCTTGTGCAGGTCGCTTTCGCGAAAGGCCCGGTAGCCGTTGTCGCCACGTAGCGGCGCGACCAGCCCGATGTCTTCGTAATAGCGGATGGTCTTGGCGGGCAGGCCGCTGATACGCGACACGTCTCCGATGTTCATGGCGGGCTCTCCTTACAGGGCGGGGGCGGGTTCGGCGTCGGGCATTTTGGCTGGCGCGGCTGCGGCCTCGTTCAGCACCGGGCGCATGCGGCGCAGGCGCAGCGCATTCGACAGCACGAACACGCTGGAAAGCGCCATCGCACCTGCCGCCAGCACCGGCGACAGCAACAGCCCGAAGGCCGGGTAAAGCACCCCCGCCGCCACCGGGATCAGCGCGACGTTGTAGCCGAACGCCCAGAACAGGTTCTGGTGGATGTTGCGCATGGTGCGGGCGGAAATGTCGAAGGCGTTGACCACGCCGCGCAGGTCGCCCGACATCAGCACGACATCGGCGCTTTCGATTGCGACATCGGTGCCGGTGCCGATCGCGATGCCGACATCGGCATGCGCCAGTGCCGGCGCGTCGTTGATGCCGTCGCCGACATAGGCCAGCTGCGCACCGCCTTCACGCAGCTGCGTCAGCGCTGCCACCTTGCCTTCGGGCAGCACCTCGGCCACGACATGGTCGATGCCCAGGCCGCGGGCAATCGCCTGCGCGGTGGCTGCGTTGTCGCCGGTGATCATCGCCACTTTCAGACCCAGCCGGTGCAGCGCTGCGATGGCGGCGCCAGTGCCGGGCTTGACCGGGTCTGAAACCGCGATCACCGCCGCTGCGCTGCCGTCGATGGCGGCGTATAGCGGGGTCTTGCCCTCTTCGGCCAGTCGCGCGCCGGCGCCCTGCAGTGCGGCGATGTCGATGCCTTCGCGCCGCATCAGCCGGTCGGCGCCGATCAGCACGCTGCGGCCCGAAACGCGCGCCTGCACGCCGTAGCCGGTGATCGAATCGAAGGTTTCGGCCTCGGCCAGCACCAGCCCCTCGGCCTGTGCCGCGGTAACAATGGCCCTGGCGATCGGGTGTTCCGACATCTGTTCGACCGCCGCCACCAGCGCCAGCACCTCGGGGCGTTTGTGCCCGGCGGCCAGGTCGAGATCGGTCAGCATCGGGCGCCCCTCGGTCAGGGTGCCGGTCTTGTCCAGCGCCACGATACGCGCCGCTTGCAGGCTTTGCAGCGCATCGCCCTTGCGAAACAGCACGCCCAGTTCGGCGGCGCGCCCGGTGCCGACCATGATCGAGGTCGGCGTAGCAAGCCCCATCGCGCAGGGGCAGGCGATGATCAGCACCGCCACCCCGGCGACCAGCGCGTAGGTCAGTGCCGGGTCAGGGCCAAGGATCAGCCAGACCGCCACCGTCAGCGCCGCCAGCGCCATCACCGCGGGCACGAACCACATGGTGATGCGGTCCACCAGCCCCTGGATCGGCAACTTGGCGCCCTGCGCCTGTTCGACCATGCGGATGATCTGCGCCAGCATCGTGTCGGCGCCGACCTTGGTGGCGCGAAAGCTGAAGGCGCCGGTGCCGTTGACGGTGCCGCCGACCACCGTGGCGCCCTGCGCCTTGGCCACCGGCACCGGCTCGCCGGTGATCATGCTTTCGTCAACGTAGCTGGTGCCTGTCGTGACTTCGCCATCCACCGCGATACGCTCGCCTGGGCGCACGCGCAGCACGTCGCCCACCACGATCTGCTCGATCGGCAGTTCCACCGCGGCGCCGTCGCGTTCGACCATGGCGCTTTTGGCCTGCAGCCCGATCAGTTTGCGGATCGCGGCGCCGGTGCGGCCCTTGGCACGCGCCTCCAGAAAGCGGCCAAGCAGGATCAGCACCACGATCACCGCCGCCGCCTCGAAATAGACGGCGCGGGTATCGGCGGGCAGCAGCGCCGGCAGGAAGGTGGCAACCACTGAAAACCCGTAGGCGGCCGAGGTGCCAAGCGCCACCAGGCTGTTCATGTCGGGGGCGCCGCGCAGCAGCGCCGGATAGCCCTTCAGATAGAACCGCCGCCCCGGCCCGAACAGCACCAGCGTGGTCAGCACGAACTGCACGAACCAGCTCATCTGGTGGCCGATGGTGCGGCCGATCCAGTCATGCCCGCCGGGGATCAGGTGCGCGCCCATTTCCAGCGCGAACACCGGCAGCGTCAGCAGCGCCGCGAACAGCGTCAGATCGCGCAGATGCCGGGCCTCGGCATCCTTGCGCGCCGACTGGTCGGCACCGGCCCGCGACTGGCCCTTTATCACCGCTGGATAGCCTGCCGCAGCGGCGGCCTGCACCAGCGTCTCGGGCGTCACCTGACCTTCGAGAAAGCGCACCTGCGCGGTTTCCGCGGCCAGATTGACCCGCGCTTCCAGCACGCCGGGCAGCACCAAAAGCGCGCGTTCCACCCGCCCCACACATGAGGCGCAGGACATGTTCTGCACATCAAGTGTCACCTCGGCACTGCGCGCGGGATAACCCGCCTTCGCAAGCGCTGCTGCGATGCCCGCGGCATCGGCGGGGGCGGCGAAATCGACCTGCGCGGACTCAGCCGCCAGGTTCACCGCGGCACTGGCAACCCCCGGAACGGCGCGCAGCGCGCGTTCCACCCGGCCCACGCAAGACGCGCAGGTCATGCCTTCGACGGTCAGTATCAGATGCTGTGCAGCGGCCATGCGATCCTCGCCCGGTTCAAATGTCCTGCTCAGATAAGGGTTCCAGTCTGTGGAAGGTCAAGCCCCGAACGCGAATACCACCCCGGCCGCGACAATTCGCCGACCTTTGCAACTTTGCGCTTGACCTTCCAGCGCTGGAACGGCTGACATCTGCGCAAACCGGAATACGTTCGCCCGACCGGCGAGCATGCGCAGGAGCCAACATGACCACTTTCAGCGTTCCAGATATGAGCTGCGGCCATTGCACCGCGGCGATCACCAAGGCGATCGGCGCGCTTGATGCGACGGCGCGGGTGCAGTGCGACCTTGCCGCCCACAAGGTGGCCGTGCAAAGCAGCGCCCCCGAGGCGGCGCTGATTGCAGCGATGGAACAGGCCGGCTACGCCGCGACGCCTTTGCCGCAGGCGTAGAAAAAGGCCTTGGAAACGGCGTCAGAAGATGCCGTTTTCTTTCTGCACCTCGCGGATATACTGCGTGATGTAGCGCACCATGCCATCGGTCACCCCATCGACCGGCGGCATGTCGCCGAACGACCAGTGGTGCGACCGCACGCCGGTCTTGGCGGCCATGATGAAGGCATAGTCGGAATGGTGGTTGGGCTCGTAGAAGCTGTGAATCAGCGGCGGCGCAACATCGTTGGTGCCCGCCGCATTGGCGCCGTGGCAGGAGGCGCATTTCAGATCGAAGGCGCGCTTGCCGATCTGCGCGTTGGGCGACAGCGTGGCGGGCACCTTCACCTCGACAATCGGATCGCCCGCGGCAAGTTGCGAGGTGTCGGGCGGCACCATGGAATGGCCCTGCGCCGCCGGCACGCCCTGGGCGTTCAGATATACCGCCGAGGCACCCGCGGCGGCAATCGCGCCAAGCGCGTATAGTAGAAATCTGGCCATTCGCATTCAGTCCTTGTATTCGGGATACGGCAATTCTGCCGCGTTCAGATCAGCTTCACCTGGGTTCCAACACGCGCCAGTTCGAACAGTTCCGCGATCTGTTCATTATAGAGCCCAATGCAGCCATTGGAAGACTTGCGCCCGATCTTGCGGGTGTCGTTGGTGCCGTGCACGCGGTAATATTGCCAGCTGAGGTAAAGCGCATGCGTTCCCAACGGGTTGTCGGGGCCGGGGCCGACGAAATCGGGCCATTCGGGGTTGCGCAGCTTCATGGCAGGGGTGGGCGCCCAGGAAGGGCCGACGACCTTGCGCACCACGCGCGTGTAACCCAGACGGGTCAGATCGTCGCTCAGCGGCACGCTGGTCGGGTATAGCTTTTCAACCGCGCCGTCCTCGGACCAGAATTGCAGGGTTTTCGAGGTTGTATCGGCCAGGATCACGCCGTTTTTCAGCGTCTCGAAATGATCGCGCCAGTCGTGTGTGCGAAACGACGACAGATTGCGCCGGATCACCGGCGTCGGCAGCAACGCCGCCACCTGCTGCGCCCGCGCGGGCACTACCTGCGCCGCGAACACAGCGGCACCCCCCGCAAGAATCAGGTTCCGCCGGCTGAGGCGGTTGTTTTCGTTGCCAATCACTGCCCGTCCCGTTTCGTGTTGACCTGCATGACAACGCAACTTCTGCAGCCTTCCCGCGCTGGAAGGTCAAGCCAGCCCCGCCTCACGAGTTGGTGAGCCGGGATCGCTTGACATTGCCCCGCTGGAACCCTGCAGCAAGCAAAAAACCACAGTGAGGGCAAGGGCATGGTGACGGACGGGAACACCGGCGCGCGCAGCGACGAAGCGGCGCAGGGCGGCGCGCACAAGATGATGAAATACGGCATGTGGGCCTGTTGCGCGGTGATGCTGCTGCCGATTGGCGCCTATCTGCTGGCAGGTGACGGCTTGGCCGGCGCCGGCGGCAGCTTGTTGGCTTTCGCGCCGCTGCTGCTGTGCGTCGGTATGCATCTTGTGATGCACAAGCTCATGGGGAAATCCTGCCACGGCAGCGCGCATGATCACGCGAATGGCAAAGCGCCGGGCGCCGCGCAGCCGTCCTGCCATGCAACGGAGCAGCCACCGGGGGGGGACGGCACCGGCGGCCACGCGCTGAGGCCGCGGCGAATTGCCGCCCCGGGTGTCACGCGCATGTGAGCGGGCGGGGTTTGACCTTCCGGTGGCGGAAGGTTGCATGTTGCGCGCATCGCCAACCAGGAGCCAGCAATGATCCCCGCCGTTCTCGCGCTTTCCGCGCTTCTTGCCGCCTCGGCAGCCTCTGCCGACACTTTCCTGCCGCAGGGCAGCGCCGATACCACGCTGCATCTGGATGCAACCTATCAGAAGGTCGGCGAAATCGCCGGGCTGAACGATGTGCACGGCATGGCCGGGGCACCGCGGCGCGGCCTGCTGATCGCCGGCAGCCTTTCGGTGCAGGCGCCGGCGCAGATCGAACGCCCCGCGGTGGTATCCGAAGACGAGCACGCCGCCCACCACGGCGGCGACCCCGAGGCTGCGGCGGCCGAGGTTGGCCTTGTGACCATCGTCGATGCCAACAGCCACAGCGTGGTGCGGCGCATCGAGGTGCCCGGCATGGTGCATCACGTCGCGGTCAGCACCGATGAACGTTGGGCGCTGGTGACGCACCCCGGGCTTGATTCGGTCTCGCTGATCGACCTTGATGCCATGCGCCTTTCAGCGACGCTGTTCACCGGGCCAATCCCCGAATACGCGGTCGCAGACCCGGTCACCGGGCGCTTTTTCGTCTCCAACACCGGCAATGCCACGATCAGCGAGCTGGACCCCGCCAGCGCCACGGTGCTGCGCGCGTTTCGCACGGTGGGCGGGCCAAAACACATGCGCCTGCTGCCCGAGGCGCGCCAGCTGGTGATTGCCGCCACCGGGCCCAGCCTGGTTGCGGTGCTTGACGCCGACACCGGCGCCACGCTGGAAAGCTATGAGATCGGTGGCGATCTGCACGGCATCGACGCCGACGCCGACACCATCTTCACCAGCGCCCGCGGGCTGAACAAGGTGGTGCGGATCGACCGGCGTTCTGGTGCCCGCAGCGAGGCCGAAATCGGCCCCGCGCCCTATCACATGGCGCTTGCGGGCAGCGATCTGCTGGTGACCAGTTCCGCCGTACCCGTGCTCTGGGTGCTCGACCCGGGCACGCTGGCGCTGAAACGCGCGATCGAAACCGCCGACACGGTGCACCAGCTGGTGACCACCCGGCTGCAGTAGGCCGGGCGGAAGTCAGCGGCGGTTAGCGCTGACATCGCGCTTGCGGCAGGGCGGCGCGGGTGCGAATATCGCGCCATCGCCGGCCTGCCGCAGTCATGGCAGGGCCGCATCTGAGCACCCGCACCGAAAGGCCCGCCATGACCCCTTCTGAACAAAGTCGCCGCACCCGTGAAATCTGCGCGCTGGCGCCGGTGGTGCCGGTGCTGGTGGTGCATGAGGCGGCGCAGGCGGCGGCGCTGGCGCAGGCGCTGGTGGCGGGCGGGCTGCCGGTGCTTGAGGTGACCCTGCGCACCCCCGGCGCGCTGGACGCGATCCGCGCCATGGCGCGGGTGCCGGGCGGCGTGGTCGGGGCGGGCACGCTGCTCAGCGCGCAGGACGTGGTCGCGGCCAAGGCGGCAGGGGCGCAGTTCGGCGTCTCGCCAGGTGCCACGCCCGCACTGCTTGATGCCTGCCAGGCCGCGGGCCTGCCGCTGCTGCCCGGCGCCGCCACTGCAAGCGAGGTCATGGCGCTGCTGGCGCGCGGCTATGATATGGTCAAGTTCTTCCCCGCCGAACCCGCTGGCGGCGTGCCGATGCTGAAGGCGCTTTCGGGGCCGCTGCCGCAGATGAACTTTTGCCCGACCGGCGGCATCAGCCTGAAAACCGCGCCGGCCTGGCTGGCGCTGCCCAACGTGGTTTGCGTCGGCGGCAGCTGGGTTGCGCCCGATGCAATGGTCGCCGCGGGCGACTGGGGCGGGATCGAGAACCTGGCACGCGAGGCCGCCGCACTGGCGCGCTGAGCCGCACTCCACACGAGGAACCGGCGATGCCCCTGCCCGACATCTGCACCGCGCTCTGGTTCGACAGTGACGCCGAGGCCGCGGCGCGGTATTACTGCACGCTGTTCCCCGACGCCCGGATCGTGGCGGTGCACCGCCAGATGGGCGCCGCGCAGGGCGATGCCTTCATCGTCGAGTTCACCCTGATGGGGCAGCGCTTTCAGGCGATGAACGGCGGTGCGCAGTATCGGCTGACGCCTGCGGTTTCAGTTTCGGTGCTGCTCGACTCGCAAGACGAGATCGACAGGCTTTGGGCGGCGCTGCTGCGCGACGGCGGCGCTGCAAACCGCTGCGGCTGGCTAACCGACCGCTGGGGGCTAAGCTGGCAGATCGTGCCGCGCGCCCTGCCCCGGCTGCTGGCGACCGATGCGGCCGGGCCAGTGCTGCAAGCGATGATGGGCATGGTCAAGCTTGACATCGCGGCGCTGGAGGCCGCAGCGGCAGGCAACAGCGCCTGAATTGCAGGGCGGTCGCAAACACGACCGCCGCTGCATTGCGGGTCACGCAACCGGCGCAAGCGCGGCTACATGCAGGCGTCGATATCGGTATTCGGGTCGCAGGGCGCGTTCGGGTCGGTCGAGGGCGCTACGAAACCGCTTTCCGCCGCGCCAAAGCTGATGCCGGTGCCCGCATCCGGGGCGCCGAAGCTCAGCACGACATCGGCCGCCTGGGTCATGTCGAGAAAGTTGAAAGCGTTGATCTTGATGACGCCGCTGACCATGTCGCCGATGTCGATGTTCTGGTTCAGCAGGCAGGTGCGGCAGGCCGAAACCCGGGCGCCGGCCCGCATCGCCTGTGCCAGCATCGCCGGGCCGTCAACGCCGTAGGTCGGGAAGATCGGGCCGTTGTCGGCGCCGTTGCGCCCCAGATCCAGCGCCGAGGCAACCAGCACGATATCGACCGAGCGCCCCGATTGCGCGGCGGTGATCGCCAGATGCAGCCCGGCGCCGACGGTGGGCATCGCGCCGCTGGACATCACGAAAACGAATTTCGCAGGCTCGGCAGCGGTCTGCGCCTGCGCCTGCACCGGCAGTTGCGGCAGCAGAAAGGTCAGCAGCGCCAGCAGACGCAGGGGGGAAAGCAGCTTCATGGCATCCTCGCTTGGGGCAGATATTGCCGCCGCAAGGTAAACCTGCATCTGCGGCACAACAACATGCCGCGCCTGATGTAAATTGTCGCGCCCCTGCTGTGCGCCGCGCGCTACAGCACCACCGAGGCCCCCGCCGTCGCCGGCCCCACCGAGCGGCGGAACACGTCGAACAGATCGCGGCCGCAGCCTTCGGCATTGGCGCCCAGATCGGGCACCACCGGGCGGCGTTCGGCAAAGCCTTCGGCCAGGCAGTCAAGCCGCCCGGCAAGGGTATCAAGCCGCAGCAGGTCGCCATCGGCAAGCCGCGCCAGCGGCCCGCCCTCGGCGGCCTCGGGGCTGACATGGATCGCCGCGGGCACCTTGCCCGAGGCGCCCGACATGCGCCCGTCGGTCACCAGCGCCACCCGCAACCCGCGGTCCTGCAGCACCGCAAGCACCGGGGTCAGACCATGCAGTTCCGGCATGCCATTGGCGCGCGGCCCCTGAAACCGCACCACAAGCACGGTGTCGGTGGTGAACTCACCGCGCTGGAACGCGGCCTTCACGTCATCCTGGCTGTGAAAGACGCGCGCCGGCGCCTCGATCACGCGGCGGTCCTCGGGCACCGACGACACCTTGATGACACCGCGCCCAAGGTTGCCCGCCAACTGGCGCAGCCCGCCGGTGGCGGCAAAGGGCGTCGCGGCGGGGCGCACGATGCGTTCGTTCAAGCTTGCTTCCGGGCCATCGAGCCAGACCAGCTTGCCCTCGATCAGCTTTGGTTCCTGCCGATAGCGCGCCAGCCCGTCCCCCGCCACGGTGCAAGCGTCTTCGTGCAGCAGCCCGGCGTCGAGCAATTGCCCGATCAGAAAGCCAAGCCCGCCCGCAGCGTGGAAATGGTTCACATCGGCAAGCCCGTTGGGATAGACCTTCGCCAGCAGCGGCACGACATCGCTGACCGCATCGAAATCTTCCAGATCAAGCATGATGCCCGCCGCCCGCGCCATCGCCGGCAGGTGCAGCACCAGGTTGGTCGAACCGCCGGTGGCCATCAGCCCGACGAGGCCGTTGACAAAGGCGCGTTCGTCCAGAACCTCGCCCGCCGGGCGGTAGTCGTTGCCAAGCGCGGTGATTTCCGTGGCGCGCTGCGCGCCGGCCAGGGTCAGCGCCTCGCGCAGCGGTGTGCCGGGGTTCACGAAACTGGCGCCCGGCAGGTGCAAGCCCATGAATTCCATCAGCATCTGATTGGTGTTGGCCGTGCCGTAGAAGGTGCAGGTGCCCGGCCCGTGGTAGCTGGCCATTTCTGCCGCCATCAATGCCTCGCGGCCCACCTCGCCGGTGGCGAACTTCTGGCGCACCTTGGTCTTTTCGTCGTTGGCAAGGCCGGTGGTCATCGGCCCGGCGGGCAGGAACACCGCCGGAAGATGGCCGAAACTGGCCGCCGCCATCACCAGGCCGGGCACGATCTTGTCGCACACGCCCAGAAACACCGCGGCGTCGAATGTGTTGTGCGACAGCGCCACGCCTGCGGCAAGCGCGATCACATCGCGCGAAAACAGGCTCAGCTCCATGCCCTCGCGGCCCTGCGTGACGCCGTCGCACATGGCGGGCACGCCGCCCGCGACCTGCGCGGTGGCGCCCGCGGCGCGTGCCGCACGGCGGATCAGGTCGGGGTAATGCTCATAGGGCTGATGCGCTGAAAGCATGTCGTTGTAGGCGGTGACGATGCCGATATTGGGCCCGCGCGCCGCAGCCAGCGCCGGTTTGTCGTCGCCCATCGCGGCATAGGCATGCGCCTGGTTGCCGCAGCTCAGATGCGCCCGTGCCGGGCCCTCGGCAGCCGCCGCCCGGATCCGCGCAAGATAGGCGGCGCGGCTGGCGGCCGAGCGGCTGCGGATACGGTCAGTGACGCGGGCAATGGCGGGGTGCAGGGACATCGGCGGTTCATCCTGAAGGGCGGTTGCGGCACGATATAGACCGTTAGCGCTAACTTGGCAATTCCCCGGATCGCGGGCAGATGCGGAACCGCGCCGGGGCGGGCAAGCAATTGCACAGGATTTTCCACGATTACGCCACAGTCGCAAGCAATCTTGCCGCAACTGGCATCATTGTCCGAGGAACCGAAATGATCACCACCCGAATCCTAGCCGCGCTGCCGCTGCTTGCGCTGCTTGCCGCCTGCGCCGAGCCCTATCAGGTCAGCCGCGCCGCCGGCACGCCCGCACAGATTGCTGCGCCTGATGGTTTCGCAGCCCCGGCGCCCGTTGCCGCACCGCGCTACGCGGTGCGCGCGGTCAGCGTGACGGTGCCGCGACAGCTGAAGGTTTCCGAGGCCAACCAGTATTTTCCCATCGCCGACATCGTCTGGCGTGATGACCCGCGCGGCGACCGTCATGCCCAGGTGCAGACGATTTTCGAAACCGCGGTGGCCGAGGGCACCGGCGCAATGCACGAAGGCGTGCCGGTGGTGATCGAGATCGAGGTGACGCGCTTTCACGCGCTGACCGAGAAGGCGCGCTTCACGGTCGGCGGCAGCTACGCGATGCGCTTCATGCTGACCCTGCGCCACGCTGAAACCGGCGCGCTACTGGATGGCCCGCGCCCGGTGCTGGCCGACGCGCGCGCCGCAGGCGGTGCCCGCGCGCTGGAAGAAGAGGCCCTTGGCCTGACGCAAAAGCGCGTCGTTACCGCCCGCCTGGCCGAGGTGATCGCCGCCGAACTGACCCGACCGGCGGGGCAGGATGCGCCGAAAACCGGCCTGCTGGCAGGGCTGTTCGCCAGCGCGAACTGACGCGCGGCACCGGCCCCGCTGGGCAGTTGTTTCTTGAAAACAGCGGGCGCGCCCCATCGCGGCGCGACCAGCGCGGCCGCGATCGCCCCCGGGGAACGCGCGGTGAAACCGCATCGGGCAGCCGATGCAGTGGTGTGGCACGGCGCCGGATCGCCCTTGCAGGTGCGCCAGGCGCCCCGACGCCCGGCGCGCGGGCTTTCAAAGCCCGGGCTTTGCGGCTAGATCGGGGCAACCCC
>Ga0326597_10004095_pt1 | contig 20626 bp, 18 predicted proteins | sample RVTome_12_FD_203789 | JGI IMG/M metagenome (GOLD analysis project Ga0326597, IMG submission 203789) | Soil microbial communities from uranium-contaminated site in the Upper Colorado River Basin, Wyoming, United States - RVT100D185 | ecosystem: Environmental > Terrestrial > Soil > Contaminated >...
GCGGCCCGTGTCGGCTACCCGGAGATCGATCGTGAGGCGCCGGAAGAACCTCGTCTCGTCGCCGCTGCCGGGCGTCGTCTCGCCGGCCAGGTTGAACTCGAGCCGGTAGTCGCCCGGCGCCATCGGTCGTTCGAGGAGGTCCCGGACCCTGCCGTCCGCGTCGGTCATCGCCTGGGTCAGGCGGACCGGCCGGTTGTCCTCGCCGAGCTTGTAGAGGATCACGTGGACGCCGACGGCCGGCTGCCCCTGCTCCGCGTCGAGGACGTGGGTGGAGATCGTGTGTCGGGGCTGTTCGGCGCCGCTGGCCACGCTATCCTCCGACCATGGCTGAGCTGCTGATTCGCGTCGGCGATCTCCACTTTAGCGCCCGATGGGAGCCCGACGCACCGCGGACGACCGAGGCCATCCGCCGGCTCCTCCCGCTCGAGTCGCGGCTCATCCATTGCCGCTGGACCGGCGAGGCGACGTGGATCCCGTTCGGAGACTACCGGCCCGGGATCGACTACGAGAACCACACCTCGCACCCGGCGCCTGGGCAGCTGGCGCTCTACCCGGGCGGGATCAGCGAGTGCGAGATCTTCTTCCCGTACGGCGCGTGCACGTGCTCGTCGAAGGTCGGTCAGCTGGCGGCGAACCACTTCGCGTCTGTCGTCGCCGACGACGGGTGGCTCGACCGCCTGCGCGAGATGGGCCGGCGCTGCCTGTGGGAAGGCGCCCAGCCGATCTCGATCACCGAGGTGGCGTGACCGACCTCCTCCTCCGCGGCGGCACGGTCGTCACGGCCGGCGGGTCGCGCAGGGCCGACGTCGCGGTTCGGGCGGGGTCGATCGAGGCGGTCGAGGCGGACCTCGGCGGGCTCGCCGCGGGCGCGGAGGAGATCGTCGACGCAGCGGGGCTGCTCGTGCTGCCGGGCGTCGTCGACGTCCACACCCACACGCGCGTCGCGAGCGACGGCGAGCCGGACCGGTTCTTCCGGGACAGCGTCGCGGCCGCGTTCGGCGGCACGACGAGCTTCCTCGCCTTCAACAACCCGGGCACGGGCGCGACGCAGGGAGCATCCCGGTCGCTCGTCGCCGGTCTCCGCGAGTGGCGCGAACGGACCGAGGGCGACGCCGCCATCGACTACGGGGTGAGCCTGGCGGTCACGGGCCAGCACGAGGATCCGGTGACGGAGCTGCCGGCCGTCATCGACGCGGGCGTGCCGACGTGCAAGGCGTTCATGGTCTTCGACTTCCGGTTGCCCGATGCCCGACTGTTCGAGGCGATGGGCGCGATGGGCGCGCGGGGCGGAATGCTCGAGGTCCACTGCGAGGACCCCGTGCTCATCGACGCGGCCGTCGCGTCTGCGCTTCATCGTGGTAATACGGCAGCGCGCTACCACGCCACCACGCGAACGCCCGAGGCGGAGGCCGTCGCGACCCACCGGGCGATGGCTTTCGCCCGGGCGGCCGATGCGCCCGTCTACGTCGTCCACCTCTCATCGGCCGCGGCACTCGCCCAGGTCCGCGCCGCGAAGGCCGCCGGCGTTCGTGCCTGGGCAGAGGCATGCCCGCACTACCTCGCCCTCGACGACTCGCGCTACCGGCAGCCGGATGAGCTCGACGTCGCCTGCGCGATCATCTCGCCGCCCCTCCGATCGGCGGCCGACCGCGACGCGCTGTGGGCCGGGCTCGCGGACGGCGGCCTCGACCTCGTCGCGACGGACCACGTGCCGGACCGGCGGGCCGTCGAGAAGGCAGAGGCCGCGGCCGGGGTCTCCTTCGACCGGATCTCGAACGGTGCCCCCGGGATCGAGACCCTTCTCGCGGTCGTCTACTCCGAGGGAGTCGCCGCCGGCCGGATCACCCTCGAGCGGATGGTCGACCTGCTCGCCACCACGCCGGCCCGGCTGTTCGGTTTCGCGCGCAAGGGCACCATCGAGCCGGGCCGCGACGCGGACATCGTCCTGTTCGATCCGGCGGCCCGCCGCGTCCTGCGCGCCGCCCACCTCCACCACACGAGCGACTACACGCCGTATGAGGGCTTCGCGCTGAGCGGGGCGGTTCGGAGCGTCTTCGTGCGCGGCCGCGCCGTCGTCAGGGACGGAGCGTTCGTCGGGCAGCGCGGGTTCGGCCAGTTCGTCGAGCGCGGCCCCATCGGATAGGCCTCAGCCGAGGAGCGGGTACGCCCGGAGCGTCAGGAACTCGGCGAACTCGTCGTCGAGGACGAGCCGGTCGAGCAGCTCGGCGGCCTCGCCCAGGTGGCCCGTGGCGCGACCGCCGAGAGCTGCCAGCTCGGTCTCGCGGATCGCGCCGTACAGGTCCCCCGTGACCGCTCGCCCGTCTTCGAGGATCACGCTGATCGTCCGCCACTGCCAGAGCTGCGAGCGGCTGATCTCCGCGGTCGCGGCATCCTCCATGAGGTTGTTGATCGCCGCGGCGCCGTTCCCGCTCAACCAGGCGTCGAGGTACTGCAGCGCGACCGAGACGTTTGCGCGGACGCCCGCGTCGGTCACCTTTCCGCCCGGAACGCGCAGGTCGAGGAGGTCCTCGGCCACGACCGACACCTCCTCGCGGAGGACGTGCTTCTGATTCGGACGCGAGCCGAGGACGGAATCGAAGATCTTCGTCGCCAGCGGAACGAGGTCGGGGTGGGCGACCCACGTACCGTCGAACCCGTCGCGCGATTCGCGTTCCTTGTCGTCGCGGACCTTCGCCGTCGCGACCTCGTTGACCGCCTTGTCACGGCGGGACGGGATGAACGCGGCCATCCCGCCGATCGCATGGGCCCCGCGGCGGTGACAGGTCCGGACCAGAAGCTCCGTGTATGCCCGCATGAACGGCACCGTCATTGTCAGCTGCGAGCGGTCGGGCAGCGTCAGGTGTGGCCGGGACCGGAACTTCTTGATGCAGCTGAACAGGTAGTCCCACCGCCCGGCGTTGAGGCCGGCGGAATGCTCGCGCAGCTCGTAGAGGATCTCGTTCATCTCGAACGCGGCGAGGATCGTCTCGATGAGAACGGTGGCGCGGATGCTCCCCCCGGGGATGCCGAGGGTCGACTGTGCGGTCCAGAAGATGTCGTTCCACAGGCGCGCCTCGAGGTGGCCCTCGAGCTTGGGCAGGTAGAGGTACGGGCCGCTCCCCCGATCGAGCAGCTCGCGGCCGTTGTGGAACAGGAACAGGCCGAAGTCGAACAGCGACGCCGACACCGGCACGCCGTCGACGAGGACGTGGGCCTCATCGAGGTGCCAGCCCCGCGGCCGGACGACGAGGGTCGCGACCTGCTCCTTCAGCCGGTACGACTTGCCCTCCGGCGAGTCGTATGACAACTGATGCCGGACGGCGTCGCGAATCGCGGCGTGGCCACCGACGACGTTCGACCACGTCGGCGACAGCGCATCCTCGAGGTCGGCCATGAACACTCTGGCCCCGGAGTTCAGCGCGTTGATCATCATCTTCGGCTCGGCCGGCCCGGTGATCTCGACCCGCCGGTCATCGAGGTCCGCGGGCGCGTCCGCGACCCGCCACTCCGAGGCGCGCACATCGGCCGTGTCGGACAGGAAGTCCGGCATCTGGCCGGCGTCGAGCCGGGTCTGGCGCGTCCAGCGCCGCTCCAGCAGCTCGCGACGCGGCCCCCCGAACTCGCGCTGGAGCCGGGCGACGAAGGCGAGTGCATCGTCGGTCAGGACCGTGTCCGAGCCGGGACCGGCATCACCGCGGATCTTCACGCCCGGGACGTTCGCCATCACCAGCCACCCGCGTCGCGGACGAGCCGGTGCAGTACCCGCGCGGCGACCACCTTCCGATAATCGGCCGTCGAGCGGACGTCGTCGATCGGCTCGATCTCGCCCGCGAGTGTCGTGGCCGCCCTGTCGGCGGTCTCGGCGGTGGGCCGCCGCCCCTCGAGAGCGCGCTCGGTAGTGCGCGCCCGGATCGGCCGGTCGGCGACCGAACCGAGCGCGAGCCTGACATCCGACCACCCGCGGCCGCCGTCACGCCACGCGAGCGCCATCACGACCTTCGAGATCGCCTGGGCGCGGCGGGTCCCGATCTTGCGGAAGCGGACCTCGCGGCCCGCGGGGAGCGGGATCCTGACCCGGAGCACCAGCTCGTCCGGGGCGAGGCCGGTCTTCCGGTAGGCGACCCAGAACTCGGTGACCGGGATCGTCCGTTCGCCACGCGCCCCACCGACGACGATCTCCGCATCGGTCGCGAGGAGAACCGGGAGCGTATCGCCGGCCGGCGACGCGTTGGCGACGTTGCCCCCGAGTGTGCCCCGGTTCTGGATCTGCGCCGCGCCGATCGTCGCCGCGGCGTCGACGAGTGCCGGAACGTGCTCGCGGCAGACGGCCGAGCGGCGGATGTCCGTGTACGTCGTGAGAGCACCGAGCGTGAGGACGTCCCCGTCGAGCGCGATCCCGCGCAGCTCCTCGAGCCGCCACAGGTCGATCATCCGGTCCGGCGCGGGACCGATCTCGCCGGTGATCTGGACCATGACGTCCGTCCCGCCCGCGATCGGGCGGTGGGGAGCGGTCGCGAGGGTGGCGAACGCCTCATCGAGAGTGCGCGGGACCTCCAGCCGTGGTTCAACTGGCACGTTCAGACCTCAGCCTGCGGAGTTGCCGCCTGCGCGATCGCTTCGACAATCTTCGTATACCCGGTGCAGCGGCACAGGTTGCCGGCGATCGCCTCGCGAATCGCGTCCTCATCCGGGCCGCCGCCCGCGTCGATGTACGCCCGCGCCGCCATCAGCATCCCCGGAGTGCATATCCCGCACTGGGCGCCGCCGGTCGCGAGGAACGCGGCCTGGAGCTCGTCGAGCCGGCGGTCCGGGGAGCGCGCCGGGCGGCGGGCGAGGCCCTCGACGGTGCGGACGGTCGAGCCGTCGACCTGGCTCATCGGGACGAGGCAGGCGTCGACGACCTGGCCATCGAGGATGACCGAGCACGCCCCGCACTCCCCTTCCCCGCAGCCCTCCTTCGTGCCCGTCAACCCGAGGTCCTCGCGCAGGACGTCGAGCAGGCGGCGCATGCCGGGCACGTCGAGCTCGACGGGGGAGCCGTTGACGAGCAGCCGGATGTTCACTTCTGGGGGCCACGCAAGGGCTGGGGGTCGGTCGGGGCGTCCGGTCGGGGGTCCGTTCCTTCGTCGATCGGCGCCCGGATCGCGCCCTCGACCCGGCGGCGACCGGCGGGGACGGTCGGGGAGGGCGCCGCGGTCGTCGCGCCGAGAGCGGCGAGGATCCGTTCCGGGGTCGCCGGCAGCTCGTGGATCCAGGCGCCCGTCGCGTCGTGGATCGCGGCGACCACCGCCGGCGCGCCGACGTCCATCGGCAGTTCACCGACTCCCTTCGCGCGATGTGGCGCGCCGCTGAACGGCGCCTCGACGAGGATCGCGGTGATCCGCGGCGCGTCGAGGGCGGTCGGGATCAGGTACGTCGCGAGCCGGTCGTTCAGGTAGCGGCCGTCGTGCAGCTTCATCTCCTCGATCGTGGCGTAGCCGATCGCCTGGAGCGTGCCGCCCTCGACCTGGCCCTCGGCCAGCGTCTCGTGGATCACCCGCCCGACGTCGTCAACCGCGACGACGTTCGTGACGGCGACCTCGCCGGTGTCGAGGTCGACCTCGACCTCCGCGACGCACGACGCCCAGCCGAACGCCGGGTAGGCGTCCCCGCGATAGGTCTCGTCGTCGAAGTGGACGCCCGGGTACGGCTCGAACTTCTGGTCGATCCGGACGCCGCCGCTCTGCCGCGCGTGGTCCCGGTAGGTCGCGGCGAAGGTGCCTCCGGTCGCGGACTCGACGGTCGCCCGAAGCCGCTCCGCGGCCTTGATGCAGAGGCCGCCGACGACCATCGCCGTCCGGCTCGCGACCGTCGGGCCGCTGTCGGGCACGAACGCCGTGTCCTGGGGCGCGATCTCGACCGCCTCGTACGGCACGTCGAGGGCGTCCGCGACGAGCTGCGGAAAGATCGTCTTGGTCCCCTGCCCCATCTCGGTCGACGCGGTGAGGATCCGGATCTGGCCGGCCGCCGTCAGCTCGACCGAGGCGACGCTCGCGAGCTTCACCTCGCCCGATCCGGTGAACCCCGCCCCGTGCCAGGCGAGTGCCAGGCCGATCCCCGACGCGCGGCGGACCGGTCCCGTGGCAAGCGGCGACGACGATCGGGAGCCGCCGGCCTTCGTTCGCGCGCGAGCGCTTCGCTCCAGGAGCCGCTCGAACTCGGCCGCCTCCGCGCCGCGCTCGAGGACCTCCTCACCGGCGACGCTCTCGAGGAGGACCTGGCCGGTCGGCGTCGTGTCGCCGGTCCGGTAGACGTTCCGCCGCCGGATGTCGAGGGGCCCGATCCCGAGCGCATCGGCCAGCCGGTTGAGATGGGTCTCGGCCGCGAACTCGGTCTGCGGCGCGCCGAACCCGCGGAAGGCGCCGTTCGGCGGCGTGTTCGTCCGGGTCGCCCGGGCCCGGATTCGGATGTTGGGGCAACGGTACGGCCCGCCGGCATGGATCGCGCCGCGGCTCAGGACCACCGGGGTCAGCGTGGAATACGCGCCGCCGTCCATCACGATCTCGATGTCCTGGGCGACGAGCGTCCCGTCCCGCTTCACTCCCGTCCGGTGGCTGACGATCGCCGGGTGGCGCTTCGTCGTCGCGGCGATGTCCTCGTGGCGGTCGTAGATCATCCGGACCGGCTTGCGGCACTTCAGGGCGAGGAGGGCCGCGTGGATCGCGAGGATCGAGGGGTATTCCTCCTTGCCCCCGAATCCGCCGCCCGTCTCGGCCTGGATGACCTGGGCCCGGACGTCGTCGAGCGCAAGGGCGCGCTTGAGTGCCTTGTGGACGTAGTACGGGCACTGCAGGCTGCCGTGGAGGGTCACCCCACCGTCCTCCCGGGGGACGGCGATCATCGCGTTGTTCTCGATGTACAGCTGCTCCTGGTGGCCGACCCGGTACGTGCCCTCGAGGACGAGGTCCGCGCCGGCGAACCCGGCGTCAAGGTCGCCCGCCTCGATCTCGTAGTGGGCGAAGACGTGCTCCGAGGCGATCGGGTCGAAGACGGGCGGGAGTGGCTCCGTTCTCACGGTCAGGGCGCGCTTTGCGGCCCGGAGCGTCTCCCGGTCCGGGGCCGCGATCAGCACGAGGGGCTCGGCGTGATGCTGGATCTCGCCGCCGACAGGGACGAGCACCGGCTGGTCGTCGCTGATCAGGCTGACGATGTTCTCGCCCGGGATGTCGGCGGCGGTGACGACGACGACCTTCGACCAGTCGAAGTCTTCCCCAAGATCGATCCCGAGGAGGCGCGCGTGAGCTTGCGTGGAGCGGACCGTCGCGCCGAACCAGGCACCCGGGAAGACGAGGTCGTCGGCGTACTTCGCCTCGCCGGTCAGCTTCTCCGGCCCTTCCCGGCGGAGGGGGCCACGGGTCCGGGCCCGGCCCGGGGCGATCTCTCCCGGGTGGAGCAGGAGGGCATCGGGCGCGCCCGTTCCCGGCGCGACCGGGGAACCGGTGCGCCGTGGCTCGGTCCGGATCGTCATGCGCGCTGGGTTCCCTCCTTGGCGCGAGAGGGTACCATCGCGCCGCCGCGCGGCCCCAGGCGCCAGGATCGTCGAGGCGAACGGCCCGGTCCCCTCCGGACCGCACCGATCCGCTCCCTGCGGTGCGGGTCAGCACCGACAACTCGTACTGGGGGCTCGCGGACGGTCGTCAGGGGCGGCCCGCGCTTCTATAGTCGGCCATGAGAGACCTCCGATGGGGCCTCCGATTGCCGCCGATCAGCATCGCATCACTCGAGGCACCCCCCGAGCATGCCCTCAGCGGACACGCTCCTCGCGATCATCTTCCTCGCCGTCGCGGCGAACCTCATCGTCGGCGCCACCGTGCTGCTCGCCCCGCGGTTCCGCGACCGCTCGCGCTCGCTTGATTCCGACCCGGCTTTCGCGGGGCCCGACCGGCTCCCGAGAGGCGGGCTCAGCGCAGATGGCCGGCCGGTGGGGCGGCCGGCCATCGGCGTCTTCGGGCCGCTGCCCGCCGTCATGTCCGATCCGGGGACCGGGCTCGACCTCGGGCCGTCATGGTCACGCTGGCTGCAGGAGGAGGACAGCCGCGTGCGCCGGTACCGCCACCCCGCGACGATCGTCCTGATCGAGATCGATGGGCTGGACCGGCTCATCGACCGCCTCGGGGCGGATGCCGCCGACCGGCTCATTCCGCCGGTCGCGGCCACGCTCCGGCGGTATGCCCGGGACACGGACCGGATCGCGCGTCTCAGCGGCCGGTCGTTCGGGGTCCTGCTGCCGGAGACGGACGAGGTCCAGGCGATCAACTTCGTCGAGCGCGTCCGGACGACGTGCGACCTGTGGCTCGCGTCGGGCGCGATCGCCCTCCGGCTGGCGATGGGCTGGGCGGAGGCGAATCCCGGGCGCACGGTCGAGGTCGCGCTCGGGATGGCCGAGAACCGGCTGAACGCGGAGCGGCGCAGCCACGGGCGGCTCGCGGCGACGGACGACGGGGAGCGGGCCGGACCGCCCACGCGGGCGGGCCAGACAGTCTAGTTCCGGCCCCCTAGTCCCGGCCCCGCCGAAGCGCCCGGCCCGGGCGCGCGCCCGTGTGCCTCTCAGCGTCGACGACGAGCGCGCCGTTGACGACCACGTGCTCGATCCCGGACGGGAAGCGCCGCGGCTCGTCGTACGTCGCGCGGCTCTGGACGGTGGCGAGGTCGAACACCACGAGATCGGCCGCGGCCCCGTCGCGGATCGTGCCGCGGTCCCTGAGCCCAAGGCGGGCCGCCGGTCCGCCGGTCAACTTCCAGATCGCGTCCTCGAGCCCGAGGATCGCCTCGTCCCGGACGAACTGGCCGAGGATCCGCGGGTAGCTGCCATACGTCCGCGGGCTCGGCTTTTCGCCGACGAAGGTCGAGTCGGTCCCGACCATTCCGACCGGGTGACGCAGGAAGCGGCGGATTCCGTCGGTGTGCGGGCCGGGCGTCACCTCGTTCGGGCGGAGGTTCTCGACGAGGAGCAGGTCGCACAGCGCGTCGACGGGGTCGGCGTGCGTGTCGTCGACGAGATCGCCGAGGGTCTTGCCTTCCCAGCGCGCGTTCTCCGGCCGGCCGAGATAGCCGAGCCGGACGTCGCGCAGTCCGCCCGCGCCGGCGAACAGCACGCCGCGTTCCCCCAGCTCACGCCGAATTCGGTCTCGGACGGCCCGGTCGGCCAACCGCTCCTTCGTCTTCGCCGGACCGCCCGCCTGGACCCACGTCGGGATGAGGATCAGCAGCCGCGTGCTCGCCCATTCAAACGGGTAGGCGTCGAAGGTGACGTCGAGGCCCTCGGCCCGCGCGTCATCGACGAGCTCGAGCATCTGCTCCGGGGAGCCGGGAAACGTCTTGCGGTGGTAGAAGTGGGTGATGTGGGCCGGGGCGTCGCCTCGCCGGCCGATGTCGATCGCCTCCCGGAACGGGTCGAGGAAACGGTCGCCCAGCGGATAGCGCACGTGGGTGTGGTAGAAGCCGCCGTGCCGGCCGGCTTCGCGGGCCAGCTCGGCGAGCTCGTCGGTCGTGGCGTAGCTGCCGGGCGGGTAGTCGAGGCCGCTCGACAGACCGTACGCCCCGGCCTCCATGCTCTCGCGGAGCATCGCCTGTTGGCGGGCGACGGTGCGGGGCTCGGCCGGGACGTCGTCCCAGCCGACGGCGGCGATTCGGAGCGCGGAATTGCCGACGAGATAGGCGAGGTTCAGCGAGGTGCCGTCGAGCCGGTCGAGGTAGGACGCGACGGTGTCCCAGTCGTAGGCGATGTCCGGGATGCCGTCCAGCCCCGAGTTGAGCTCCACGAACGCCTCGAGATCCGTGTGCTTCGCGAACGGCGCGTAGCTGTTGCCGTCGACGCCGATGACCTCGGTCGTCACGCCCTGGCGCACCTTCGGCTCGTGGAGGGGTTCGGCGAGGATCATCAGGCCGCTGTGGCTGTGCAGGTCGATGAACCCGGGCGCGACGATCCTGTTGGTGGCATCGATGGTCCGCGCCGCGGGCGGCGGCTGCGCGCCCGCATCGATGAGCCGCATCCGATCGCCCTCGACCACCACCGTGCCCGGCCGCCCGGGCGCCCCGGTGCCGTCGACGATCGTGGCCCCGGCGATCACGAGCTCGGCGGCCGTCACGCTTGGCCCCGGCCTTGCGCCAGACGGGGCAAACGTCGGCTGGGGGGCCAGTTCGGGCCCGAATCTTGCGCCAGATGCACCGAACGTCGGCTGAGCGGGCCGGCGGCAGGCCCCCGATCGACGTACGCCGCGGTTGATGCAAGCGCGTGCGGTAATCGGCCGCCAAGGGCTCCGTGAGAGGCTCGCCGGTGATGGCGACACGCGAAAGCAGCCGAGAGCATGCACGGCGCGAGGGAGCACGCATGCGATCTCGGCTCGGCGACGAACTGCGGCGAGCCCGTCGGGGCGCCGGACTCAGCCTCGACTCCGTTGGGCGAATCTGCCGTCTCTCCGGGTCGCAGGTGTCTCGAATCGAGAAGGGCACTGTGCGTCAGCCATCGCTCGAGGAGCTCATCTGCATCGCTGATGTGGTCGGCCTCGACCTGGTGATCCGGACCTTCCCGCGTGGCGATCCGATTCGCGACGCGGGCCACGCCCGGCTTCTCGAGCGCCTTCGGATGCGCCTCCACCCCGGGCTCTCCTTCCGGACGGAAGTTCCCCTCCCGATCGTCGGCGATCTCCGGGCGTGGGACGCGGTCGTCGGAGGCCAGGGATGGCAGGTGCCGGTCGAAGCCGAGACGGTCATAGATGACGGCCAGGCACTCCAGCGGAAGCTCGCCCTGAAGCTGCGTGACGGTGGGTTCGATCACTTGATCCTGCTGGTGGCGGACACGCCGCGAAACCGCGCCGCCCTCGAGGCGACTCCGATGGGATTGGCTTTCCCGGCGGCGTCGCGGGCAATCCTCAGTGCCCTGAGGGAGGGCCGTAATCCTGGTGCCGGTGGCGTGGTCATCCTCTAGGACGGTCCCGCGAGGCGGCGACCGCGGACGAATGCCGCTCGGACCATCGACGGGTGGGCCCGGAAGATGAGGCGGCTCATGAGTGCCGTCGGATCGTCGTCGACCGGGCCGCCGGGCAGCGGCAGCGTCAGCGTCGGGTCGACGAGCAGGAGGTCCGCCTCCTTGCCCGCCTCGAGCGATCCGATCTCTGCATCGAGCCCCAGCGCCTCCGCCCCGCCGAGCGTGCCCATCCGGAGCCAGTCGAGGGGACCGAGCGTGGGCCACGGATCGGCCCGCACGACCCGCAGCGCGTTCTGCGTGTATGCCCCCACCCGCATCGCGGTGAAGATCGACAGGTCCGGGCCGGCCGCGACGTCCGAACCCAGGCCCACCACGAGCCCCGCCTCGAGATACCTGGCGAGGGGCATGACCCCGGAAGCGAGGAACAGGTTGGATGCCGGGCAATGAGCGACGCGGGTGCCGGTCTCGACGAGGCGCGCGAGCTCCCGGTCGGACAGGTGAATCGCGTGGGCCAGAATCGTGCGCTCGCCAAGTCCGCCGGCCCGATCGTAGACGTCGACATAGTCAATGACGTCGGGGAAGAGCCGGCGGACCTCTTCGATCTCGGCGCGGTCCTCCGACACGTGGGTCTGCCAGTACGCGCCCGAGGCCCGCGCCGCGGCCGCGGACTCGCGGAGCATCTCCTCCGTGCACGAGACCGCGAACCGCGGGCTAAATGCGTACCGCAGCCGTCCACGATCGGCCATGTGCCATCGCGCGCACAGCTCGTTCGATTCGCGCAGGGAGCGGGACAAGATCGTCGTCGGGTCGATCGTCTCGTCGTACGTTCCCCGGTCCATCATCACCTTGCCGATGATCGCCCGGATCCCGTGCGCCTCGGCGGCCCGGAACGCGGCATCGAGCGAGGCCGCGAATACCGTCCCGTACATCAGCGCGGTGGTCGTGCCCGCGGCGGCGAACGCCTCGAAAGCGAGCGGCGCGAGACGCTCCGCGACCGCGGGGTCGTCCCACTGTCGCTCGAGCGGGAAGACGTAGCGGTCGAGCCAGGTCAACAGGTCGAGCCCCGCGCCGACCCCCGCGTTCGGGATCTGCGGGAGGTGGACATGGAGGTCGACCAGGCCGGGCATCGCGAGCAGCGGCCGCACGTCGGGAGACGCGGCGGCCAGCTCCGGGCGAGCGGACGCCGGGCCGGCGAACACGATCCGCCCCGCGGCGTCGACCTCGATGAGCCCATCGGGCTCGTGGAGGGTGCCGCCGGCGCCGAGTGGGGTGAGCAGACGGGCACGGACCGTGAACGGCGGCCGCGCGGGAAACGCCTCAGCCGAGTGGGATTCGCCGGGGCGGGTCCGGCTGGGAGTCACGAGCCGGGATGCTAGCACCGTGCGGACTACGGGCAGGCAAACCCCGATGGGGCGAACGGGCTCGACTGGATCGCGCTGCAAATCGCCTGGACCTTCGCCCCGACGCTGGACACGGATGCTTCGATCCGGTCGAGGCGCTCGACGAGCTGGCCGAGCTGGGCATCGGGGCTGGATCCCGGATCGGCCTCGAGAAGCGTCCGCAGCTCCGCGATATCGTCCCGGACGTTCTGGATCGCGACTCGAAGGCTGGCGGTATTGTCGACCTGCTGGGGCTCCGGCCGGGCAGCGATGACGAGGACGACCGCGAGCGTGATCGCGCTGAGCACGAGGGCGAACTGGGCAGTTCGGTTGGCGTTCACTGCTGCTGAGCGCCGCAGGAGCGGGACTACCGCTTCTTCGTGCGGAACTCCTGCAGGTGGGCCGTCCACGGCGACGCGCCGCGATCTCCGGGCGCACAGCTCCCGTGCCAGCCGCAGACGCAGGTGATCGTCTGCTCGCGGTGGACGTACGTGTCGATGACGTGCTTGAGGGGCAGATCTTCGACCGGGACGGCGGAGCGGAGGGGATGGGCGGGCGATCGACCGTTCACGGGCTCTCCTGGGAACCCGCTCGGACCGGCGGGGACCGCTGATTATAGCCGATCCGTAACCTCCGCGCCGGGCGAATCGACCTCAAGTCCTACCGATCTGGGCCCAGGTGATAGCCCAGCCGGCGGGGCAAACGGGTCAATTCTCGAACGATTCGGCCCGGCCGGCGGCCGGCCTCTTCGGTCAGCTCACGCCGGACTATTGCCTCACGGATCACCCGCGCACCGAAGGACCGAAACGGTTCCGGGGGGAACGCCCGCGGCTGCGCCCCCAGCCCCGCGAGCCCGAGGCCGGTGAACTCGTCCGTCCGCCCGAGGGCGAGGCCCGCCAGGATCCGGCCCCCGAGCCAGGCCGGCCCGACGCCGTTTCCCGAATACCCGTGCCCGAAGTGGATGGAACCGCCGTCGAGCGTTCCGAAGAACGGCAGGTGATCCGCGCTGATGTCGATCGGGCCGCCCCATGCATCCTCGATCCGGACGTCGGCGAGTGACGGAAACCAGCGCCGCAGGCCGGCCGCCGCACGCTCGGCCGAGCCGAGGTCGTGGGTGAACGACCGCCCGATCCGGCCGCCCGACCCGGCTCTCCCGCCACCGCCACCGAGCGCGATCCGGCCGTCCGCCGTGGTCCGCGCGTAGTGCAGGGTGAACCGCGAGTCGGTGACGCCCTCGCCGCCGGTCCAGCCGAGCTCCGCCAGGCGGTCGGGGATCGGCTCGGTCAGGACGATGTAGCTCGACCACGTGACGAGCCTGCGACCGAGACCCGGCCGCGACGCGGCCCACGCGTTGAGCGCCACGACGACCTGGTCGGCGGCGATCGACCCGCTGCCGGCTCGCGAGCGCGTGTCCACGGTCACCCGTCCGGCCGAACGCCCCGCGGGCAGCGCTCCTGCAGCCGTGCCCTCGTGGATCGCCACGCCGCGCTTGAGCAGCACCCGGCGCAGGCCGCGCGCGAGGCGGGCCGGCTGAACGGTTGCCGCTCCCCGCATGAACACGCCCTCGCGGAACACCGGCGAGCGGACCCGCGCCGCGACCGCGTCAGCGGTGAGCGGCACGTACTCCTCGCCCACTCCGAGCCGGTCGCACAGCTCGACCGCGGCCCGCCACCCGCCGTCCTGGGCCGGGGCCGCGCTCGCCTGGACGTAGCCCGCCTTCCGGTACTCGGCCGCGGCCCGGTGCCGCCTGGACCACGCCCCGATCTCATCGACCGCCGCGGAGACGGCACGTGCCACCGCCAGCCCGCCCTCGACGCCGTGGCGCTCGACGAGCGCCGGCAGCTCGTCCCACAAGCCCGTGACGAACCCGCCGTTCCGGCCGGAGGCGCCGCCCCCGCAGATGTCCCGCTCGATGATCGCGACCCGGATCCCGGGTGACAGCTCCGTCAGGTGCCAGGCCGTCCAGAGGCCCGTGTAGCCGCCGCCGAGGATCGCGACGTCGGCGCTGCGCTCGCCGACCAGCGAAGGCGACGCGGCTCGCAGGGCGCGCGACTCGGCCGCGAGTGCCTGCCGGAGCCACCAGCTCCGCTGCTTCCCGGGGCGCACGCCACCGAGCACGCCGCTGCCGCCGCCTCAGTCGACCGGGATGAACCGCGGGTCGACGAGGTCGTCGACCGTGACCGGCTTCGCGACGAGCTCCAGCTCGGTGAGGAACGCGATCGACTCCGTCCAGCCGTCCCGATCGATCGCTCCCAGGCCCCGTGCCCGGGTCAGGTCGCTCTGCCACATCTCGATCGTCGCGAGGAGGATCGCCCGCTGGGTCGCCCGGTCCTGGCCGAGCTCCGGTACCGCGGCGATCGCCGCGTCGAGGCCCTTGTCGGGATCGGCCGCGATCTCGCGCATCGCGCGGAGCGTCTGGACGACGAACGCACCGATCGCGTCCGGTTTCGAGCCGATCGTCGAGGTCCCGGCGATCAGGCCTGGTCCGGGCAGCGCAATGACGTCGTCGACCCGCAGGATGTTGACTTCCTCACCGCTCAGCTGGAGCTGGACCGGCTCATTGTTCGCGAACCCGGTCGCCGCGTCGACGGCGCCCTGGGCCACTGCCGCGCCCTGCCCGAAATCCGGGTACTCGACGATCTGGAGGTCGGTCGCCGTCAGGTCGGCCGAGCGCAGCAGCGCCTGGAGCATGATCCACGAGGACCCGAAGCGACCAGGGATCCCGAGCTTGCGACCGGCGAGATCCGGCGCGTCCTCGATCCCGCTCGACGCCTTCGCGAACACGATCGACGGGTACGTCGCGTAGACCGTCGCGAGGTAGCGGATCGGGATCCCCTGGCTGACCGCCGGGATGACGCTCGTTCCGTCCGCCAGGCCGACGTCGATCCCGCCCTGGCCGACGAGCGTCACGAGGTCCGGGTCGATCCGGTTCTGGAACGTGACGTCGAGACCCGCGTCGTGGTAGTAGCCGGCCCGATCGGCGAGATAGAACGGCGCGAACTGGACGCTCGGGATGAACCCGAGCCCGACGGTGAGCATTCTCGAGGGGGATGGGCTCGGTGACTGGCCGCACGCGGCGACAGTCAGGATGAGTGCGACGGCCGCGGTGATCATTCGGACGTGGCGAGGGTACACGGGTTCGGGCTCCTCCGGTGACGCTACCGGGCGCCGACGAGGCGGCGCTCGACGAGAACGACGAGCACGTACAGCGCGACGCCGAGCAGGGCAATCGTGACGAGCGTCGCGAACATGAGTGGCGTGTCGAACAGGCTGCCACGGGCGAGGATCACGAGCCAGCCGAGCCCGCGCTCGGCACCGGCCCACTCGGCGACGATCGCGCCGACGACCGCGAGCGTCACGCCGACCCGCATCCCCCCGAGGATCGAGGGCAGGGCCGCCGGGATCTCGAGCGTCACGAAGATCTGGCGAGGCGTCGCCCGGAGGCTCCTCCCGAGCTCGAGCAGCCCCGTGTCGACAGACCGGATCCCGACCATCGTCGCGACCGCGACCGGGAAGAACACGATGAGCGCGCAGATGACGATCTTGCCGGTCAGGCCTTCCGGGAACCACAGGGCGATGAGCGGCGCGAGGGCGAGGATCGGCGTCGCCTGGGCGGCGACGAGGTACGGCGAGAGCACCCGCTCCGCGAGCCGCGACCGGGCGAGCAGGTAGCCGACCGCGACGGCGAGCCCGGCCCCGACCGCGAAACCGGCGACGACCTCCCGGAGGGTCGCGGCCGCGTGCGGGGTCATGACCCCGTCGGCCCACGCCTCGACGAAGCGAACGGCGACGGCCTCGGGCGGCGGCAGGATGAACGGCGGGAAGCCGCTCACGATCGTCACGAGCTTCCAGGCACCGACGAAGGCGACGAACGCGAGGCCCACCGGGAGCGCGTTCCGGATGCTCACTGGTCGGTGCCCTGGCCGAGGTGGCTCCGGATCTGACGGGCCAGCGCGGAGGCGGCGACCTCGTCGAGCGTGTGCAGCGAGCGCGGGCGCGCGATCGGGACCTGGATCTCGGCGACGACGCGCCCGGGCCGCGGCGAGAGGACCACGACCCGGTCGGCGAGGAAGATCGCCTCCGGGATGCTGTGGGTGACGACGAGGATCGTCGTGCCGGTCCGCGACCACAGGTCGAGCAGCTCGACGTTGAATCGCTCGCGGGTCAGCGCGTCGAGGGCGCTGAACGGCTCGTCGAGCAGGAGGACCGACGGCTCGAGCGCGAGCGCACGGGCGATGGCGGCGCGCTGGCGCATCCCGCCGGACAGCTCGCGCGGCCGGAGTGCGGCGGCGCCCGCGAGGCCGACGAGGCCGAGGAGCTCCGTCACACGTTTCCCTCGGCGGTCCGGCGGCCAGCCCGCGATCTCGAGCGGATAGCCAACATTCGCGGCGACCGATCGCCACGGCAGGAGGCGCGGTTCCTGGAAGACGAGCCCGATGCCCGCGTCTGGCTCCGCTACCGCGCGGCCGTCGAGAGTCACGCTCCCGCGGTCCGGCCGGAGCAGCCCCGCGACGACACGCAGGAGCGTGCTCTTGCCGGAGCCGTTCGGGCCAATGAGCGCTACGACCTCGCCGGGCGCGACGTCGAGATCGATTCCGTCCAGCGCAGTCAGCCGGCCGCCATCGGGCCGCTTGAACGAAACGGCGATGTTGCGGACGGCGACGTGTCCGCCGCGGGGTTCGGGGCCGCGCGGCGGGACTGCCGCGCTCGTCGCGAGGGTCATATCGCCGCCACCACGTCCGCCGTCCGCCGGTCGGCGAGCGGCTCGAGGATCGGCGCGATCGCACGGTGGAGGGCGACGTACCCCTCGAACAGCGCGTCGTACGTCTCGCGCAGCTCGGGGCGCGGCTGGAGCCAGAGATCGATCCGGGTCATCGCCCGGATCGCGCTCGCGAGGTCCGGGTGCGCGCCGATCCCGACGGCCCCGAGGATCCCCGACCCGACGACCGCGGTCTCGAGCGCGTGCGGCACCGCGACCGTGAATCCCGTGATGTCGGCCTTGATCTGGTTCCAGGTCACGTCTCGCGCGGGCCCGCCGCACACCCGCATCTCGCCGACGGTGACGCCAGCGGCGAGGACCGGGCCGGCCACGTGGCGGATCGCGAGCGCCGCCGCTTCGAGGATCGCCCGGGCAAGGTGGCCGCGCCCGTGGCCCAGTGTCAGGCCGGCGAACGCCCCCCGCGCCCGCGGATCCCAGATGGGCGATCGCTCGCCCGCGAGGTACGGCAGGAACAGCAGGCCGCCCGCTCCGGGTGGGGCGCCTGCCGCCTCGGCGAGCAGGCGCTCGGTCGACACCGCGACGCCGAGGACGTCGTCGCGGAACCAGTCGAGGGCGCGGCCGGTGGCCGCCATCGCGCCGCCCACGACGTGGAGCCCGGGGAGCGGTGCCGGCGTGCAGAACGAGCCGGCCGCCTCCACCGGCTCGGGCCAGTACACGCCGAACCCACCCGATCCACCGCCGGTGTCGACCGCGTCGCCCGGCGCGAGGAGGCCCGCTCCGTGGAAGCTCGCGAACGCGTCCACGACGCCGGCAACCACGGGCAGGCCGGCCGGGAGCCCGAGGGCGGCCGCGGCCGCCGGGACCAGTCCGCCGACGACCTCGCCGGGCGCGACCGGATGGGCGATCTTCGCGGCCGGGAACCCGAGCGCGGCAACGCCCTGGTCCGCGGGCAATCGCTGGCCCGGGACGAGCGTCGTTGCCGCGTGACCCGTGAGCCGCAGCGTGATGAACTCCCAGGTGTTGAGGTACCAGCGGGTGGCCGCGGCGACCGCGGGCTCGTGTCGCTCGACCCACAACGCCGGCGGCAGCACGCCGAGGGCCCAGCCGCGGAGGCCGGTCGCCGCGGTCAGCTCCGCGAGCTCCGTGGCTGCGCGGGCGTCGAGCCAGGTGATCGCGGGTCGCGTCGGGCGCCCGTTCTCGTCGACCGCGGTGAGCGTCGGCCCGTGGCCGTCGACGGCAATCGCCACGACCTCGCCGGCATGGCCCTGGACGAGCTCTCCGGCGACCTCGACGATCGCACCCCACCACGTCTCGGGGTCCTGCTCGGCCCGCCCGAGCTCTGCGGCTCCGAGCGGATACGTCGATCGGGCCGAGGCGAGGATCGTTCCGTCGAGCCCGACGAGGCCGGCCTTCGTCGAGGTCGAACCGACGTCGATCGCGAGGACGGCTGGCGGGCGGGCGCTCACGCCTCGGTCGCCATCAGCTCGACGACCGCCTCGGCCGACCGCACGTCGGTGACGAGCGTGTTGACGGCCCCTGCCCGGAGGGCGCCGAGGATCGGCCGGACCTTGCTCGGCCCGCCGCCGACGCCGATTGTCACCGGGACCCGCGGCAGCTCGCGGGCATCGAACGCGATCACCCGTCTTCGCAGCTCCTTGCCCACGAAACGCCCGGTGAGATCGAACGGGGCAATGAGCAGCTCACCGACCGCGCCGCGCGATTCGAGGTCGCGGACGACCTCCCCGCCGAGTGTCGCCTCGCTCCACGACGGCGCCCCGATACCGAACAACGCCACGTCGAGGCGGTCCCAGAGCGCGAGGATGCTCTGGACCCCGGCGTGCGCGTAGAGCGCCTGTTTCGTCACCGCGTCGTCGACGAGGCCGGGGGCGAGGAGGCCGTGGACGGTGGCGCCCAGCGCCTCGGCGACGCGCCGGAACGGCTCGCGGGTGGGGCCGGCGAACCAGTAGCCGCCGCACAGGGGGACGACGGTCGCGGCCACGGGCGAGGAGGCGTCGGCCAGCGCGTCCGCGGCCGCCGAGACCGAGGCGCCGTCCCCGATCCCGACGATCGAGCCGTCGCGCACGGCCGTCCGCAGGACCTGGGCGGCGAGCCGGCCGACGCTGCGCCGGGTGAGGTCCTCGGGGCCCGCCAGGCTCGGTGCGAGGTGGACCGCCTGGAGCCCGAAGCTCGTCCGCAGCTCTTCGGCGGCCGGCGACTCGACATCCGTCCGCTCGTGGATCCGGATCTCGACGATCCCCTCGGCGCGTGCCTGCTTGAGGAGCTTCGACACCTGGGGCCGGGTCACGCCGAGCAACTCGGCCACACGACCCTGGGTCTCGCCGAGCTCGTAGTAGAGCCGGCTCGCTCGAACGAGCGTCTCGAGGTCGCTCACGTGCGGCGCCCCGGCCGGCGCACATTTGTCAGATGCAGATGTGCCAACACCGGGCGATGATCGTCCGCGGCGGACACCCTGTCAACCGTCGGCTACACGACCCGTCCCGGGTTGAGGATGCCGAACGGGTCGAGCGCCGCCTTGATCGAGCGCATCACGGCCAGGGCGCCCTCCCCCACCTGGGCCCCGAGGAACTCCCGCCGGGCGGTTCCGATCCCGTGCTCGGCCGTGATCGTGCCCCCGAGCGCGATGGCAGCCCGGTAGAGATCCGCCCGGGCCGTCTCGGTGAGCTCCTCGGCCCGGGGGTCGTCCCGATCGAAGATGAAGTTCGGATGGAGGTTCCCGTCGCCGGCGTGGCCGAACGTCGCGCACCGGATCCCGTGGGCGATCGCGATCCGGTCGATCGCGCGGAGGAGCTCCGGGACCTGGCTGCGGGGCACCCCGACGTCCTCCATTCGGACCGTGCCTTGCCGCTCGAGCGCCCGGAGCGCGAGCCGGCGAGCCTGGCGCAGCCAGTCGGCCTCCTGGGCGTCGGCCGCCTGGACCGTGGAGGTCGCACCCGCCGCCTCGCACGCGGCGACGGCCCGCTCGAGCTCCTCGGCCGCGGCCGCGCTCGGCAGGTCCGACTCGACGAGCAACATCGCCGCCGCCTCGCGGTCGAGGCCGAGGTGGTGCCAGTCGTCTACCGCCGCGATCGTCGCCCGGTCCATCAGCTCGAGCGTGACCGGGACGAGGCCGCCGGCCGTCATCCGGGCCACCGCGTCGCCCGCCGCGTCGAGCGTCGGGAAGAACGCGAGCATCGTCGAGCGGGGCGGCGGCGTCGGGCGGAGGCGGAGTGTGGCCTCGGTGATGAGCCCGAGCGTGCCCTGCGACCCGACGAACAGGTGGGTCAGCGCGTACCCGGCGACGTCCTTGATGTTCCGGCCGCCGGTCCGGATCACCGACCCGTCGGCCAGGACGACCTCCAGGCCCAGCACGGAATCCCGCGTCTGGCCGTACTTCACGCAGCACAGCCCGCCGGCGTTCGTCCCGAGGTTCCCGCCGATCGAGCACATCTCGTAGCTCGCCGGGTCGGGCGCGTAGAACAGGCCTTCCTCGGCGACTGCCTTCTTCAGCTCGGCGTTGATCATCCCGGGCTGAACGACCACGCACAGGTTGTCTCGGTCGAT
>Ga0326597_10004096_pt1 | contig 20620 bp, 24 predicted proteins | sample RVTome_12_FD_203789 | JGI IMG/M metagenome (GOLD analysis project Ga0326597, IMG submission 203789) | Soil microbial communities from uranium-contaminated site in the Upper Colorado River Basin, Wyoming, United States - RVT100D185 | ecosystem: Environmental > Terrestrial > Soil > Contaminated >...
CCAGTATCGTCGGACGATGTACGCCGACGGCCCGACGGCCAACGAGCTCCTGTTCCAGTTCCAGTTCTCGATTGGCGCGCATGGCGCGCATCCGTTCTAGAAGGTCAGGCAACCATGAAGAGAAGTGCTCTTGTCGCACTGGCATCGTGCTTCTTGAGCGCGCCGATCGCGCTGGCTCAGGGGAAGCTCAACGTCGTCACCACGACGGAAGATCTCGCCTCGATCGCGCGCGAGATCGGCGGCGATCTCGTGACGGTCGAATCGATCGCGCGCGGATATCAGGATCCGCATTTCGTCGAGGCGAAGCCCAGCTACATCCTTCGGCTGCAGCGGGCCGATCTCCTGATCCTTGTCGGACGGGAGCTCGAAGTCGGCTGGCTGCCGCCGCTGGTGCAGCAGAGCCGGAACGCGAAGATCCAGCCGGGCCGGGAGGGGTACCTCGACGCGTCGCTCCAGGCCCGGATTCTCGACATCCCGCAGGGACAGATCACGCGGGCGATGGGCGACGTCCACCCGCTCGGCAACCCGCACTACTGGCTGGACCCCGAAAACGGCAAGGTGATCGCGCGGGCGATTGCCGAGAGTCTGGCGCAGCTCAGGCCGGGCGACGCAGCGGTTTTCACCCAGCGGCTCGGCGATTTCAGCGACCGCCTCGACGAAGCCGAACGGCGGTGGCTGGCCGCGCTCGCGCCCTACAAGGGCATCAAGGTCGTGACGTACCACCGCTCGTACACGAACTTCGCCGATCGCTTCGGGCTGGACGTGATCGGGTACGTGGAGCCGCGTCCGGGCGTTCCGCCGACGCCGCGGCACACGCTCGATCTGGTGAACGAGATGACCAGCCAGAGCGTCAAGCTGGTGCTCGTCGAGCCGTACTTCGATCTGAAAACGCCGAACGCGATCGGCCGGCAGGCTGGCGCGATCGTCGTGGTGCTGCCTCCGTCGGTCGGCGGCACGAAGGACGTGACCGACTATTTCAAGCTGTTCGACAACGCCGTCGCGCTGATGGTGAACGCCATCAGGCAGGCGGGGACGAGGTAGGCATTCATGGAGCTCGGAGTGATCCAGTTTCTGGCGGCCCCCTTCGCCGCCAGTCTGATTCTGACCGGCATCCACGCCTATCTCGGCGTCCACGTCGTCGAGCGCGGCGTCGTGTTCGTCGATCTGTCGCTGGCCCAGATCGCCGCGCTCGGAGCCACGATCGCCTTGCTCCTGCCGATCTCCGGCGGGGATCCCCACGGCACGGCCGTGTACTGGGTCAGCCTCGCCTTTACGTTCGTCGGCGCCGTGGTGTTCTCGACCGTCCGCGTCCACCGGGCGCGGATTCCCCAGGAAGCCATCATCGGCATCTGCTACGCGGTCGCGTCCGCGGGGGCGATCCTGGCGATGAGCAAGGCGACGTCCGAGAGCGAGCACCTCAAGGAGATGCTCGTGGGCAACATCCTGGCGGTCTCCTGGGGCGAGGTCGGGAAGACGGCCCTCCTCTACGCCGCCGTCGGGGCGTTTCACTTCGTCTTCCGCCATCGGTTTCTCGAGATCTCGATGGACCAGCAGGGCGCCGAGGCGCGCGGCGTCTCCATCAGGTTCTGGGATTTCCTCTTCTACGCCTCCTTCGGTTTCGTCGTGACCTCGTCGGTCTCGATCGCGGGCGTGCTGCTGGTCTTCTGCTACCTGATCGTGCCGTCGGTGGCGGCGATGTTGTACGCTGAGGGCATCGGCCGGCGGCTGGCGATCGGCTGGTCGATGGGAGCGGTCGTGTCGGCCCTCGGAGTGTACATGTCGCTCGTGCTCGATCTGCCGACCGGCCCCACGATCGTCTGCACGTTCGGGTTCGTTCTGGTGCTCATGGCCGCCGCCAGGCCCTTCATTCAACGGCGCAGCCATGCAGTGCCGTAGCTGCGGAACCGAGATCGCCGACAAGGCGCTCATCTGCTTTCGCTGCGGGACGGCGACGACCGAGGCGAAGTTCATGCCGGCGGCGCTGCGCCGGCGCGGGCCGTCCGCCCTGCGCGTCGTCACCGTCGTGCTGGCGGTGGTGCTCGCGCTGCTGGGCCTCTACCTGACGCTTGGCGGATGATACACTCGGCTGCATCGTGAGCTCCGCGAACCTACGACACGACTGGACCACCCGCGAGATCGAAGCGATCTACACAGCGCCGCTGCCCGATCTCGTGTTCCGCGCGCAGACCGTTCACCGCGCGCACCACCGCGCCGACGAGGTGCAGGGCTGCATGCTGCTCAGCATCAAGACCGGCGGCTGCCCCGAGGACTGCGCCTACTGCCCGCAGTCGGCGCACTACAAGACCGACGTCGCGAAGGCCGACCTGGTCGGCCTGGACGAGCTGACCGAGGCCGCCACGCGCGCGCGCGAGCAGGGGGCGACCCGCTTCTGCATGGGGGCCGCCTGGCGGGACGTGCCCGACGGTCCGCCGTTCGAGCGCGTGCTGGACATGGTCCGCGTGGTGCGCGGCCTGGGCATGGAAGCGTGCTGCACGCTCGGAATGTTGAAGCAGGAGCAGGCCGACGCGCTGGCGGACGCCGGCCTGACCGCCTACAACCACAACCTCGACACGTCGCCCGAGTTCTACGGCACCATCATCACGACGCGGACCTACGACGACCGGTTGGCCACGCTGGCGCGCGTGCGCCAGGCCGGCATCACGGTCTGCTGCGGCGGCATCATCGGCATGGGGGAGGACCGGGCGGTCCGGTACCGGCTGCTCCAGCAGCTCTCCTCGCTCGACCCGCATCCCGAGAGCGTCCCGGTCAACCTGCTCGTGCGGGTCGCCGGCACGCCGCTGGCCGATCTCGCGCCCGAGGATCCGCTGGAGCTTGTCCGCACGATTGCCACCGCCCGCATCCTGATGCCCGCCGCGTTCGTCCGCCTGAGCGCCGGCCGCCTCTCGCTCACCGACGAAGCGCAGGCGCTGTGCTTCGTGGCGGGGGCCAACTCCGTCTTCCTGGGCGATCGCCTGCTGACGACGCCCAATCCCGGCGCGACGCACGACGACCGGCTCCTCGATCGGCTCGGCATGAGGCTCACCGCCGGCGCGCCGGCGGCGCCGGTGTCTGCGAATGCCGACGGCTAGTCCGCTCGAGCAGCGGATCCGCGCCCGCCTGGCCGAGTGGCAGGCCGAAGGCCTGATCCGCACGCTGCGCGCCCCGGCCGGCGTGGACCTGGCCTCCAACGACTACCTGAATCTCTCGCGGCATCCCCGGATCGTCGCCCGGCTGATGGAGGGCATCGAGCGGGAAGGATGCGGCAGCACCGGATCCCGCCTCCTGCGCGGCGAGCGCGAGTGCTTCGACGCCGTCGAACGCCGGTTCGCGCTCTTCAAAGGCGCCGACCGCGCCTTATACTTCTCGACCGGCTACCTCGCCAATCTCGGCGTGCTCACCACGCTGGCCGAAGCGCGCGACGTCATCTTCTCGGACGAGCGGAACCACGCGAGCCTGATCGACGGCGCGCGCCTGTCGCGCGCGAACAGGGTGGTGTTTCCCCACAACGACGCGAATCGCCTCGCGCGGCTGCTCGACGAGCATCCGGGGGGCATCAGGTTCGTGGTCGTCGAGTCGCTCTTCAGCATGGACGGAGACACGGCACCGCTGTTCGAGTACGCCGAGCTCTGCCGGTCGGCCGGCGCCGTGCTGGTCGTCGACGAGGCTCACGCCGTCGGTGTGTACGGCGCCCGGGGCAGCGGATTGATCGAGGAGGCGGAGATCGACCACGACGCGTGCATCTCGATCAACACGGCGGGCAAGGCGCTCGGCGTGTCGGGCGCGTTCGTCGCCGGGCCGGCCGTCGCCATCGAGTACCTCGTGCAACGCGCGCGCCCGTTCGTGTTCTCGACCGCGCCGCCGCCGGCGCTGGCCGACGCGCTGGAGGGCAGCCTCGACGTGATCGCCGGCGAGCCGGAGCGCCGGGCGCGCCTCAGGGCCCGCGCCGGATACCTTCGGAGGCAGCTTGCGGCGGCGGGCGTGGAGGTGGCGGCGGGATCGTCGCAGATCGTGCCGATCCTCATCGGCGACAACGAGCGCGCGGTTGCCGCCGCCCGCCTGCTCCAGGCGCAGGGATTCGACGTCCGCGCCATCCGGCCCCCCAGCGTGCCCCCGGGGACCGCCCGCCTGCGCGTCTCGGTGAACGCGGCGCTTTCGGAAGCCACGCTGGATCAGTTCACGCAGGCGCTGGCCGAGGCGCTTCACGCGCTGAGCCCAGTGCCTGCCGCCATGCCGAGCCGAGGATAAGCAGGGGGAAATCTGTGTGCTTCGGGGCATTTTCGTAACCGGCACCGATACCGGGGTGGGCAAGACCGTCGCCGCGGCGGCCTTGATGCACCGCTATCGCACTCGTGCGCCCGGCGCCGAGTCCTCGCGGCTGATGCGGTACTGGAAGCCCATCCAGACCGGGATCGGGCAGGACGACGACACGGCGACCGTTCGGGAGCTGGGCGCATGCCGCGAGGAAGAGCTGTTCACCGATGGCATCCGGCTGCCGCATCCGGTGTCGCCGCACCTGGCGGCGCGCTTGAAGGGCGTGACGATTCTGCTGCCGGCGGTGGCCGAGCTCGTGTCGGCGCAGCCCGAGTCCGATCGCTGGATCGTCGAAGGGGCGGGCGGCGTCCTGGCGCCGATCAACGACTCGGAGTTCATGGTGGACCTGATGGCGCGGCTCCGGCTGCCGGCGCTCGTGGTGGCGCGCACGACGCTCGGCACGATCAACCACACGCTGCTCACGCTCGAGGCCCTGGGGTTGCGGTCGGTGCGCGTCGCGGGCGTCCTGCTGGTCGGCGACCCGAACGCAGAGAACCGCGCGGCCATCGAAGCTTACGGGCGCGTCCCGGTGGTGGGGGAGCTGCCGCGCCTGGCGCCGCTGACCCCCGGCGCGCTGGAGCGTTGCGTGACATCGTCGCTCGACCGCGACGGGCGGCTGGCGGAGCTGTTCCGATGACCCGTGCGACGGGGGAAGGGACGCGGGCGGCGGCCGGTCTGATCGCGCGCGATCGGGCCGTCCTCTGGCATCCCTACACCCAGATGCTGACGCGGCCCGATCCCATCCCAATCGTCCGCGGCGAAGGTGTCTACCTGTACACCGCGGATGGGCGGCGGCTGCTCGACGGCACCTCGTCGTGGTGGGTGAACATCCACGGGCATTCGCATCCGAAGCTCAACGCCGCGCTCGCCGCCCAGGCGCGCGAGCTGGAGCACGTCGTCTTCGCGAGCTGCACCCATCGGCCTGCCGTCGAGCTCGCCGAGCGGCTCGTCGAGATCGTGCCCGCTGGCCTGACGCGGGTGTTCTATTCCGACAACGGGTCGACGGCCGTGGAGGTCGCGTTGAAGCTCGCGCGGCAGTACTGGGCCAACCGCGGCGAGCCGGGGCGTCGAACATTCATAGCGCTGCATCACGCGTATCACGGCGACACGGTCGGCGCGATGTCGGCCAGCGAGGACTCGGTTTTCACGAGGCCGTTCGCCTCGATGCTGTTCGACGTCGTGCGGGCGCATGCGCCCTACTGTTATCGCTGTCCGCTCGGCCTGGAGCGCGCCACCTGCCGGATCGAGTGCCTTGGCGGCGTCGAGGCCTCTGCGGCCATCAGCACGGCTGCGCTCGGCGAGACGCTCGACGCGCGGCTGCGCGAGCACGGCGATTCGGTGGCCGCGGTCATCGTTGAGCCGATGTTGCAGGGGGCCGGCGGGATGATCGTCTGGCCGCCCGAGTTTCTGGCCGGCGTACGGCGGCTGTGCGACCGGTTCGGCACCCTGATGATTGCCGACGAGGTGCTCACCGGGTTCGGGCGCACCGGGCGGATGTTCGCCTGCGAGCATGCGTCGGTCGGGCCCGACATCATCTGTCTGTCGAAGGCGCTGACCGGCGGCTACCTGCCGCTCGGGGCGACGATGACCACCGATGCCGTGTACGAGGCGTTTCTCAGCGAGGACCGCGAGCGGACGTTCTTTCACGGCCATTCGTTCACGGCGAACCCGCTGTCGTGCGCCGTGGCGATTGCCAGCCTGGAGTTGCTGTCGGAGAGCCGCGCGCTCGATCGGGTGGCCGCGCTCGAGCGGTGGCTGCGGAGCGGTCTCGAGCCGCTGCGCGCGCTGCCGATTGTCGGCGATGTCCGCGTCATCGGCGGCGTCGGCATCGTCGAGCTCACGGCGGGCGGCGGCAGCGGCGGGGGAGGGTATCTCGACCAGATTGGGCCCCGGCTGGCCGCGGCGTTCCTGGAGCGCGGCCTGCTGCTGCGGCCGCTCGGCAACGTGCTGTACGTGATGCCGCCGTATGTGATCACCGAGGCGGAGACGGCGTGGGCGCTCGAGCAGGTTGCCGAGGTGCTGGCGGTGCATTCGCGGTAGGCGAGCGGCAGCTGCCGGAAGCCACCGACGAACGTCGGCTTGCGAGGTAGCGGCGACGTATCAGCGTGCTGGGTGGAAGCTGGTGGGTGCGGGTACCGCACCGGAGGGCTCGCGACGAGTCCGAGTCGCTGCCCTATTTACGCCGACCGCCGTTGGTTGCGAGCCGCTCGCCTGTAACTCCGACTGGGCCGTCGCCCGCGATTCGCCCAACGCCAATCGGGTCAACGCATTCCATGCTCATGCCACTCATGTTGGCGGCGTGGCTAGCTGCGAATCTCCTGCACGTATACACGCCGTCCGCAGCCAATCGCGTCACGATCTGGCCGAGGTCGGGTGCTAACATCCTTCCAGTCATGAAGTAACCTCGCGGCCGGGTATCCAACTGGAGGCGGTTGGCTGCGAGAGCAGTTCAGCGGTCTACTTAGTGAGCCCGTCTACACAGCAATCGTTCCGAGGATTTCAACGCAGTCGATGAGGAGATGCCGATGAAGTACATGATCAGCTGGTTCGAACGCCCGCAAGGCTCGCCTGCGGAGTACGAGAATGCCCAGAAGCGAATCCTTGATGTGTTCGGCCAATGGAAGGCGCCAGCCAATTTCAAGATCGAGTTGTTCGTGGTGCGGGTGGGCGAGTGGGGTGGGCATATGTTGGTGGACTGCGACGATCCAGTGGCGGTGCACAAGGTATGCTCGACGTACCCGGCCTTCGAATTCCAGGCGCGACCCGTGATTGCCGTCGAAGACGCAGTTCGGGTTGAACTCGAAGCCATCGCCTGGCGCGACGGGCTGAAACGCAGCTGAAATCCGAGAAGATCACATCGGACAGGCCGCAATGCGTTCGCGAGCCAGCCTGTGTGCCGGCATGTATAGGGTGCTTCTTTGGCACGCCGTGCTGACACGCTAGCCAACAGCGCGCTGGAGCCGTCGGCCGACACACATTAGTATGAGAGCTGTGGTGGCATGTGGTCGGCGGCTCGGCGCGGATCGCTTCTCACCCGAGGGTCGGGCTGTCGGGTGGCTGGCTCTGTATCCGAACTGTTGTACTTCCTATCCCATCCCTCTCGCGCTGGTCGTCTACTCCAACGGCATCAAGCGTTCCTACACAGGAAATCGTGTTCCGGTGTGGACATGGCGGTTCATGGCGGCAGGAACCCAGATCGCTTTCAGGCAAGAGACGGTGCACGGCGGCCTGGGGGTCAACTACGAGTTGCGAAACGTTCTCAGCGGTGAATTGGTCGCGCGATACAGTCCGGAAGTCGGCCTGGACAACCTGCCGCTGGAAGGTCAACAGCCCCCCGAATGGGTGGCGGCGTTGTATTTGTCTCGATAGATGCAGGCTGACCTCCGGATGGAGCCGTCGGCATTTCGTGTGTGCGCGCCGAGGCTCAGTTGCAGGCGTTGGGCGGACGCGAACGTGAACCGTCGGTTCCGAGTGTTCTTGAATCACGACTCGTGTTGAGCCATCCCCTGCTCGAGAGACTCGATTCCTTGCTTGGTGACCTTATCCTGGGAGAATCGGTTGAGTTCGCCGGCGAGTGGGCGAAGACCTCCCGTCGAACGTACGCGTCCAAGACGCAGGTTGGTACGGGATCTGGCCCGTTCCTCGAGGTCGTAGATCTGCGCTGGCACGGTGCTCTCACGTCTTTCCGCCCGATCAGCGGGACTGCATTCCTCCTTACGCCGGACAATCTCTACTGGGTCAAGGCGCCGGAAGTCTCGCCGACCCTGTCAGTCGACGTGTCGCTCCATGCGCACGCCGGGCACGCAGCCGATGGGGCAACCTTCGCCGCAGGCATGGCGGGCGCCGGGTTACCAGGCGTGCCCGTGGCGGGAAGCGAGGATCTCGCCGGAACCTGCGCCTTTGGACCCAAGGTCATGACCACCGGTCGTGTCACATGCCTCGCTCGAGTGAGTTCAGCCGCCTTCTTCGTGCTTCCGATTCAGGGCGGGCTTCTGAAAGTGGGGCGAAAGCGCCTTTGGCGACTTCGTGACGACGTCGCCTCTTCCTTGCCGCCGGGCGTGCGCGAGCTGCTCACCCATCGGCGCACAGGTGTCGTTCGTGCGCGGCAACCTTGAGCGCGCCGTGCCGCACGCTTCCATCACGACCTCCGTGCCGGCGGGCAGTGCGTCGACGAACCGTCCGACTGGCCGCGCGTGAGCCGCTTGCGCTCGATGATCCGGCCCGTTCGATGGTCAGCGCCACCTGCAAGACATCCTTTGCCAAGTCCACCACGACGGTCGTAGCATCCATTTCGGCCTCCGCTTCGTTCAACCTGTTGAACCCAGGCTTTCTCAAGATGCCGACGCGAAAACGACGACGACTGCCCGCGAAGCCGACCGGTAAAGGATCCGGCACGGTCAGCCATTTCCGACCTCACCCATGGCATGGTCTGGAGGCTGGGCCTGATCCGCCTGAAGTTCTCAACGCGTACATCGAGATCACGCCGTTCGACCTCATGAAGTATGAGGTCGATAAAGTGTCCGGGTATCTTCGCGTCGATCGGCCGCAGCGCTCCTCCGCCCAGCCCCCGACGCTGTACGGGTTTGTCCCACGCACCTACTGTGACGAGCGCGTGCGCAGCCTTGCGCCGACGGCGAAACGAGGCGATGGCGATCCGTTGGATATCTGCGTCCTCAGCGAACGGGCGATTGCACGGAACGAAATCATCGTCCGCAGCCGGGTCATCGGCGGTCTGCAGATGATCGACGGGGGAGAGGCCGACGACAAGCTCATCAGCGTGCTGGACAACGACTATGTGTGGGGCCGGGCTCGCAATGTCAGCGACGTACCTTCTGTGCTGGTGGAGCGCCTTCAACATTACTTCTTGACCTACAAACTCGTGCCGGGTCAGCGTGTGCAGGCGCGTATTGCTACGGTGTATGGAAGGGCGCACGCTCTCAAGGTCGTGCGGGCGGCGATGGCTGACTACGATGACAACTTCGCGCTCTAGGAGTAAACGAACGATGGCACCTCCAACGATTGTGCCGCTCCGCGAGGCCGATCTGCGCCAGGATGGGCGTCTCGTATGAGTACGACCCCCCTGACCCGCTGGTGACAAAGATCAGGGGCTTCGATCTGACTTATTCCGACGGCGACAGTGTGCGCAACGGGATAGACCCGGGCGGTGCAGCCCAACAAGCGGCTGCACCCCGACGGCAGATCATGCGCAGCCGCGTTGACTATCTGGCTCCTTCTGGTCCGTCTCGAACATCTGTGGCGGTTTCACCATGGCACGAGGAGGGGGGCGCGGGGTGTTAGTCTCGAACAGATTTTGAACAGCGCTCAGCAGCTGGCGTGGGTGTTCGGATGTCCCGGCCGGAGCACGAGAGGATGGTCGAGCGGGCTGGCGGCGAGAATGTCTGGATCGTTGGTCGGTAGAGACTGAATTCGCGGAGCTGCAGTATGAGGTGCCGCGCCCGCGGCAGGAGGGCCGGTTCGAACCTGAGTCCGTGAAGCGCAGTCGCCACCCAACCTCGGCTTGCAGCCGGCGGCGCATGGAACCATGAGCGCCGCCGCGGCGGAAGCCGGGCGCTGGCCGGACAGTGTCCATCATGGTTCGCAGCGATCCCACGATGGAAGAGACAACCGCAAACGCATCTGGAGCATGGAACGGCCAGGCTGTCGAGGTACTGCTGCGGGAGTACGACTTCGTTAGCAGCCTCATTCACCTTTACCGCCAGTTCCAAATGCAGGCAGTCGGGTTCGCCATGATTCTTTACGCGGCGATCCTTGGGCTGCTGGGAGCTGCTGTCACCTCCGATCGGTTTGGCGCCATTCTGCTTTATAGTGCGGCTCTCGTTCCCGTTCCCATTGCGCTCCTGATCCTAGCGTTCGGCGTTATGGAGATTCGGATCCGACGGGCGAGCCAGTACATCGATCTTCACATCCGACCGTGTATGAACGAACTCCTGCGGGATGTACCGCTACTGGGAGGGCGCACGTTCTTGGCTTGGGAGCGAAGTCCAGGGGCCTCACTGACCAAGTATCAACGGGGAATGGCGAGCTCTGCCGTCTTCGTCGCCGCTATGGCTGTGCCCTCCGCGGGGGCAGGCCTGTGGTATGCCTTCTGGGTGACCACCCCAGGGCCGGTTAGCCGCGAGATGGCCATAGGGGGGACTGTCATTCTCATTGGTGCTGTCATTCACACGGCGTGGCTTTCATTCTCCCACGAGAGCCGCGTGTTCAAGTCAACGGAGTGAAATGTGATGACCGGCTAACATCCGGCTACACTTGCCGGCATCGCGCGGGCATCGTTCAGATGCGGGCCTCGGCGAAGCGCGACTTCGGGTAAGGTCTCGGCGATTCGGGGTTCATTCAAGGCAGGGAACGCGATGCCGCCGACGCGCGAGTCGTTATAGAGAACCGCGCCGGGCCGACAGCAACACGGCGGGGAATGCCGATTCAAGAGAATAGGATTGAAGTCGTCCCGTACGATCCCAGCTGGCCGGGCGCGTTCGAAGCCGAGGCAGTTCGCCTTCGCGCCGCGCTGAAGGCCCTGGCCGTGCGGATTGACCATTCAGCCCGGACGGTTTCCATGGCGCCGATCGTTCCCAATCCCAAGAAGATCAAGAGCTTCCCGACGGAGGCGGCTTTCGAAACCTGGCTGGCCGCGAACCACGCGCGCGAAACGGAGCTGTGGCTGAAGATCCACAAGAAGGACTCGGGCTTGCGGACGGTGACCCACGCGCAGGCGCTGGACGTGGCGCTTTGTTGGGGGTGGATCGACGGCATTCGCAAGGCCTTCGACCAACGCTCGTTCCTGCAGCGATTCTCCCCTCGCAAGGCGAGGAGCGTCTGGAGCCAGATCAACCGGGACCACGTCGCGCGACTGACTGCGGCCGGCCGCATGACGCCGCACGGCCAGCGGCAGATCGATGCCGCGAAAGCAGATGGCCGCTGGGACGCGGCCTACGCTCCGATCCGCAGCGCGACCGAGGCCACCATCCCTGACGACCTGCGGGCCTCGATCGAGGCGAGCCCACGAGCGCGCAAAGTGTTCCGGACCCTCGGACGCCAGAATCTCTTCGCGCTGGCCTTTCGCACGAACAACATGAGGACGCCCTCCGGGCGCGCGAGGAAGATCGCGGAACTGGTGGCGATGCTCGAGCGCGGTGAGACCATCAGCAGGGCGGCCCGGCGGCCCGTCAGCTGAAGCTCCCGAGTGCGGGCAGAGAGGCACAACGCATGAACTTAATTGATCTCGCAGGGCCACGCTTCCCACTTGCGATCGAGCGCCTCGCGAACGGTCACTCGTTCACCTGCGAAGGCGTCACGTTTCGGATCGACGATGACGGCGCGCTCGAATGTGCGGTCTCGAGCAGTTGGTCGATCGAGAACGTGACGATGGAGCGCGCGGAGGCCGACTTCCGCCGTGCGGAGCAGACCCCGGCGGTTCGAGCCTTCTGACCGTGGCCCTCAACGCAACCATCTACAACTTCGATACCGAACTGGCAGACGTGGACCGGGGGGTCTACCAGACGCTGGCGCTGCGCATCGCCCGGCAACCCTCGGAGACGCTCGAGTTCATGTTGACGCGATTTCTCGCGTACTGCATGGAGTACACCGAAGGTATCGAGTTCACCGAGGGTGTGGCGGCGGGCGACGATCCGGCCGTTGTGGTGCGAGACATGACGGGCCGTGTGACGGGCTGGATCGAGGTGGGCATGCCGGACGCGTCGAGGCTCCACCGGGGCATCAAGCTGGCCGGCCGAGCGGCTGTGTACACCCATCGGAACATTGCGAAGGTGCTGGACGGGCTGAACGGGAACCGCGTGCACCGCGCCACGGAGATTCCGGTCTACGAGTTCGGGCGCGGTTTCGTCGACGAAGTAGCGGCGGTGGTCCAGCGGCGGGAGGCGGTGTCGGTGTCGATTACCGAGCGCCAGCTGTATCTGGACATCAGCAGCCGGCGGACGTTCCACACGACGGTGGTGGAGCACAGGTTCACCTAGGCCACCGGCATCGAGTGTCGCGCTGCCTGCCCCGGCGCTTGCCGCCGGCTGGCGATCGCGGCATGATCTGCGTCACCCCTGCTCGCCGACACGCAAGCGCAGGAGGGCGAGGAGCCCGCAACATCATGGAATGGGTAGCGTGGATCCCGATTCTCGTGGCCCTGACCACGGCTGCGACTGGACTACTTGTTTGGATGTTCCAGAAGAGCAGGGAGCGCCAGGATCAGATCAGGCAGCGAAAGCAAGCAGTCTACGAGTCGATCCTCATCGCAATCGCGGAGCTGCCTTCGCACAATGCCGCGCCGCTCTTCGTGGAGTCTCAACTGGCGTCGCTCTACGCTTCAGACAAGGTGCTGGGCGCCATGCAGGCCGTATTCGCGTCCTTCAATGTGCCGCGACCATTCGAGGAGCGCGCGGGGGTGCTGGGCTCGCTCCTATTGGAAATGCGTAAGGACATATTCAGTCACACTGAGGTGACGGAAGAGTCGATTCGCAAGATCTTCGAGTTCGGGCATCCGCCGGTGGATGACTTGTTGAAATACATCGAACGCAGGGGCGCAAGGCTGAAGCCGCAGGAGGGCTCGGTGAAGTAACGTTCATCGGCCATACCTCCACGCCGCGCACAAAGAGTCATGTGGCTGAAGACTGAGCGCCCGCCCTCCGCCGTGATGAGCCGGCTGACCACCACCTGGAGCCGCGGCGTCCATCACCTGTGGCAGAATCGGGGCATTCGGTCCATCGCGGGCTCACGCGAGACGTGATGCCAGCGGAATCGGCCGAGCGACGATGTGTCGCTCCCGATCGACCTCGGGGCAGTGGCCGCTTTCACCGAGGCGAACTTCCGGATCGCGGCTGCCATCGCGAACGATCCCATCGCGCCGTCGTGGAAACCCGGCAACTTCTTCGGGGGCCGATTCGCGCGCCGGTGACCGCCCCGCTCCCCATCCTTGGTACCGATCTGCCGGGCCGACTGGTCATCGGCGTCCTGGCGGGATGGACAGAGCGGGCGGTGAAGGCCGCGGCCTGGTCCATGCGACCGGGAGTCATCGTTTGGCGACGACCTCCTCCTTTAACAGGACTCTAGCGAAGAGAAACACGAAGACCGCCATGAGGACGAAGTCCAGCAGGGCGGCCAGGATCTTTCCGTACAGAACCCCCGCGGCGCTCAAGGCCCCGATGTTGTCGACGCCCGCGGCCCGAAGGGCCGGCTGAAGGAACAGCGGCGTGACGAGGTCGTTGGTCAGCGCCTGCGCGAGCGCGTTGGCCTTTCCTCCGATAATCACCGCCAGGGCCAGACCAATCACGTTGTACGACTTGAGGAACTCGATGAACTGCTTCAGCATGTCAACCTCCATATCCGAACTGAGGGCAGGATGTTGTGCACCCCCGGGCTTGTCAAGGTGGTGGCGGATCGATGAGTAGACACGCCGCCAGTCGCCCGAGTGGTGGGCCAACATCCTTCAGCGCTGGGCATCCGGGCTCGCGGCCTGAACAGACGCCGGCTATTGATCGAAGTGACGCCAGTGACCCTGCACAAGAAGCCACCTAAGACTACGCCGCGTGGAAGCACCACGTCAGCCTGTACCCGATGACCGCGGCGATCAGGCGCGCCCACGCCGCCGAGCTATCGGGATATGAGACCTCGAAGGGAACGATTCGATTTCCACTGACCGAGCCGCTGCCCCAGGCTCTCGTGAGGCGGCTCGTCAAGGCGCGGATCGCCGAGCTACGAGCGAGGGGAAAGTGAACCGGCGCCTCGCCCGGCCCGTGACGAAGTGCGATAATCGGAACATGGCGGTTCTCGGGACGTCTTAGCTGTTATGGGCACCGTAATCCACCCGCTGATTCACGACTGGAACGGCGACTCGGCCTTTTCTCGGCCGGTCGCGATGCTGGACGACGAGACGCTGCGCGACGGACTGCAGTCGCCGTCGGTCCGGACGCCGACGATCGATCAGAAGATCGACCTGCTCCGGCGGATGGACGTCCTCGGCATCGACACCGCCAACATCGGGCTGCCGGGCGCCGGACCGCACGTGGCCGCCGACGTCGAGCGGCTGGCCCGCGCCATCGGGGACGAGCGGCTGACCATCCGGGCGAACTGCGCGGCGCGGACCGTCGTGGCCGACATCAAGCCGATTGCCGATATCTCGCAGCGGACGGGCGTGGCGATCGAGTGCTGCGCCTTCATCGGGTCGAGTCCCATCCGGCAGTACGTGGAGGGCTGGACGCTCGATTACCTGCAGAGGATGACGGAGGAGGCGATTGGCTTCGCCGTGAAGGAAGGCCTCCAGGTGATGTACGTCACCGAGGACACGACGCGCGCCGATCCGGCATCGCTCCGCGTGCTGTTCACGGCGGCGATACGGGCGGGGGCGTCGCGGCTGTGCATCGCCGACACGGTCGGTCACGCCACGCCCCGGGGCGCCCGGGCCGTGGTCAGGTACGCGAACACCCTGATCGACGAGCTTGGCGCGCAGGTCGGAATCGACTGGCATGGCCATCGCGACCGCGGCCTCGACGTGGCGTGCGCGCTTGCGGCGCTCGAGGCGGGCGCCTCGCGGCTGCACGGGGCGGCGCTCGGCATCGGCGAGCGGTGCGGCAACACGCCGATCGACCTGCTGCTCGTGAACCTGGTCATGATGGGCTACATCGACCGCGACCTGACGACGCTGCCGGCCTACTGCGAGGCGGTGTCGCGCGCCTGCGACGTGCCGGTCCCGGCGAACTATCCGGTCGTCGGCGCCGACGCGTTCCGGACGGCGACCGGCGTCCATGCCGCCGCGGTCGTGAAGGCGTTCCGGAAGCACGATCGCGCGCTGATGGACGCGGTGTACGCCGCGGTGCCGGCGAGCCTCGTGGGCCGCACGCAGGAGATCGAGGTCGGGCCGATGTCGGGGCGCTCCAACGTGGTGTTCTGGCTCGAGAGCCGCGGCCTGCCGACGACCGACGAGGTGGTCGATCGGATCTTCACCGAGGCGAAAGCGTCGAACCGCACGCTCACGCCGGAACAAATCCAGAAGATCCTGCTCGCATCGCGGGTGTCGTAGCCGCGGTTACTTGAACCGCGCTTCGACCAGCGGAAGGGCGGCCAGCACGACGTCGCCGACGATCTGCAGGCTGCGGGCGCTGACCGCCTCGATCGTGTCGCCCGCCGTGTGCCACGGCGGGTACTCGAGGTCGATGATGTCCACGGCCGGTATCCCGGCCTCGAGGAAGGGCACGTGGTCGTCGTCGACCTGGGTCGTGTCCGCCACGAAGTAGGCCGCCAGCTTCTCCCGCCGGGCGGCGCCCCAGATGATGTCGGTCAGCCAGGGCGTCGAGTTCAGGTCGCGCTTGATGCGCAGGTTCCGATCGCCAATCATGTCGACCAGCACCAGCGCCTTCAGCGACTTGAGCGATCCGCTGCGAATCGCCGACTCGACGTAATGCCGGCTGCCGTAGGTGCGATCGTTCCCCTCCCACGCCACGACGGCTTCTTCCCCGTCGAGGAAGAGCAGCTCGATGGTGAGCGCGTTCTTGCGTGTCTTCAGCACGCGCGCCAGCTCGATCAGGAACGCCGCGCTCGAGCCGCCGTCGTTGGCGCCGACGAAGCGGAACTCCTGGAACCGCTTCGTGTCGTAATGGCCGGCGATGACGAGGCGGTCCTTCGAGGCGCCGGGAAGGGCGGCCGTCAGGTTCACCAGGCGGACCGGGCCGAGCGGCGTCCGGTCGTCCCACGCCTGTTCGACCGGCGACAGGCCGGCGGCGGCGAGCTGATTCGTGATGTACTTGCGCGCCTGCTCGATCGCGGGCGAGCCGGCGGGCCGCGGGCCGAGGGCCACGAGCTGGCGGAGGTGCTCCCACGCGCGGGCCGAGTCGAAGCGGACCGCCGCCGGCGCCTGGAGAAGCAGCGCCAGCACGAGGAGCGGCCTCAGCATGTCAGGCTCGCTTCTCGCGCGGTACGTAATCGCGCGTCGCCGCGCCGGTGTAGATCTGCCGGGGCCGGGCGATCTTCTGCTCGGGGTCCAGCAGCATCTCCTCCCACTGCGCGATCCAGCCGGCCGTGCGCGGGATGGCGAAGAGCACGGGGAACATCTCCACCGGGAACCCCATGGCCTGGTAGATCAGGCCGGAGTAGAAGTCGACGTTCGGGTACAGCTTCCGCGTGACGAAATAGTCGTCCTGCAGGGCGATGCGCTCGAGCTCGAGCGCGATGTCGAGCAGCGGGTTCTTGCCGGTGACGGTGAACACGAGGTCGGCGATCTTCTTGATGACCTTCGCGCGCGGGTCGTAGGACTTGTAGACGCGGTGGCCGAACCCCATCAGGCGGTTGTTGCCCTCGCCCGACTTCACGCGCTTGATGAATTCCGGCACGCGCGACACCGAGCCGATCTCGTTCAGCATGCGCAGCACCGCTTCGTTCGCCCCGCCGTGCAGCGGCCCGTAGAGCGCCGCGGCCGCGCCCGCCAGCGCCGAGTAGGGGTCGACCTGCGAGCTGCCGATGTTGCGCATCGCGCTGGTGCTGCAGTTCTGCTCGTGGTCCGCGTGCAGGATGAACAGCACGTCGAGGGCCCGCACGAGCACCGGATTGGGCTGGTACTTGACCTCGGTCATCTTGAACAGCATGTTCAGGAAGTTGCCGGTGAAGCTGAGGTCGTTGTCGGGATAGATGTACGGGCGTCCCACGATGTGGCGGTACGCGTAGGCCGCGATGCTCGGCACCTTGGCGATCAGCCGGTGCGTCTGCCGCAGCCGCGACTCCCTGTCGAAGATGTTCCGCGCGTCGGGGTAGAACGTCGACAGCGCGCCCACGGTGCTCAGGAAGATGCCCATCGGATGGGCGTCGTACCGGAACCCCTCCATGAACTTCTTCATGTTCTCGTGCAGCAGGGTGTGGAGGGTGATCCGCTGCATCCAGGCCTGCTGCTGCGCCGCCGTCGGCAGCTCGCCGAACAGGATCAGGTACGCGGTCTCGAGGAAATCGCTGCTCTCGGCGAGCTGCTCGATCGGATAGCCCCGGTACTGGAGGACGCCCTTGTCGCCGTCGATGTAGGTGATGGCGCTGCGGCAGTTCGCGGTGTTCATGAAGGCCGGGTCGTATGTCATCAGCCCGAAGTCGTCGGGCGCGGCCTTGATCTTCCGCAAATCCATCGCGCGGATCGTGCCGTCCTGGATGGGCAGCTCGTACTTGGTCCCGGTGCGGTTGTCGACAACGGTCAGCGTGTCAGCCATAGGAAGATGTCCGGACGTCAGTCGGGGTCTTGGTCGTCGTCGAGTTTCGCCAGTTCGCCCTGCGCAGGTTCCCCCGCGCGTTCCCCAGGAACGGTGTACGTGCCGTCCACCCACCGCGCGAGGTCTTGGATCTTGCAGCGTTCGCTGCAGAACGGGCGCCAGGCCGGATCGACCGGATCGCGCCGGCAGAACGCGCAGCGCGGCGCCCTCGGCGCAGCGGACATGAATTCTAGTCCAGTCTGCCCTCGGACGGATACTCCGGGCGGGGAGCGGCGGGCTTGACGCCCTCGCGGGCGTGGTGGCGGACGTCGCGGGCGGTGACGATGAAAATGACGTCTTCGGCGATGTTCGTGGCGTGGTCCCCGATGCGCTCCAGGTGCCGGGAGACCAGAATCAGGTCGAGCGACGGCTCGATCGTGGCGGGGTCCTGCAGCATGTAGGTGAGCAGCTCGCGGAAGATCTGCGTCTTGAGCGAGTCGAGCCGGTCGTCCTCGTCGAGCACGTGCTGGGCCAGCTCGAGATCGCGGCGCACGAAGGCGTCCAGCGCGTCGCGCAGCATCGCCTGCGCGATCGACGCCATCTGGGGGATGTCGATCAGCTTCTTGACCGGCGGGTGCGATGCGTAGCGGCGCCCGGCCTCGGCGATGTTCACCGCCAGATCGCCCACCCGCTCGAGGTCGGTGTTGATCTTCACGGCCGCGACGATCGACCGCAGGTCCGCGGCCATCGGCTGAAACAGCGCCAGGAGCGTGAACGCGCGGCTGTCGATCTCGATGTGCAGCCGGTTGAGCGGCTCGTCACCCATCATGACGCGCTCGACCAGCTCGTAGTCGCGGTCCATCATCCCCTTGACCGCGAGCCGGACGTTCTCCTCCGCGAGACCGCCCATCTCCAGCAGGCGCGCCTGGAGCTGCTCGAGCTCCTCCTGGAAATGGCGGACGACGCGCTCCACCGGTTCCATCAGCCGAACCGTCCGGTCACGTAGTCTTCCGTCAGCTTCTCCGAGGGGGCGGTGAAGATCTTGTTCGTGCGATCGCACTCGATCAGCTTGCCGAGCCAGAAGAAGGCGGTGACGTCCGACACGCGCGCCGCCTGCTGCATGTTGTGGGTGACGATGACGATGGTGTACCGGCTCTTCAGCTGGTAGATCAGCTCCTCGATGCGCTGGGTCGCAATCGGATCGAGCGCCGAGGCCGGCTCGTCCATGAGCAGGATCGCAGGCTCCACGGCCAGCGCCCGGGCGATGCACAGCCGCTGCTGCTGGCCGCCCGACAGCGAGAGCGCCGAGGAATGGAGCCGATCCTTCACCTCGTCCCAGAGCGCCGCCGCCTTGAGACTGGCCTCGACGCGCCCGCTCAGCTCCTCGCGGGACCGCGTCATGCTGTTGATCCGCAGCCCGTACGCCACGTTCTCGAAAATGGACTTCGGGAACGGATTGGACTTCTGGAACACCATCCCCACGCGGCGCCGCAGATCCACGACGTCGACCGACGCCGCGTAGATGTCCTCGCCGTCGATGCAGACCGAGCCTTCCACCCGCGTGCCCGGAATGATGTCGTTCATGCGGTTCAGCGACCGCAGGAATGTCGACTTTCCGCACCCCGACGGGCCGATGAGCGCCGTCACCTGGTTGGGTGGGATCTTCAGGTCGATCCGTTCGAGCACCCGGTTGGCGCCGTAATAGAAGCTCATGCCCGACACGTCGATCTTCGGGGGCACCGGCAGGGGGGACTGAGCGGGCGGCGGCGCCGGCTCCGGCCGCATGACCGGTCGGACGTCGAGCAGCATCGTCTCAGGCTAACGCAGGGCGGCCGCCGGCATGTTTCGCGCATGTTAAATCGTGCCTGGCTCCGCCGGGGGCGACGGTTTCGGCGCGGTGTCGCTCGATTCGAGGAAGGCGGCGACCTGCCGCCGCAGCTCGCCCTGAATGTGATCGATGGATCGCCGGGCGTCGAGCACGTTGAAGTGGAATTCGTCCGCCATGGAGCTGTACTCGCGAAGCAGCTTGTTCTGATACGTGCGGAAGCTGTCGTAGATGTCGTCGCCGTGCTTGAGGTCCATGCCGGACTCCCAGAAGTCCATCCCGCGCGCGGCCAGCACGCGGCCGATCAGCGTCTCGACATCCACCTTCAGATAGAACACCAGGTGGGGCGCAATCCCGAAGCCATAGAGGCTGCGGAGCCATTGGCGGTCGACCCCCCGGACGCCGGCCCGCGCCAGCGCCGTGAAGATGTAGCGGTCCGACAGGACGACGAAGCCGGCCTTCAGCGCCGGGATGATTTCCTTTTCGAGCCGGTCGGCGAAGTCCGTCGCGTACAGCAGGACGAAGGTGAGCTTGTTCAGCGTGTTGCTCGACTTCGCCAGCTCGATGGTCGGCTGCATCAGCGGGGACCGCGTCCAGCCGGTTTCGACGACCCCGTAGCCCTTGACTTCGAGCCACTCGCGCAGGAGCTGGATCTGCGTGCTGCGGCCGACGCCGTCGGTCCCTTCGATGGCGATCAGGCGGCCCGGGTAGCTGTTGATGGGCAGGTAAGGGATGCCCCGGCCGTAATAGCGGCCGGGCTGGATTCCCCCATCCGCGTCGGCGTCGGTCACCGGGCTCTCAGACGGGTTGCTCATGGCTGGTCTCCACGCCGCTGACGGTGGCATGCGGCCCGATGAGGCCGCGCACGAGCCGCTGCTGCTGGGTGATGCTGCCAGAGGCCTCGACGACCTCCAATCCGAATTCCTGCACGACGCGGTCGTATTCCTCGAGCACTTTGCCCTGGAAGAGCCGGAAGCTTTCGAGCGGATTGACGCTCCAGCCCATGTCCAGGCCCGCCTCGTAGAACTTGAGCTTCACGCGTCGCGCCATCAGCCGCTCCAGGGAGACATCGATCGGGACCCGGAAATACAGCACCAGATCGGGGCGGACGGCGAAGCTGTACAGCTCGCGCACCCACTGCCGGTCGACGCCGCGGGTCGCGTCGCGCGCGAAGGCCGTGTACGCGTACCGGTCGGCCAGCACGATCATCCCCGCCTTGAGGGGCGGGATGATCTTGTAGAGCAGCCGGTCAGCGAAGTCTGTGGCGTGCAGCAGGCTGAACGTCATCGGCGTCAGCGCG
>Ga0326597_10004097_pt1 | contig 20618 bp, 23 predicted proteins | sample RVTome_12_FD_203789 | JGI IMG/M metagenome (GOLD analysis project Ga0326597, IMG submission 203789) | Soil microbial communities from uranium-contaminated site in the Upper Colorado River Basin, Wyoming, United States - RVT100D185 | ecosystem: Environmental > Terrestrial > Soil > Contaminated >...
AGACCAAAAAATGGCTGATTTCTGCGGATTTTATCGTCAAGGTATCATCCTGATACCTTTCCTCAAAAATCCCCGGGAACTCATCTCATTTTTTGGCTTCTCAAGCTGTGAGAGTTCGAATCCTGTTCCCTAATGCCGGTGTAACTCAGGGGTAGAGTAACTCTTTCGTAAAGAGTAAGTCGCCAGTTCAAATCTGGCCACCGGCTCATTTTCTTTGATTTTGGTTCTGTGCTAAAATTAAAAATGTTAATAGTTAACCCCATTAGATTGTGGATAACGATATTGCAACCAAAGATTTAGTCTCAAGAGTCCATGCCTTAATGGACCGTCTTTGATGTTGCCACTAAAGAGAAGAAGGTTGGGGAATTGGAACAAAAAGGAGACTGGAAATTAAACAAAGAGATAGCTCAATTAACTGAAGAAATCGAGAGCGTTAAAAATTTAGTAGCGGAGGCGGGAGAAATTGAGGAGCTTGAAAAGCTGGGAGATGAAAGTTTGACCAAAGAAATTGAAGCAAAAAAAGCCGGTCTTTTAAAGAGCGTAGAGGAGCAGGAGATCAAAACTTATCTGGCCGGAATTTATGACCGAAATGACGCCATTATTGAGGTTTGGGCCGGTGCCGGAGGAGTCGATGCCGAGGATTGGACAACAATGCTCTTGAGAATGTATCAGAGGTATTGTCAAGATCAGTTTGCGACTAAAGTTATCAGTCAATCATTTGGTGAAGGCGGGGGGCCGGAAGGCCGAATCGGAACCAAGTCAGTTGCTCTGGAAATTAAAGGCCCGTACGCCTACGGAATTTTAAAAAGGGAATCGGGAACTCACAGATTAGTCAGACAGTCGCCATTTTCGGCCAAAAAAACCAGGCACACTTCTTTTGCCACCGTTGAGGTTTTGCCGATACTTGAGAACAAAGAAATGACCGAGATCAAGGAGGAAGATATTAGAATAGATCTGTTCAGGTCATCGGGCCCGGGCGGGCAGAATGTTAATAAGCGGGAAACCGCGGTGCGCTTGACCCATCTTCCGACTAACCTGGTAGCCAGTTCCCAGTCTGAAAGAAGTCAGGCCTCAAACAGGGAGAAAGCAATGAGTATTTTGAACGCTAAGATATTTAAGAAAAAAGAGGAGGAGAAAAAGAAAGAAATGAAGACAATTAGGGGAGAGGGTACCGGCAATAGCTGGGGGACCCAAATCAGATCGTATGTCCTGCATCCTTACAAGCTGGTCAAAGATAACCGGACCGGGGTGGAAAGTTCTGATCCGGAAAATGTTTTGGACGGCAATTTAAAAGATTTTATAGAAGCCCAAATTAAAACTCAATGATATCAATTAAGAATTTAAGCAAAGTCTATCCTTCAAGAACCGATAACGCAGAGACCATTGCCTTAGACAATGTCTCTTTTGATATTGGAGAAAAAGAATTTATTTCATTTGTCGGCCGAAGCGGAGCCGGCAAGACAACTCTTTTAAGGGTTTTAATGGCTGAAGAGGAGCCAACCGAAGGTCTGGTAATGTTTAAAGATGTTGATATATTTTCCCTGCCAAAATCAGATATTCCCTTGTTTCGCCAGAGAATCGGAGCGGTCTTTCAGGATTACAAGCTTTTTGCCGGGAAAACCGCTTATGAAAACATCGCCTATGTTATGGAAGTTATTGGCGCCAGTGATGAGGATATAGGGAGAGATGTCCCTCAGATTCTTGAATTGGTCGGTCTGACTTCCAAGGCCAATAATTTTCCTCATGAGCTGTCCGGAGGAGAAAAGCAGAGAGTGGCTATTGCCAGAGCTTTGATTCATCGCCCCGATATTATTTTAGCCGATGAGCCAACCGGCAATTTGGATCCCTACAATACTCATGGGATAATTGAATTGCTTAGTAAAATTAACGGAATGGGAACAAGCGTGATCCTGGCCACTCATGATAAAAATATCATTAACACTCTAAAAAAAAGAGTAATTACCATCGAAGACGGTAAAATCATCAGGGATGAAAAAAGAGGCAAGTTTATAATCTAAGTATATGTTTATTAATCTTAAAAGAATTATTAAAGCCAGTGTAAATGAACTGAAGAGAAATATTAGCTTATTCTTTTCGACTGTTTTGATTATGGTCACGGTGGTATCTTTGATCACCGTCTTTTATTTCATCAACGAGGTTTCAGCTATTCTGATTGCCGATGTCGAGAATAAAGTTGATGTTTCCATTTACTTTGTCGAAGATGTCACCGAAAGCCAGATAGCTGAGGTGGGAACAGAGATTTCCAATATTTCCCAAGTCAAGGAGGTGAAATTTGTCCCCAAAGACGAAGTTTTAGCTGAATTTATCTCAATTCATCGGGACGACCCCGAAGTTATTGAATCTTTAACCGAATTAGGGTATAATCCCTTCCTGGACACTTTAAATATCAAAACCCATGAGCCGTCCCAATACAGTTCCGTCACAGAACTGATCGAGAGCTCAAATTACGCCGAAATAATTCATGAGGTTGATTATCACCGGAGAAAGGAATCAATAGAATCAGTTTACGCTTTAACCGGAGGCATTAATACGGTTTTAATCTTTTTGGGCGTTATTTTTGCCCTGATCGCAATCAGTATTTCGTTTAATACCGTCAGGATCGCCATTTACAATAGTCGAGAAGAGATCTCGGTTATGAAACTGGTTGGCGCCAGCAATAAGTTTGTCAGAGGGCCGTTCATAATGCAAGGAATATTAATTGGTCTGGTTTCAGGTATTCTGACTTTTATCCTCACTGTTGTTGTTAGCTATTTCGGTGATTCTCTGATGGCCGGTATCAGTATTTTCTCAATCTTTACCGGAAATATCCTTCTGATTCTTCTGATCCAGATGCTTTCCGGGGTTGTCTTGGGAGTCATTTCAAGCTATATTGCTATCAGAAAACATCTGAGAGTATAACTCATTGCCGGATAGTTCAATGGTAGAACGATGGATTCTGGCTCCATTAATCTAGGTTCCTCGCCTGAGGCGAGTCCGCCTCTGGCGGAGAGTCCTAGCCCATATAAAATGACTTCATTTGTTTATGTTTTAAAAAGTTTAACCTTCGGAAACAGATATGTTGGAGTAACTAATAATTTGGAAAAAAGATTAAAAGAACATAATTCCGGAAAGTGTCGATATACAAAAGGTAGAATGCCATGGAAAATAATATACACAGAAAAGTTCTCCAATCTTACTTTAGCTAGAAGAAGAGAAAACTTTTTAAAGTGTGGACAAGGTAGAAAATGGCTTGATGAAAATGTAAAATAATTATATTGCCGGATAGTTCAATGGTAGAACGATGGATTCTGGCTCCATTAATCTAGGTTCGAGTCCTAGTCCGGCAGCCGATTTGAACCGAAAGTGTTCAAAAGAACTTTTAATACGCCTCAATCTGCGGGGTTGCTAACCGAGATAGTCAGCAGAATATGCGATTAATGCATTGACATAATAGTTAACAATTGTTAATCTATTAGTATATAAATTATTCCATAAAAGTTAACAAAAAAATAATGGAAAATAAAAAACATATTTCTGTAGCTGAACTGGCCAAAATTCTTAAAATTAGTCGGGTAGCGGTTTTTAAGCGTATTAAAAATGGTCAGATTCCGGCCCAAAAAATCGGAAGATCTTATATAATAGATGTCGAAGATATTGGTAAGGATAAACTTTCAGAAAAGGAAAAAGAAACAATTAGAAAAGCAGTTCAAAAAACAGTTAAAGAATATGGAGAAACTCTTAAATTGTTGGGTAAAGAATAATGAGGATTAAAAAAATTACAGTTTTAGATGTTGAATATGTTGCTCATTGGCTAGCTCAAGAAACAATGAATTGGTCTGAGCCAATTCCTGATTTTAGCACTAGATATCCTAATATTCTGAAAAAATGCATTAATCAACCCTTTCAATCATTTTCAAATAAACAACTGTATCCCGGTCTTCTCAAAAAAGCTTCAATTCTCTTTTATTTGATAGTCAAAAATCACCCATTTCAAAATGGCAATAAGCGTATTGCCGTAACTACTCTCTTGTATTTTTTATACAAGAACAAGAGATGGTTTAAGGTAGATAATCAAGAATTATACAATTTTGCCAAGTGGGTCGCAGAAAGCAATTCTAAACTTAAAAAAGAAACAGTCGGGGCTATTGAAACTTTCTTAAAAACTTATCTTTCTAATTTATGAAAATAGCCAGCTTCAATGTTAACGGCCTGAGAGCCGCTGAAAGGAAAGGATTTTTGGACTGGTTGAAAGGATCCAAGATTGATATTGTCGGAATCCAGGAAACCAAGGCAGATAAAGAACAACTGTCAGAAGATATTTTAAATATTGACGGCTATACCGGCTACTTTAATTCCTCCAAAGAGAAAAAGGGTTACAGCGGAACAGCTGTTTACACCAAGTTTGAGCCAAAAAAAGAAGAGTATGATCTCGGTCTCAATCGTTTTGACCAAGAGGGGAGAATGGTTAAGTTGACCTTTGATAACTTTACTTTAATTAATCTCTATATGCCTCAGGGCGGCAGGCAGAAGGAAAGATTGGACTTTAAACTCCAAAGTTATGATTTTTTGATTGACTGTATTAAAAACAAGAGGGATCTGATTATCCTCGGCGACTTCAATATTGCTCACAAAGAAATTGATTTGGCCAGGCCCAAGGAGAACAAAGACAGCATCTGTTTTACGCCCGAAGAGAGGGCCAAGATTGATCATTTACTTGACTCCGGTTTTATTGACACTTTCCGGAAATTTGAAAAAGAAGGGGGATATTATACCTGGTGGTCATATATGTTTTCGGCCAGAAAAAGGAATGTGGGCTGGCGCGTTGATTATGTTTTTGTCAGCAAAAATCTGAGAAAGAAACTTAAAAAAGCTTTTATCCTAAACGATGTCTTTTTATCCGATCACTGCCCAGCCGGAATTGAAATAGAGATAATACAATAAATATATCACCTGTCAACTAGAGGCGAGGCCTCAATACAACACTTTGTAGGCCATCACTATTGACAAATTGTCAATGGTATGCTATACTTCTGGTTATAAAATGGCTCTTTAGTATGAGGGCCTGAAGCTGAGAAGTTTTTAAGAGGTGGTTGTGATGAATTTGACTTACGAAGTTGAAGGAATCGAGAGGAGGATAGCGGTAATGGAAAGTAATCAATTATCCCAAGGAGAAGCAATTCTTAAAAACATTCTCCTACTCCTTGAAAAGAGGGAGCAGGAGAAACAAAACACCCAAGAGGAGTGACAATTCACACCCTCCTCCTACGGCCTCGTATCTTTATGGTACGGGGCCCTTTTTCTTTTTGTCCCGCTTTTTGCTAGGATACCTTTATGGATGATAAATATTTTAAAAGTCAGTATAAATTGCTCAATCCCGAACAAAAGAAAGCGGTGGACTTTACCGAGGGACCGGTAATGGTCATTGCCGGACCGGGAACCGGCAAAACCCATCTCTTATCAATGAGAATTGCCAATATCCTGTCTAAAACCGATACGCCGCCCGAAGGCATTCTGGCTTTGACTTTTACCGAATCAGGAGCAACCTCAATGAGAGCCCGGCTTGTTCAACTGATCGGCTCTTTGGCCTATCGAGTTAAAATTGCCACCTTTCACGGATTCTGCAACGATTTAATTTTGCAAAATCCAGACCATTTTGAAGAAATTATCGGCTCGGTTAATATTTCCGATATTGAGCAAATCAAGATAATTGGCGATATCCTGGATAAAGTCAAGCTGGAAAAACTAAGGCCGGCCACCAACCCGTATTTTTACGCTAAACAAATAATTAATTTAATCAGCGAGATAAAAAGACAGGGAGTTGATCAGAAAGAACTTAGCGAAATTGTTGAAGAAATGGAAGAAGGAAAGATGAAAACCAGAAACAGGGATCTGGCCAAAATTTATACAGAATACCAGGAAGTTCTGGCAAAATCCCGTTACTATGATTACAACGACATGATTGTCAAAACCCTTTTTGCTCTAAAGAATGACCCCGAGTTTTTAACCGAAATTCGGGAAGAGTATCTGTATATTTTAGTCGACGAACATCAGGACACCAATTCCGCTCAAAACAAAATTCTGGAACTTTTGACCGCTTACAGCGACTCTCCCAACATCTTTTTGGTCGGAGACAGCAAGCAGGCCATTTTTCGTTTTCAGGGGGCCTCCCGCCAAAACTTTCTTCATTTTGAAAAATTGTATCCAAAGATAAAAATCATTAACTTGCGGACAAACTACCGCTCCGGACAAATCATTTTAGATGCCAGCGACAATATTTTAAAAAGTCAGGAAAAACTGGTTTCGGGTAAAAAAGAAGAGGGAGAGAAAATCTCTGTTTATTCCTTAAAAAGCCAGACGGATGAAGAAAACTTTATCGCCAGTTCTCTTGAAGAACTGATCAAAAAAGGAGTGGAGCCGGAAAACATCGCCATTTTAGGCCGGGACAACAGAGATGTTTTTTTAATCTCTTTGGCTCTGGCTCGTTTCAATATTCCTTATTCTCTGAGCTCTGATACAGATATCACCAAAGACACCGATATTGCCAAGCTCTTAATTATTTTAAAAGCCATTAAAAACTATGGATCTGCCCAGGAGCTTTATCTTCTGCTCCATTTGGACTTTATCGGAATTGATCCCCTGGACTTCTATAAAGTATCAACCGCCAGTTACCGGAAAAGAATAAATCCCTACGATATCCTCAAAAACAAAAAATTACTTTCAGAAATAGGAGTTTCTGATCCCGACAAGATATTAAAACTTTCAGCCAAGCTGAGATATTGGCGGATCCTGGCAGCTAACGAGGAGGCCACCGGGGCCCTTGAAACGATTATTAATGAATCGGGCTTTTTGCCTTATCTGCTCAAAAAAGACAGTCGGAAAACAGATAAATTAAGGGCTCTTTTTAATTCTTTGAGGTCTGTTTCAAGATCAGCCAACAATTACACCTTGACCAACTTTTTTGACTATTTAGACATTGTTGAAGAAAATATAATCTCAAAAAATCAAGCCGGCGCCAGCGGAGTCAGAGTAATGACCGCTCACAGAGCCAAAGGGATAGAGTTTGACTATGTCTATATCTTTGGCTGTTATCAAGGTCATTGGTCCGGCCGAAAAGTTATCTCTCATATTAAACTGCCTGACAAAATCTATTTTGCCGACAATCTTTCCGATCAAAGCGATGAAGAAAGAAACCTTTTCTATGTTGCTTTAACCAGGACCAAAAAGAAACTGATTATCACTTACAGCCGGCAAGAGCAATCAAGAACCAGACTGCCGTCAGTCTTTTTGGCAGAGATTGACAAGGATAAAATCAGAACAGAAGAGATTGATCAAGTTCCGATCCTCTTAAAAAAACAAAAAAAGGTCGGAAAAGACGAGAAAAAGAAGCTCAATGAAATCTTTAAAGATCAGGGCTTTTCGGTCAGCGCCTTAAACAACTACCTGTCCTGCCCCTGGAAATACTTCTATCGAAACTTAATCAGGATCCCCGAAGCCACTAATTTAAATCTGGTTTTTGGGACAGCCGTTCATGAGGCCTTAAGAATGTATTTCAATAATCCAAAGGATAAAAAATATCTGCTTAGCCGTTTTGCCCAATCTCTCCGGATTCAGCCAATTAAAAAGAATGACTACGAAGAGCTTCTTCTAAAGGGTAAAAAAGCTCTTTCGGATTATTATGACCGCTATAGTCAGAGTTGGCGGGAAAAAGTCATTCTTGAACTGGCCTTAAATACGGAGTTTGAGGATCTGGTTCTGACCGGAAAGATTGATAAGCTTGAACTAATAGACGGATCTTTTGGGGTCAGGGTTATAGATTACAAAACCGGCAAACCAAAGAGCTGAAACGAGATTGAAGGCAAGACTAAAAACAGTAACGGTGACTACAAAAGACAGCTGGTTTTTTACAACCTGCTCCTTGACCTAGACAAAAGATACAAGATGAAAGAGGGGATTATTGATTTTGTTGAGCCAAATGACCGGGGGATCTTCAAAAAAGAGATATTCAATATTACGGAAGTGGAAAAAGAAGAGCTGAAAAACGAGATCAGGAGAGCTAAAAAAGAGATTCTTGACCTCGATTTTTATACTAAAAAATGCAATGATTCCGGTTGCCAATATTGCAAATTAAGAGAACTGGTGTAAAATAACAGATATGGCTAAAAACATTTTTCCATTACTAATTATTATCGCCATTGTTTTTGTTTTGGCTGTCGGCGTTTACTTTCTTTTTTCTGAAACTCCAAACCAGGAGAAGAAAAATACCGACAATGAAAACCCCGGCTATACAATTGGCGACAAAGAAAAAAACATGACGGCAATCATTAAAACAAACCTGGGTGAAATTGAACTGGAGTTATTTTCGGGTAAAGCTCCAAATACTGTGAACAACTTTGTTAAACTGGCTCAAGACGGTTTTTATGACAAAACAAAATTCCATCGGGTCATTGAGGGTTTTATGATCCAAGGAGGAGATCCTTTAACTAAAAACGATTCGGATATATCCCGATGGGGCACCGGAGGACCGGATTACAAATTTGCCGATGAGATTTATTCCGATAATAATAACGCTGTCGGAACCATCTCAATGGCCAATGCCGGCCCCAATACCAACGGGTCTCAGTTTTTCATCAATACGGCCGACAACAACTTTTTAAATGGCAAACATACTGTTTTCGGTCAAGTTATCTCCGGCATGGAAGTGGTCAGAGCCATTGAGATCACTTCGACCGAAGGTCCTGACCGACCAATCACCCCGATAATCGTTGAAACAATTAATATCTATTAGTTTATGTTTGATAAATTAAAACAGATACACCAGCTTCAGGAAATAAAGAAAACTCTCGAAAAAGAAAGAAAAGAAATGACTCAAAACGGAGTCAGAGTGGTCGTTAACGGTAAGATGGAAATAGAGGAGATTGTCTTAAACCAGGATTTAAATATTGATGTTCAAGCGAAGACGGTCAAAGAACTGATTAATTCCGGCTTAAAAGAGATCCAAATGGAAGCGGCAAAAAAGATGTTTGACATTGGCGGCAGGTAAATAGTAAAATATACTTGTATTATATAAAAAATAAATATATGAAGAACAATCACAACTTCCTGGATTCGGGACTTAAAAAAGAGCTGGCGGTTATTTTGGCCGGCACCCTTTCTTTACTTTTTGCAGTCTTAACGATTTCAACCATTGTTGATATCTCCAACAAAATCAAAGAAGGGAATTACATTGGCCGGGATATTCCGGTCAGAAGTTCGATCACGGTTACCGAAACCGGAGAAGTTTATGCCGTACCCGATCTTGGGATTATCAGTTTCTCCGTCATCGCTGCCGCCGATACCGTCAACGAAGCTATGGAGAACAATACCGAAGACAACAATAGCATTATCGAGGCCTTAAAAAACGAAGGGATAGAACCAAAAGACATCAAAACCACTTCTTTTAATGTTTACCCTGTTTACAATTATCCTGAAAACGGCTCAAGAACGCTGGACGGCTATGAAGTTAATCAGACCGTAACGGTTAAAATCAGGAAGATGGATAACCTTGGCCGGATTATTTCCCAGGCCACCGCCAATGGAGCCACCAATGTTTCTCAACTACAACTGACAATTGATGATGAAGCTAAATTAAAAGATCAGGCCAGATCTATTGCCATTGACAAAGCCAAAGAAAAAGCCAGGAAGCTGGCCGGTCAATTGGGATCGAGTCTTGGAAAAGTGGTTGATTTCAACGAGAATTTCTATCAGCCATACTACTTTGAAGAAACCGTGGCCAGAGACGCCGAACTGGGATTTGGCGGATCGGCTCCCGTCCCTAATATTCAAACCGGAGAGAATAAAATATCGGTTGCCGTAACCATTACCTACGAAATCCGCTAAAAATCAAAGCCCCAAGGGAGCAGGATTCGAACTATCACAGCTTGAGCTTCAAAAGTTAGATTCAGATGCGAGGCTTTTCGGAGAAATCAATACAGTTGTATCGCTGACGTGGAAAAACGAAGCTATTGAGCTTAAATGATTAAGCTCAAGCTGTGATATTTCGAATCCTGCTCCCCTTAAGGGGCTTTTGGTTTGACTTAATTTTTCTTTTTGAGCATAATGGATACTAGTTTTTTAAAAATAGGGGCCGTAGCTCAGTGGAGAGCGTTCCGGTAGCATCGGAAGGGTTGGGGGTTCGATTCCCCTCGGCTCCAAATAGGGGTGTAGCTCAATTTGGTAGAGCGGTCTGATTTTAACAGACAGGTTGGTGGTTCGAATCCACTCACCCCAGTTTTAACCCCCAGTTTTGGCGGATATAGCTTAATGGCAGAGCGTTTGCTTTTAGGGCAAAAGGTATTGGTTCGAACCCAATTATCCGCTATGAGGCACCCCACATAGTTGAGTTGCCTCTTTTTTTGGGCTAGAATGAACTGGGATGAACAGACAACTGGCTTTAATTTTTGAGGATATCGCCAAGCTCTTGGATGTAAAAGGAGAGAGCGCTTTTAAAATTAAAGCATATTCAAAAGCCGCTGAAATTTTAGCAGGGATGACCGAAGATATCAGAGAAGCGCATAAAAAAGGCGGGATTAAGGAATTGAAGAAGATAAAAGGAATCGGTGATAGCGTGGCTAAAAAGATTGAAGAATATATTCTCAAGAAAAAGATTAAATACTACGAAGAGTTATCAGAAGAAACCGCCATCAGGCAGATCATCACTTATTTTTTTGAAACCAAGGGGGTCAGCTTAGAAGAATTGAAGAAAAGCGCCAAAAAGAGAAAGATAGTTTATTCCCGCTATACTAAGCCGGCTAAGCAACTCTTGGAGCTTTCCGGATCAGTGGAGAAAGCGAAGATAGCTATTAAAAAAGTTTCTGACTGGGCTATTTCCCGAGACCTGGATTACACTATTGAAACCGTTTTTAAAAAATGGCTCGAAATTGACAGATTAAAACCAAAGGAAGTGGTTAAAAAACCGTTTTACAACAAAATGCCGATGGTCTGGTCGGAAACCAAGAAAAAATGGTATGTTATTGATAATTACGGCGACTGGCTGGAATTTGCCGGCAAAGAGTCAGACATTGTATGGGAAATAAAGAAGTGAGAATTGGATATTTAGGCACTCCCAGCTTTGGAGCAATTATTCTAAAAGCTTTGATTGGAAACGGTTATCGGCCGGTTTTGGTTATCTCCGCTTCCCTTGATTGTGAAGTTGCTCAATTAGCGCTTCAAAACAAGATCAAGACAACTGACAACCTCAACGATCTGGACGATATTGATCTGATCATCAGCGCCTCTTATGGAAAAATAATCCCGAAAAAAATACTGGATTCGGCCAAACATAGCGCCATCAATATTCATCCTTCGCTTTTGCCCAAATACCGCGGTCCCTCGCCGATTCAGGCCGCTATCTTAGCCGGAGACAAAACAACCGGCACAACAATCATGCTCATGGACGGAGAGATTGATCACGGCGATATTATTGCCCAAAAGGAATTTGCAATCACCAAAGACTATCCTTACCTAGAGCTGGATAATCAGCTGGCCAAATTATCGGCCGAGCTTTTGGTCCAAATCCTTCCGGACTGGCTTGAGAATAAGATTAAAACCAAGCCCCAAAACCACGACAAAGCCACCCATACCAAGATAATTAAAAAAAGCGACGGAGAGATTGACTGCGCCAGAGGTTTGGAGTATATAGAAAGACAAATCCGAGCTTATGCGGGCTGGCCCAGCGCCTATACTTATCACAACGGCAAGATGATCAAGATTTTAGAAGCAAGACTAAGAAATAATGAGTTGGAAATATTAAAAGTGCAACCGGAAAGCAAAAGACCGATGAGTTATGCTGATTTTTTACTCGGTCACAGAGATTTTAAATTATGCTAGATTATTCTGAATTAAAAAAAGGAACTAGAATTATCTATAAGGAAACTCCTTATGAGATTATTGAGGCCTCAACCATGTTCCGCGCCAGGGGTTCTTCCACCCTGCAGGTTAAATTGAAAAACCTGATTACCGGCAATATTATTTCTGATACTTTTAGAAACTCTGACCAATTTGAAGAGGCCGAGCTTTCTAAAATGAAGGCCAAGTTTATCTATGAAAACAGGGGGAAATATGTTTTTTCAGAAATTGCCAACCCCAAAAACAGATTTGAACTGGCCGAAGAAAAAATAGGAGGAATTTCCAAGTTTTTAAAAAGTGGCGGGGAAGTGGAGGCCTTGATTTTTAATGAAGAAATTATCAATATCTCCTTGCCGATTAAAATCCAATTAAAAGTCGAGTCTGCTCCGCCCGGCCTAAAAGGAGACCGAGCCCAGAGCGGAAATAAGCTTGTCGCTCTGGAAACCGGAGCCGAAATCAATGCCCCCCTTTTTATCGAAGAGGGAGATATTATAGAAATCAACACGGAGAGCGAGGAATATGTCAGGAGAGTAAAATAAAAGCCCGATCATGAAAAACAGGCACCGAATATTTATCGCCATTAATTTAGATAACGGTCTGAAGAAAACCCTGGCTAAATATGCGACCTCTTGGCCGGAACTGCCGGCCAGATGGACAAAGACCGAAAACCTTCATATCACTTTGGAGTTTTTGGGACAGCTGGACAGCCAGGAGGTAGCCGATCTGAGCCGGATCCTCAATGAAATTGCCAAGGATCATCAGATGTTTTCCTTAAACTTTAAAAAGATCGCTTATTCTGACCAAAAATTCCCCCCAAGAATGGTTTGGGCTTTTGCCGATGATTCAGAAGAATTGATCAACTTGAAAAACGATATTTTAAAAAACATCGGAGCAATGGAGCAGAATAAATTTACTCCCCATATCACCTTGGCCAGAATTAAAAAATGGGGGTTTAAGAATATGGAAAGAGAGGAGATCCCGATTATAGATGAAGATATTGATTTTATAGCGAATGTAACCTCAATAGAAATAATGGAAAGCATTTTAAAAAAAGGCGGGCCGGAATATATAGTACTTGAGTCTATTCTGTTGCAATAAAAAAGGTCCTGGACAACATTCGTGTCGTCCAGGACTTACCGGCGCCTACCCACCGGCTACTTAGTTAAGCATGGGCGTTGCCGTTGCGAAAGGACATCACATAACGCCCTCTGGGCCGCTGAGAGAGAGCAGAAACCTGACACTTCTGCGACCTCAATTTCGTCAATTGAGATCCACCCCGAAGTTCCATCGGGGAAAATCACTTTGGCTCCGCCACCATCATAAGGATCAATGGCGACGACGAGAAGAACAACAAGCTCGTCGTCGATCAAAGTCCTAATAAACCTCCCTGTCGCTTCTTCCGGAAGCGTTTTTAACTTCTTTTTTTTAAAGAGACCTAGCATTCTCCTCCTTTCTACCTGGAAAGATGATTTCTTTCCAGATAAACATTAAGAGTTTTTTCCGGAATTCTCCGGATTTCATAAGTTCTGATACTCGGCAACTAACCTCTATCTCTATGTTCGTTACAATTAGATATTTCCCTAATTGATCGGAGGGAAATTCCCTTTCCGTCATGACATCAAAAAAAACAGTGATGCCACCATCATCCTTAACGGATCTAATAATTCCGAACGGAAGCAGGTAGTCTCTGACCGTTGCGTCATAGCAATCGGTCAGGATTACTCTCCCTGGTTTTGGCTCAAAACTAGACATTTCAAAATCTCCTTTCGTTACCGTTCTAATGTACTTTAATTTGTGCTCACAATTATACCCTATTGCTATTTTTTTGTCAATAGGATAGAGTGGAAATAATGAAAAAAATCCATTTTATCGGCATTGGCGGAATTGGCGTCAGCGCTCTGGCTCAATACTATTTCTCTTCCGGCCATACTATTTCCGGCTCTGATTTGGTATCTTCTCAGATAACCGAGTATTTAAAAGAAAAGGGGATCAATATCTTTATTGCTCCGGGTGAGGAAATTATCACTTCCGACCTTGATTTGGTCATTTACAGCAGTGCTGTCAGAAATGACAACCCGGAATATCTTAAAGCTCTGGATTTGGGGATTAAAACCATGAGCTATCCGGAAGCTTTGGGGGAATTGACTAAAAAATATTTTACCATTGCCGTTTCGGGCACTCATGGCAAGAGCACAACCTGCGCCATGCTTTCTTTAATTTTGATTAAAGCCGGTTTTGATCCAACGGTCATAATCGGCACCAAGCTGGCCAGTTTTGGCAATTCCAATTTCCGTCTTGGAAAAAGCAAATATCTTTTGATTGAAGCCGATGAATGGAATGCTTCTTTTCTTAACTATTGGCCCAAAGCAATAGGTCTGACCAATATTGAGACCGAGCACTTGGATTATTACCGTAATATCGAACACATTATCTCCGTTTATTCAGAATATTTGAGCCATCTTCAAAATGGGATCTTGGTTGTCAATAAAGATGATCAAAATATTTCAAAACTAAAACTGCCCGACCAAACCAGATACTGCTCCCTAAACGATCCGCAAGCTGGTCGCTTAAAAGAAGTTTTGAAGGTTCCCGGAGAACATAACTTGTCCAACGCTCTTTTGGCCTCAGCTCTTGCCGGAGAACTTGGCATAGATGATCAAGATATTTATTCTGCTCTGGGAGAGTTTAAGGGTTCCTGGCGCCGGTTTGAAGAAAGCGAGACAGTTTTGAACGGCAAGAGAATAACCAGAATTGATGATTACGGTCATCACCCGACCGAAATCGAAGCTACTCTCAAAACCGTCAGAGAAAAATTTCCAAACCGGCCCGTTTGGTGTGTTTTCCAGCCCCACCAATACGCCAGGACTCACTATCTCTTTGATGATTTTGTCAGAGTTTTGCGAAATAATCCGATTGATAAAATGATTGTTGCCGATATTTATGATGTCAGCGGCCGGGAAAATCAGCAAATCAAAGCCAATCTCAGCTCGTCTAAACTTGTTGAAGCTGTCTCAAGAGACCGAGTGGAGTATCGGCCGACGGAAAAAATCAAGATAGCTTTGGCGGAAAATATTCCCGCCGGGGCCGTTCTGTTGGTTTTGGGAGCCGGCGATATTTACACCACTATTGACACTGACGCGAAAAAAGACCAAAATTAAGTTAGGAGGAGTTTTCTTCCAAAAGGTCATTATCAGCGCATAAAACATATACTATGAACCCTATAATCTGGATAATAATTGTCGTGGTTGTCGTAGGTCTTGGGTATATCTTTCGGGACAAGATCTTCAAAAAAGGCGGGGGGCAGGGACCCGGTCAAAATCCACCTTCAACACCGCCTCAATCACCACCACCATCAGTTTAGAAAAAATAAAGAGGCCCTTTTTTGACGGGGCTTCTTTTTTTATTGAAAACTTTGCTTTATTTCCAACAATTAGTATAATCATTAGTGTAATAATGGAAAGAGTATTAAACAGAGCAACAATTAAAAAAATCGGCCAAACCGTCAGGGTGGCCGGCTGGGTCGGTTCAATCAGATCTCACGGCAAGATTGTTTTTTTGGACTTAAGAGACCGAACCGGTATTTTACAGGTAGTCGGTAAATCAGATATTTTGCGGGAAATAGGAAACGAATGGGTAATCGAGATTGTCGGCAAAGTCAACAAAAGACCGGCTAAAATGACCAATGATGAAATCGAAACCGGCAAGGTTGAGCTGTCGGCGGAAAAAATAACGGTCTTATCAAAAGCAAAGAATCTGCCCTTTGCCATTGATACTGACGGCTATGATATTTCAGAAGAAAAGAGAATGACTTACCGCTATTTGGATTTGAGAAGAAAAAGAGCCGCCAGAAATATTTTGGAAAGGCACAAATTGATTAAGTTTATCAGAGATTATCTGGACAAAGAAGAGTTTGTTGAGATTGAGACTCCGATGCTGACCAAAGCCACTCCGGAAGGAGCCAGAGACTTTGTCGTTCCCAGCCGACTGCAACCCAAAAAGTTTTACGCTCTGCCTCAAGCTCCTCAGCAATACAAGCAACTTTTACAAGTTGCCGGTTTTGAAAAATACTTTCAAATTGCCAGATGCCTGCGAGACGAGGATCCCCGAGGAGACAGGCAACCCGAACACACTCAACTTGATCTGGAAATGTCTTTTGTTAAAAGAGAAGATATTATGGGACTGATTGAGAAACTCTATATCGAAATCGTCAAAAACCTCTATCCGGACAAAAAGATCCAGCAGATCCCTTTCCCCAAAATCACCCATCAACAAGCAATGAAAGAATACAAAAGCGACCGTCCCGATTTGAGAAAAAAGAAAGACGACAATCTCCTGGCTTTTGCCTGGATAATTGACTTCCCCTTTTTTGAAAAGAACAAGGAAGGCAAATGGACTTTCACCCATAATCCGTTTTCAGCTCCCAAAAGCGAGTTTCAAGACGATCTCCTCAAAGCCAAAAATATTGGCAAAATTATCACCAATCAGTATGATTTGGCTTTAAACGGCAACGAAATTGGCGGCGGAAGTATCAGAAGTCATGACCAAAAGATATTAAAATCGGTTTTTAAGATTATCGGCCACAGCGAAAAAAGCATCGAGGAAAACTTTGGACACATTTTAGAAGCTTTCGGTTACGGGGCTCCCCCTCACGGAGGGATTGCCATGGGAATAGACAGATTTTTAACCATAATTTTTAACGAACCGTCCATTAGAGAGGTGATTGCTTTTGCTAAAACCGGAGACGGCCGGGACCTAATGATGAATTCCCCGGGAGAACTTTCCAAAGAACAATTAAAAGAATTAAAAATTAAGTTTTGATGAGACGAAATTTTAAAATTCTTCTCATATCTCTTTTTTTAAGCATTCCTTTTTGGTTGGGAATTAATGTTTTTGCCAGAGAAAGTGAAAATTTTTGGTACACCCTGGAAATGTCTAAAAATCCGGAAGTTTTAACCGCTACCTTAAACCGGGAATATATCGAAAAGAAACTGGAAAGAATTAAATCCGATAACCGGATCAAAAGTTCAATAGAGGAATCGCAAATCAGCAGTCGGGCATCTTTGTCCGTCAGAGTCAGGGGGGACGAACAAAGAATAATATTTGAAAGTAATTCCGGCGATCAGGTGCCAATTGCTTCTATTACCAAACTAATGACGGCTCTAGTGGCTATTGACAACTATGATTACAAGACGATCATCGAGATCACAAAACAGGCGGCTGACAGAGAGGGAAACTCAAGATATGGCAATATTTTAGCCGGAGAGAAGCTGACGGTTGAAAGCTTGCTTCACATTATGCTCATTGAATCAAGCAATGACGCCGCTTGGGCTCTGACCGATCCAATTGGCGATGAGCCCTTTATTGATTTGATGAATCTTTACGCCAAAGAGCTTGGGCTTGATAGCACTTACTTTATCAACCCCAACGGCCTTGATCCGGAAGATCCGGCCAGTCCTAAAAATTATTCCAGCGCCAGAGATTTGGTAAAGCTCTCAAGGCATATCCTGGCCAAGTATCCCCAGATATTTGAAATAACCAGAAAAGATTATTATCAGGTTAAAAATCCTGACGGCTCAATTCATCATCTAATAAGGCAGAGTACCAACAAACTATTGGCCGAAGAGTTAAAAACAAAGATTATTGGCGGCAAGACCGGCTGGACCCAATTAGCCGGTGGTTGTCTTTTGCTTATCTTAGAAGACCCCGAAACCAAAGACCTCTATTTCAATGTTGTCTTGGGGGCTCTGGACAGATTTACTGAAATGAGAAAAATCATTAACGCCATCAATTAATGGAAACGAAAACTTTTGGAGGAAAAGAAATAGTTATTAGAAAGATTAGGTTTTCTGACCTTTTTAGAATTAGAAGGTTTCAAAATTTCATTAATTCTTTAATTGATAAAAAGGCCAATATACTGGCCAACAAAAAGATGACTGTTTTAGCAGAGCTGAGGTGGTTAAGAGCGGTTCTGATCGGAATTTATAGAAAGAAAAATCAAGTCTACTTGATTGCCGAGCATAAAAATAGAGTTATCGGAATAACCTCGGTCCGCCTTCTTTTCGGTAAAAGCAGTCATATTGGCGATTTTGCTATTAGTGTCAGTAATGATTTTAGGAGAATCGGTCTAGGCTACCATTTAGCTGAAAAAATTATTGATTTGGCTAAAAAAGAGTTGAAATCAACCCCGGAGATTATCAGTTTAGAGGTTTTTGCGAATAATCAACCGGCTATTGCTCTGTATCAAAAAGTCGGATTTGATAAGGTAGCTATAATTCCTAATAAAATTAAACAAGGAAGCATTAATACTGACGCTATTATCATGCATCTTTATATATGACTGGTTTAACTATTGATGTCATTAAAGTCTTTACTTTAGGAGCAATTAGCTTCGGTCTTTCTATTTGGCTGACTCCAATCTTAACTCATTTTCTCTACAAACATCAACTCTGGCGCAAAGATATTAGAACTAAGTCTATTGATAACAAAGATCTGCACTATTTTAAAAAATACCATTCAGAGCGAGAAACTCATGTTCCCAGATTTGGAGGCCTGCTGGTCTGGACGGGAGTCTTGTTTCTGGCCGTCATCTTTTATTTACTATCCTTTACCGATATTTGGTGGCTTGAGAAACTTAATTTTTTATCCAGAAACCAGGTTTGGTTGCCGCTATTTGCCCTGGTTTTTGCCTCTTTAGTCGGTCTTTTGGATGATATTCTGCAGGTCGGCAAGAAAGGCCATGCCTTGAATAAATATATTGGCGGGGGATTGAAGATTCAATATCGAATAACCTTAGTGGCTTTGATTGGCGGAATTGGCGGCTGGTGGTTTTACGCTAAGCTTGGAGACGCTTCCATTCACATTCCGGGCAATGGTGATCTCTTTTTGGGGCTCTGGTATATTCCGTTCTTTGTTCTGGTAATGCTGGCCACCTATAGCGGGGGAGTGATAGACGGCATAGACGGACTGTCCGGAGGGGCTTTTGCCACCATGTTTGGCGCTTATGGAATTATCGCTCTGTTTCAAAGTCAAATTGATTTGGCCGCTTTCTGTTTTGCCCTGGTCGGAGCCATTCTGGCTTTTCTCTGGTTTAATATCCCTCCGGCCCGCTTTTATATGGGCGAGACCGGTATCCTGGGACTTTGCTGCGCTTTGACTGTCGTGGCCTTTTTAACTAATTCTGTTTTAGTTTTGCCGATTATTGGTTTTCTCTTAGTTGTAGAAGCCGGATCAGTAATAGTTCAACTTTTGTCTAAAAAAATATTTGGCCGAAAAGTGTTTCTGGCCGCTCCGATTCATCATCACTTTGAAGCCAAAGGTTGGCCAGGCTATAAGATCGCTATGAGGTTTTGGGTTATTGGCGTAGTGATGGCCATTATCGGCGTCACAATCAGACTTTTAGGATAAGGGAGCAGGATTCGAACTAGCGTCAGTTCAGCGGAGGCAATTTGATTGATTATCAAGGATTGAGGAGCGAAGCGATGCAGATAGCATCGGTGAGCTCCGAAGACGATGATAATCAATCAAATTGCCCCGCCCAAGAGGGGAGCTAAAAAATGGCTGATTTCTTCGTTACTCGTCGTCATCGTAGTTTAAAAACTACGATTTCCTCCTCGTGTCTTGAAATCATCTCATTTTTTAGCTCCTGAGCTTGATGCTAGTTCGAATCTTGCTCCCTTAAAAAAAGAGGACACTACTGTCCTCTCTGCTTTGGGTCCAGAACATCAATAACCGGTTCCGTTAAAGCTTTCAGTTCCAGCTCTCTTTCCCTTCTCAATCTCCGACACAGGATTATCAGATTCTGATCTTTGGCTTTTTCCTGCATAGTCGTTAAATCAGCCAAAGAAAGAGTCATTTTTTTTAAAGCTTCGAAAGCTTTAAAAGCATGGTCGGAGTCCAATTGATCTATTAAGAAATCCTTAAAATCAATTCCATGAATGAAATTGGAAAGATAAAGAGACTCGATTCGCTCATAAGCCAGCTTTTGAGCTTTTTTGCTTTTCTTGAATCTGATTAGACAAATCAGCTGATGAAAGCTGGCGACCCGAATAAAGATTTCTATAGACTTTCTGTCCTGGTCGATTAAACCGTATAGAAAATCAGCATCGATATAATCAAAACCAATTCTGTCCAAGCGGTCCCAAATGGCATTTTTCAGCTTGTAACATTTTGGGTCCTGATAGAGCGCCTTGAGCGCTTCTTTGCTATTCATCTCTTCAATAATCTGAAGAGCTTTTTTGTTATTGCCAAAGCCTAACATAAATAATCCTCCAGAAAGATGTCAATGTTCAATTTAAGACATCCTAGGACATATTTGAGTTTTGGTCAAGATGGGCTATAGTGAAAGATTATGATTGGTATTTTTGATTCCGGAGTAGGGGCTCTAACTGTCGTTAAACAAATAAAGAAACATCTGCCTGACTCTCAAACCATCTATTTTGGCGACACCGCCCGTCTTCCTTACGGAACTAAGGGGGAAAATATTGTTAAAAAATACTCTGATTTGATTGTCGGCTGGCTGATTGAACACGAAGCCAAGATAATCATCATCGGCTGTCATACATCATCGGCCTGGGCCAGCGATTATTTAAAAGAAAGATACAAAAATGTCCCGATCTTTGAAATGATTACCCCCGCTTTGGCTGATACTGTTTCTCTGACCAAAAATCATCATATTGGCATAATCGGCACTCCGGGAACGATTAAAAGCGGCGCCTGGGAAAGAAAACTAAAAAATC
>Ga0326597_10004098_pt1 | contig 20612 bp, 14 predicted proteins | sample RVTome_12_FD_203789 | JGI IMG/M metagenome (GOLD analysis project Ga0326597, IMG submission 203789) | Soil microbial communities from uranium-contaminated site in the Upper Colorado River Basin, Wyoming, United States - RVT100D185 | ecosystem: Environmental > Terrestrial > Soil > Contaminated >...
TGAAGAACCACGGAACGCCTCCCGTGCCGGGAATCGACTCGGAGGGGTTGAGCTGGAGCCAGTAGTGCTCGAGCATGTGGGTCTTCTGGTCGGGGAAGGTCGCGGTGCCCCAGTTCGGAGTGCGGAAACCGGCAGCGAGAGAGATCGCCGTCTGCGAGCCGCCGCTGGAGACGCCACGGTACACATCGGGGCTGCACTCCGCAGCGACCGAGGTGCAATAGGTGGAGAAGAAGAACGGAGCGCCCGCCTGCCACTCGCCCGGGTCATCCATGAACTGGAAGATCAGCTCGTTGATGGTGTAGTCCTTGGGGGCCCAGAAGATCGGGTCGTACACCTTGTTGTTGAGGTAGCGGTTGAAGGGCTTGGTGTGGAAGCCGCGGAAGCGGCCCAGCGAGCAGTTGGGCGGATACCACATGGGCGAGTGGGCCCAGGAGTTGCGGGTCGACCACTGCAGGCCGTTCTTGTCGAAGCCCAGCGGCACCGAGGGAACCACTGCCTGCGGGCCGGTGGGCGAGAATGTCGAAGGCAGGGCCGTGAAGTTCAGGATGACCGAGAGGTCATCGGGGGCCGTCGTCCAGGCCCGGCCGTTCCATTCGCTGGAATAAGTGGCATGAGCCTTGCCGAAGTTCTGAAGGTTGCTGAGTGAAACAGTCACCTTCGAGGCGTCCCGCGCCTTGCCGATGGCAGGAAGCAGGAGTCCGATGAGAACCGCGATGATCGAGATGACCACCAGCAGTTCGATGAGGGTGAAACCACGTTTGTTGGCCACGGTGTTGTCCTTTCTCACAGTTCGCAGTTGACGCCGTCGGGATTGGGAATTGAAAGAGTGGCGACAGTCCAACTGTCCTCCGCTGAGGCGGAAAACAGCAACTCCGGCCGTGTGCGAGCCGCTGGTTCTGCACCCAGCGCGATCGCGCGTGCCGCGAAGGACCCCACTTCGACGGTGAGCCGTTCGGACTGCCGGTGACTACGCGTCACCGTTGCTGGCTTCGCCCAAAGAGATGTTCTGAGCGGGGCGAAGGCCGGCATTTCCCGACTGCCGACGTCTCTGCATTTCCGAGCATTGGAACGATACCACGGCTTGGGTCCGATTACAAGCAGAATGTGGGGAAACTTTGCGGCCCGCACCTCCCCCTGGCCCTTGGGCTCCCATTTGCTCAGGGAGAGGGGTTGGGGGTGAGGGCGCCCTCGTTGCCTCAGCCACTCCAGCTTCCCACTTCGTTGACAACGCCCGCCTTACGGATACCGTTCGACGGCCAACGCGGCGAGGTAGCTCAGTTGGTAGAGCACCGCACTGAAAATGCGGGTGTCGGCGGTTCAAGTCCGCCCCTCGCCACTTCAGTCCTTTCAATCGGACCTGATCAAAAGCCCACGGTTGGCGATCCGTGGGCTTTGGTTTCCGCAAACCGAGCCCGCGCTGAGACTACCGCAAGAGCGACTCCACCGCGCGTCCTTTCCCATCCTTCGTCACATAGATCGGCCGCAATTCGTTGATGTACGAGGTCTCTGGCGAGATCCCCAGAGCTGTGTAGATCGTCGCGTGCGCATCGATGTGATGGACGGGGTTCTCGACGGCGACCATCGGGTGCCGCTCCGCGGTTCTGCCGTGCGCGTAGCCGCGCTTGAACCCGCCGCCGAAGAACACCATGCAGTTGCACGAGGAGAAGTGGCCGTGGAAGCCGAACATCGCCTCGTTCTCGATGATGAGATTCTCACCGTTGTGTGATTCGCTCGACCCCTCCGGCTCGACACCTGCCGCGGGCTGGCTGGCGATCGTTCGGCCAAACTCCGTCGCGATGACCACAAGCGTGCGATCCAGCATGCCGCGCTCGTCGAGATCGCGGATCAACTGCGCGATCGGCCCATCGATCTGTTTCTTCATCTCGATCATGCGGTCGCGGCCGCTCTCGTGCATGTCGAAGCCCTTGAACGGCCCGTACTGGTACTCTACCTGCACGAAGCGGGCGCCGGATTCGACAAGGCGGCGCGCCAGCAAAAGGCCATGTCCGAAGCGCCGGCCGAAGTAGTAGGACTGGTCGAGCAGTTCGTTCGCGGAGATCTGCGGCTCATACGCCGCGACCACTTCCGGCTTCTCTTCGTTGACATAGTCGAAAGCGCGCTTGACGGGCGAATCCATCATCGCCCGCGCATCATCGATCGTTTTGCGATAGTGATCCGCCTTGGTCGATTCGATCAATCCGCGGTCCGCCAGTTCGTTGAGGCGATGGAAGAACATCTGCCGGCGATCGAGGCGCTCGGTCGTCATGCCCAGCGCGGGGTTGAGCGTCGCCAGTCCCTCCGTCGCATCTGGAATCATGAACGGGGCGCTCTGCACGCCGAGGAAGCCCGGCCCGATGAACTCTGCGATGAAGAGCCGCTCGTTGTCGGAGGTGTCGATATCCCGGCCGATGTAGATGTATTCCGGCACGTTGGGGTCGCGCCGGCCGCGCGTCCGCCCGACGATCGAGCCGATCGAAGGCGCCTTGAATCCGGCGGGATGCACGTATCCCGTCATCATGTAGTGCTGCGCGCGAAGGTGGACGGCGCCGAACATGATGTCGTTCGCCAGCGTGCGCAGAATGCAGCCGCGATCCATCACCGAGGCGATGTTCTCGAGCCCCGCGCCGAGGCGGATCCCATCCGCGGCGGTGGGGATCGACTCGCAGGTGCCCAGAACTTCCGATCCCTTCATGCCCTGCCGATAAGGCGAGAACGATTTTGGGTCCCACACATCGGTCTGAGCGACGCCGCCGGGCAGCCAGATCCAGATGCAGGAATCCGCCCGCGCCCTGGGATGAACGACAAGGTCATCCTGCGCGCCAGTCGCGAGCGCTCGCGCGACCGATGCAGGCGCGATCGACAACCCGGCCGCGCCTGCAAGCGTGGATTTGAGAAACTCGCGGCGGTTGGATTTGTTGTCAATCATTTCAATGCAACCACTGAGGCACAGAGGCACAGAGAGAACTGAAAGATCTGCCACGAACGATTTCGCTCAATTCCTTCCTTCCTTTTCTTTGTCTCTGTGACTTCTCTGTGTCTTCTCTGTGCCTCAGTGGTGAATCTCTTATCGAATGAACTGAAACTCCGGCGAGGTGAAGAGCGCCCACAGGACATCGTGCAGGTCAGTAGTCGCAGGCGGCACCGGCTGTGCGATGACGCCCGCGCGGTCCCACCATACTGCGCCGCCCGCCTGATCGAAGGACATGCCGACCACTTTCGCTTCACTTGTTCCGAGCCCCACTTCGCTGGCGGGAATCTCCAGCCGCACCCATTCACCGGCGCGAGGGAGGTCACCGATTCGCCGCCGCGAGTCGGTTCCGCTTGCGCCATAAGGAATCTCATCCGCGCCCCAGTAAGCCCGATGGGTCCAGCCGCCATCCATCGGGCCGCCATCGTTCCATTGCAGCATGATCTCACGCGGGGGATTCGCGGCGTGCACAAAGACATCCACGAAAAGAAGATCATTCTCGCCGACTGTCATTGCATCGCGCGCTCCGAGAACGTAATGCTGCGCGCGCGGTTCCGTCGAGCCGGATTGGGTGTGTGCGCGCGTGCCGGAGAATGCGAACGGCTTCGATTCATTCTCGATCCACGACCACGAAGGAGTCGGCATCGCGCCGGCGGGGAAGTCATCATCGATCCACACCGTCTCCTTCGCGTCGTCATTGGCCGCCTGCGCGTGCCAGTTGGGGGTGAGATAGGAACTGATTGCCTGCATCTCATCTTCGTGAGGCGGGCGCGAGAGCGCAGCGCGGAAGATCATCTCCGCCGCCGCTTGCGGCGTAGCACACTCCAAGACCTCACCCACCAACCGCCCGTTCCGGGTGATCCGCTGGTATTCGTCTCCGTTCAACAGTTCCAACCCCTGAAGAATCGCCGGCTCATCCGACCGTTGCGTGGCGATGTCGTTGCGCACCGCCGGTTTGCCCAGCGCGCGCGTCAGCCCGGTCGAAGCCGTCATCCGGAATGTCCGCTCCGCGGAATCCAGCCGCTGATGCATCGCCGTGCGGATGGAGTCGAGCAATTGCTCCGCCGTCAGCCGGCGCAGCGAAGGCGAGCGGAAATAGCGCGGCGCCGCGGGATTTCCCACATCAAACGAGTCCGCCAGCGCGGGGTCATATTCGAGTTGGTACGTCCTGCTGGTCAGGATCAATCGAATCGTGCGCTTGATGTCATACTGATGCCGCATCAGGTCCTGCGCCAACCATTCGAGAAGTTCCGGGTGACTGGGCGAGACATCGGAACGGAAGTCATCCGCCGGCTCGAACAGGCCGAGCCCCGTGTACCGCTTCCACAGCCGGTTGACGATCGACTTCGCGAAGCGCTCGTTCAATGGATCGACAAGGAGCTGTGCGATGCGCGTCAATCGCTCATCAACCGTAGCGGGCATGTCGGCCGGCGCGCCGGGAATCTCGAAGGGGAACATTGCCTCCGCGACATCCCCCGTGCGCCGCTCGCAGCGGATCACTTCCAGATCATTCGCGCTGAACATGCTCGCAAATGAGAGGAACCGCTTCTGCGGCCACTCGGGATTCTCGAAGTGATTGTGGCAACTGGCGCACTTCATGGCGGTGCCCATGAACACCTGCGCCACGGCAGCGGCGGTCTGGAGCGTGTCCGTATGCGTTTCGTTCAGGACGAAGTGAATGCGGACCGGCCGGCCGTTGTCGCTCCCTGCCAGCGCCGGCTTGTGGCCGGGCAGCGTGGGATCGAGCAACTGGGCCGCGAAGAGATCGAAGGGCCGATTGTCGCGGAACGCCTCGTTGATCCACTGCGTGTAGTTGCCGCGCGTGGCCATGCCCGCGTTCACGCCCCCGGTGATCGATGACCCCAGCGCATCCTCCCACCATGCGGTCCAATGGTCGGCATAGTCCTGATCGCGCGCGAGAAGCTCATCGACGAGTTGTTCGCGCTTGTCGGCATGAACATCGCTCAGGAATCGTTCAGACTCCTCCAGCGTCGGAATACGGCCGATGATGTCGAGATACACGCGGCGGAGATATGTGGCATCATCGCAGACAGGTGGCGGCGCATCCGCTTCGGCAAGTCCTGCGCGCTCCCACGAGTGGATGATGAACGAATCGATCTCGTTCAATCCCTGCATCGTGGTCTCGGGAACCGTTGGCGGATCGGGAAGCTGCGCCAGACGAATCTGCCGCCGGAGTGTGAATCGTTCCAGCGGATCAGTCGCGAAGAGGAGTGCATTGATCGCCTCCGCCGACTGTTCGTCGTGGTTCACGCCCACCGTCAGGTGAACATCGCGCGCCGCAGCTCGCGGCGAAGCAGGCAGGTTTCCGAGATACGCGCCCGGGTCGGCGATGAACTTCGCCTGGCACTTTGCGCAGCAGAAGTGGATGCGCGTGCCCTCGTGGTCAACAAAGACGTCGGGATCGACTGGCTGATCCGTCATCACCGGGCACATGGTGTTGCCAGCGCTGTCAGGTGGCTCCGCTCCGCCGCGCCAGCCGGAGAGCGCCACCGCCGCAACAGCCAGTGCAAGCGGCAGGATGACCTGCACGAACGCGGTCCGAATATGACGCACGACGCCGATCATCTCGTCCAAGTCTCCTCGCGATCATCGTAAGACGAAGCGACGCTCAACGCAATGAAATCGTGGTTTTCGCGGCTGATTCGGTACACTGCCAGTATGGCTGTGGAGAGCCAAACTCAACAAGAGCCGAATCCCGTGCTTTGCCCGCGCTGCGGCTACGACCTGCGTGGGCAACTGCGGGAGCGCGGGGAGGCGGAGTCGGGCACGTGCAGCGAGTGCGGGCTCGAAGAAGGTTCGCGCGAATGGAAGCGCCTCGCGGCGCGATGGCCCTGGCGCAAACGCCTCGCGCTCTCTCTTTCGATGCTGTTCATCATCATGTACGCGCCCTACTCGTGGCTGCTCTTCATCGACTACCCGTGGAGCGACTATCACTGGCTTTGGGTGAAGATCTGGCTCGGCCTGCCGGGGCTGGTCCTGTTTCACGGGTTCGAGAGCGAGGTCGCGCAGTTCGGCGGAGCCCATGCGTTCAGTTTTGTCGTGCTTGCGATCGCCTAGCTGATCGCGGCGCGCGGGAGGTGGTGGCTGATTGCGATCGCACTCGCTCTGGCGTTACTTTCGACGTGGAACGCAATCGCGCTCTATCACGCTTTTCTGATGTAGTGGAACCAGGGTGCCATGGGGTCGCCGCGGCGACCTTCGCTTGCCCGTGATTGAACGGCTGGTCGTCCCTTCGGGCCATGGGCAAACTCCGGTTTGCCCATGGCACTCACGATTTCTCGCCATCGGCTGTCACGCCACAGCGCTGCGCGTGGCTGCGAGCAGGTGATCCATCGCGCCGTCATCGACCGAGGCGGCGGTCATGCCCGCGAGGGGGTAATGCCGGCACATCGCCTCTCCGATCGTGTGGGGCTCGGCGATGACGAGATACACCGGCACGCCGAGGAACCGCGTCGCAAAGCGCAGCGCCCTGCGCACGTGGGCGGCGGTGGTCGCCACCATCAGCTCATCGCCGTCCCACCTGATCGGCAGCACGCGGAACTGCCACGCCTGCCGGCGCGAAACGAGTTCGAGGGCGGCTGGATCGAACGTTTCGATGGTCGGATCGACCTTGCGCGTAATCGAGATGTACTGCGAAGCCCAGATTTCCTCGATCGTGTCGGGGGAGACATCGAACAGCCGCTCGCAGATCACGCCAAAGGGCTGGCCCGAGCGCTTCTGCTCGTCAAGAACCGCGAGCACCTGCTCGTACTTGAGGATGCCGCGCTGCACCAGAAGGTCGCCGATCCTGAGGTATTCCACCGCTTCACTCCTTCGTGTCCCGGTCGCCGGGGCGCATGAGGTATCGACGATTCCGCGCTCGCTCGCGCGGCGAGGGGCGGGAATTCGCAGGAGCGAGTAGGGATCGTGGCAGCCTGTGACGATTCGGGCGAGCCGATGGGATGAGATGCGCGGCCGCGCTGTCTGCCGAGATTCGCTACGTTGAACAGTCGGTAGAATCACCTACGCTATCGGTCCATGCACGAGCAACTGCGGCATGTCCTGCTGGTTCGCTGGGGTCGGCTGGTGACGACCCATCCCTTAGGCACCCTGGCGGTGGCCGCGGCCCTGGCGGCGGCGGGCGTGACGCTCGCCGTCTTTCGGCTGGAGTTCAAGGCGGACCGCAGCGACCTCGTCTCACTTGAGCACGACTGGAACCGTCGCTACGCGGACTACAAGGTCCGCTTTCCCCGCTGGGATGACATCACGATCGCAGTCGAAGGCGAGCCTGATGACCCTGAAGTGGATCGGCTGGCGCGCGACATCGCCAACAACCTCGGCCGCGATAGCCGCATCAGCTCTGCCGAGGCCGGGTTTGATGCCAAGAGCACACCGAGGATCTATCAAACCGCCCCGCGCGAGGAGTTTGACGCCGCCCTGCGGCAATTGAGCCGGTTGCGCGCCGTGGCAGTGGCGGCGAACGCCAACAGCGCCCTGACTGCATTACTGCAGGAGACGGCGTCCCTCGATGAATCGAACGATGCCGGCCAATCGCTCGCGAATCTTCTCGCACCATTTCTCAAAGTCGCCGGAGGGGGGCAGGCGGAATTCACACTGCCCGGCAGCGATGAAAACCAGTGGCGCCCGTTCACGACCAAGTCCGGGCGCATCCGGCTTATTTCGGTCCAGCCGGCGGATATCACCGACGGAGTCAACAACCGCGGGAATCTGCTCGAGTGGCTCCGAGCAGAGGTCGGCTCGGTCGTTGAGCAATCTGGTCTATCAAACATCTCGTGGGGTGTCACGGGCCTGCAGGCGATCGAGGGAGATGAGACGACCCAATCGATGAAGGATTCGACGCGCGCTTCGGTCCTCGCGCTGATCCTCATCACGGCGCTGATGGCGATCGCTTTTCGCGGGATCATTGTTCCGCTGCTCGCGGCGGGGTCACTGCTGGTAGCCATGGGGTGGAGTTTCGGCTGGGTGGTGCTGTCGGTGGGGCATCTGCAGATTCTTTCGGTGGTCTTCAGTGTGGTTCTGCTCGGGTTGGGCGTGGACTTCGCGGTCCACGTGGTGGCGCGGCTGGAACTATTGCACGAAGAAGAGGATGAACTGCCCGACGCCATGGCCCGGGTGTTCAATGGCGTCGGTCCGGGAGTCATCACCGGCGCTGTGACCACCGCGGCGGCATTCGCCGCGATCTCCTTCACCGATTTCACCGGCGCCGCCGAACTCGGCATCATTTCCGCGGGCGGCATCATTCTGTGCCTCGTCGGCGTCTTCAGCGTTTTCCCGGCTTTGCTGGCGGCGCCGGGGCGGTGGAAGCGCTGGATTCACCCCCGCGCGGGCGGCGAAGCGGCGCACTTCCGCATCGGCCTTGGCTTTGTCACGCGGCGGCCATGGATGACGCTTGCCTTGGCGCTGCTCTCCACGGCCGGTTTGGCCTGGCTGGCGACTTTCACACGCTACGACCCCAACGTCCTGAAGCTTCATCCCCCCGGCGTCGAGTCGGTGGTGTGGGAGCGCCGGATCATCGAGGATGATCAATCGACCGCGTGGGCGGCCTTGCTGCCGGTTCGGCCGGAGCGGGCTGCGCACATGACATCGCAACTGTCCGCGATCGATGCCGTGAGCGAGGTGGCCGGCGCGGGGATGCTGTTTCCAGTCGACTGGGAAGCCCGCATGGGCGCGGTGGCGTCTGCTGCGTCGCAAGACGCTTCGGCAATCGTGGCGCCTGAGGGCGCGGTCACGCTCGAACAGATTCTCATGGGGCTCGCCGGCGCCCTTCGCCCACGCGAAGGCCACGCGGAACTCGTCACGGAAATCGAAGCGGCGGTTGCGGCCGGTCGCGATGTTCCCGCTTCACAGCGCGATGAGGCGTGGCGGCTGCTCAATCAATCGTTCCTCGATCAGCGCGAGATCCTGAAAACGCAAGTGGACAACACACTGCGCGTTGACCCGGTGACACCTGAGAATGTGGCTGCAATCCTGCCGGCCCCCTTGCGAACGCGGTGGATTGGCAACGATGGCTCATGGCTGTTGCGCATTCAGCCCAAGGCAACAGCGCAGCCGGTGCTCCACCCCGATCGACTCGGGCCGTTTGTCCGCGCCGTGCACGGCGTGGCGCCGGAGGTCATCGGGCCGCCTGTGCAGATCTATGAATCGAGCCGGCTCATTCAGCGTTCTTACATCCTGGCGGCGTGTTACGCATTAGCCGCCATTCTGCTCGTGCTGCTGATCGACTTCCACTCGCTGTGGGATTCGCTGTGCGCGCTTTCACCGGTGGTGGTGGGGTTCGTGGGGATGTTCGGCATCATGCCGGTCTTCGACGTTCCGCTCAACTTCGCCAACATGATCGTGATGCCGATCATTCTCGGCATCGGCGTGGACGCGGGCATTCACGTCGTTCACCGCTGGCGGGCCGATCCCGAAGGCCGCCCCGCGGGCCTGAGCGGCGGCACCGGCCGGGGCATCACCATCACCATGCTGACGACGATCATCGGCTTCGCCTGCATGCTCATCGCGGAACACCGCGGCATCCGCTCGCTGGGATTCACGATGACCGTGGGGCTGAGCGCCACCCTCGTGGCAGCGCTGACGATGCTGCCGGCGATCCTCACTCTGAGAACGAGATCACCAATGAGTCAGTAGGGCCGCATAATTGCCTGCCGCGATTGTCAAGGAGGGCGCCCGAATGGCAGGAAAGTATGCCCGCCCTGGCACTCTCAGAAGCCTATCTGTGTGAATCTGTGTGCGCTTCGCTTGACCTTCGGTGAGGCATCTGTGGTTCCAACTCGATCTGAGGCCACAGTTCCCGCATCGCCGCGTGCGGGTCGCCGCCGTTGATCTTGAGCGGCGCCCCGCCGGTCAGGAGTTGATCGATCTGTCGCCGCCCGATGCGCACACGAAGGAACGCGTGCGAGTCGTCATATCGGCGATCCAGAACCTCCGATCGCTTCTCGATGAGGCTGATGGTCCGGCTGTCGCTCATGGGAATCGCCAGTTCAACTTCGCGCAGGCCGCCCTGCATGTGCTCAAGCGCGGTATCCCGCAGTCGCTCCAGCCCGATCCCCCTGGCGGCGCTGATCGGAAGCGCCCTTGGGAATCTCGCCAGCCATTCATCCACGATTGACGAATCCTCCAGCGCATCGATCTTGTTGAGCGCGAGCACACGCGGCTGCACATCGGCGCCGATCTCGTCGAGGGTTCCATGCACCACGTCGAGGTGCTTCGCCGCATTCCGATCGGACACATCGAGTACGATAAAGAGTAGCTTCGCGAAGCGCGTCTCCTCCAGCGTGGACTTGAACGAGGCGACGAGATGGTGGGGGAGATCGCGGATGAAGCCGACGCTGTCCGACAGGATAGCAATGTTGCCCCCGCCCAGGCTCCAGCGATCAACGCGTGTGGCGAGCGTGGAGAAGAGCCGATCGTCGGAATATGCGCCACCCGCGGTCAGGCGATTGAACAGCGTCGATTTGCCCGCGTTGGTGTACCCGACGAGGCCGATGGTGAAATAGTCGAGGTTGCGGGCTTCGACCTCGCGGGATTTCCGCAATTCGATTTCGTCGAGCTCGCGTCGAAGTTGAGCCTTGCGGCGCTTGACGATGCGGCGATCGATTTCGAGCTGCTGCTCGCCCGGACCGCGCGTGCCGATGCCGATGGGCGCCCCGCCCACCACCTGGCCGAGGTGATCCCACATGGCCCGCAACCGCGGATACGTGTATTCCAACTGAGCGATCTCGACCTGGAGCTTCGCGGCATGCGTCGTGGCGCGGTTGGCGAAGATGTCGAGGATCAGTTCGCTGCGATCCAGCACTTTACAGGATGTCGCCTCCTCGATGGCGCCGATCTGATTGGGGGCCAGGTCGTTGTCGAAGATCACCAGGCCAGCCTCGGTGAGACGCACCAGTTCCGCCAGCTCGTTCACCTTCCCTTTGCCGAGATAGGTCCGGCCGTCGGGCTTCTGCCGCTTCTGGATGAGCTCGCCGACAACCATCGCGCCCGCGGTTTCCGCGAGCGAGCGCAGTTCGGCGAAGGGATCCCTCTCATCGATCTCATCGCCCGGCAGATGGACGGCCACGAGCACCGCCCGCTCGGCGGCAATCTGAATGTCCTCGCGCTTCAGCGACATGGAAGGATTGTAAACCCGGGAAACTGGAACGCCGAACGCCCGCATGGATGACTGGAACCAGCGTTCGGCACACTGCATCGCCGCGTGTGGACCTATCATCACCCCGAATTCAACTCATCCGGAGCCAGTCATGAAACGTATCGTCGCGCCCGTGCTTCTCGCCGTCCTCGTCGGGGTCCTGCTGGTTCAGCTCCCGCTGTCCATCGCCGCCCGCGCCTCGGATTACGAGTTCTTCGATCCGATCGTCATCGTCCGCAACCTGATCGTCGAATCGTTCGTCGAGGAGCTCGACGAACAGGAGCAGTTGGTCATGCGCGACGAGATGATCACCGCCATGGTGGCCGCCCTTGGCGATCCTTACACGCAGTATGTTCCCTACGAGCAGGTCGCCCAGTTTGAAAAGCAGCTTCGTGGAACGTATGTCGGGATCGGCGCGGAGATCGACATCGTCGATGACTATCTCACCATCGTGACACCCATGGATGATTCGCCCTCGCTGCGCGCGGGCGTGATGGCGGGCGACACCGTGCTCGATATCGAGGGCGAATCCACGTACAAGATGGGCGCGGAGAGGGCCATGAAACTCCTGACAGGTGAACCGCGCACGCAGGTCACGATCCGGGTCCGGCACAAGAATGGTGAGGAAGAGCTGATTACCATCACGCGCGATCACATCGTCACGCGCACCATCAAGGGAACGCACCGGGTGGGTGAGCAGTGGGATTACCGTCTCGATCTCGATCTTGGCCTGGGATACATCCGCGTCGCGCAGTTCAACCAGAACACGGCGAACGACCTGCGGGCCGCCGTTGAGGAGCTGGTCCAGACCGGCTTAAACGGGCTGGTGCTCGATCTGCGCTTCAATCCGGGCGGCGAATTGGAGACCGCGGTGGAGATCGCGGATCTGTTTCTCGCGGAGGGAGATGTGGTCTCGGTTCGCTCGCGCGATGGCGAGGAGGAACGCTATTCCGCGACCGGACCGGGGACCCTGCCGCACTTCCCCCTGGTGGTGCTGATCAACGAGACCTCGGCGTCAGCGAGTGAGATTCTCGCAGGCTCACTCCAGGACAACGGACGCGCGAAAGTCCTGGGCGAACGCAGCTACGGAAAAGGCTCCGTTCAGGAAGTTCGCATTCTGCCCGACAGGCTCGGCACGCTCAAACTCACGACGGCGCACTATTACCTGCCCAGCGGGCGCAACATTCAGCGGCAGGAGGCCAGCATCGACTGGGGAGTTGATCCGGATGCTGGCTTTCACGTCGACATGTCGATCGAGCAGTATCAGAGCATGATCGAAGCCCGGCGCGCCTTCGAGATCATTACGAACGGCGGGTCGCATGCCGATCAGCAATGGTCCGATCCGGAGTGGATCCGCTCCGCCGTGCACGATGTACAACTCGCCGCAGGGCTGACCGCGCTGCAGGAACGCGTGGCGGGGCGTGATTGGCCGCACGTGGGGGACGAGGCCGGCGCCGCCCCGGCACTCGCAGGCGAGCTGGAGAATGCGATCGACGTGCGCAATCGGCTTGCCGAGGAGCTGGCCCGTGCCGATGCTCGCGTGCTCGACCTGCGCGGCCTGGCGGCCGAGGCCGGGCGGGATCCCTTGATTCCAACCGGGATCGAGCTGAGCGGCGGAGAACTCACGGTCACGGATGAGCATGGCAATGTCATTGGCCGCTACCGCATCACCGAGGGCGACATCGAGCTGGCGCTGGAACTGGCGGGCGTCGAGCCGATCGCGGGCGACAACTGATGGGCCGCACCTTTCGCAGCGACAACAATGCCGGATTATGCCCGGAGGCAATGCAGGCCCTGATTGAGGCGAACGATCGCTCGCACGTGATCGGTTACGGCGACGACCATTACACCGCGGAAGCCGTGAAGGCATTCAAGGATGTCTTCGGCGAGGATATCGCGGTGTTCTTCGTGGCCACCGGCAGCGCCGCCAACACGCTGGCGGTCGCGGCCCTCACCGAGCCGTGGCAGCGGGTCATCTGCCACCGCCACAGCCACTTCAACGATGATGAATCGACCGCGCCGGAGCGCATCGCCCATTGCCGGGTTTCGGCCATCGACACCGACGAGCCGAAGTTGACGGTGGAGCAGATTTTCCGCCTCGCCAGCGAATCGCGCGGCGATGTGCATCAGCCGCAGGCGGGGGTGGTGACGATCTCCAACACTACCGAGTTTGGTGCTGTCTATTCGCCGGATGAGGTTCGTGCCATCGCCGAAGCGTCGCACGCCATGGGCTATCGCGTCCACATCGATGGCGCACGCTTCGCCAACGCGGTGGCGGCCTGCGGCTGCGATCCCCGCAATTTGACCAATCGTGCGGGGGTCGATGCCCTGTCCTTCGGCGGGACCAAAAACGGCCTCGCGTTCGGCGAGGCGGTCATCTTCTTTCCTCTGGGGAACCGCGCCGCCTTCGAGCGCGCGACGCACACATTCGAGTTCCATCGCAAAGGCACCGGCCACCTCCTGAGCAAGCACCGGTTCGTGGCTGCGCCCTTTGCAGCGATGCTGCGCGGTGGCGCCTGGATGAAGCATGCCCGCCATGCCAATGACATGGCCGCCATGCTCGCCCGGGGACTCGAGCAGTGCGGGTTCCGGCTTCGCTTTCCCGCGCAGGCCAATGCGGTCTTCGTCGAGATGAGCGATCCTCAATATGAGGCGATCTGCGCTGCGGGCTATCCCTGCTATCGCTTCGGCGATCCCGCGTGGAATCTCGTCCGCCTGATGTGCTCCTTCGATACGGCGAAGGAAGATGTCGATGGGCTGCTACGGTGCCTGTAGGTCGCTCACCCGTTTGGCATCTTTGACGAGTCCAATAAATTCAGCCGTGGCACGCTTCCTGCAACGCTGGGGCGGTGGATGTGTGCATTTGGTGAGGTTCTCGCGGGTCGTGAGGTTAATCCGGCCGCGAATCGCGCCGAAGGAACATGGACCGGGCTCCAGGGATGCCGCTCCAGGGCACAGGCGTCCAGTGGCACAGGCATCCGCCTGTGTTCAACAGAGCGGCCAACAACGTGAGGTGATCCATGTTCGAGAAAGATGTGCTGACAACCGGCGAGGTGGCCAAGATCTGCAACGTCGCCTCGCGCACCGTGAGCAAGTGGTTCGACTCAGGCGCGCTTGAGGGATATCGCATTCCCGGCAGCAAGGATCGACGCATCCCGGTGGACAAGCTGATCCGCTTCATGAAGGCGCACGGCATTCCGCTCGATGGCCTCATGAGCGGCAACACTCGCGTCCTCATCGTCGACAAGGATGAGGAGGTCCTCGCCACTCTCAAAACCATCCTCTCCGAGAAGACCAGCTACGAGGTCTATACCGCGACTTCATATTTCGCGGCCGGCTTCGAGTGCGAGCGGCTGCGCCCCCACGTCATGCTCATGGACCTGCACTTGGGCGAAGGCGATCCACATGCGATCGCGAAGTTTGTCCGCCAGGCCGATGACCTCCAGGTGACCAAGATCATCGCCATGTCCGGCAAGCTGACCGATGGCCAGGCCGCCCAGCTCAATCACAACGGCTTCGACGGCGCGCTGCGCAAGCCCTTCAGCGTGCGACAGGTGATCGAATCGATCGAAGGCGCGCATGCGGTCGTGTACTGAACGCTCGAATGTACTCGTCATGGATGAACGCGCCGCGGATGAGAACATCCGCGGCGTTTTTCCGTGGCGATAGGTTGAGAGCTGCGGCGGGTTCTCGGCCGCGGAACTGGGCGTAGGATACTTCTGACATGCAGGAACGCGCGGGAAAATCAACGCAGCCGACTTCGACGATCTCGCGGCCCGCAACGCTCGCGGAACTGCACGCAAGCGGCTGGCGGCCGCGCCCCATCAAGCAGGAGATCTGCGACAACTTCGTGGCCGCCCTCCAGCGCGGCGACGACCTCTTCCCCGGCATCGTCGGCTACGAAGACACCGTCATCCCGGAAATCAACAACGCCATCCTCTCGAAGCACGACATTCTCTTCCTCGGCGAGAAGGGCCAGGCCAAGAGCCGACTCATGCGGCTGATCGCGCGCTTCCTCGATCCATTCACGCCGTACCTCGACATTCCTGAATGCCCTGTGCACGAAGACCCATTCCATCCGATCACGCGCATCGGCCGGCGGTTCATCGAAGCGCGCGATGAATCGCAAATCCCCATTGCATGGTGGCCGCGCGAGGATCGCTATGTCGAACGGCTGTCCCCCGGAACGAAGTTCGCCGACATCATCGGCGAGATCGATCCCGCCAGGCTTGCGGGCGGAATGAGCATGTCGGCCGAAGAGGCGCTGCACTTTGGCCTGATCCCGCGCATGCACCGCGGCATCTTCGCCATGAACGAATTGCCCGACCTCGATGATCTTGTGCAGGTGGGGCTCTTCAACATTCTCGAAGAGCGTGATGTGCAGATCCGCGGCTACCCAGTGCGCTTCGATGTCGATGTCCTGATTCTCTTCTCGGCGAACCCGACGACCTACAACCGCTCGGGCAAGGTCATTCCGCAGTTGAAGGACCGCATCGGCTCGACGATCCAGACGCACTATCCGCGCGAGCGTACGGCCGGCATCGCCATTATGAAGCAGGAGGCGGGAGTCGAGCTGGGCGGCGAGTTCCCCGTTCTCATCCCGCCCTTCATGGAGGAGATCATCGAGCAGATTTCGATCAGCGCGCGGAAGAGCAAGTATGTGGACCACCAGTCGGGTGTCAGCGCCCGATTCACGATCGCCAACTACCGCACGATGATCGCCAGCGCCCGCCAGCGCGGCATCCGGCTGAACGAGAAGCCGGCTGTGCCGCGCATCAGCGATCTGGCACACATTCTGTCATCGTCGATCGGGAAACTGGAACTCGACATGATGGGCAGCCACCAGATGAGCGAGAGGCAGGTGCTCAACGCGATCACGAGCGAGGCGATCAAGATTGTCTTCGAGGAGTACATCGATCAACACGGCCTGGGCGAGATCGCGGATGTGTTCGGCAAGGGAGTGAAGGTGGAAGTGGGGGACATGCTGCCCAGCGCGATGTACGCCGAGCGGTTGAAGCGCGTGCCGCCGGCGTGGGTGAAGGCGTTCGAGGTGAACGCCGCGAACGATCCCGCGGTGCGGGCATCGTGTGTCGAGTTCGTGCTGGCGGGGCTGTACGCCACAGATCGCATCTCGCGCAGCGAGCGTCATGGGCGCATCATGTACGAGATGCCGGATCTGACGTGAGCGGAGCAGAGTCGAGGGTGCCTCGAAAGGCTTCACGGTCACCAGCAGCATCAAGGTGCGCGGTATAGTCCACGGATTGTCACTCCTTCCCTTGGACCTCAACCTCGTCCACATCCTCGTGCATGAGATCGAGTCCAAACGGAGCGCAACGCCATGGCTGACCGCGCGAAAGATCGCACTATTCCTCTGGTGCTCATCGGCGTGGGGATCGCAATTTACCTCATCGTGGGCCTGACGGCGGATGAGCCGGCCGCGACGCTTGCCGCCATCGCCGTGGTCACCGGGGTTCAGGTCGCGCTGGGCCTGATCGCCTTGTACGTGACTGCCGGTGTGATGCATATCGATTTCGGCCCGCTCGGAATCGGAATCCTTAAGCTGGCTGCGATCTTCATCTTTCCCGATGCCGTCGCGGTCGTTATTCCGACTGAGGTTCTCGACTGGCTCGTCGCCGCGGTTCTTTACCTGTCACTGCTGGCATGGTTCTTTGATCTGGAGCCGCTCGAACTCCTCGTGTGTGCGACGGTGATCTTCCTGGTTCGCCTCTTCGCAACTATCGTGATCATTGGAATGCTGATGGCGAGCGCATGAAGGGCGAATTCATGGCCGAAGTACGCGATCCACAACCTCACGACGAACTGACCCCCATCGAAAACGCGATTCTCGCCGGTCGCAAGCTGGAGGCGATCAAGCTTTATCGCGAGACGACATTCACCGGGCTCGTCGAGGCCAAGGCGGCGGTGGAGGACATGGAAGCGCGGCTGCGGATCGAAGCGCCGGAGCGATTCGCCAAGGTCCCGGGCAAGAGCGGCTGCACGGTCACCGTGGGGCTCTTCGGGACGGTTTGCGTGACCGCATGGTTGCTGATCGGTTGAGCCCTACGATTCCCCGTGGCCCTGAATCACCGACCATCGCGCTTGGGCGGAATCATTCACACATACCAGAAGTACGACCCGGTCAAGTTTCCGCCGCCCGCGCAGCCGCCGCCCGATCTCGTGTCGCCCATGTTCGAGCACATGCTGCTCTATGGCAGCACGCGGGAACTGAGCGAGGAGGATTTGGCACGAGCAATCCGCATCGATCCATCCCAGATCGCCGGCCTTGGGCCGTCGATCGATGCGCTGATCGAGCTCCTGAAGCAGCGGCGCCAGAAGATCCTCAACACGTACGAAACCGAGACGGTTCAGCAGGAAGCCGCGAACCGCTACAGAAGCCTCGGCGGCGCGATGACGTCGCCACCGGCACATCAATCGTTTTTCGACCGGGCCTTCCGCGAGGAGCAGATACACGAACTGGAGCGGCTGTGGTACGCGCAGGAGGATGAACACAGCGCGTTCGCGCGCGACCTGCTGCATCTCGGCGAGGCGCTGGGCGACAAGTACGAAATCGACGAACTCGCCTCGAAATACGAATTCACGGGCCGAATACCCCTGACCATCGAAGAGGCGCTCGAAGTCAAGGAGGAGCTCGAAAAGATCGACTCGCTTCTCGAGCAGCTCCGGGATGCTCGCAAGAACGCGCAGATCGGCATCATCGACATGGAGGCGCTCTCCGAATATGCCGAACCGGGGCAGCTCGACAAGCTCAATGAGCTGCAACGGCGGATCGAGGAGTATCTGCGGCAGATGGCGGAGATGCAGGGGCTCGAGCTGGGAGCTGATGGATATCGCCTGACGCCCAAGGCATGGCGAATTTTCCAGAGCAAGCTCCTCGAGCGGATCTTCAGCGAGCTCAGCCAAGCCCGCAGCGGCAGGCACTCCGGACCGGTGACCGGCGAAGGCGCCGTCGAGCTGACCGCCACCAAGCCCTACGAGTTCGGCGACTCGATTGCCAACATGGACATTCCGCAGTCGATTGTGAATGCGATGATCAGGGAGGGCACCGAGGGAGACAACTCCACAACTCCACACGTCCACAAGTCCAAAGGGGGAGGTAGCGTGCGCCTCAAATCCGAGGATATCGAGATTCATCGCACGCGCAACAACCCCAAGTGCGCCACGGCGGTGCTGCTGGACATGTCGGGCTCGATGCGGCACGATGGCCAGTACATCAATGCCAAGCGCATGGGTCTGGCGCTGGATGGATTGATCCGAAGCGAGTACCCGGGCGACTTTCTCCAGTTCATCGAGATCTACACGTTTGCGAAGGCGCGGCACATTTCCGAGCTGCCGACACTTCTGCCCCGCCCGGTCACGGTGCGCAGCGGCGTGGTGCGCGTGCGCATCGACATGAGCCGGGATGACATCCTCGAAATGCAGATCCCGCCGCACTTCACCAATATTCAGCGCGGCCTGCAGTTGGCCCGACAGTTTCTCACTGCGCAAGCCACCCCCAACCGCCAGGCCATCATCATTACCGATGGGCTGCCCACCGCGCACTTCGAAGGCGAGCACCTGTACCTCCTGTACCCACCCGATCCCCGCACCGAGGAGGCAACCATGCGCGAAGCCCAACAGTGCGCCCGCGAGGGCATCACCATCAACATCTTCCTGCTGCCCAACTGGTGGCAGTCGTCGGAGGATGTCCAGTTCGCCCATCGCGTGGCCGAGCAGACGGGCGGGCGCGTGTTCTTCACCGCGGGCAAGGACCTCGACCGCTTCGTCGTGTGGGACTATGTGAACATGAAGAGGTCGATCATCTCGTGAAACTGCACCGACGAAGAAGCCCACGTTCGACGAACGTGGGCTTCATGCTCGCACTGACATCCGGCGCCCTTTATCGATCGACGGTTCCGCCCGCATCGACGACCTCCTGGACATCCCTTTGCAGCATGGTGGTGATGTCCACAGTGATCGTGTACTCCGCAAACGGACCGATGAACGCTTCTTCCTGGAAGGGCTCGGGGCTGGTGAGATCGGAATCGACGTTGATGGCCGGGACGACCGTCCCGCGGATGGAATAGGTTGCGTTCCTGCCATTTTCCTCAAGGCTTTGCGCCCGCGATCGTGAGATGGTGGCGGTGAACGGGCTGCCGAGCGTTGTGCCATATTGCGGATCGATCGCCTGCAGTCGAAGCACGATCGTGTTGCGACTCGCTTCGCGGACCTCCAGGACTCGCACCATCCACTCAACGCTGGTGCGGAACTCGCGTTCGGCGGCGCTCGACCAGCGCTCGACCGCCTGCAGATAGGCGACACGTTCCCGGCTTGCCGCGGAATCGCCCATCTCCATGTCCGCGACCGCCTCCTCGTAGCTCGCCTTGATCGCGTTCAGCAGCGCACGGGGCGATGCATTGGCCACCGATTCATCGATGGACACGCGTTCCTCGACAACAGGAGGAGTGGTGCTGCCGCCCGGAGCGGTGCGGGCCGCCCTCAGTTGCGCGATTTCGCGCTCCAGTGCCGCGATGCGATCTTGCGCGGCGGCCAGTTCCTGCTGCAGCCGCGCAACTTCATCGCGAAGTTGCTGGTTCTCCTGGCGCAGCTCGCTGTCGCTCTGCGCGATCGCGGATGGTGCGGTGCAGGCTATGGTCACAAGAACGGCAAGGGTGGTCAGTATGGTCCGTGGCGAAACTCTCATGAGTCGTTCCTTCCTGTCAGGTAAGGTCGCAAGGTGGACGAGGTGGTCCAATGGGGCGTTTCTGAGCATAGATCGTCGAAATGGGGCGATCTTTGCAAATTCGGACCCAGTTTGGGCGTATTATAGAAGAGAAGCAGGCCGCCGGGGGACAACCGACCCAACGATGTTACTGCGAGACCACCCATGAACGACATTCGCACGATTCTCAGGATTGCCGCAGGCCGCCTTCACTTCAACGCCTACCTCGGCTGGCTGCACATCGTCGCCGCGGTCATCGCGGGAGCGGCGTTGCTGGCTGTTCTGATTTCGAAGACCTCGGCTGTCTTGAATGTGCCGTGGATGTGGGCAGCCCCCGGGCTTGTCGCCGCCGCGCTTGTTATTGCGTTCATGCTCTGGACGAAGCGGCGCGCCAACGAGCTGCAGGTAGCCCTCGCGGTGGATGAGCGGCTGGACCTTCGCGAAAAGCTTTCGACCGCCCTGCACGTGGGCGGGCGCGACGATGCGTTCGCGCGCGCTGCCCTTGATGATGCAGTCGCGGTGGCGCGGGATGCGCGCACGCGCGAGGCGGTCAATCGCCGGTTTCCCATCGACCCGCCGCGGAAATGGTGGATCACGCCCGTGCTTCTGACGGTCACTGTGCTGGCAGCGGTGTTCCTCCCTCAGGGCAACTGGTTCACCGATGATGATGCCGCAGCCGGGCCCAGCGCCACGCGCCCGCCCGAAGAGGTTTCGCTGGCCCTCGAATCGACGGTGCAGAAGCTGAAGTCCAGCGAAGAGCTGGCGGATGAGCT
>Ga0326597_10004099_pt1 | contig 20612 bp, 30 predicted proteins | sample RVTome_12_FD_203789 | JGI IMG/M metagenome (GOLD analysis project Ga0326597, IMG submission 203789) | Soil microbial communities from uranium-contaminated site in the Upper Colorado River Basin, Wyoming, United States - RVT100D185 | ecosystem: Environmental > Terrestrial > Soil > Contaminated >...
GAAGAAGAACACGACGACCATGGAGGCCTGCGCAGGGACATCCCGGCCCTCGTAGTTCGGCGCGACATGCTGCGCATGATGGGCGGCCTGAGCCTCGCCGGCCTGCTGGCCGCATGCGACGTCGGCGGTAGCGCCGCCACCAGCTCAAGCTCCCCAAGCTCGTCCACCACGACCGGATCTTCGTCGTCGACGATCGAGGCGACCGCCGGTGAGGAGATCCCTGACGAGACGGCCGGGCCCTACCCGGCCGACGGCTCCAATGGGCCCAACGTGCTGGGCGACGAAGGCATCGTTCGCTCCGAACTGGTCTCCAGCTTCGGCGAGTCGTCCGGAGTCGCTGACGGCATACCGATCGCCTTCAACCTGTCGCTCGTCGAGGCCGCAACCGGCAGTGCCATCCCCGGCGCCGTCGTGTACCTGTGGCATTGCACCGCGGACGGCAGGTACTCGCTCTACGAGATCGAAGACGAGAACTTCCTCCGCGGTGTGCAGGTCGCCGACGATGCGGGACGGATCAGCGTCACCTCGATCTTCCCCGGGGGCTACGCAGGTCGGTGGCCCCACGCCCACTTCGAGGTGTACTCCTCGCTCGAGGAGGCGGCCGCCGGATCCTCGGTGATCAAGGTCTCACAGTTGGCCCTCCCCCAAGCGGACTGCGAGGCCGTGTTTGCCGACAGCCGCTACGGGAACAGCGCCCAGAACCTGTCGCAGCTTTCGCTCGACACGGACAACGTCTTCTCAGACGGATGGACCGATCAACTGGCCACATTGTCCGGCTCCGCCAATGACGGATACACGGCATCGCTTCTAGTGAGGGTCTGAAGTCCTGCCAGCCCAGTCCGAGGAGCCACATCGTGGCATGCCGATCCAGAGGCGTCACCCCGGGCCGAGGGCGCGCTACCCGTAGCGGGCGCCAAGTAGCGGGCGCCAGGTAGCGGCCGCTAGGCGGGCGCAGTTCGAGTTCGTCACCAAGTGTTCCATCTCTCAGGATCCACGCCATATGTAAGAATTGTGAGGGCCGTGTGTCACACTAAGGGGCGAGAATGATATGGAGTAATGGTGCCGTCCGTCACCGCAGGTCCAGAATTAGGGCTTGAGCCGGCCTCGAGAGTGGTCGTGGCGGCCGTGGCAGTCTCGTCGGGTGAGACCAGAAACACACCAAAGCCGAGTTGCGGGAGAGACGCCGTTGTTGAGCGTGAGCGAAGGTATCGAATTCGTCGTAGGCCCATTATCGGCAAATCGGAATACGTGTGCAGTAATTCGATCTCAGGGGAGGGAGGCCACAGAAATTCTGACCGACATTGCCTGTCAAGCACGGGAGGCAGAGCCGCCCTCCCTCAGGGTGAGGTTCGGTCGTGGCCATTCCGGATGCGACTGGTACTGTGAAGGGGAGTGGTGCTCCAACTCGCGCGTCATCAGATTCTCGCCCATCGGAGGAAGGCGTCAGCTCTCGATGAGAGACTTGCCCGCTCACCTCGTTCCCTGGAAACAGCCGCGATCGCCGGGCTCCAGGACAGCATGCCGAGGGCAGCGTTGCTGTCTCTTCACGCCCGCGTTTCCGGGACCGGTCCCGAAACATGGGAGGAACCACCACTGGTTCAGCTCTGGGGACCCCGTTACAGCGCCTTCGTGATCGCCGAACGTGACCGGGCCTTGTTCACACTGGGTCGCATGCCCGAGGCACCGAAGGCCCGACAACGAGCCGAAGAGACTGCCGATCGGCTGGAGGAAGCACTTGGAGGAGACCGAATGGACTGCCGCGATGCTGCTCGCATCGTCGGTCTCCACCCCAATGCTTTGCGATATGCGGCGCCCACCGGGAGGTTTCTCATCTACTGGGATGGCGCCAGACAGCCGCTGATCTGGAACGTGCCGGCACCCGAAATCGACCCCTTCGAGGCCCGCATCGAGCTGGCGCGTAGACATCTGCATGTCTTCGGTCCGTCGACATCCGACTCCTTCGCATCGTGGGCCGGGGTCCGCCCCCAGCCCGCAGCCGCCACCTTCGACTTCCTCAGCAGTGAGCTCATCGCTGTGCAGACACCTATCGGTGAAGCATGGATCCTCGCCTCTGACGAGTCCGCTTTCCGCACCGCAGACGGAGCCGCCTCAACACGTCTCCTCCCCAGCGGTGACACCTATTTTTTGCTTCAGGGGGACGACCGCGAGCTGTTGGTCCCCGATGACGCCCACCGGAGCAAGCTGTGGACCTCGCGTGTGTGGCCGGGTGCGGTCCTCCTCGACGGCGAGGTCGTCGGGACCTGGCGGCGCTCGGAACATAGGTTGACCGTTCAACCATGGCGAAGCCTCACCCGTGCGGGTCGGGAATCGGTTGAGAGTGAGGCTGCCTCGCTTCCCTTGCCGGGCATCACACGCTCGATCACCGTCGCCTGGGAGGAGTAGACGACGAGTTCGGCCCGATTCTCAACGGTCTCGAAGGGTATCTCGAGACTTCCTGACCGGCGCCCCACCGGACTCTCCTGACAAGCCCGCTTGTCAATGTTACGCCCGTACGAGGACCTTATGCCGTACTACTTACAACGCACGAACGGCGGGCGTTCTCCACGAAGGAAGAAGACTCACATGTACCCATCGCCAAACCCGTCGGCTCCGACGGGATCAAATGCGGCTGTCCAGGCTTGTGGACTGGTCAAGACCTGCGGCGACGTGGTCGCCCTCAATGGTCTTGACCTAACGGTTTCCGAGGGGACGGTTCTGGGCTTGCTGGGTCCCAACGGCGTCGGCAAGACCACTGCGGTGTCGATCCTGACCACCCTCGTCCGGCCTGATTCGGGCACCGCCACAGTGGCAGGAGCAGACGTGGTAGCAGCTCCGGGGGAGGTACCCTCACCACGGCAGCAGAGGGCTGCTCGTCGAGCGGCATTGCGTGCTGGATGTGTTCCAGGTCCTCATCGATCTCCCGCAACTCTGCACGCAAGTCCGCGGAGACACCCTCCAACGCTGACGCATTCGCCTCGATCGCTGCCTGCGTGTCAGCAAGACTTAACTCGCCCTTCTCGTATCGCCGTATCGTCTGGACCATGGCCCGGAGCAAATCGTCATTAGCCATGGGTTACCTCGTGATGATGGTGACCACGATGTCGTTTTCGGTGATCACATCCACCGAACCGTTGACAAACGACAGGCGAGGTTGACCCAGTGGGCCCGTCACCGGCTTGACGACGGACAAATCGCTCGTCAACACCTCATCCACATACCTCGGAGAGATACTGCGACCCGCCACCTCTCCAGGCCTCGCCGCAGTACCGAAACCGCTCGGAGTCATCCGCTCCACAGCATGCTGGGTGTACAACCTGCCACCCACATCCGCATACTCAGTCCCATTGACCGTCACCTTCGGATAATCATCCCAGAACCCCCACAACGGCCGCCCTGCTGTGTTTGTGGCAACCAGATAGGCGGGGAAATCGCAGGTATACGCCGCGGGCGCCAGCCGGGCTCAGTCGAGACGTGAGGTCGACAACAAGAGAATCGTGTGGCACCGGGTTGGGCTGGCTGTCGTACCCGGGTGCGGGACGGTCGTACGTCAATGTACCGACGCCCCCAGAAGCGGCGCGTGCGGAGCCGCTGGCGCCGGCCACCACCGACGCAATGATGACCAGCACGACGATCAGTCGCAAGCAGCGCCCAAACCGCCGCGCTCTGAGTCTCACAACACGTAGTCCTCGAACTCCCAGCGGCCAAAGCGCCCGAGCAGCTCGGCCACGTCGCGCCACGTATCTCCTTCGACCGCCTCAAAGTGCTCGGCAACGAACCGTTTCAGGCTCGGCCAGTCATAGCGCTCCACCAGCAGGTAGTGACGGCCCCATCGCATTCCGTTGTCGCCAAGGTCGCTCGCGAGCCACCGAGGCGAGCACACCACAATGTCGAACGACTCCTCCCCCGGCCCATCGTCTGGGCCGGCGAGCACTTGAAGCAGGAACCCGAATACCTGAGGGTCCTCCGGTTGATACGTCACAAGGTTCAAGATGTCCGGACTGTGGAAGCGCCGTACTTCAGCTCTCATGGCGTCCCGCTCACAGCTAGATCCGTGATATCGAGATGGGCATTTGACTGCCAGGCACCAGATGGCTGCCACCGCAGTTCGAAGTTCACCTGGAATTTGCCCAACTGCGGCTTGAAGATGGCGGCCTGTATTGGCGGAGCCCGCATATCAGGAACCCAGTGCATACCAACCGGCTTCCCTCTCCACAAGTAGACCCGCTGCGGCCAGCTGTCGGCATGCAGCGAGGAGATCAGCGTCGCTCGTCTCCTCGCTCCCAATCGAGTGCGCGAACTTGCGAAGTCTCCACGCGTCAAAGGTCGCGTCTCCGTCTTCGTCCCAGTCGAAGTCAATCTGCTCGCCGGAGTCGAGAGTGACTCGACAGCCGACCCCGTGGAGTTGAAATGCCCCTAGACCTTCAAGATGGCCCGAACGTTCGGCGGCACCAAACGCTGTCCGCGCTTTTAGTGGCTCAGTCGCGCCTGCACGGTCGATTGAAGAGAAATGGGAACGCAGCATCTCAAGGCACCATCCGAGATTCGCTACGAATCTCACGACCACGTCATACGAGTTCATCACCGCAACCTATCCGGACCCACCGTGGCGGCGTCCCTCATGATGTCGTCAATGGACGTCCACTGGCCGAGCCCGATCACAGTGGCCGGATCTACCACATCGTAGGGGACATCTAATCCCACCTGCCGAGCCGCCGCCAAACGATGATGCCCGTCCACAACGTACAAGCGCCCATCGACATCAACAACCTTGATCGGGGGACCCTGCCAACCACCAGTTCGCATAGACTCGGCGATTTCGGCGACGTCTCGCGACGCGGCGTTACCCGACAGGGACTCGGTTCGACTGAACTCGAATGGCCTTGCTGTGTTTGTGGCGTATCGGTAGCCGGAGGAGTCATAGATGTGGGCCGAGACGACGGCAGTGGAAGCGATCGAATCTAGTGACTCACCAATGGGATGCACCACGTCCGCCGCGCTGCTCGACGCGACGTCATAGCTATGGACCTGCCCGTCGTACGCATATGCGGTCGAAGATGCGAAGACACCAGCACACAGAAGCCACAGAGCCAGACTCAGAGCGACCGACGCGCTCGCTGGCAGCCGGCGACCGGTCAGCATGCCTCCTTACCCCTTGCCGCATACACCGCTCTCGTGGAGTCGAGGTAGCTCTGCCATCTCTCATTGATCGCGGCCAATCCAGTCGACCCTCCCTCCGCCATCGGCATCCAGCGGACAAGACCGGCGATCTCGTCCGTATAGTCGAAGTCTGCGTAGAGCATCTCGATGACCTCGTACGGGTCCTCGAAATCCCCTCGGTGGTCAGCAAGCCAATCAAGCGCCAAGAACAGCCAAAGCCGCTCTCTCAGCTCCGTCGGCTCGTACCCAACCACAAGCTCGGACACCAGGGCCGGCACCTCATCGAGATCGTCAGCCAGAAGGAGAGCCAACCTCTCTTCCGGCGGTGTGAGCAGGCAACCGCGATCAAGCTTCTCGACCGCGATGGCCACAGCGTCACCGGGCGACAGCCACCCTTGCGTCACTCCACAAGCGATTTCGGCCCCCGTCGGCACGACCCGATCCAGAACATAGCCAGACGGAATCTGATAGGAGATGAGACGGCTCATGGTGTGATCGGGATCCCATTGATCGACCCGCCCTTGACGAACGACTGATGGCTTATGTTCCCGAAGTCGTCAACGATCCATTCAAACCGGCCCGCGATATCGTCGACTACGCCGGGCATTTGAACCAAGGTCCTCTGGACACCATCGCCACCTGTGATCCGGAACACGCTCCCGCTCTCTGCGATGTCATCCACAACGAAGGCTGGCGCCCGATGGAAGACATCTGACTTCAACGCTGAGCGAACCGGTGTTCCCTCGGTAACCAGTGTCTGAGCCTGTGATGCGTCGGTATCGTGTTTGTGGCAACTGAGGGGGTTCTTTTGAAGAGTTTCTTGAGGAGTTTGCCACCCGCAAACGGCACGAGCAGGCCCCCGGCCGCCCATGTTCGCGACTGGTTGCCGCCGGCGAAATCGGTGCCTGTGAGAAGGACTTTGACGTCACCGAAGTCGGTGAGACTCGCACCGTCGCGAATGGCTTGCCGGTAGAGGGGATGCTCAAGGAAGTCGTTGAAGTCGTTCAACGCCCCTTTCGTAGCTTCCAACTGGAGCATCACTGACCGAACGTGCCAGGCATCTTCATACGATAGGTCATACCGCATCATGATGGTGCTGACGCCGGGAACATCCTGCAACTCCCATCGGGAGAGACCACCGGGGTCGGATCTTGTTCGTGCCTCCCCTGTGTCATAGGCGTCAACTGCCAAACCCGACACCGACGTTGGTGTGTCGACCACCTGGCAGTACCCGGCCGCGTTACAGCCGTCCGACAGCACTGTCGTGTGGTGGTTGGCGGTTTTGGGATCTGACTGGGTGATCGAACCGCAGGCACTCGGATCACAGATCCCATCAACGGTCGCCAATGGCACCCGCCCATCGGGATCAAAGAACCTGATCGTCGATCCTGACCATCCTCGTCCGACCTGACGCGGGCACCGCCACAGTGGCAGGAGCAGACGTAGTAGCAGCTCCGGGGTAGGTACGAAAGCGCATGCCTTGGACCCAGGTCAGGAACGAACTGGATTCGGCGGTCTCAGCTGTTTTTCAGTTCGCCGCTCATACGGGTGGTCGAGTCGGTAGGTGTCTTCCACTCCGGGAGGGTGCGGACTTGTGATCCGACGGTGAGCGCGGCTGAGATGAGAACGAGGTTTTTGACGATGAACTCTCCTTCCGTGGTCAGGAGAAGGGGATTGCCGTTGTCGAAGGCAATGTCAGGTCGAACGATCAGCACCGAGAAGGTTCCAATCAACTGGGCGACGAGGAGCAAGAGGACCAACCGCATTCCAACTCCCACGAGAAGTCCCAGGCCCACGAGGACTTCGAACACGCCGAGGACCGGGACGAACCAGGATGGATCCACCCAGTAGACGACAGCCCCTACCAGATCGGTGACGGGCGTGACTCCAAAGATCTTCAAGGCTCCGAACCAGACGAATACCACTGCAAGGGAGACTCTCAGGATCGTGAGGCTGTGCCGTCTGAGAAAATGGATCACCATGCGATCGATTCGGACTGCCCGCTCCCAGATCGTCTCTCCGATGTCGGCAGGTGTCCGGGTCTGTTCGCTCATTCGTCGGCCATTGTAGGGGACCTGTTCGACTATCGAGAAAGCCCTCGTCGCGTCGTTCAGCTCGCCCGAGTGTGGATAGAATGTCGAGGACGCGACCGGTCGTCAGCTCTGTCGCTTCCTGGTCATAGTGGGGGCAAACGAATTGGCGGGCGACAGTAGCCGCGCCTGCTGCCGGCCTGGGCTCTCTAGCGGTGTCCCGCCACTCGGTTGTACTCGAACCGTGCGGCGTCCGAGCGCACTTCAAATCCCCGCTCGGCGAATCCGTCGAACAATCCCTGGGTGGACATCGCGGTGATTTCCTCGTACATCGAGTAGTACTTGTCGAGGATCGGCTGCACCTCGGCGTTGCCGGATGTCTCCCAACGGATCTCGGTGTCGTCGGCGGTGATGTCATATTTCATAAACGGACAGCACGCCGCTTCTCGGGCGGCGGATCGGCGACCCGTGCGGTGGGCCACCAACGCGACGTTTATCGTGACGATGCCTCGGCGGGCAGCGGCGTCGAGCGCACCCCGGATGATGAGATGAATCTCCAATACGGTCTTCAGAGACAGCGGTCGCTTCCCGTGGGCTGGGTGCAGCTTCACGTCATACAGTTGGTCCAGGTTATGGGGGCGGAGCCGACGAATCGGGATCCTCCCGGGTGTGGGGGAGTACATGGAGGTCGACCTTCGGCCGGTACCCGTCCCAGGTGCTGTGCGCCAACTCCAGTTTCTTGCCCGGCAGCCATCGGGTCGTCAGATAGACCCCGAAGGTGAGCGACCGAGCCCGGTCGTTGTCCGTTCACCCTCGCGGCGAGATCGGCTGCCAGTCGCTCGGCGTCGTCCCGGTTGGTGCCGGCGGGATGCCCGCTTCGTCGTTCCTTGCCGGTGACCGGGTCCAGTCCCTCGTAGATGACCGCATACCAACGATCACCCTTTTGTGCCACATACCCTCTCATGATCTTTCTCCTTCCCAGGCTCCGACGGTCGGAACCCGGTATGAGGATCGGTAGAAGCCGGGATTGTGGGTGGTAGCGTCAGTCGGCGTTTGGTGCGCGTCGGCGTTGTGCTGTGATGGGGCCCGGATCAGGCCTTGACCGATCGTCTCGGGGCTACGGGGCGTTGATCTCGAATGCTGGATTCCAGACGATCTCCCATAGATGGTCGTCGGGATCTTGGAAGTATCCGGCGTATCCGCCCCAGAAGGTCTCACCAGCGGGCTTCACGATTCTCGCCCCGGCGTTCTCGGCTTGGGTCATGACCGTGTCGACTGCGTCGGGGCTGTCGACGTTGTGGCCAAGCGTGAATTCAACCGGTCCCCGCCCGGTCTCACGGATCCCTGTGTCATGCGTGATAGAGGCCCGTGGCCACAGGGCGAGTCGAATGCCGCCTTGCAGGTCGAAGAACGCAACCGAGCCGTGCTCGAACTCGCTGCCGACGATTCCGTCCGTCGGCAAGCCGAGACCGTCGCGGTAGAAGCTCACCGAGCGTTCGAGGTCGTCAACTCCAATGGTGATCACGGTGATTCGTGATTTCATCCCCGCGTCCATTCGACACATATCCTGCTCACCTGACGAGATTAGCCACCGACAAGGATTGCGAGATTCGACGTTGATGCCAAATTAGGTGTCGCAATCAGACGCTGCCCGACGAGTCGGCCGATTCTGGTGTTGAGGGTGGAGGCATGTACTTCTGACGCGGGGCCGGGATTGGATATCCAGGGTCATCACAAAGTATTGGTGGTGATCGCCACTCGCTAGAAGGATGTCTGCCCATATGACATTGTGGTCCGAAGCGACATGGACTTCGCCGGTTATCCCGGGATATGCGGTCCAGCGGACCGGTCTCTTCCCGGGCCAGGCTCCCATCCTGGATAGTCCGCTGGTCTGTACTCGACCGAATAGGGCAGGGGACAGGAGAAGGTAGTCGATCTTGTGGTTGTCGTTGCCTAACCCGTATGTTGCTTTGGCGGCGAACTCGCCGGTGTCAAGCTGGGATGTTCCGAGACGTCGCGCAGGTCGGTGTTGGCTAGCAGCGGCTGCAGCGGCTGCAGCGGTGGTGAGTCGGGAGTGTCGTTGAAGTCGCCGAGGACCACCACGAGGTTCTCGCCTGAGGCACGCAACTCGTCGTAGATCTCCGCGGTTCTGGTCGCCTGGGCTGTACGGCGGGCCCGGGATTGTGCGTTGTCACCCCCGAACTTCGACTTGAAATGGTTGGGGAGAAACCAGACGACCTCTCCGGCCGGGGTCTCCACCGCGTATTCGGGACAGTCTCGGCTGAAGATGAGACCGCCAGCGGGGTCCGTGTCGTAGATGTGGGTACGGATGTGACGGATACGAAAGCCGGTCCGGGTCAACAATCCGACGTCGATGCCGCGTTCGTCGTTGCCGTCGATCAACAAGACATGGTCGTAGGCGACACCGACCGGTTGGATCCTCCGAAGCACATTCTCAGAGAACCGTCCCAATGCGATACGGTTGTCTGCTTCTATCACCGCCAATATGTCGGCGTTGACGTCGCGGATGACCCTTGCGGTGTTGTCGATGGCAACCTCATTGACAGGTTCAGTCTTGGCTTCCACCCAGCCGACCCAGTCGAGCCGTCCTGTCGCCACTAGCTTCACCGTGCCGGATCGCTTTAGGACCTTGCCACGGATGCGTCGCAGGTGGACGGCGTCGGTGCCCTGGTCGGACTTGTCCAGTCCCAGTTTCTTGACGAGGCCCAGGATTTGGTTCTCGACGCCGGAGTAGCTGTCAAGCTCAAAAAGGGCATTCAGCTCGGCGGTGTCCTTCAGGGTCTCCTGGGCATCTTCGACGGTCGGCTTGTTGAAAGCTTTCGCACGCTCCAAGAGATTCTCGACACTTGAAAGCCGCGATCTTCATGGGCCCTCGGCCATCTAACGGCTTCCCGCTCGGTGTCGAGAGTGTCGCCCGGTGACATCGTGTGATTCCGCGTCCGCGATCGAACGGGTGTGGAGCGCTCCTCGACAGGGCGACGGGTGACCCGGTCGTGCCCGTCGCGGAATCTCCGGTTGCAGAACCACTCCCGTCGGGCAGGTAGCCAACAGGGAAAGCGCCGCGTCGAACAGGTAACCGGACTGCCTTTTACCGTTGAGCTCACCGCGGCGTGAGCCGCTCTGTGAGCCGTTCGGTGTTCAGCCTAATTGGGTGGTGGTCGTGAGACCTTGCACCCCGAGGGGCGTGGCGGGAGTGGGAGTGCCACGCCCCCCGGGAGTGCGACAGGAGACTAGCTCACCAAGCAATCATCAGCGGTGGCATTCGTGCAGAGAAAGGGATGTTGTGATGAGTGTCGTCGCTGGTGCAGGCAGGCATTTGGGGATCAGGTTGATGAATCAGGGTGGCTCTCTGGTTTGGTTGTCTGAGGGAGTTCGACCGTTGCGGCCGCCTCGGGAGTGCCGGTGTGAGACCTCTGGCAATCGAGGATGGTGTGACCCGGCGCATGGATGTCTAGGCGTCGACGATGCGTCGACCGATGAGCGGTCTTGGCCGGGAGCCATGCCATGCGGCCCGAAGCTCAGACGATCATCGATCATCGTCGTGTGGCAGCCATTCGGTCCTCGTCGCCGGCGGGTCGCTGAACAAGAGACCAAGCAGCGCGGCCATTGTCGTCTCGTCATAGGAACGTGATCGCCACTGTACCTCTACAACCGTTGGGCGGCGGCCAGGGTCTTGTCGCGAAGCCGCCTCCGCACACGAGCCGAGCGCGTCGTTGTCCTGTTCAGCAGGGTCATTGGTTGACAGATCAAGACGTTCCACCTGGCTGGTCTCTTTCGGTTGGGGTTCGGGTGCCTGTTGAGTCCTTGGTAGTGGCGGTCGGGGTTGATGGTGAGGGTGCGGATGACTAGGTCGCCGGAAAACGGCATGTGCTCTGCCGTTCAAGTCAGGTTCCATTACTGGGACCAGAATGAATCGAGGTAGCGGACTTGGGACCTTGGATGCACGACCAGTACCAGCCATTCAACGGGTTCTCTATGGTCGTACGCTACACCGCCGAAGTGGAGTGATCACAATGGGACAGCCGGCGGTACCGCCTGGGGGTTTCGCCTCTACCATTGGCCGTCGTTGGTGAACAGCCCATAGATTGAGGTGCGGCTATCTCTAACGAGAAGGGAACCGCCCGATCCTGACGGTCTCCCACATCCTCGAAGCGTGGAAGGTCTACAGCGCCGCCGCCAGTTCGCTTTTTGTGTCAGAGACCTGGCTCGTCAACGCTTCGTTTGCATGTTGTGCGTCGGTAACCGCTTGGCGTTGCCTGTCGATAGTCGCCGCAAGTTCGGTGATTCTCTGCTCAGCGGATGCCAGTTGCTCCCGTGCTGCGGTGAGATCGCCCCATGTGGTTTCGATTCTGTCGGTGTTGGGGTGCAGCCCAACCGCACGGGCCCGTTTGGGCTTGGCGAAAGTGGCGACTGGCAGCAGGTTGGAACAGTTGTGACCCCGATCCAGGCCTAGGCCAGCCCCCAAGGAGCAGGATATGCCTGCGTCGTCACAAGGCCAGCAGCGCCTCAATCGGGGAGTGGCCCTTGAGCTCGATCTCGCCTCTCGGCTCCAGCGTCATCGAAGGAGACAGTAGATCCCGAGTGCTCGCCGATAGCTGAACCCGCCCTGCGATTCCCGCCGATTCCATCCTGCTCGCCACATTGACAGTGTCGCCCCAAACGTCATATGAGAACTTATGCTTGCCGATGACGCCACCGATCAAAGGGCCGCTGTGTACCCCCACCCGCAGTCCGAGGGACAGTCCCCTCCCACGGGAGATCGCTTCGAATGCTCCGAGCATTGCCATACCGGCGTTGACGGCAGCCGAAGCATGATCGGCTCGGGGTTGGGGTACGCCGGCGACGGCCATATAAGAGTCCCCGATCGTCTTGATCTTCTCGATGCCGGCTGCGGCGACTATGTCGTCGAATTCTCCGAACATCTCATTGAGGAAAGCGACTAATTCCTCGGCAGGCAAGGACTCTGCGAGGTCGGTGAAGCCAGCAATGTCGGCGAAAAGAACCGTCGCCGAATCGAAGGCGTCTGATGTGGACTTGTCGCCGTGGTTGAGCCGGTCGATGATGTTTGCCGGCAAAATGTTGAGCAGCAACGATTCAGACCGGCGCAGCTCCGAATCGAGACTTTCCTGCAAGGCGAAAGCACGGCGCCGATCTGCCAACATCAGGTAGGCCAACGCCGCGGCAACCATCGCACCTGAGACAAGCCAGAAGTTCGCCTGCACAATCTCGAACGATGAGGCACCTACGCCAAGCATCACCAGGTTGGGGATCGCCACAAGCGCTGCCAGGGCCAGTCCCGCATGCCACAGGGCGGTAGAGAAGATGGGAACAACGCTCATCGGCAACAACATTCCGGCAACACCTAAGGCGAATCCGTTGGGGAGCTTGGAGAGCAGGATGGGAAATGCCAGCCCGACCAGCACCTGTAAGACCATGTAAGGGCTCACACTTCGGCTCCCCCACTTCGTGAACGTCGCCAGGAAGGCCGCGACGAATATGGCAGCGACTGCAAGCCGAATCGGCATCGTCTGGCTTAGCACCGTCGGATCCAAATGGCGATCCCACAGCCCAAGCGCCACGAAGAGCACGGCGCCGGACGCAGCACCCAGGCGGCCAAGAGGCATGACCCGACCGGTTAGGTCGGCCCTGAAACGACGCTCCATGTCGGCATCGAACTGTGGTAGTCGCAGGGTGGATAATTGCATCCGAACCTCCTATACGTCGAACCATCTTCGCGCGGTGATGGAATCGTGGGCGGGCAAAATTGAGCGGTGAGGCGCGGCCCGCTGGACAGATCACTTCAGAGGTGCACAATACGCATCCACGCCGATGTCTGATTCCGTGTATCCCAACTCCACCCGGCGAACGCCTCCAACTGGTGGACCCGGTGGGTGGTGGAGGTGTCCCCTCCAACGCCTGTTTTAGTAACAGCTGCTGCGCGACGGCATTACGTTGCATGAACCGCCGGAAGAACCTTGCGGCGACCCCGCCCGCCAAGCCCGTGGGCACGATGTCCATCGACCACGTGTAGAGTGCCCCGTCCGCGTGCGGATCGAAGAGATGCGTGGCGATGCCCTTGACCGGACTGGAGGGCTTCACCGACTCGATCACCATCCGTTTCACCGTCGGGTCGGGCAATCTCACCGGCAAGCCGATCCTGCACATACTCACGAAGCTCATCGTTCGCTGCGAGCTTGGACACCTTGGGACGCTTGGCTTGCCTGTCAGCGTGCCACTGAGCGTTCGTAGCCCGATACTCCAGCTTCCCCGGCTTGTCGCGTTGCGACGCAGCTCCCTTGAGATCGTCGATGGCGATCGGCCCAACTGCCGGGCGATGGCACGCACCCCAACATGCTGAGCGTTCAAGATGGCTATCTCCTGGCGTTCGGCGAACGACACATAACGGCCCGACAGGGGAACAAACGAGAACGGTTGCATCCCGCCACTCTGGCCGAACCAGCGCCACCCGACAGCAGGAGACAGTCCTGCCGCCACGCTGGCTTCCTCACTCGACAACCCGCCCGCGATACCTTCCCAAAATCGCTTCTGATGCTCACGACACCACCTCGGCGCTCGCCCCGGAGAACGCAGCGGCGCATGCAACACCCGACCAGCCGCTCGACGCTTCTTTCCTGCCATCGCAACTCCTCACACTCAAAGTGTTGCGACCACCAGTTGAACCCGCCCAGTTCACCAGCATCCGCTACGGGGAACGACTCGCCGAACTCGGCGCCGTCCCCTCGATCGGATCGGTTGGCGACAGCTACGATTGTGATGATTCTCGTGGCGGGAGTCTCTGCGTTCTGGGAGACGTTCGTCTGTTGTTGTCTCGGGTGGCCTGACCCCTGTTACGACCGACTTCGTGTCCTTGCGTTGACTTGTCGGTCACCCGAGGTAACGGCGAAACGTCTCGCCGGCCCGGGCGGACAGACGGGGAAGATGCAGGCGTCGTTCGCACCCGTGGCGAAGCATTATGGGGTGGTGGTGGTGGTGGTGGTGGTGGTGGTGGTGCCGTGCCCGCCGAGGTGGGGGAACCGTAAAGGTGTTGTGGAGAAGCAGATCCACGCTTGTGCATCCTGGCCGCCCCGACGGCGCCCGAGCAGCCAGGATGCCGGTAGTCATGCTGTCGTGAGGTGAACCCTGAGTGCCTCAGCCCCCACTTTGGCCATATCCCTCATGGGTTCGGCGGCCGCGTCCGGTTCGATCGTCATTTCCCAGATGAACTTCGAGCCGGTGCCGTCGGGTTCGACCCACATCGCCGCCCGGTGATACTCGAAGGTCATCGGGCCCTCGACGATCGTGTACTCATACCGACGTTTCGCGTCATCGCGCAGGAGAACCTTCTCCACCAATCTGCCTGAACCATCGGGGAGTTCGCACACCCGTTCATCCCCAGCCAGGAATGATCCCTCGAGTCCTGGCATCCAGCGCGACAGGCCGCCGATGTCTCCCACCACGTTCCAGACATCTTCCGCGGTGCGATCGATGTGCACATCTGCTCGAATAGTCGTCATGACAAGTCCTTTGTTCGATTATGGAATTGCCAACCAGTGCCCACTTGCTCCCGTTCCCACATGGACACCATTCCGACCAAGGCCGATGGTCGTCCCGGCGACCGATCCATATCCGACGCGGTGGCGATTGGGCGGGCTGGGCTGCACAGCAAACACTTGCGGATGGTGCGTCCCGACGATGAGATGGTGGCATTGAAGCTGCTGTCGGACCGGCGCCATGAGTTGGTTGCGTCGAGGACACAATCGGTGTGCCGGCTTCATCGGCTGATCGGTGAACTCATTCCCGGAGGAACACCACGAGCGTTGACCGCCGAACGGGCAGAAGCCCTGGTCAACGGCCTGAACGTGTCGGGTGCGGCCGGAACGATGCGGATCGAGTTGGCTCTTAATCACATCGATGACATCAAACCGTCGCATCGACGAGATCACCCTGAAGATCCACGCGGCGGTCAAAGACTCGGGCACCACCCTCACCCGCATCCACGGTGTTGGGCCCCTCATCGCCGGTCTGATCCTCGGTGAGGTTGGCGACGTGTCACGGTTCCCGACCCGCAACCACTTCGCCAGCTACACCGGGACCGCCCTCATTGCGGTGTCATCTGGTGACAACAATCGGCATCGGCACCGTCGGCGAGTTCATCGAAATGACCCAGGCCCTCGACGTGACGTTCTGTGCGTGCTCAACCACGATGGGAGTCATGGGTGTCGAAGAGTTGGACCTCATCGAAGGGTGCGACGTCGCCGGGGCAGCAGCCTTCTCGACTTCGCGGCCGACGCAGACGTCCGGCTATTCATGTAAACAGGCGACAACGGAGGGAGAGGTGCGAATGAGTGACGTCGTCTACCGTTCGGAAGTTCGGATCGAGCGCCTCGGCGGTCCGATCCGTCATGCGTGGTTGCCTGGCAAAGACGGGCCGGTCACCTGCGGTGTGCACGGTGCGATCGCAGAGCATTACGGCGTTTCTCCTGACGCGGATCCACCCGGGACCACCACCATCGGCTACCTGGTCGCCGCAGCAGGCGGGTTACCGGCCGGTACCTTCGGGGGCGCGCGGCGGCGCGTGACATCAACGCAGGTAACGGGGCCCTCATTGGCACATGTTGATCTTCGGGCCGGTGTCGGATGCGAGTTGGGTGAGATGCCGTTTCCAGTCCCGTATCCGATAGCCGTTGGACCCGCCGGAGTCGGCATTGATCAGCAGGCGGGCGTCTCGATGTGATACTCGAAGCGCCCGGTTGAGAGAGGCCGGCTGTTGCAGGTGCGATCGGGGAGGTTATCGAGGACGGCTACGCCTCGGTCGCGGTGGCCGGGTTTTCAACCGAGAGTCGCTACAGGGCCATCAGGAGTGGGTGCCGGCAGTTTCGGAACAGAACACGTCGCGTCGTGGTTGGCATTGCCATGACCAACGACTCGACCGAATCCTTTGAGGAATTCAAAGACTCCTTTTCCTACGGCCCCCGGAATGATCTGTCTTTCAAGTTTCTCAAGCGACTGAGCGCCGAGCAGGCAGGTGAATTCCTCCGTCAGATGCTGTTCGAGATCGGTGAGCAGTTCGACGTCGCCTCATCCGATCGACTCGTCGACCTGGTGTATGACTGGCAGGTCAAGGCCTATGAGCCCGGGGAATCGGTCAAGCGACCCTACGTATACGATGACCATCCGTTCACTCCTCTCACCAAGCCGCTGGACAGCACCACGATCGGGCTGGTCACGTCGTCGGGCCACTATGTCAATGGCTGTGATCCGTCCCCGTTTGGGATGACGGACATGACACAGGAGCAAGCGATCGAACGGGTCGACGACTTCCTACGCTCCGTGCCGGAGTTGACAACGATTCCGCGAGACACACCCGATAGCTCGTTGCGTGTTCGTCACCCTGGATACGACGTTCGGTCTGCGTCGCGGGACCCAGGTGTGGCCTTTCCCCGATCCGCCCTAATCGACGCGGAGCAGGATGGACGCATCGGGCGTCTGGCAGACGAGCTCTACTCCTTCGTCGGTGCTTGTGCCCAGGGCCGGATCCGTAATGAGGCTCCACGCTGGGTCGAACGATGGAAGCAAGCAGGGATCGAGGCGCTCTTCCTCGTCCCCGTCTGACCGGTATGCCACGTGTCGGTCGGACACGTCGCCAGGGCTGCTGAGGCTCAAGGGCTCCCTACCGTGGCCGTGGTGGTGGGCTCGTTCGCCCACGTCGCCCGTGAGATGGGCTATCCCCGTACCGTGGTGACCCGCCATCCTATGGGCCGCCCGCTCGGCCCACCCGGAGATCATGCCACACAGCGCCGGGTGGTATTGGCTGCCCTGGACCTGCTGGGTACGGCTAGCGAAGGTGGAACGATTGTGGAGCTAGCGGCTCCCTACCGTCCCTTGACATGACGAGTCAACCGCCCTGGCAGGTTGATCCCGGCCATTTGCTGTGCGACATCGCACCTGGTCAGGAGCGGTTTGTCATCTCCGAGATCCGGCGATGTCGGTTCCCGAGATCCGTCGCGTGTGTCGAGCCTTCGGGGCTTGTCGTCTCTACCTCTCCAATGCAAGACTTCATCTGAGATGGAATCTCGAATGAAGTCGCTGTGATCCCTGAGCCCGATCTTGCCCGCGTTCGGCGTTGGGTTGATGCGCGAAACGACGAGATTCCCGAACATGTCCGTGACCAGGTTCGGTTCGAGATGGACGTGGCCGGTCGATCCCTGACGATCCTCGAATGCCGCCCGCCTTGGCGGGGCGATTTTGGACCGGAGTGGACGAGGTTCCCGATCGCGCGTCTCCGCTACACCAAGGCCCGCAACGAGTGGTCCCTGTACTGGCGTGACCGGAACCTCCGGTTCCATGAGTACGACTTGATCCGTCCGAGCAGACACGTTGATCTACTCCTGGCCGAGATCGACCGCGATCCAACTGCCATCTTCTGGGGCTGAGGCAGCCACCTTGGATCGAATTCATCCGGCCGAACCTCGGCTCGGGTACGTGCCCGATGAGGTGGGAAGCTGACGGGCGGGTCCGACGCTTTGGGTTCGACCCCGACAAGCTTCGGGGGGCAACCGTATACCGTGCGCGGAGTATGGCAGGCCTGAAGGAGTCGATTCCGCAGCGATACCCGGTTGGCGATCTGGCCAACTCGCGGTCGATGATCATCTTCCGCTGATACAAGCGCCTGGGGACTTGCTTCGGCTCTGTTGGGTCTGGACTCCATTGCGATTATCAGATATGATAAGGGGCAATGGTTGAGATGAGTTCGACGCTGAAGAGGGTTCTGGCTTCGGCCGCCCGGCTACAGGAGGTGGTGCCCGACGCAGTATTGGTCGGGGGCTCGGCTGCCGCGCTTCACGCCGGTCACCGCGACTCGTTCGACCATGATCACGTGCTTACCGACCTGGTCGACCGGTATGAGGCGGTGCTGGAGGCGGTGGAAGCAACGGAGGGATGGGCGACGTCGGTGCGGGCTTCGAAGCCACCTTTCACCATCATGGGCAGCCTTGGGGGTGTTGAAGCCGGCCTGCGTCAGATGCGTCGGTCCCGGCCGCTCGAGACCTGCGTGGTTGCGGTGGGTGAGGACGCGATGGTCGTGGCGCCCACCGGGCCCGAAGCGCTACGAGTCAAGGCGTTTCTGGTCGTCCAGCGAAACGTGGTCCGCGACTACCTCGACGTCGTTGCGTTGGCCGAACACCTCGGGCTCGACACTGCGGTTGAGGTCCTCTCCGAGATCGATGCCTACTACGTTGATCGGTCGGGCGAGGCGGAATCAGTCCTCACCTCTCTGGTGATTTCACTCGCTGATCCCAAACCGCGTGACACCGAGGTGATCGACGAGTTGCCCCGCTATAAGGGACTCGATGCGCGCTATCACCGTTGGGAGGATGTCGTAGAGGTCTGCCGCTTACTGGCCCTTCGATTGAGCGGAGCGGTCTGATGCCGGTCGAGTTCCGCAACGTCGATGCGTCACCCGAAGATGACGTCGGCACCTGGCCCTACGAGGCCCTGGTCACGGTGATAGATCGGGGGCTCGTCGGTGACTGGCGACCGGTTTTCGCCGAGCTGCGCCGATCCCCGTGGGGACGGGTGGCCCGCCGGGTCGAGCTGTATCTCTCCTACCGCCAGCCCGATGGCGTGAGCACGCTGTTCGCCCTCGCCATCGAGCGCGCCCGGGCCGATGCCGACCAGGCGGATCGAGCCGAGGTGGTCAACCGGGTCCGCGACGCCGCTTCACGCTCCGGGCTCCCCAACCGCGAGTTTGCGCGGCTCGTGGGAACCAGCGCGTCGCGACTGAGTACCTACCTGAGCGGCAAAGTAACCCCATCCGCCGCGATGCTCGTGAGGATTGAACGGGCCGCCAAGAACCTGCGGCCCCCCTCGGCGAACAGCTGAACCTCACCTGGGGCGGGTGGACCAGCCCGGTAGCTCGTCGGCTCATAACCCGAACGTCGCGGCTTCGAATCCTGCCCCGCCAACGCTGATTTGGGCCGCCCGGGCGGTCCCGCCTTGGAAGTTCGGGTTCTCTGCCTGTGGCCTAACCTTTCTCGGCCTCACACCCGGGCGCCGCCGGTTGATCTCCATATCCGCCGGCGACCGTCGCTGTGGATCATCCCTGGTCATCACCCTGCGGCTGGATGGCGGGAGGGTGACTCGATTCCGGCGTGTGCCGAGCAACTGGGGCCAAGCGATCAGGCCGATGCCTGTGACGATGAACACGTCGGCCATGTTGAAGGTGGGCCACCATCCGATGTCGATGAGGTCGACCACGTTTCCGCCGAAGGTATCGTCTCCCGGGCTTCGGTCGTGGGGAGCGCACGATGGACAGCGGACCAATGCCACGATGAAGGTAGCGAGGTCCACGATCGGTGTGCCGGGGGACCAGATGTAGAGGGCGTGCCCCGGCGTTCAGCGGAGAAATAACCAAAGACATCCCACCATTCACCTGGTCCATGCCACCGGCCCTCCCCAACTGTTTTTTGGGGCACCAGGAGTGGGATCGACGCCATCCACGCGATGCTTGGAAGGTGTTGGCGACTGCGCCGATCGCAGCCACAACATAGATATCCCAGAGGTGAAGCCGATAAGTTTGCGCGCAGATCGCTGGAGGTCGTCGATCAGTACGTTGCGATCGTTGAGGAGTGCAGCCAGGAGGAGAAGCCCCCGGAGGTTCCCGTCGAGCGACGGCTCGAGAAGCGTTCGTCGAGCCTCTGGTGCGTGCACTCGATCTCACCGCCATGGATGCAACGAGTACCTCGGTTTGGGGAGTCGCGGCAGCGAAACGGGCTGCGGCGTCACACTTCATACCCGACACCAACGGGATGAAATCATTCATCGACTATGAATCCGCACGCCCCAACATAGAATGAGAATCGGCCGAAGCCGGGGCAAGACCACCCGCAGCAAGTCGTTCCTCTCGACGAACCGGAAGTACACGTCGCCAGCGGCTGATCCGTGGTAGCTTGCGAGTTCAGGAAGGGTCCGTTCCCGCTCTCTCTGCACTTTTACCGCAAGTCGGCACAGACAGAGCTGCGAAACCGCACCCGTGATACCCAATACCGTACGGCTCCGATCGGGGACCGATCCGGTACGACAACATGAGGTCTACCACATGAGCGCAGCCCTTACCACCAGACGCAACCTCACGATCGCCACGGTGATCTTTCTCTCGGCCCTATTAGTTGGTCCGTCCTTGCAGGCGCAGGTGTCATCGGTCGGCCTGGGAACCGCCGATGACTTCGCAGTGTTAGCTGGCGAGACCATCACCAACACTGGCTCGACCACCATCACCGGCGATGTCGGCTTGCATCCGGGGACCGCGGTCATCGGATTCGACTCGGTGACGTTGGACGGTGCGCTCCATACGACCGACGCGGCTGCCAGCGGGGCCAAGGATGACCTGGTTACCGCCTATAACGA
>Ga0326597_10004101_pt1 | contig 20609 bp, 14 predicted proteins | sample RVTome_12_FD_203789 | JGI IMG/M metagenome (GOLD analysis project Ga0326597, IMG submission 203789) | Soil microbial communities from uranium-contaminated site in the Upper Colorado River Basin, Wyoming, United States - RVT100D185 | ecosystem: Environmental > Terrestrial > Soil > Contaminated >...
CCGAAGCGTCTGGCATGTCGAACGAACAGATCGTCGCGGCTGCCGCCCGGCTGCACAACATCATTACGGTCTCGCATCGACCTGGCGCCCGGCAGCCGACGGCCGACGAAGGGAGCAAGGCCTACGTCTACCGCGAAGTACTAAGAGCCTGTTTGAAAAGAGGTCATGTCGGCACCAGGCGGCGGAGCATTATCCGGGTCATCGCGATCTGAATGAAGATCTGGCTGGTGGAGGGGAGGGTCTCATGATCCCTGACCAAGCGGCGATGGGCCATGATCCAGGCGAAGGTGCGTTCGACTACCCAGCGGCGTGGTAGGACGACGAATCCGCGCTGGTTGTCCGAACGCAGGACGACGCTGAGGGAAATCCGGCAATGATCCCGTGCCCAGTCCAGAAGCTTGCCCCGATAGCCACCATCTACCCACAGCCTGCGGAGCTTTTTGGCACCGGCCGGCAATCGGGCCAGCACCAAACGGGCGCCATCACGATCTTGAACCGATGCAGGCGTCACAAGGACCGCCAGGAGGAGGCCCAGGGTGTCCACGACGATATGGCGCTTCCGCCCGACGATCTTCTTGCCAGCGTCATATCCGCGGGGTCCCGGCCAGGGGCTCGCCTTGACGCTTTGGCTGTCCAGCGCGCCAGCTGTCGGATGCTTGTGGCGCCCGGCTTCTCGCCTCAACCGGGCCCGCAAGGTGTCGTGGATCCGCCGCCATGTCCCGTCGATGCGCCAATCCCGAAAGTACGTATACACAGTCTGCCACGGCGGATACTCCCGAGGTAGCATCCGCCATTGAGCCCCCGATACTGCGACGTAGAGTACGGCGTTGACGACCTGCCGCGGGTCCGTTGTTCGCGGCCTGCCGCCCGATTTGGCGGACGGGATCAGATCCCGTATATCTTCCCATTGGTTGTCGGTCAGGTCGGTTGGGTAGAGTTGATTGCTCATACCCATGCTGTATAGCAGCCGACCCGGCCGACGGCCTACCCCTTTTCAAACAGGCTCTAACTATGATCTTCGCCTGATCGGCATGCCGATTGCGCCAACTTCACTATGTGGTTTCCGCCAGAACGGCATGCCGAGTGGGTCGAAGTCAGCATGCCGTTCAGGCGAAGACCATATAGTGAAGTTGGCCCGGATGGCCTGCGGAGCGGGCACGGCGGCCTTGGGGGGCCTAGCGCATGCATAGGGCGGGCGAGAGGGGTGGCGGGGGAGCGGCCGGGGCCGAGGGGGGTGAAAGGCGGTGAGGGGAGACGACTTAAATATGCACGCCGCAGCCCGCCATGGAACCTCCTTGGCTCGAGCGTCGTCCTTTGGACAGTTTCGAACCACGCCATGCGACCCAACGAGAGGAGCACCCCATGGCAACCCTGTTCCAAGCGATCGCCATCCACGGACCCCGCCTGACCTACAACCCCACGATTGAGCTGGACGACGTGGCCCGGTGGCTGTCCCTGCGCACGGGCACCCCGGTCTACCCCATCGCCCTCACGCTGCACGAGCTGGGCGCCGCCCTCCACCACTTCAGCCGAACCGGCACGCCCATCCGCATCCCCGGCATCGGCCGCCTGCGCCCCACCATGGACCGCAGCGGCACGATCCGCCTGAACGGCGCTGCCGACCCGGCCGTGGTGCGCGCGCTGAACGCGCCGGGCGCCTACACGGCCCCGATCGTCAACGCGGCCAACATCGGTCTGGACGACGCGGGCTACAAGAGGCTGTGGGACGTGGGGCACCCGGACGATCCGTTGAAGCTGGGCCGCCTGTCCGCGCGCTAGATCGTCCACCGCGCTAGACGGGCTGGGACCGCCGGCTTCCAGCCGGCAGCGTCTCGAACCGCGCAGAGTGCCGGCAAGATGCCGGCGGTCCCAGCACTTCAAGGCCTCGCGAGCCCTGGGAGCATCGAGGTCCCGCACGCATCGATCGGCAATGTGCCACGCAAGGGCCATGCCCTGTTGATCCCGATCGCATCCCATGAGCATGTACCAGGAGGACCGGCTCGTGATCGTCCCGCTGCTGCGCTGCCTCGTCCGCGTGTGAGAGCGCGACGCGCGTGATCGTGCGTCGCATGCGCGGGCCGGGCACACCGCAGCTGACGCCGCCGATGCTGCTACTGTCGCCGACACCTCCGACACCGAGCGGCGCGCACCGCGACGATCTGCGCCTCCGTGAATCGTGGCTGCACGGCGCACCTCCTCATCGTGAGGAGATTCTAACCCTTCAGCCGGACCAGTTTTCGGGGAGCAGGTCACAACAACCCCGCCGAGCTGGGGGCTCGCCGCCGCGTCCGCAAACGCAACGTGAGCTTCGGCACGCTGCACGCCGACGGCCTCAGGGCTTGGAACACCTTCCAGACGCTGGCGGCGACAGCGCAAAAGCTGAACGTCAGCTTCTACCACTACATCCTCGACCGAGTTTCGGAGACCCACAGCATGCCCCCACTGGCCGAACTCATCCGCCAGCGCGCACTCGGCGTCAACCTCGGCTCGTCCTGGCTTGCGTCATGACTGCCCCGGATTATTGAGGGGATACGTTCCACGGCGTCACGATCGCACGGCCTATATCCTACGGAGGACCGATATCTATGAAGAGCACGGCATCGCCTCGAGTTATCCTTCTCTGTCGCGCGGAGTTGAACCGCGGAGTCGACAAGAGACCATATCCGCCGGGTACGAACTCAGCATCGCTTCGAAAGGAAGTCTCGAGACTGCCAATCGAATCATTGGGTACCGAAGCGAAGTCGTCGTCGGGTAGTTCACCGCAGTCAAGGTCGCATTCATATCCACTGACTCGAAGCGTCAGAGTCTGATCCTTAGCCAAGTTTATCGGAATGCACTGCCAACCAGAAGAATAGAATAGCCGCGCCAAGTGAGGACTCGCACCGGAAGAATACGGGACTTGCAACCAGTGGGAGTTCGCGCCGAAATACAACCGCAGTTCGTCGATTCCGCTTGGATCGTGGGCATTGTTGCGAACGTAGTTTAAACACGCTCGAAGGCGACGTCCCCCTTCTGCGACCACCATCTTCTCAGTCCCCGGATGCGTCCAGAACGCCCGCAATGTGACAGTTGCTTGATCCTGGCCAGACTCCGTACCAACAGCCGCGCCAAGAATTGTCACTCTAATCCGCGGATGATCCGAGTCTCTATCAATGATCTCGCCAGCTATTGGAGCAGATCCGAGAGAGTCCCATGCTGGCACTGCATCCGGAAATGGCTGTGGCGGAAACGGTACCTCAAACGTCGTTCGCTCTAGTTGACGCGCTAGCTTAAGGGATCGCTGAAACGGCGTTAGGTTCGCATCTTCATCAAAGATACTAACGGGCCCCTCACCGGGTGCACGTTCTAGATCAAAGTAGCACATTGACTTCGGCGTGAAGAGCGATAAATCGATGCCATCACACTCGATGAAAGGAGGGCACCCAAGATTCGTAGAAAGCCATTCCTTAATGAGCTCCCAGGATACTGCCACGGCTTTGCTTACCCTAATGTTCGTATCGTCACACTTGCAGTATTCAGTGTCATCCTCCTTGCCACTGAACGGGCACCTCACTGGCTTGGGGACGTCAGGCGCATAATCGGAAGGTCCTCCGTGCATGCTCACTCGCAAAACCGCTTGCGTTGCTGCCGTTAAGGTCTGATCTGCCGAGGACTCGTCTACGAACGGCTCCGGCCGGAACGAGACCAGGGCCGTCGGTGGATGGATCTCGGTCTTGGGAGGTGGATGACCGCAATCGAAAACATGTCGCCCCGTGATCCAGACTCGATCGCCCACTCCAGGCGCAGCTTCCACGGGCAGTTTGTCAGGCATCTGCTCCCATTCGACCTCGATGTCTCCATGCTGGCCGGAAAGGAAATTGCCGTCGGCCATAAGGTGCTGGTATTTCAGATCAGGTGCTACGTGAAGGATCCAGTCGTGCGCAATGTGGTAGTCGTCACTTAGCATGGTCCCGACCAATGGGTGCTCGAACTTCAAACCGACGTGAGAGTGATTAAAGGGGAAGTCCTGATTTGAAATTCCAGAGCGCAGTATGACGCCTTCCAGCACCTCGGGTTCATCATTGTATGACAATTCCGTCGCGCCTTGGACTGGTGCCCACTGTGGAAGCACGCGACCAATACTAAATCCCTCGAATTTCAAGTTGTCCTCGCACTGGTTACTTGCTCGGCCACTGTACTGGATCTGAGGAAGTCCTTCAAAGTGCTGATCGTTCCACATCCAAGTTCCAGTTCTTCTGGTCGCCTCGATGAGCGTGCCATTGGCTCGATTCGCAAATATACTGATGGTGGGTTGATCGTCATCCCTCCAACCCACTACAGCAGGACCGGATACAATGGAATACAGTGTAGTTGGATCAATGCCAGCTGGAACCGATATTAGTCGTGGCGTCCAGGCCTCCGCACGGACGGAATACTCGGAAAGTTTGTTCCAGCCGCTACCTTCGACGACTGCGAAGGCAATCAAGCCTTCGCTGGGCGAGTAGGCCATCACTGGATCTCCCGCCACCCTATAACCTGCGGGTGCTACGATCCTTTGTCCCTCGTCGCGGTCTGGATCGTATAGCCAGAGTGTACCAAGCTCGTCTCGCGCTGCTATTCTATAATCGACCACTTCGCCGGCCTTGAATCGGTACCCGCCTGGTGTGCCGACGAGGCGGCCAAAGCATGGAAATGGACATGACGTGGGATTTCTGAGGTCGTGGATCCACCAAACCCACGTCATCGTTTCTGGCACTTTACCCGTGGACGCTCGCTCAATCAGAACGCCTTCCTGCGAAGTCATGAAGACTCTGAGTGATGTCTCGGTATAAGGACCGAAATCCGACTTGAATTCGGTCTGCCAGAACATCACGAAGGGCGAGGCGTCACCAAGGTTGTCATCTTCATCCAAGTCGGGCCGGCCATGGTCTATCCATGTCCACGCCTCCCCGTCATCACGGTGAATATACTCGACCAGCCTCAGATCTTCGGTCTTGATGAAGACTTGAATTCTCCGGCCGCCGCTATATGGGACATAAGTTATTACTGCGGGATCCTCCGCAACTGGCGAAGGCGGACGGGCGTATGGAACACCGGCGTCCGTGGCCGATGGCGGAAAGCCATGGTCCAACCAATGCCAGGCGGCGGGGGCGTCGGCTAATCCACTGCCGTCATGCCAGCGTTCGATCAGGTGGCCATTCAGCCCCTTGACGAAAATTGAGAATCGCACCTGTGAACCGACCTGCCAAAATGCTACTGCAGGCTTGGAGTCAACTAGGGTCCCGGGTGGAAGGCCATGGTCCAACCAGCTCCACAGCGATCCAGACTTCGACCGCTGAATGAGATGGCCATCGACGCCCATGCTGAAAACTGCGGTCCGCGGCCCTGTATCGATCCAGCTTACTGCGGCTGGGCTGCCCTTCAGGAGGGTGACCTTCTTCTCGACCAGCGGAACTGGTGATAGTCCATCGAAGCTAGGAGATATCGCTGGGAGATACACGCTCCAGACAGGTCGTCGCGGAGCCGTGGTGCAAACGGCGAGTTCGCTGTAGGGTGAAGTTCGACCGCTGGATCGGTTGCGGTCAAAGACGCGATATCTCAGACTGGAATTGGCCGGTACGTTGGAGTCCCAATAAGTGGAAGCACCTACCGTTGCGACACCAACCTCAAGCCAATTCTGTCCATCTGCCGACCGCTCGACATGGACTTCTGTCCCGTCGCGCCACATGTCGATCCAATGTAGAGTAACCGTCCAGGACGGGGGCGTGATGCGGCCAACGCAGCCAAGCGCTCCCGGGGCCTGTGGAGGCTGCTCGCGCGTAGCTGACCAAAAACCGGCTGCAAGACGATAATTTGCTCCGCCGTGCCGGCCGGCATCTGGTTGACCTATCGATCCGCCAAGTACGTATTCGCCTCCCGCACTGAAAGTTCCACCGCCCCCATCCAATGTCTTCCACCGCAGCTCGTGATCGTTAGTGACCTGAGCCTGCGCATCGAACGTAACCAGGATAGTCAGCAAGCAGGTCAGTGCCATTCGCCAATGGATTCGACGCACTTGATCACCTCGTTCTTGCAGGCTCATGCATTGGTCATAGTCTTGAGCAAGTTATCGACTCCCGCGCGTTCCTGCATTATGCCGGCCAGAAAGGAGTCGGCCTGGCCTTTCTGAACGCTCATGGATACAAGCGTCCAACGAACCACGTCCTAGCTGGAATCCAGCCGTTCTCATTCGTATTGCCCCAGCCTTTATTGATATAGAACCATCTATCGACCTCGAGCCAAACTGACCTGAATCGCCATCGCCCCGCAAGACCATACGCGAGTGGATAGTGATCCAACCACCCCGTGCCGATGATAGCGGGAGTATTCTCTACGCGGATGGCGTGCATGGCCTCGTCTCGCAGGCCATCCCACGGTATCCCGAAAATGGAGAATGCGGTAGAGATAGATGCACCGCTGCGGCCATCCAAGTATCGATAGGCACCTCCCATTGTCCAAGGTGCCGTAGCTGTCTCACTCTCTTTGCTACCTAACCAACAGAAGGAATCAACATAGTCCTTGATCTCTCTCGTGATGTTCTCGACCCCCGATTCCATATTGCGCGGCGCGACGGCGTCAGGGCCACCTCGAGAACCGTCTTCACGATAGAGACCCCACCGCTTGATCCAAACAGGGTTGCCAATTCCTGCCTGGTAGTCACCCCATCCAAAGAGCATCGCCCACGCGGTAGCACCACAGCCGCTCAAGCATGTGCTGATGAGAAATTGATCGTAAAGTGGTTGTTCAGCGTGAGGACTTGTAGAGCCTGCCCAATAGGATACCCATGGCGACCACTCATCGCCATGCGTCGATTGCGGAGCCATAGAGGCAAGGCCGGAACTCTGTGAAGCGGCTGGAGCATCTACCGGAGCTATCATGAACCTAATCGTCTCTCTTATACCATTTTGGTATGCTAACGAGACGTCGAAAGTCGGAGAGCCCTCTTCCTCCGCAGCCGATAGTCCTAGCATGTTTGAATCTGAGAGGCTCGCACCGCTGTCCATGCTCGGAAGATATATCTCCGCCAAGACGCGCGACTTGGGTCTGACCCTGATCTCGAGAAGCGGGGGCAAGCTCTGACGATCCAGCAACGCTAAATCGACCAGGTCGCGGCCGCTACCTGAGATTGAGTACTGTACTCCTGAGTGCAATACGGCCAGACCATATTGTGAGCCCGGGCTTAGGCCCTCGCCAGCTTCTAGGATAGCATTCTCCATTTGCCAATCTTGCGCCGCATCGCGACGAAGTGACTCAATAAGTAAAGCGTAGGTACTGGCGTATTCACTCTTGAGGTGGCTCCATGATTGCCATGCATCATAGGTGAGAGTGGGTGTGATCCGACCGGTGGATGTGACCTGAAACGTATGCGTGATAGTTGCTGCTTGGCGGTCATCAGAAATTACAGTAGCAGGCCGAGCTACGCTGTGACTGATACTGGGTACTTGCTCATCTAACCAGTGTAGATCGAAGCCTCTCACTCTCACAGGTCGATTTCCAATGTGCGCGACATCTTCTCCATCGGCACTTTCAGCCACGTATGACAAAACATCAAGTTTGAAGCATCGATCGGCACGGGCTCGAACTTGCGCGGCTTGAAGCTCCATCAGATTGCAAGGCGAACGTCCAATGAAGTTCCAGTGGGCGATGGGAAAGTCATGCTCACCGCTGGACAGTACGATGAATCCTGCTGGCTGCCGGTCAATGCCAGTAATGACACTGAACTCGTAGTAGGCTATTCCTTGAACATCAGGCCGATAAAGGGGTCGCACGCGATCCGCCAGATAAGCGCGATCCCAGCCTGGAGCCATCGAAGTGCTGCGCACGTCTTCGACAAGCTGTGCAGCGCGTCGGTGAAACTGGAGAGGAATGGCGGTCAGCGCCAGTGTCTCAACGCCATCACCCGGAAGAAGCTGGTTGCGGTGCGCGGCCGACCAGAAACCACTCGTAGCCATGAAGTCGGCCGAGGTCGCGGCGCCTGCATCAGGCTGCCCGATGGTTCCTCGCACTAAGTGATCGGAATTGGAGCTCCCGGCTGACCCGCCCCCGTCGATCGACCACCATCGCAGCGAGTACGATGCGCCCTGCGACTGTGCTGCCGAGACACCGAGCAATACCGTAGCGGTCACCATTGCTATGACCCTGCACGTCACGGCTGCCACGAGCGCTCTCCTGTTTGGTCCCCAGTCGCTACTTGCCGTCCTGCTCGCCCATATGTGTTAACGATGTCGCGTTGTCTATGCCGTCCGTGGCCCGCTTTCCATACTCAAGCGGGTAAAGGTACTTGCCGCGCTCTTGCGCAGGTTTGACCTCCTCGACGGCGATGCGGTGTTGCTTGGCGTACGGGTCATGGCGAATACCCGTAACCTGCCAGGAGACCTTTAGCCCAGGCCGGCCGCCGGCAATGACGAAACGGTTGTTCCTTATTTCTTCGGCTACATAAATGGGCGCAAACCCCCCGATGCAGGTGAGTTGGTAACGGAAGTCCTGGTTGAGAGCTTGAAAGTAGGTGGGCAACACCACGACAGCGCGGCCACTTGAATCAAGACTCGTATTACCGTTGTAAACATTCATCATATCCGGTGATTCGACGAACGAGTGGTAAAGGTATTTGTTGGCAGGATCCAACGGATGGTCGATCTTGAAGGATCCGCTCCCCTTACTAACGCTGCCGGTAATCGCCACATTGCCTTCGAACTTCCCAGCCAAGCCACCGTTCGTCACAACGCCCCGCACGCCGTAGCCGCCGCCCGTGCTCACACCTACAACGCCTGCCGTGATGATCCCGTCTAGCGACTCCCCGATGATTGCATTAGATGTACCGACCCGGCTTACTGCGTGCAACTCGGCCGCCGGTGATTCTGTGCCGACTCCCAGTAGACCATCCTCGGCGAATGGGTTGATATACACGTTGTTGCATCCCCAGGGACATCGTTCAGAGCCGCCGGATCGTATCGCGAGGGCGTGGCTGACCGCAAATAGGTCGATTCCAAGCCCGCCAGTGAAGAGATCTATCCACTTTCCATTTCCATCCAATCGCAAGCGGTCACCCTTGATATGGAGAGCGGTGGCCGGATCTGGGTTCGAGGTTCCGATCCCAACGCTTCCGGATTCGCTGATATGCACACGCTCGCTATTGTTCGTCCTGAAGGCTAGCGCTTTGTTGTCGGTAGTGCCAATGAAGTCATCTTGATTCGTTCCCGCGTTGCCTTTGAGAGTCCATCCAGCTGGTGCCGCTGTAGGCGTAGGTCCTCCACCAATGTCGGCACATTCGACTGACCCGTTCTCGTTCACTCCTCGGATCGCACTTCCCGGACTACAGGTCGCGCCGATGCGGCTCTGAACCAATGCCTGATCTACTCTAAACGAAGTGCCCGTAAGCGTTAGACCTGCTCCGGCTGAGTAAGTCGTATCGTTATCCACATCATCCGCGAAACCGGATGGCTTTCCTGCGATGGAGTCCCACGATACGTTGCCGCTACCTGCGTCATCAGCCGGTGCCCATCCGCTGCCGTTCCACTTCAGTACTTGATTCGGTGCCGGAGCCGCCGAAATTAGTGGGCGACCAAGAAGAGCGCGTGTCGATCCGGCATTACGAGAGAAGAGAGCAAATGGTGACGGAGTGAGGGGCTGACGGGGGCTCACCTTAGTGAAGTTGCCGATGTCTGGAGGCGTTTCCTGGCAACGTAGCTCAATCTCCAACCAGCGAGCTTCGCCCGAAGCGAAAGGCGCATGGCCTTGAAAATCGGCGACATCGCCGAAATCCAGATGTACGGTGAACAGGCCTTCAGATAGCTGCTGGTTCGGAATATTGAGAGTAGTGCCGACTTGCGCTGGGCCTATGGGAGGAGGGCGCTGGGACTCGCCGTCCCATAGTGAAAATCTGAGATCGCACGGCCCCGGTTCTAGGCTGCCATCCGTCTTCTCGAGACGGCCTTGATAAGTGAACGCGGTACCGACCGGCGAAGCCTCCGAGGGCGGTTGCCCGTAAGCGTTGTGGACTCTAACTGCTACGAGGAGGAACAGACTCACGATCACTATCAGGCGGAGCCGAGCAGCTTTCATTGGATTGGCCTCCCTCAGATATCAAGCTCGATCGTCAGCCTTGTCATTGTATGGCTAATCGGCGTCCGTGTCAAGCTCGAGTTTGGACGATTGACCCGGCCCAGGGCAGCGATTGCAGACTGTGATTCCGCGCATTTGCGATTGCACTGTTGCACGCGGAATGTGTCAAGCATTGTGCGACAGTCCTGATCTGAGCCGTAGTCTCAGGCCGGTCACCGTGAGCTGCGTAACCGTCCTCGACGAGTATGGCTTCACAGCGAAGGTCTGGCCGAAGCCGGGCACAAGGCCGCCGGTCAGCTGGATGTCGAGCTTTCCCACCAGCGTGGCCGCTCCGGTCACGCTGAGTTGGTCGAAGTCGACGCCAGCGTTGGTGCCCCCGATGTCGACGTGCAGCGTCCCAGGCGTGGACTGAACGAAGGAGCGGCTGATGCGCAGGGAACCGGCGCTGGAGGTGGAGCCGATGTAGACGTCGCCCCTGCTGCTCACGTTGCCGGTGATCGTACCGCTGCCCGAAAGGCTGCCGCCGTCGATGTTGAGCGGGACGGTGGTGCCGATGTTGCCTCCGCTGAGCTGCTTGCCGCCGGTCGTCTGAACAAAGCCACGCGTGATGTTCAGCGTCCCGCTCTGGACGAGGACGTTGCCGGTGTTGTTCAGCACCACGCCGATGGTGGTCGTACCCGTGCCCGTCAGCTTGCGGAATGTCCCCACGTTGTTGAATACCGGCGTCGCCCTGCCCAGGTTCAGCAGCGCGTTCCCGGTCGTATCCAACGAGCCGTTGTTCGTGGACACCGCGCTCGTGTTCAGTTGGACGGTGCCGGCGACCGACCACGTGCCGCCGTCGTTGCTCACCAGCGTCCGGGCGGTCAGGTGCTTCACCGCCGTGCTGCTGATGGTCAGCCCGTCGTTGGCCGTCGTCGACGTCGTCGTCCCCGGCCCGCTCATCGTCCCGCCACTCCACGTCAGAAGACCGCTGACTCTCAGGTTTCCGGCACCTGTCAGCACACCCGCACCGGAAAGGCTGAGGGCCGCCGTCGTGGAAGATCCGGCTGCTGTCGATAATGTGCCGGCCGAGATCGTTAGTGGAGATTCGGCCGTCAAGCTGCGAATGCTCTGAGTTCCCGACGACAGGGTGACCGGGAAACCAGCACCAATGCAGACTTCGTCGGATGCCCCGGGCAAGACATCGTTGCTCCAGTTTGTCGCAGTCCGCCACAGGCCAGTGCCCGCACCGTTGTCCCATGATTCGGTGCAGCTACTGATCCCCGTTGGCCCATCCGGGCTCAATGATCGGTTTGGCATGAGCTGCAGGCTGGCGGCTACCCGAGCGGCTGGCGGTGCCTGCGCATCACCCGTGCCCCGCGCCGCGGATTCGACCCGGCGTGCCGAATATCCTGGAGCCATCAGGAAACCGATCGCGAGGACGGTGCTGAACGCCAATCGGACGACAACCTCTCGCCTCTTCTCCGTCCGCGGCATCGATGCGAAGGGCGGCATGCCTGACGTCTCGACTCTCCTGTTGCTGGCTCGCCTCAGTTGCTTTCCGGCTGCGCGGCTGAGTGAGTCTCGTCTGCCCAAATGCACCGTCCAATGCGATCTCCTGTCCGGAGCGTCCTGGATCGCCGTCTCTGGGTTCCTTGGTGTCCTGTGCATGATGTGAGTCACGGATTGCCCCCTTCGGTCTCCCGTCGTTCCCGCGGCGCCGTCAGCCTCTCCCCCAGGTACCCCATCACCGCCTCCAGACTCCCAAACCCGCGCGGCCGCTGCCTCGGCCCGACCTCCTCGATCGCGAAGCGCCACACCGGCTGCTGATCCGGCGCGACGCCTGCCTCTGGCCAACAGCGCATGATGAACCACCGCGCTGGCTGCATGATCTCCCCGGCCTGGTTGGGCACTGTGGGCGGCAGCATACCAAGCTACTCTTCGGAAACTCTTCGGAGATTTCTGGCCGCACCGCACCGCCACTGCCAGCCACCAGGTCCAGCCGCCGGTTCGGCCGCCATCCAGGCGCGTGCGGGCCGCCGATGGCCTTAGCCTACGGCCAGGCGAAAGCCCAGGTCGAAGCTGCGCTCGCCGGGCGTGCTGGCGTCCCGGAAGGCGGCGCGGGCGCTGAGGCGAGTGCCGTTTCGTCCGCGTGGCCCCCAGCCGCCATGAAGCAGGACCACTCGCCGTTGGTCACCGGGAAACGCCCGATTCGAAGCGCGGGTCGCCAAGCCAACCACGCCCACGTCGACTGTGCGCCCTGCGTCACATCCCAGCTGCCTGGCCACCTGGGCTGGTGGCTCCTGGTGAACGGCGCCCAGTTTCAAGGTGGACGGTGCCGCCGTGGTGGCGGTCGGCGTCCCTGCGGTCGATGCCTCCCTTCCCGGCCGCCGATGGACCACTCACACCTCCGGCGGTTCCGACTCGGCATGATCGGTGACCGTCACGGCGTACATGATGAGCTGCTCCAGGGCCATCGCCGCGCCAATGCTCCAGGCGGCAGCATAGTCCTGCTCGCCAAGCGCCGCGCGGATCGTGGCGATGGACTCTTCGTACCAGTCCTCGTTGAGAGGCGTCATCGGAAGCCCGAGCTGCCGCCGCTGCGCCGCCGCGGCGCCGAGCAGGCGCGCCGCGCGTCCTACGTCACTTTCCACGATTGCGAGCCGGGCGAATGACTCCAGAGCCATCACAGCGCGCGGCTGCATGCCCTGCTCCATGGAGAGTCGAAGGCTCTCCGTCAGGTGCAGCCTTGCGGCCGCGAAATCGCCGACTTCCAGGCAGACGTCGCCCAGATGGCAGAGGTTGCCGATGAGCGCCGGCCAGTGCCCCAGCGGTCGCGTCAAAGCCAGACATTCGGTCAGAAGCTCGCGCTCGCGCTCCGGGAGCGACTCGATCGTGGCCAGGTTCTGCAAGAGGATGGCCTCGATCCGGCGGTCACCAAGCTCGCGGGCCATCGACAGGGAGGATTCGTAGTGTATCCGAGCTTCCTCGAGCTCGCCCAGCTCGTGCGCGACGACGCCAAGACTGACCCGAGCCCGCATGATGCCCCGCGCGTAGGAGACTGCCTGGGCGCACCGCAGGCTCCTCTCGTAGTGCGCTCGGCCTGCGACGTGGTCTCCCTGATCGTCCACGATGTTCCCGAGGTCGATGAGGGCGTTCGCGAGGCCGACGTCGTCGCCGATCTCCTCACAGAGGGCGATGCTCTGATCGATGTGCCGCCGCGCCGTGCCCAGGTCACCGCGCAGATGCTCAAGCACTGCGGCCGCGCGGAATGCGCCGGCCAGGACCCCGCGATCGACCGAGGCGTCCGCGCGGCCGAGAGCCGCGACGAGGAACTGGCTACCCTCGCCGATGTGTCCGGCTCGCCAGAAGCGGGACAACGCTGACGCCAAACGCAGGCCGATCTCCAGGTTGCCTTTGTCCAACGACCAGGCAAGCACGGCGTGCAGGTTGTCGTGCTCGCGCTCGAGCGCGTCCAGCCACCGTCGATGGTCCGAAGTGCGAAGCTGTGGGCGCGCCGTCTCCGCCAGAGTAAGGAAGCAGCGAGCATGTCGCTCGCGCAGCGCCGGCTCCGCCCCGACCTCTGCCAGCCTCTCGGCCGCGTACTGGCGGAGAAGAGCATGGAGGTCGAAGCGACCAGGGCCAACCTCCCGGATCAGGAACCGTTCCGTCAACGACGAGAGCTGAGCCGAGGTGGCGCCCGCCACCTCGCCAGCCGCGCCGATCGCGAAGCCGCCGCGAAACACAGACAGCCCGGCGAGTGCGCGGCGCTCGTCGGCGGTCAGGGAGCGCCACGACTGCTCGAACACTGCGCGCGGGCTGCGGTGGCGGGGAGGCACGTCCGCGAGCTCGCTCGTCAGGCTGTCGAGCGTCATGGCAATTCCGATAGCGATCTCGTCGCACGCCATCTCGCCCACCTGCGCCGCGGCCAGCTCGACGGCCAGGGGTACGCCCTCCAGCAAACGGCAGATGTGAACTACGCCAGCGCGGGTGGCGTCGGTCAGGCCGAAGCCGGGCTCGACCTGGCCTGCCCGTTCGGCGAACAAGCTCACAGCTGCAAAATCGGTCGTCTCTGTCCGGTCACCGGCCGAGGGGTACGGGAGTCCGTCGATGGGCAACAGCCACTCGCACTGCAGCCGCAGGCGTGCGCGAGACGTCGCCAGGATCGTGACACCCGCTGCACCTTGGAGGATGTCCATGACGATGCCCACGTCGGGTACGAGGTGCTCCATGCTGTCCAGGATGAGCAGCAACCGCTTGTCTCGCAGATGGGCAACCAATTGCGCCCGCGGCTCATCCGGCGCTGCGACGGTGAAGCGTACGGCACGGGCGATGGACGTGACCATGTGCTCCGGTCCAGCGGCCGATCCGAGCGGAACGAGGTACATCCCATCCGGGTGCAGATGCCGGCGCGCCATCGCCGCCCGCAGCGCGAGCCGCGTCTTGCCGATGCCGCCCGGACCGACCAGCGTCAGCAGTCGGCACTCCGGGTTGTCGAGTCGGGCCGCGACGGCCGACAACTCGGACTCACGTCCGATGAACGATGTAGTCTCGGCCGGAAGGTTGGTGGGCGGCGCCAAGCGCGCGGTGACGGCAGAGGATTCGATCTCGCCGCGCCGCACGCGCTCGACCAGCGCCTCCGTCTCCTCGCTGGGTTCGACGCCCAGCTCCTCCCGCAACAGGCGGCGGCACTTCTCATAGTGCGCCAAGGCGGCGCTTCGCTGTCCACTGCGGGCAAGAAGATGGATGACTTCGCGGTGCGCTTCCTCGCGCCACGGTTCCAGGTCTAGGTGTCGGGTTGCGAACCGAAGGGCCCGGCTGTGATCCCCGCCCGCCAGATGGTGTTCGACGAGTGAGCCGAGCACCTGCCCGACCCGGCTGCTCCAAGCCTCGCGACGGCCAACGAGCCACTTCTCCAGCTCCGGGCAGCCCTCAACGACGACATCCGCCATGAACTCGCCGCGGTACAGGGCGGCAGCGGCTGCCAGCGATTCAGCAGATCCGTCCGCGAGGTGCAGCTGGAAGGCGGCGGTGTCGAGCCAGATCGTGGCCGGGCGGCTCGGGCCGATGAAATACCGATCTGCCTCCAGCGCCCCCGGGAACAGAGTCGACAGGTTGTGCAGCACGCGGCTCAGGTTGCCGCGCCCGCGCGCCTCCGGCAGCTCGGGCCAGAACAGGTCCGCCATGTGGACACGGGCGGCGGGCTGGTTCCGATCTACGAGGTAGCACAGCAATGCCAAGGCCTTGCGCGACTCGAAGCCTCGCACTGGCAGCCCATCGCGCAGTACTGCGACAGGACCGAGCAGTCGAAGCTCGACTCCGAGGGCCATTCCTCATCCCCTTAGCTTTGCGCATCGCGTCCAGATCACCCCGATGAACAAATATACGCAGGCGATTCTCAGGTTCCGCAGATGCCTCGAGCACTTGTCCCGAATTCTATGGCAGCCCCAGGGGTCTGACCTGCCCAGGAAGTGTGGTCCACTGGGAAGGTTATGATCCCCGGGTGGACGCGACACGGAATATACTCCCGGTGTGTGGCCGGAGGGTAGGGCAACGCTGGGGGCGACCCGAGCGCCGCGTCTGCGACGTGCCTTGGCTGTTTCGCGCGTTACGATCTCGATCAGCGTCTTCTCCTTCTCGTCTCACTGCGTGACAGAACGTATGATCAATGGTCCTGTTGGCTGGGATCGCCGACTTCCTGGCGCGCTACCTCCCGGCGCCCATGCTACCTTCCTCGATGGTGCAGGTCACCGCCTCATCCGCCGACCACGTTGCGGCGGCGTGCCCGTGCTGCTTGACGATGCTCGACAGCGCTCGCGGGGCGGGGGACGGCGGAGGGGGTGAAGGTGATGGACGTGGCAGAGGTGTTGGCGGAGGCGTTGGGGAAGGGGCGGGTGTAGCGCAGCGGACGGGCAGGAAGGTTGCCACGATGTGGGCATGAGGATCGGACCGTGACGGTCACGACTTCTCGATGCACTCCGCCAAGGAGAGGGTCTGCTGAGACAGGGTCGTCGGCGCGGTATTCGCCCATGAACTGTGCGCCACGCTCACGTTTGTCCGATGCGTCGAGTAGTCGCCCACGGGTCAGCGCTCGGCCATCGACCTCAGCGCCGCCAAGTACTGCTCGTCCGTCGGCAGCATGATGCCGCGACTCTTCACTCCGGACAGCGTGTCATAGGCTTTGCGCCACCAGAGCTTCGCATCACCGCTGCCAGTTTTCTCGGTGAGGTCGGCCAATTTCACGTAGTTCATGCACAGGTCGCGCTGCCAGCCGGTGTAGGAGGGATCGGCCGCCGCCAGCCGCTGCCTCAGCGCCAGGGACTCGCGGAAGGCCTTGAGCGCCCCGCCGAGATCGCCCCGTGCCCGCAGCACGTCGCCGATCATTGCCTGGCTCACTGACAGGTCGCGCTGCCAGCCGGCGTTGGAGGGATCGGCCGCCGCCAGCCGCTGCAGGGTAGATTGGGAGGCCTGGAGCAGCCGTGCGCGCGAAACCTCGGCCTTCTGAACGCCGGTGACCATCAATGCGTCATTGAGGTCGAAGACGAAGACATTGGCCAGGCGCCCGGCACGATCGTCGTCGTTACCGCCCAAGAGGTCAGCAATCCAATGGACGAGGCGGTCCCACTCCGCTTCGTCCGGCGCAGCCTGCAGGGACTCGGACAATACGGACGTGGCGCTGGCCAAGGCGGCCTGGGCGTTGGAGTCGGTCCACTGTCCGGCCTGCATCGCAGCGAGGTTGTCGGCAGCCCGATCGCTGTCGCCTAGGCCGAGCAGGTGGACCATGAGCTCGCCGAGGCGCAGCGGGTCGCTTGGCGGCAAGGACTGGAGGTGGTCGACGATCATCCCGTGCAGGCCCTGACGCCGCGACGCTTCCGCAAGCGCCCGGTACTGCACGGTGTCGCGCAGGGCCGCGTGGAAGAAGTCCCACTGGGCCTGGGCGCCGCGCTGGACCACGTGCGTGCCAAGGGCGCGGCGGACGCCGGCGAACGCGACCTCGTCCCAGGGCTGGCCTGCGGCGCGCGGCATGAGGGCGCGCAGGTCGCTCTCGCGCCAACCGGCGCGCCCCAGGGCGGTGAGGGACACGAAGGCCCCCGTCCAGGCTGCGCCGAAACCACGCTCGGCGCGAGCCAACAGCTCACCGTAGATGCCGGGGATGTCAGCGGGGAGCTTGGCCGCCTCCGCCAGCTGCAGAGCCTCCATTCGGGCGGCGCCGTCGAGCTGGGCGTACTCTTTGTCGGCGCGCTCGTAATCGTCGGCCTCGAGCAGGTTCATCTCCTGGAGCGCCAAGGACAGCCAGAGCGGGTTGCCGTGGGCGGGCTGGCCACCCGGCTGGCGCCTGGCCAGCAGGCCATCGAGCACGCGCGGATTCACGCCGCGGTGGTAGCGCTCGCGCTGGAAGCGCCGGGCGATCTCCTCGGCCTCGGCACGGGACACGACGGGCACCGGCAGTTCGCGGCAGCCCTCGCGGTCCCCCAGCGCGGCGCTGGCCGGGCCGGGGATGGCCGTGGCCAGCAGGCGGGCGTTGTCGGGCCAGACCTTGGGCAGCCACGTCACGTAGCTTGCGCGCACCGTCGGCTCGAACTGGTTCAGGGCATCCACGAGCAGGACCACGCGGGTCCGCGCGGATACGCGACGGAGCAGGTCGGCGAAGGCCGACTCGATCTCCTCGGAGGTGACGACGGGGGCTTCCTCGGCATCTCGGGCCCCGAACGACCACAGCCGCGTCGGTCTCGCGCTTCGATCGAGAGGATCAGCAACGCCCAGGCGTTCGGCAAGCACCGCCACCCAGTTGCGGAGCATCCGGTCGACCTGGCCCGACATCGGGTAGATGCCGGCGGCATGGGCGAGCAGGATCAGCTCGCCGGCCGCGTCGCGCAGCTTCAGGTCCAAGAAGACGCGGCCAAAGAGGCTGCTCTTGCCGCCGCCGGACTCGCTCGTAACGACCAGCCCCCAGTCGCCGCCCGTCGCAGCGGGCGAGAGCGCGTGGGCGAGCATCGCGTCGGTGACCGCCGGCCGTTCGACGTAGCCGCGGGTGCGCTCGGCCACGAAGTCCTCCACGGCCCGGGCATCCGCCTCGCGCTGGGTCCGCGGTGCCTCGCGCAGGTAGGCCTCGGTTGCGGCGCTCAGATCCGTCCACAAGTCGCGGGCAACCATGTGATCGAGCTCGTCCAGGCCGACCACGAACTTCCCTTCCACAGACCAGCGTAGGTCGTAGTCGCGGACCCGGTCCGGGAGCTCGCGACGGATGCGCTCCTTCAGGGCGCGGAGACGGCCCGCCGGCGACGTGGGGTCGTCGCTCGGCTCCTCGGCCGGGAAGCGCGCCGCGACCTCGGGGGGCATGCCGGCGCGGTCGACCGTCCTGAAATAGAACCAGCTGCGTCGGGCTTGGTCTGGGTTCTCGAGCACCCCGAAGAGGATCTCTAGCTCGGTGACGCTCTTGCCCGCGACCTCGACGGACGGTGGCAACCCGGCTTCGCGTGCCGCGGCGGCGATGCGCTCGGCGGGCGGGATCCAGCCGTAGCGATCGCCGAGGAGGCCGACCAGAAAGGGCTTTGAGCGTTCGATCTCGGCCAGACAGACCTGCAGCACCTGCATCTCGCGCTTGGCCTCGTCGGCCTCGGCGGCGGTCTCCACCCCCTGACGCAGATCGATGGTGTCCAGGAAGTGGGCCCGCTCGCGCAGCTGCTCGCCCAGACCGAGGAAGGCGTGGTCGCGCAAGTGGTCCCGCTCGGAGTGCATGTCGCGGAAGGTGGACGACAGGAAGATGGGGCGGGCCTTCCAAACGAGGACCGATGGCGCTGGGTCGGCGTCGTCCGGGGGCGGCGGCGTTCCCAAAGGGACCGCGCCGGATCCCTGCTCCGGCGCGGATGCATGCCCGCTCACCGGCGCTGGCTCGGGCCGGTCAATGCCGTCGCGCTTCCGATTGGTAAGCCGTCGCCAAAGGCTCACCTGCCCCTCCTTCGAGGTAGAGGGCATCCGCACCGATGCAAGGAACTCCGGGCTTCGATATAGGCGGAACGTCGCCACGCTCGCTGCTGGCCCGAATCCAAGGTCCGATGTGGGTCCCGGCCAGGGTATCAGATCCTGGGTCGCCGGGCGAGACAGAGGCGGCGAGTAGCGTCTTCCACATGGACCCAATCTCCCACTTGCCCTCTGCCAGGCACGGAGATCGGTGGCCGCAGACGATGTCGTTAGTGGATGCGCGCAGATCAGACCACACTGGTCTCATGTTCACCACGAGCGTGACCAACGTGAACGCCCGCTTGAACGAGCTCCTGCGACGCTTCGCCGAAGGCGAGACCGTGATCATCCTTGACCGCGGCCGCCCGAACTCCCATGAGTCTGCAACGGCCGCGACCCATCCGTGTCGCCATCACGGCGCGCAGGGCCTTCCCCGCCGCGCCCGCTTCCGCGACACTGTGCGCGGAGGTCTCGGCCCATGCAGCAGCGAATCGCCAACCCCCACGACCGCTTCTTCCGCGAGGTCTTCGGCCAACCCGAGATCGCCGCCGACTTCCAGACGCTACCTCCCAGTGCCCATCGCTGCCCGCCTCGACCTGAGCACGGTCGCTCCTCAGCCCGACACGTTCATCGACCCTGATCTCAGCGAGTACCACAGCGACCTGCTGCTGCGCGTCGGCCTGCGTGGTGGCGGTGAGGCCTGGATCCACATCCTATTGGAGCACAAGAGCTACGAGGACCGGTTGGTGACCGTCCAGCTGCTACGCTACCTCGTTCGCGTGTGGGATCGCGACGCGCGCGACCGTGCGTCGCCTGCGTGGGCCGGACGCACCGCCGATGCGATCGATAGCGACGATGCCGCCGATGCCGCCGATGGGGACGATGCCGCCGACGCCTCCGACACCGAATCTCGCCCACCGCGTCCGGTCATTCCGATTCTGCTATACCACGGCCAGCAGCCATGGAATGCGCCGACGCGGCTCAGCGAGCTGTTCGACGGTCCCGAGGAGCTGCGCCCGTATTGGCCTGAGCTCCAGGTCTTGCTCGTCGACCTGACGGCTATCCCCGAAGAGGCCATCGTCGGCGAGGTGCGCTTGCGCGTGGTGCTGCTGGTCATGCGGGCCATCTGGAGCCCCGACCTGGGCCAGCGGCTGCCAGGCATCTTGGCGTTGCTCCGCGACGTGCTGGAGCAACCGACGGCCATGGGGACGCTGCAGGTCGTGCTACGCTATGTGGCGCACTCCAGTGCGGTGATCACGGAGGCGGAGATGCGGCACGCCGTGGACGCTGCGCTACCGGAACCTGGAGGTGAGAGCATGACGACGTTGGTCGAGCAGTGGCTCGAGCAGGGGCGGCAGGAGGGTCTTCAGAGGGGACGGCAGGAGGGCCAGCAGGAAGGCCTGCGCAAGGGCCTCCACCAGGGCCTTCACGAGGCCATCGAGCTTGGCCTTGCTCAACGGTTCGGTGACGCCGGGCACGACGTTACCGCCTTGGCCGCGCGGATCCGCGCCGTCGAGGACGGTGATGCGCTGCGGGACATCCTGCGGACCGTTTGGGTCGCGGCGTCGCTCGACCAGGTGCGGCAAGCG
>Ga0326597_10004102_pt1 | contig 20606 bp, 19 predicted proteins | sample RVTome_12_FD_203789 | JGI IMG/M metagenome (GOLD analysis project Ga0326597, IMG submission 203789) | Soil microbial communities from uranium-contaminated site in the Upper Colorado River Basin, Wyoming, United States - RVT100D185 | ecosystem: Environmental > Terrestrial > Soil > Contaminated >...
TTTTCGCGGGTTCGAGGCACCCCACCCCGTCCCTCTCCAAACCTTCCCCCTGCGGATCCCCTGCCGAGACGGACCCAACCCGTCCATCCCCCCACGCCCAAGGGGGGTAGTCCGACAGACTCCTAGGAGAGGGGCCTCTTGAGCCGCGCACCGTCTGCGCGGCGTGCGCGCGTAACCGCCGGCGGTTGCCGAGTGGCTAGGCAGGGCCGGTGGCATGGATCGCCTCGTCTGAGAGGATCCGCGGAGGCCGCGATCGGCGCCGGAAAGGGTCTCGTATGCAGGGCCGCCTTCCGCCCGCCGAACCCGGTTGAGACCAGGCTCGCCGACCCGACCAGGGACGTGTCACGGCGGCTCGGCCCTACAAGACCTCCGATCTCGATGCGATCGGACGCCACAACCTTTAGTGGGTGATGTGGCGGGTCACGAGATCTAGGAAGGTCCCGCGGTGGATGAGGATCCCGACCACCAGCACCCGCCAACCATAGCAACGGCAGATGGTTACCGGGTGGATGAACAGGTCCTTGCGTGTGATGAGCCCGAACATGGCGTCGCTCGCGGGGGTTGGTGACGGTCTCTGCCCCGTAATCCGCAAATGGCATGCCAGTATCGGCCGATTGAGTAACCGGTTGATTCAGCGGCAGACACCGTCTTGGCACGGTCAATCGGTGTCACGGCAGATGCCGCATGCCGTGGCCAAACCGGAGCCCTGTGCCGAGATCCAGAGCCCCCGCCGTGCTCCCCGGGCAGGGAGGGCGTGGGGCGCCGGCCGTCGGCGGAGGGGTAGCCCGCGGCCGGTCGGACAGCGTCACCGGCCGAGGTAGGCGCGCAGGGCGGGGGCGACGGGGCGGTGGAGGAGGGCCTGGCGCAGGGCCCCGGGGTCGGTGCCGTGGGCGGCGTCGAGGAGGCGCACCTCGCCGGCGACCCGCAGGGCCACGGGAATGCCGTCGCGGTACAGCAGCCGGTTGCCGGCCAGGGCCGGGAGGCGGGGGCCGGGGGTGACGATGCCCATCAGATTGAGGGGGTCGGCGCCGCTCACCGCCACCAGGTCGCCGTCGCCGGGCCGCCGGCGGACCTCGCGCAGGGCGGCGATCGCCTCGGTGAGGGCGTATTGCTCGCCGGCCAGGCCGGCGACGAAGCGGCCGCCGCGGATCTCCCCCCGGGCCTCCAGGCGGCGATAGACCCCCACCAGGTCGTGCCACGGGGGGAGCCAGGCCGCCTCCCGCTCCAGGAGGCGGCGGCAGACCACGCCCCAGCGCCGCAGCAAGGTCCAGGCGACGTGCTCCACCACCTCCGGGGCGAGACGCGCGCGGTGTGCCGGGCGGCCGGCGGTCGGGGCCGGCGCGGTTGTGGCTTCCTCGCCCGGCGGCGCGCCGCCGAGCCACACCCAGCGGCCGGCGTCGTCGATGCCGAACGGGGCGGTCCAGCGCCGCCCGCCAACTCCCCACGGCCGCCGCCGGTGGGAGGGGACCAGGAGCGCCCGCACGCCGGTGAAGCCGTCGGCGGTGATCTGCCCGGCCGCCACCAGCTCGCCGAGCCCGTCCTCCACCTGGGTGCGCAGCAGGCCGGTCTCCTCCACCAGCTCCGCGAAGAAGGCGGGGCCGCGATCGGTGAGGTGGCGGGCGATGGCGGTGGCGGTGGTGGAGAGACGGCGCTCGCGGTCGTCGCCCCGGTCGGCCAGCCCCTGCCAGAGGCGCAGGTGGCGGCGGGTGACCCAAGCGATCGGGGTGGCGCGCACCGGCCCGGTGCGGCGGCCGTTCGCCGTGCCCGCCGGCGGCGAGAGGCGCGCCCACGCCAGGCGGCCGGAGTGGCACAGGGTGTCGAGCCACTCGGGGCGGTAGGGGGTGAGGCGTGCCGGCAGGATCTCCCCCTCCCAGGCCACGGCCGGCGCCTCGAACCCTTCGAGCTGCTCGACGATCGCCGCCACCGCCTTGACCCCCTCGCCGCGCTCGGCCCGCGCCACCCGCTGCCACTGGCAGAGGAAGCGCAGGAAGTCGGCCGCCGCCACCGGCTCGATCTCGCGGCGCAGCCGCTGGAGGGTGTAGCGGTGGATCCGCGCGAGCAGCCGGCGCTCGCACCACTCCTCCGGGGCCTCATCGATGGCGCCGGTCCGTAGGGCGGGTCTCAACCCGCCGGCCGCCGCACGTTCGGGGTTGGGTTGGCCGGTTGACACCGGCCCTACGACCTCGGTCGCATCGGGGCTGCCCCCGTGTAGGGCGGGTTTCAACCCGCCGGATGCGGCACCTGCGGATTCAAGATGGCCGGTCGAAGCCGGCCCTACAGGCGCGGTCGCGGCGGGGGTGAATCGGCCGCGGAGGATGAACCCCTCCGCCTCCAGGGCAAGGAGCGCCGTCGCCATCGCCGGGGGCGCCACCGGCAGGGTGGCCAGCAGGTCCGCGGCGGTGACCGGCCCGAGCCCTTCGAGGCGGCCGCGCACCACCTCCACCAGGGCCGCCTCCCTGGACCACGACTCCGCGGCGAGATCGGCCGGCGGGGTGATCGGCGGGGTGAGACGCGCCGTGGGGAAGATCGTCTGAAGCTGCGGCAGGCGCTCCGCCGCCACCCACAGGGGCGCGCCGCCGCCGGGAGCCAGCCGCGCCGCCCGCCCGGCCGCGGCCAGCTCCGCCAGCCAGCCGCCCCAGCCCGGGCCGGCCGCCGCCTCGGTGTCGGTGAGGCAGCCGAGCAGCAGCAGGGCGTCGTGGACCTCGTCCGCGCTCACCGCCTCGGGCCACGCCTCCTCCCGCACCCGGGCGATCGCCGCGGGATCGAGCCGCCCGAGGTCGGCGGCGGCGGCCGGGTCGAGCCAGCGGCGGCTCACCACCGCCTGGGTGCGGCGCTCCTCCAGGGGGGCGTCGTCGAGGAAGGCATAGGGTCGGGCGTGGAGGATCTCCTGGGCCAGGGGCGACGGCTCGGAGAGGTCGCGCGCCACCACCCGGATCTCGCCCGCCGCCATGCGGCCCAGGAGCCGCTCCAGCCCGTCGATGTCCATGGCGTCGTGGAGGCAGTCGTCGATCGCCTGCTCCACCAGGGGGTGGTCGGGGATCTCCCGGTCCCCCACCACGTTCTCCAGGCAGGCGAGCTGGTCGGGGAAGACCACCGCCACCAGGTCCTCCGCGGCCATGCGCTGGAGCTGGGCCGGGACCCGCTTGCCGCCGCGGTTGCGCGGCAGGGCCAGGGCCGTGGTGGCGTCCCACCGCCAGCGCGCCTGGAACATGGGGGCGACCAGGAGGGCCTGGACCAGCAACGGCCGAACGGTGGCCGCGTCGAGGTAGCTTGCCACCTCGGCCAGGGGGAAGGAGTGGGTCGCCCCGAGGGACAGGACGATGGCGTCGTCCGTGGCCGCGGCCTGGAGCTCGAAGTTGAACCGCCGGCAGAACCGCTTGCGCAGGGCGAGCCCCCAGGCGCGGTTGATGCGGCTGCCGAACGGGGCGTGGACCACGAGCTGCATCCCCCCGGCCTCGTCGAAGAACCGTTCCAGGACCACCGTGTCGCAGGTAGGCAGGCAGGTCAGCGCCGCTCGGCCCGCGGCCAGGTAGTCGACGAGCTGGGCCGCGCCCGCCTCGGCGACGCCGACCTCGCCGGTGAGCCAGTGGACGGCGGTGTCGCGTGTCGATGATGCGGTCTCGTCCGCGGTGGCGTCGGCACCCGACAGCCGCGCCTCCACCTCCTCCCGTAGCCGCGAAACGGCGGCCGACAGCTCCTCCGTCCGTCCCGGCGCCTCGCCGAACCAGAACGGGATGTTGGGGGGCTGGCCGGCGGCGTCCGCGACCCTGACCTTGCCCTGCTCGATGCGCAGGATGCGGTAGGAGGTGTTGCCGAGCTGGAAGATGTCGCCGGGCAGGGACTCGATGGCGAAGTCCTCATTCAGGGTGCCGATGAACAGCCCGTCGGGTTCCAGGACCACCTGGTAGTCGGCGAGGTCGGGGATGGTCCCGCCGCTGGTCACCGCGGTGAGCCGTGCCCCACGCCGGCCGCGCAGGCGGCGATGGACCGCGTTCCGGTGGAGGTAGGCCCCGCGCCGGCCGCGGCGGGTGGAGAACCCCTCGGCGAGCATCGTTACTACCGCGGCGAAGTCGGCTTGGGCGAGGTCGCGGTACGGGTCGGCACGGCGTATCAGGGCGAACAGCTCGTCCTCGTCCCACTCGCGGCATGCCACTTCGGCCACGACCTGCTGGGCGAGGACGTCCAGGGGGCGTCGTGGGATGAGCAGCCGGTCCAGCTCGCCGCGGCGCACCGCATCCAGCAGCGCCGCGCACTCGGCGAGGTCGTCGCGGCTGGACGGGAAGAGCCGCCCCTTGGGTACTGCCCCCAGGGCGTGGCCGGAGCGACCGACTCGCTGCAAGAAGGTGGAGATGGCCCGCGGCGAGCCGAGCTGGCACACCAGGTCCACGGCGCCGATGTCGATCCCCAGCTCCAGGGAGGCGGTAGCCACCAGGGCCTTCAGCTCGCCCGCCTTGAGGCGTTGCTCCGCCGCCAGCCGCTGCTCCTTGGCGAGGCTGCCGTGGTGAGAGGTGACGTGCTCCGGCCCGATGCGCTCCGAGAGGTGGCGCGCCACCCGCTCCGCCATGCGCCGGGTGTTGACGAACACCAGGGTGGTGCGGTGGTCCGCGATCAGGGCCGCGAGGCGGTCGTACACCTCCTCCCACACCTCGCCGGCCATCACCGCCTCCAGGGGCGCGGACGGCAGCTCGAGGGCCAGGTCGCGCTCGCGCACGTGGCCGGTGTCGATGATCTGGCAGGGCACGCCGCCCGCCACCGCCGTGCCGCACAGGAAGCGGGCCACCGCCTCCAGGGGCCGGCAGGTGGCGGAGAGGCCGATGCGCACGGTTGGCCGGGTGGTGAGGGTCGCGAGCCGCTCCAGGGAGAGGGCGAGGTGGGAGCCGCGCTTGCTCGCCGCCACGGCGTGGATCTCGTCCACGATCACCGCCCGCACCGAGGAGAGCATCTGCCGCCCAGAGTCGCTGGTGAGGAGGATGTACAGGGACTCTGGTGTCGTGACGCAGATGTGCGGTGGCCGGCGGCGCATCTGCGCCCGCTCCCGCTGGGACGTGTCACCGGTGCGCACCAGGGTGCGGATCCCGACCTCGGGCAGGCCGCGCGCCGCCAGCTCCGCCTCGATCCCGGCCAGCGGCGCCTCCAGGTTGCGCTGGATGTCGTTGGACAGGGCCTTGAGCGGCGAGACGTAGACCACCTGGGTGGCATCCGGCAGGGGCGCCTCGACCCCTTGCCGAACCAGGTCGTCGATCACCGCCAGGAAGGCGGCCAGGGTCTTGCCCGAGCCCGTGGGCGCCGCGATCAGGCAGTGGTGCCCGCTCTGGATCGCCGGCCACGCCTCCACCTGCGCCGGCGTCGGCGCGGCAAAGGTCCTCCCAAACCACCCGGCCACCGCCGGATGAAACAGCTCCACGGCCATGGGGGGAGTATCCCACTGCCGCGGCGCAGAGACGAACTGCTTAACGCCAAGGCGCGAAGACGCAGGGGCGCAGAGGATCAGTCACCCGGATGGGATGTGGAACGCGGGAAGCCAGGAAACCAGGAGAAAATGCTTGAGGGGTGTTGTCTTCCTGGTTTCCTGGCTTCCCGCGTTGACCGACGTTTGCCGAGGTCGAATCAGCGTCCCAGGAGTCTCGTGGCCAACGCCTTGAAGTAGGCGACGGCCTCGGGGTCGGCGCGGTCGGGGCTCCAGACGTGGGGGCCGAGGCCGAACTGGGCGAGGACCGTTGCCGAGGGCGATCTGGGCGATGGCGACGGCGCCGGTGGCGATCTGACCGGCACCGAACAGCAGGGCGATGGCGAGCTGTCCCAGGGCGACGGCGCCGGTGGCGGCCTGACCGAGGCCGAAGATCAGGCCGACGGCGAGCTGACCGATCGCGATCACGCCGAAGGAGGCGTGGCCGACGGCGATGACGCCGGTGGCCAGGCGCCCGACGCCCACCACGCCGCGGGCCACGATGCGCCGGCCGGTCTCGGGGCAGATCCCGCGGGTGTAGTGGAGCACGGGCAGACCCCAGAGCTGGCGATGGGAGCGGAACTCGGCGAACAGGCCACCGGTGGGATAGGCGAAGCGCCGCCAAGTCCCGCGCGGGGTCTCCTCGATCTGATATTCAACTTTTTCCAGCAACATGTTCTGCATGTTGGATCCTGCGGAATTTGGATGGCAGATTGCTGATGCAAGGGCCGATGGCTACGGAGTCCTCGTGGGGTAGAACGCGGGAAGCCCGGAAACCAAGAAAGACAACGCCTCTGAGGGACTCTTCCTGGCTTCCTGGCTTCCCGCGTTGATCCATCGTCAATGGTGCGCCGCCCTCCGGTTGGCGCACTCTACGCCGATCCTTCACGAACCGCGGTAGGGCGGGCCGTACCCGCCATGCCGGGCGGAGGCCCGCCTACGCCAGGGGCGCATCACGGTGGGACTGCGAGGTTTGGGCCGGATCCATCGGTGCGGTCTGGTCCGCCGTACCCCCCGGTCTGTATCTCGCGTGGTGCGATGTGGTAGGAGGGCGCGGTCCACCACATGACCGGTGGCACGAGACGCCAGGGAGAGGACGGCGAACGACGATGGCGCAACTGGAGAGAGACCACTGGACCTCGCGCTTCGGCTTCGTGTTGGCGGCGGCGGGGTCGGCCGTCGGGCTCGGGAATATCTGGAAGTTCCCGTACATCACTGGCGTGTACGGCGGTGGCGCCTTCGTCCTGGTCTACCTCGGGGCGATCACCGCGGTGGGTATCCCGATCCTGATCGCCGAGATCCTCATCGGCCGGCTCGGCCGGCGGAACCCGGTGGGGTCCCTGCGTAAGCTCGGGGGGCCATGGTGGAGCCTGGTCGGCTGGCTGGGGGTCGCCGCGGGCTTCGTGATCCTCTCCTACTACTCGGTGGTGGCGGGCTGGACCCTGGAGTACGCGGTCAAGGCGGTGGCCGGCGCCTTCAATGTCGAGACGACGGCGGCCATCCCGGCGATGTTCGGGGAGTTCCTCGGCGACGCCGAACGCCAGCTCTTCTGGCATGCCACCTTCATGGCCATGGTGATCGCCATCGTGGTCGGCGGTGTGGCCAAGGGGCTGGAGCGCTGGAACAAGATCCTGATGCCGGCGTTGCTGGCGATCCTTGCCGTGCTGCTGATCAGCTCCCTGCGCTCCAAGGGGGCGGCGGAGGGGATCGCCTTCCTATTCCGGGCGGACTTCCACAAGCTCACCGGCAAGGCGTGGCTGGAGGCCCTGGGCCACTCGTTCTTCACCCTCAGCCTCGGTATGGGGGCGATGCTCACCTACGGCAGCTATCTCTCCACCAAGACCGACCTGGTACGAGCGGCGGTGACGATCGGCATTCTCGATACGGTCATCGCCCTGGCGGCGGGGCTGGTGATCTTCCCGGTGGTCTTCACCTTCGGCCTGAATCCGGACAGCGGGCCGGGGTTGATCTTCAAGACCCTGCCGGTCGCCTTCTCGCAGATGGCGGGGGGGCGGCTATTCGCCTTCCTGTTCTTTGTCCTGCTCGCCTTCGCCGCCCTGTCGAGTGCCATCTCCCTGCTGGAGGTAGTGGTGGCGTACTTCGTGGACGAGCGCGGCTGGTCGCGTCCCAAGGCGACCCTCGGCATGGGCGCGGTGATCTTCCTCCTCGGGGTGCCCTCGGCCCTGTCGTTCAACGTGATGTCCGCGGTCCACCTTTACCCGGGGATGATCTTTTTCGACTCCCTGGACACCCTCGCCACCAACTACATGCTGCCGATCGGTGGACTCGGGATCGCCCTGGTCACGGGGTGGCGGATCGCCCGCGGCGAGCTCCGCGAAGAGTTCCGCGATCCGCGGGTGTTCCGCCTCTGGTACCCCCTGGTGCGCTACGTCGCGCCGGCGGCGGTGGTCGTCATCCTCCTGCAGAAGATCGGGCTGCTGCGGGTGCTGGGGTTGGATTGAGTGATCGGGGCGTCGGGTGTCGCGCGTCACGCAAGCTTGCGGGCGGCCCGTCATCTCCGGCAATCTCCGCCCCCTTGCGAACCTCTTCCTTGCGTTTGGCCGCTCCGTTTTGACAGACACCCGCGCCCCCGACTCCACCGATTCCCTCGTCGACGTTGCCTGCCGGGCGTGTCTGGAGAAGAAGGGCGAGAACCTCATGGTGCTGGAGGTCGGGGAGATGACCTCGCTCGCCGACGTCTTCGTCCTCTGTACCGGTAACTCGACCCGGCAGGTGAAGGCGATTGCGGATGAGGTGCAGCTCCAGTTGAAGCACGCCGGCTTCACCCTTCTCGGCGAGGAGGGCGCGCGCGAGGCCGTGTGGGTGCTCCTCGACTACGGCAACGCCGTCATCCACATCTTCGAGCGGGAGACGCGCTACTTCTACAACCTGGAACGGCTGTGGGGGGATGCACCGCGGCGCCCCGTGGCGGTGAATGTGGCGGACGGTGCGGCTGGGGAGGATGCGCTGCAGGCCGGTGCCGAAGACCGTGAGTGACGCCGTAGGCCGGCTCGCGCCGCGCGGCGACGCCGTGGCGGCGATCATGTTCCCGCGGCGACTGGCGCCGCTGAGCTGAGATGCGCTGGGGTCTGCTGTGTGTGGGGCGGCTTCGCTCCCCACCGCTCGCGGCGGCGATCGAGACCTATGTGAAGCGCCTCGCCGGCACGGCCCCTCTCGAGGTGGTGGAGGTGAAGGAGGGGGCCGGCAAGGGTAGGAGCGCCAGCGAGTCGGAGGGGGAACGGCTGCTGGCGCGGCTCGGCGACCGCGACCACCTGGTGGCCCTCGATCCAGCGGGTCGTCTCTACGACACCGCGGCCCTCGCCGGGCGGCTATCGGCGTGGCGCCACGGGGTGGCGGGCCGCCTCTGGTTCTGCGTCGGCGGCGCCGGCGGCCTGAGTCAGGCGGTGTTCGCCCGCGCCGATGAGCGGCTCTCCCTGTCGCCCCTCACCCTGTCGCACGAGCTCGCCCGACTGGTGCTGGCGGAGCAGCTCTACCGCTGCCACACCTTGTTGACGGGGCATCCGTACCATCATTAGCTTGCGGCCACCAGCCTCGTCGCGCGAGGGTGGCCGGTCGGAATCGCGCACAGCTCGGGAGGGATGCCCATGTCGTTCACCAAGATCGTCGTCGCCCTGGGCGGCATGCTGGCGGTGCTGTTCGGCTACATCACCGTCTTCAACCGCGACGACACCGCCCTCGTGCTGTGGAGCGGTAAGGTCCTGCACCTGCCCATGTCGGTGCTGGTGCTCGCCTGCGTCTTCGCCGGGGCCGCGTTCGTGCTCGTGCTCGCTGGGTTCACCGAGCTGGGGGGGCTGTTCCACACCCTGAAGGAGCGCGGCCGCAAGCGGCGCGAGGCGCGCTACGACGCCCTCTATCGCCAGGGGTGTGACGCGGCCGACCTGGGCCACACGGAACGCGCCATGAGCTCGTTCGAGCGCCTCCTCGATCGCAACCGCAACCACGTCCCCACCCTCACCCAGCTCGGCAACCTGCTGCGCAATCAGGGCGAGCTGGAGGGCGCCATCCGCCACCACAAGCGGGCCCTCGAGGTGGAGCGCGATAACGTGCGCGCGCTGCTCTCCCTGGCGGACGACTACGTGGCCGCGGAGCGCTGGCAGGAGGCGGCGGACCTGTGCCGGCGGATCATCGAGGTCGACCCCCAGGCGGACGCGGTGCTCGTCCAGCTCTGCGACCACCTCTGCCGGCTCGGAAAATTCGACGAGGCGATCGAGGTCGAGCGCCAGGTCATGCGGCGCGGCGTGGAGGATGATGGCAAGGACGCCCTGTACCGGCTCCAGTTCCAGCGCGCCATGGCCCTGCGCGAGACCGGGGAGACGGACGCGGCGAAGAAGGCGTTCGCCGACCTGGTCAAACAGGAGCGTCACGCGAGCCCGGCGTACGTCGAGTGGGGGCGGCTGCTCATGGCCGAGGGCAGGGTGAAGGACGCGGTGGGCCGGTGGCGCGAGGGCTACGGCCAGACCCACGACCCGCTCTTCCTCCACCTTCTGGAGAGCCACTTCATGGAGCAGGAAGACCCGGACGCGGCCATCTCCCTCTATCTCCATGCCATCAAGGAGGCACCGGCCCGCGCGGATCTCCAGTTCTACCTGGGTAAGCTCTACTTCCGCCTGGAGATGCTGGACAACGCCTACGACACCTTTCGCGACCTGGCCGACGCCGGCACCAGCTTTCCGGCCCTGCACCAGCTCTTCGGCGAGGTGAAGTACCGCCGGGGCGAATGCGACGAGTCGTTTCAAGAGCTGCAGCGCGCGTTGCCCTTTGCCCACCCCGCGACCCTGCCCTACCGCTGCGCCGAGTGCGGGGCGGAGACCACCACCTGGACCGCCCGGTGCCCGTCGTGTCGGGCGTGGCAGAGCCTGCGCCTGCCGGTGGAGACCGTGGCCGCGGGCGACTGACGCCGCGCAGCCGTGTGGCACCGGTACGGTGGGAGATTGCCTGACCTCTGCGACCGGGCAACGGTCCCGGGCCTGCGGGTGAGTCACCCGGGGCTGGCGGCGGTTCCCTCCCCCACGTCGACGCGACGGCGGAAGAGGTCGTAGGCGATCGGCTCGGTGTTCTGGTAGCCGATGCGCCGCCGGCGCGCCTCGTCGAGGAGGTGGTAACGGACCGTTACCTCCAGGGTGGCCGGCGGGTGGCGGCCGCCGGTGGCGAAGGTGAAGGTGTAGCTACGCGGCTGGTCGCGTGGCAGGCGCGTGTCCCACAGGTCGACGATGAAGGGGCGCCAGAGGATCGCGCGGCGCAGGCGGTGGTCCTCCACCTGCAACAGGTGGCCGGCCCGATCGAGGAGGCGGAAGGTGACCGTGAGGTGGCGGTCCGGGGTGCCGGTGGGGAGGTAGTGGGCGGCGCCGGCATTGGTGAGGGTCAGGGCGAATCTCCGGCGCTCCGGCGCGCCGGCAGATACCTCGTCCAGCTCCACGCGCAGGGCGGCCCGCACGGTTTCCGGGTCGTGGCCGCCGCGCCAGAGGTGGCGGTGGCCGGGACGCAGTGGCGCGCCCGCGGCCGCCGGCCGTTCCACCGCTGGCATGTGGCAGGCGACGCAGTCGGCTTCCTCGCCGGTGGTGCGGATCTCGTCCAGGGTGCCGCAGGGGGGCAGGCGGAAGAAGGTGTCCCACCGTGCGCCGCTCACCACGTGGCAGCGGTGGCAGACGGCGTTGGCATCCGCCCGCTGCACGACCGCGTGGGGCGCGTCACTGCCGCCGAACGGGCCGGCGATCGCCCCCGCGTGCAGGTGGCAGACCAGGCAGGTCACCCCCTCGTGCTGGAGGAGGGGGTCGAATCCCGGGTTGGGGACGAGGATCGGGTCCCACCGCTCCCGGTCGCGGAAGCCGGTCACGAGATTCTCCTGCTGGTTGGCCAGGGGGATGTGGCAATTGAGGCAGATCTGCTGGTCGCCGTCGAAGTGCAGATCGACCTGGTAGTAGGGGTCGTCCCACGCCTGGCGGTGCATGGAGGTCTGCCATTCCTGGTAGATCTCGGCGTGGCAGCCGGCACACTCTTCGGCACTCGGGCTCGCCAACGGCTCGGGCAGGGTCGTCACCGCCATCGGCCGGGCAAAGCTGTCCGAGACCGTGAAGATGTTCATCGGCCGCACCATGCGCCAGGCCACGAAGAGGAGGCCCAGGGCGAGGAGACCCCAGCCCACGATGCGCCGGCAGTGGCGAGCTTCGGACCGCGTCCCCGTCTCGTTGCGGCTTCGCGGCGTGGCATCCGGGCGGGTCATCGACGACCTGTGCTCTGATCAATCGCCGCGGGGCCCCTATGCGAATAAGCGCTAAAGACCGACCAGCTCTGCGTGTACGCCCTGCGTTGTGACCGTCTCGAGGAGGCGAGTGCTGCGGGTCTCCTGCGGGTCATAGGTCACGACCATCACGTGCGGCTTGTCGTCGCGGAAGGCGACGCTGATCACCCCCGGCTCCTGCCTGAGCCGGTCCTCGATCGCCTTCAGCCGGGCATGATCCAGGGTCTCGTCGATGTGCAACAAGATGTCGGCTAGGTCGATGTGTCCCATGGTCTTCTCCTTGTGAAAAAGATCTCCCAATCACCATTATCCCTCCCTTAGAAGACCAGGACGCGGTCGGCCCACTGGGCCCAGTCGGTGAGCTCCTCCAGGGTGCTGCGGTAGGTCTCTTCGGTCAGCTCCGGGTCGGTGATGCCGCGCGGGTCCATGCAGTTCCCGCACACCCCCACCTCGCCGCCGCGGCGGGTGACCGAGCGCAGCATCAGCTCCAGGTTGTAGTAGCCCTGGGGCACCTTCTGCCCCGCCTTGGCGCAGGCTGCGGCGTCGCCCATGAGGAAGACGCGGACCTGCTCGCCCTGCCGCCTGGCGAGGGCGCCGGCCAGGCGCAGGGCGTTGTAGCTGCGCTCCGTGCCGTATGGTGGGTCGTTGAGAATGAACAGCGTCTTGCTCATCGCCGGGTCTCCGATGGCTGGATATGGAATGCGATAGGGAAGGTTCGCCAGGGCGCCGTTGCTTCATCCCCAACCCCGGCGGGCAATCACCTCGCGGCTGTAGGAGCGGGCTGGCCCGCGAACCGACGGCAACGCTCGCCCGTGCCATTCGCGAGCGAGCTCGCTCCTACGGGTGGCTACGGTCACCGTCCCCAGAATTACCGGATGAGCCAAGAAAAAGGCCGCCACTAACTCCCCCCGCCGACGATCGCCGCCGGCCGCTCCTCCCGAAGGTCGCGGCGCCCCCGGAAGCTGTAGCCCCCGAGGCGGCCGGTGAAGGGCAGCCACAGGAGGTGGAGCAAACCCAACCGCGCCGGGTCGCGCAGGTGGGCGACGCCGATCGTCATCCCCGCGTGGCCCGCCACCGGCTGGGCGCGGTAGGTGCCGCACAGGCGGTCCCAGAGCGACACGGAGAAGCCGAAGTTGGTGTTGGTCTCGGCGGCGACCGCGGAGTGGTGGACCCGGTGCATGTCGGGGGTGACGATCAGCCACCGCAGCCAGCGATCGATCCCCGCGGGGATCGCGACGTTGCCGTGGTTGAACAGGGAGCCGGCGTTGAGCAGGACCTCGAAGAGGATCACCGCGCCGGCGGGCGGGCCGATCGCCGCCACACACGCCACCTTGAAGCCGAGGGAGAGGAAGATCTCGAGCGGGTGGAAGCGCAGGCCGGTGGTGACGTCGAAACCGAGATCGGCGTGGTGCACCTGGTGCAGCCGCCACAGGAGCGGGACCGCGTGGACGAGGATGTGCTGGAGGTAGATGGCGAAGTCGAGCATCGCCCAACTCGCCACGAAGGCGACCCAGCCGGGCACCGCCACCGCGTGGAAGAGCCCCCAGCCCCGCTCGGCGGCCAAGAGCGCCGCCTGCACCGCCGCGGCACCCACGGTGAGGCGCACCAGCACCGTGTCAAGTACGGTGATCCCCAGGTTGGCGGGCCAGCGGCTGCCGCGGCCCTGGGCGAGGGTGAGGCGGGGTCGGCGCCACTCCCACAGGGCCATGGCGATGAAGACGGCGGCGAAGCTGCCCAGGCGGATGGTGGCCTCCATCAGCGGACCTCCGGATCCCACGGCTGCGACGCGGATACGAGGCTCAACGCAGAGGCGCAGAGGCGCAAAGACGCAGAGGGCGTCCGGTGATGGGTCGCAGATCTCGCCTGGATCTCGGGCCGGCGCTGGATAACGGCACGGTCGTGTCGGTCGGTCGCGCCACCGTCCCGGCGGCCTTCTCGCACCGTTGCATCCTCGGCTCGTGGTGTGTGTGGAGTCACTACCAGCGCCAACCCCTCTACCTCTACGCCTCTGCGCCTCTGCGTCAAGAAATCGGTCATGGGACTTTCGAGAGGTGGCATTACGGTTGTGTGCATGCCTCATCCGCATCGCCGCGGCGCAGGCGCTGGATCATAGGGATGGCCCAGCTCCCGGCGATGGCGGCGGGGACGAAGAGCAGGGCGCCGGGCGCCAGCAGCGGCGTCGCGCTGAGGCCGAGGCCGACGGTGCACCCCGCCGCCAGGGCGCCGCCGACCCCCAGCCCGATGCCGCCGGCAAAGGCGGTGGCGAGCTGGCGCGGCGCGGCGGCCGACCACTTGAACTGGCCGTCGATGCGGGATGCGACGTGGGCCCCGATCGCCACCGCCACCACCAGGGCGGCGGCTCCGTCGAGGTGGGCCGGTGCGGCACCGATCAGGGCCTCGAACCAGGCGATGTTGCCGGGGATGATCGCCAGGCCATAGCCGCGGCCGTCGTGGCCGGCCATCCCCCAGGCGATGACGCCGATGACGCCGATGGCAAGTCCGGTGCGTTGCCAGCCCCAGGCCCCCTCGGCGGCGGCCGACGATGCCAGGCGCGTGGCCAAGAGCAGCAGGAGGATCGCCATTGGCAGGGCCACGGCCCACAGGGGCAGCCCGGCGATCTGCGGTGCCACCGGTGGCGGAGCGGTCGCCGTGCCGGCGCTGGCCGCCGCGAAGTGGGCAATGGCGCCGATGGCCAGGGTGAAGCCGGCCACCGCCGCGAGGGAGGCGAGACGCCCCTCTCCCACGTGCTGCCACACCCCGGCGCCGCAGCCGCCGGCCGGGGCCATGGCGAGGCCGAAGATCAGCCCCCCGGCCACGGCCCGCCCGGCATGAAATTGCAGGTCCGGCAACGCCACCCAGCCAGCGGCGACCAGCAGCGGCACCACCGCCATCTGCACCGCCACCGCCAGCCACAGGGTGTGGACCTTGGTGAAGCTCCTCCTGACCAGGAGGTCGCGGAAGCCGGAGTTGAGTCAGAACCGCCCGCGGTGGGCGGCGTAGCCGTAGGCGAAGCCAAGAGCCGCGCCGGAGAGGAGGGAGGTGAGGCTCATCGTGTCTGGGCTCCGTTTTTTATCCGCAGATGACGCAGATGGGCGCAGATTGGGGGTCTCGTCCAAGGACGCCGTGGCACCAGGAGCGGTCTGTCAAGCTGGAGAACGCAAAGATCCCTGTGCGCCGTGTCTGCGGGGGTTTTTCGCGACCATCCACAACGGTAACCCCTGCAATCTGTGTCCATCTGCGTCATCTGCGGATCCGAACCGGTGACGCCATGTGGGTGGCTCAGAAGGTGAGGGTCTGGCGGCCCGGCATCAGGGCCGCCACCGTGGGGATGTGGACGATCTGGCAGCCGTCGATGAGATCCGCCTCGGTGATGCCGTAGGTCTTGGCGCAGGCGCCGCACACCATGAACTCCACCTGCGCCTCGCGCAGCACGGGCAACAGGTCGCGCACCGGGGCGTAGTTGCGGCCGGCGATGGTCTCCGCCACCCCGCGGCGGGCGAGGTTCGCCCCGTCGAACAGGAAGAAGACGGTCACCTCGTGGCCCTCGCTCACCAGGGCGGCGGCGAAGCCGAAGGCGGCGTTGGCCCGGTCCTCGTCGTCCTTGGCGTGGGTGATGATCAGCAGGTAGCGCTCGGTCATGGCGGCCTCCGGGGGTTACGGCACCTTCGCGGTGCAACAGGTGGGGGGCGACAGCTCCGCCGCCGCCTCTTGGTCCAACAGGGCGACCAGCTCGGCGATGCGCGGGTCCTTGAGGAAGTAACAGCGCAGGCGACCGTCGACGTAGAAGTCCACGACGCTCGCCTTGCGCAGCACCGCCAGGTGCTGGGAGACGTTGGGCTGCGGGATCCCCAGGTCCGGCTCCAGGTCGGAGACGCACAGGGGTTCCGCCTCCGCCGCCAGGCGCTCGATGATCTTGAGCCGGGTCGGGTGCGCGATCACCCGCAGGAGCTGGGCCTTGCTCTCGATATCCATGGCGGGACCCTATCGCGATCTACATATTCAGTCAAAGATATATATCAATCGGATGAGATCGCTACCACCGGCATCATGCCGCCTCAGGGCGTGCTCTTGTTCTTCAGGTGGGAGCGGATCGGCCAGATGTCGCCGATGGCAGCGAGCACCGCCTGGGCCTCGGCGACCACGGCGCGGGTCTCCTCGAGCAGTGTCCCGGTCTGTCGCGCCAGCTCCGGGGCGTTGCGGCTCGCGTCGGCGAGAGCGGTGGCGGTGGTCTCCAGGCGGGCGAGGAGCTGATCGGTGCGCGCGATCAGGGTAGGGAGCTTCTCCTCCAGCCCCGTAGCCATGCGCGCCACCCGTTGCGTGGTGGTCTCCATCGCGTCGAGAAGGTCGTTCGTGTGGGCCACCGTGCGGTCGGTGTGGGCGACGGTCCCTTCGGTCTGGGCGATCAGTCGGTCCATGTGGGCGGCGGTCGCCTCCACCCGGTCGAGCACCTGTTCGAGGTGGGCCCCGGAGGCGAGCATCTCCGTGGAGATCTGACCGAGGTTGCGCAAGGTCCCGAGGATGCCCCCCTGGCGCAGGTCGGCAAGCAGGGCCCGCACCGTGTCCACCTCGGCCAGCAGGTCCGCCAGCCCTGCCTTGCGGTCCAGGGAGAGATGGTCTCCCTCGGCTAGAGGAGGGGCGCCGGCGGAGCCGGGGGTGAGGTCGATTGCCATCTCGCCCAGCATCCCCTCCGGCACCAGGTTGGCCCGGCTGTCGGCGCGCAGCCAGTGCAGGTAGCGGCGGTCGATGGCGATGGTCCCCTCCACGCGCGAGACGTCGCGCAGGGTGTGGTGGGTGAGGCGGCCGATGGTGAAGCCCTGCAGCTTCACCGCCATCCCCTGGCGGAGCCCGGTGCCGCTGGCGGCCGACAGGTAGAGTTGGGCCTTGGCACGGAAGAGGCCCTGCTGCACGCCCGCGCCGACCACCACTACCACCACCAGCGCAGCGGCGAACACCAGGAAAACGCCCACCTTCCACTCCAGGTGGACGAAACGGGGATCGGTCTCTCTCATGGGGCTCCCTCCACCAGGCGGTGGCCCTCTTGGCGCAGGGCGAGGGCGGCCATCGCGGGTTGCGGGGCACGGTCGTCGGCGGTCAACCAGAGGGTGGTGGGGCCCCTGCAGTGGCGGGCGCAGACCACCTCGGCCACCCCTCGTGCCCGATCGGTGGCCAGACCGTCCAGCACCCCTTCGTAGATCATGACCTCGGGGTCGGTCAGCCACGCCCTCACCACGCCCGCCAAACACCGCTCGGTGGGCGATAGCTCGGCGGGGAGCCGGCCCAGGGCCGCATCCGAGGTCTCCAGCCCCAGGACGTCACACAGGGCACGGGCCCGTGCCTCCACCTCCGGCCCCGGCCGGCCATGGTGGTAGGCGAAGGGCAGGAGGAGGTTGTTCCCGACCTGGAGATTGCTCACCAGGCCGCCCCCAGCCCATACCACGCCGGTGCGGGCGAGGAGCGTGCGCGCCTGCGCCGGCGGGCAGGCGGTCACCTCGTGCTCCAGGAGCAGGACACGGCCGGCCCGCGGCCGCTCCAGCCCCAGCAGGGCGCGCACCAGGGCGCTGCGGGTCTCTGCCGAGGCGAGGGCGACCCGGGTGCACTCCCCGGTGACCACCTCGAAGGTGACCCCCTCCAGGTCGGCACAGCACACGTCGAGAAAGCGGATCATGGCAGGGTGAGGAAGGTCACGACCCCGTCGGTGAGGAAGAGGAATAGCAGGGCGTGCATCACCGCGCCGGTGGCCGCCTGGGGGATCTGGGTGGCGGAGGTGTGGGGCCGATAACCGTGGTGGCACGCGGCGGTGGCGATCCCCAGCCCGAAGAGCAGCCCTTTGATGAGGGAGATCCCCAGATCGCAGGGGTGGAGCTCTTGTCCCACCGCCCACAGTTGGTGGAGGGGGGGGAGATCCACCGCCAGGGCGGCGAGGGCGAGGCCGCCGGCGATGGCGACGACCTGACAGTAGAGGGTGAGAGCGACCACGCTCAGGGTCATGCCCAGGATGCGCGGCAGGATCAGGTAGGCGATTGGGTCGATCCCCGCCGCCCACAGGGTGTCCACCTCGCGGTGCAGGGTCATGGAGGCAAGCTCCGTGGCCACTGCGGGAACGCTGCGCGCCACCATCAGGATGGCCACGAGCAGCGGTGCGATCTCGCGCACCACGGTCCACACCAACACCTTACCGGTGAGGCTGGATGCCCCCGCCAGGCCCACCACCTGGCTGACGATCACCACCCCCATCACGGCGGAGACGATCGCCACCGTCTCCAGGGCCTCGATCCCGGAGAAATAGACCTGGCGCAGGAGGACGGTGCGCACCGGCGGCCGCCGCAGGGCCGCCAGGCGCGCCACCGCGTGGAGGAGGAGGGCGGTGCTGCCGGCGGCGTGATGCACCCCCCCTACCACCTTGGCGCCGAGGAGGTGAACGGCCACGGGTCGGGGGGTCACGACGGGTGCGGTGGCGAGGGCCATGGCGGAACGGGATCAATAGCCGACGGAGGATGGGTCGAGGCCCGCGGGCAGCTCCGCGAGCCGATCGACACCGGTGAGGATTTCTCCATCCCTGCATAAGGCCAGCCACCGATAGCCAGGAGGCTTCAGGTCGACGGCAAACCCCTCGCTGTGCGGCTTGAACTGGAAACAGGTGGAGGGCGTCGCCATCAACAACACCTGGTTGCGCATGCGGTCAAACTCCTGGTGGACATGACCCCAGAGTATTCCCCGGACGTTCGGATAACGATCGACGAGGCGAAAGAATGGTTCTGGGTTGTCCACGGCCATCACATCCAGCCAGCGACTCCCTATGGGTACCGGTGGGTGGTGGAGGCAAATCAGCGTGTAGTGATTGGGATGCTTTTCCAGGCACGATTGCAGGGTTTCCAATTCCATCGCGCTCACGTGGCCGGCGTCGCTGGCCGGGATCGTGGAATCCAGCAACACGATCTGCCAGCGATCGTAGCGGGCGCTTTTGCCCGCGCGGATCTCGTCGCCCAAAAACCTTCGCCCGAAGGTCGCCGACTCATCGTGATTCCCCGGCAGCGCGTACACCGGCACGCCGAGGCCTTGGAGAATACCGTGCAACCTTTGGTAGCCCTGATCGGAGCCGTCGTGGACGAGGTCACCGGTGGCCAGCGCCAGGTCCGGGGTCCCACCAGTTTGCCGAGCATGATCAAGCACCGCACGCAGGGTCTGCTCGGGGTTCAGGCCCAGTACCCTGCCCTCGGGGTCGGCGAGGAGGTGGGTATCGGTGAACTGGAAGACCTTCAGACTGTCCGCGGGACATCTTCTGAATGCGCCGGTTTTATTTCTCTTAAGACGTGCCATATCTCCATGTCACCCTTGCCTTTTACGGCGGTTGTCCCACGCGACTCGCAGAGAAATTCATCTCGGATCAGGTCGTAGGTCGCGCGTGTGATCTGGATCGTGGCGCCCGGTCCGTGTCCCGCCATGCGACTGGCGGTGATCACCGCATCGCCCCACAGGTCGTAGCTGAATTTCGTGGCGCCGATCACCCCCGCCACTACCGGCCCCGAGCTGATGCCGATGCGGAAGATGAGATGTCGATCTCGGAACAGGTGGGTGCTCGCGTAGGCCTGGATCTCCAACGCCATGCGCGCCAGGGCCTGGGCATGGTCGGGGCGTAGGCGGGGCACGCCCGAGGAGGCCATATAGCAGTCACCAATGGTCTTGATCTTTTCTAGCCCGTACTTCCCCACCAGCGTGTCCATGTACGAGAAGACTTCGTTGAGCAACTCTACCAGCGCCGTGGAGGTCATCTCGGCGGACATCGGAGTGAAGTTCACCACATCGGCGAACAGCACGCTGGCGCTCGGGTAGTGGCGAGCGATGATGTGCGGTTCATCTCTGAGCTCGGTCGCGATTTCCTTCGGCAGGATGTTTAACAATAGCGCCTCGGATTTTTCCTGAAACGTGTTTTTCTGCCCGACAAAATAGTACAGCAGGACAAACACGATGCTGGATACCGCACTGAGATTCAGGATGAAGAATACCAACACGACGGTGGGTGGGAGGTTATTGGTCGCGCGGAGGTAGGGTTGAAAAAAACCGCTGGCGACGATCAGACCCACATAGGCCAAGAACCAAAGGGGGGCGTGTCGTGGTCGATCGAATATCAGCGCGCCCAACGGGCAAACCAATGCCCAGAGAATTACGGCGCTGGAATTGATGAAACCACCCAGTGCGATCATCAACAGCCAGGGTAACAACAAGATAAGTAAGTATTGACTGAAGCGGAACAGGCGGTAATTACCGGTTAAAGCAAAGAGTAAGACACTAACGCATGAGACGACGGAATAGGCGATGGGAATCGCTCCGGCCAGCCATTCATCAAAGGCGAGGTACAGAAGCCCCCAGATAACCCCGGCAATGATGAACATCAGAGACCCGCCCACCATCAGCATCTTCTGCAGGCGCACGTCCTCGATGTCGTTCGCATTTGCGCCGATGCGAGCGACCCATGCCGGCGGTTTGTGTGCGGGGGTGCGAGTCATTGGGGTACGGGGATCTCACAGGCTTCGCGGTGCGCTACTCCGCATTTCTCACCGGGGATCGTGGCGAGACCGTGCAAACCCGCGTAGATCCTGGCTGGCCCGCGGTAGGAGCCGAATCCCTTCGGCGACCCAGGCCCTGCGGGCCTGCCGCGGCCACCGGCCGCGGGTCGCCGGTGCAACCGGCTCCTACCACGGACGAGGACCCGGCCATTGTCGCGTCATTCCCGCGGACGCGGGAATGCGGGCGGTTGCGCGGTCGCAGCGGATTCATGGTGAGAAATGCGGGCTAGCAGTCTGTCGGACTTCGCGGTTCTCGAGCGTAAGATACGGCCATGAGCCACTTCGTGGAAGCGAACCGAGACCAGCCCTTTTTGTTGCCGCCGGATCTGCGGGAGTG
>Ga0326597_10004103_pt1 | contig 20601 bp, 19 predicted proteins | sample RVTome_12_FD_203789 | JGI IMG/M metagenome (GOLD analysis project Ga0326597, IMG submission 203789) | Soil microbial communities from uranium-contaminated site in the Upper Colorado River Basin, Wyoming, United States - RVT100D185 | ecosystem: Environmental > Terrestrial > Soil > Contaminated >...
TCATCTCCAGCCTGCCCCCCGACGCGGCGATGCTCGCCCGTGTCGTCCGCAGTCACTGGGCGATCGAGAACAGCCGTCACTGGGTGCTCGATGTCGCCATGAATCAAGACCGCCCCCGCATCCGCACTGGCCACGCGCCGGAGAACCTCGCCATCCTCCACCACATCGCGCTCAATCTCCTCACACAGGAGCGCACCGCGACGCTCGGGATCAAGAACAAACGCCTCGCGGCCGGCTAGGATCATGACTACCTACTCCGCGTCATCATGGGCGCGAAGAATTAGATGCGATTGCCCTGGGATGAGGGCGTGGTTCTAGCCAAATCGCCGAGGTGCGCGACATCCTCGAGCCGGAGATGGCCGCGCTTGCCGCCATGCGCGCCACGGCAAAGCGCGTCGAGGCGCGGCGCGAGGCGGTCGCAGCCGTGGACGAAGCCCTCGAGAACCCGACCGTGTTCATCGAGGCAAACCTCGATTTCCCCCAGGTGCTTCTCGAAGAAGGCGATGGTACGGCCCCAGGTGTCCCGTTTGGCCTGTCCGAACGCCCCCCGCGGCTGGCTTTCGAGCAGCTCGACCGGCGGGGGGTCCCGCGGATGTTCCTCAGCCGGCGCTGTGAGTCGACGTCATACGTCCTCATTCGGAACCCTGGAGAGCCTATGCTCCGAGCGTGATCAGCTTCATTTCACGTTTCCCAAGCCGGCGAGCTCCCGTCTCAGTGACGACCACCGAGTCGCCAAACTGTGCGGGCTGCCCATCTTTCAGCCGGACGGTCGGCTTGATGTCGAAGACCATCCCGGGCTCGAGCACGACGTCGGCGCCAAACCCATCCGATCCTGTCCGCACCTCGGGAGAATGGAAGAGCACACCGCCGGCTTGTTGTCCCATCGCCGCCTTTCGCTCGTCGTTGACGAGACAGACCTCCCTGATGGTCTTGCCGCGCGCGATCGCGTCCACGACAGCGTGAAACGTATCCAGTGAGTACTGGCCGACCGAAGCCCAATCCGCTGGCGCCGGAGACCCGAGCAGCACGGAGTGGTTCACCTGCGTGCCACATCCCAGGACCGTGCCGGTGCACTCCTGGCTCAGGATCTGCCCGGCCTGCATCACGTCCTCGGTCGGGCGGTTCAATGTACTGTTGGATGCAGCGCCCGCCGCGATGGACAGGCGAAATGGCCGCTCGCCGGACGCGTTGACCATCGCCTGGTACATCGCCAGCCAGGCGACCCGCTGAGGCAGCCCCGGTCGCGCCGTCTCCATCATCGCCTGGAGGCCGGCCTCGCCGACCGCGACCGATTTCTCGAGCACCGCGACCTCTTCCGGACTGTGGACCAGCTTCACCCGCCACAGCAGGTCCGCCGCCGACTCGAACTTGGCTTCCGGAAGCGCTTTGAGCACGCGGTCGTACGTGGTGTAGGAGATCTCCCCCTCCGGTTGGCGCGTGGCATCGACCAGGTTGCCAACGCCGATACGCGCGCGTGTCATGCCCTTGTCGCGCAGACAATCGACGATGGCGGCCGACCAGCGATCTCCCTCCGGGATACGGACATCAATCCCCCTCTCCTTCGTCCACTGCTCTTCAGGGGTGTTTCTGATCCTGCTGTCGGTAATCGCGGTCACCGTTCCTTCGTATGGCAGCACCACGTACTTGAACGGTAGGCTGTTCCCGGTGAGCCACTCCACGTCGATGTCCCCATCCATCCGTTCCAGGATCATGGCGCCAGGGCGATGCTGGGGTACCAGCAGGCAATCCAGGTGGCGCTCGTTCATCCATTGACGGGTGATCCGCCAGCGGCGGTGGATCTCCTCCAGGGACCACTTCTTCGGCATGCCTGCCGGCGTGAGCGTCGCGGTCGAGAGATTCGGGCCGCTCTGCGTCGAGCGACAGGCCGACGAGAAGGATCCCACCAGCGAAACCGCGGCGCCCAGTGAGGCGCCTTGCAGCAAGTCCCTGCGCGTCAATTTCAGTTGTGCCATGTCGTTCCTCCAGACTCCAATCCCTCGACTCGAGGACAGACCAGAAGATGCGGGAGTCCAGGGAGCCGGCCCCACCCCGCGCCGCTAGCGGCTCAAGGAGTCGACGAAGTTGATGACGGGCTGATTGAACTCCTTAGGAAACAGACGCGCGGCTACCCGGGGACTGGCGGAATGCCGGCAGGTCGGCCGGGTGATAAAGCCACTCTACCACCAGATGGTCCGACCATGTCAAGGCGTCCTACCTCTTCCTCCTCTCGGGCCTCAGCGCGCTGATCGACCAGGCCGTATGGGTCCGGGTGTTTGGCAATGCGATCCACTCTGCTTCGCTGGTCGCCGCGGTGTTCATGCTGGGCCCTGGCGTCGGCAGCTACGTCGTGGGAGCCGGGTCGGATCGCCGGTATTTCGAACTGCTGATCGGCGCACTGGCGTTGGGCCTCTCAGGCGTGAGATCGCGGCTGGACCGTGGCGAGGCCGTCCCCGGGGGCGGTGGTCGATCTCAGTCAGGTGGGTCTTGAGCGACGCCGACAAGGAAGCGATCCTGGGCGGCTACGCCGCGAAACGGCTTCGTAAGCAGTGTCCGGAGGGCTTCAACGCTTCAACTACGACACCCCACAGTTCATCGGGCGTACTGGAACGGCGGCCCCAAGAGGCGGTAACATACGCGTCCCCCGCTCCATCGTTTCTCTGGCAGCGACCGCTTCAAGGAGGATACGAGCGATGACACAAACACTGAGAGTGTGGACAACGGCCGCGTTCGTCGCGTGCCTGGGCTTCCAAACCCTGGCGGCGCAGCAGCCGCCGGCGGGCGTGGGGCCTAACGGCGAGAACGGCGGTTACACCGCCAAGTTCGTCGACGTGAACGGCATCCGCACACGTTACTACGACGAAGGCTCCGGCGAGCCGATGCTCCTGGTGCATGGCAGCGGGTTCGCGGGAACCGCCAGCGCGAACACGTGGGTGCCGGTGCTGGGCCTGCTGGCCCAGCGGTTCCATGTCTATGCGCCGGACAAGCTGGCGTCGGGCATGACCGACAACCCGAAGAGCGACGACGACCTGAACATTCGCGGCGAAGTCCAGCATATGGTCAACTTCATCCAGACCATGAAGCTCGGCAACGTCCATCTGATCGGCCAGTCGCGCGGCGGCGGGCTGGCGTTCCTGCTTGCGGTCAACCACCCGGACCTGGTCAGGACCCTGGTGATCGTCGACAGCGCCACTGCCGCGCCGGGAGCTGGCGACGACCGCTCCAACCGGCGAGAGAACCTGCTCGAGCACTGTCCGCAGCAGCCAGCGACAGCCCTCTGGCCGTGCCAGCAGGCAGCCCTGTTGTATGACCGGAGCGTCGTCACACCGGATTTCGTGGCGGCGGCGACGTTCATGGAGAACCAGCCCAAGGCCCGGGAGACGGACAAGCGGATGACCCGCGAGGTGAGCCGCAAGGCCGGGCTGGTCCAGGCAGAGATGAACTACGATGCCTATCGCCGCATCGACGTGGAGGGCGTGCTCCAGATGCCAGTGTTGTTGTACTGGGGCAAGAACGACCCGTCGGTCCTGCCCATCCAGGCGGAGGGGCTGTTCAACATCATCGCCGAGACGAACCCGCACGCGCGGCTCCAGTTCATCAACCGGGCCGGGCACTTCCACTACCGGGAGCATCCAGAGGAGTTCGCGCACACGGTGAAGAGCTTCATCGACTACTGGAACGGCCCCGGCGTGAAGGAGTTAACCGCGGCACAGCGGTAGCAGGCGAGCGGCCCTCACGTGCAGCCGTTGCTCGATTGGCCAAATCGGCTTGCTCGCGGGCGCGGGGGTCAGCCAGCGGGCCAGCGGGATCGCGTTGCAGGGGGCCTTTAATCCTCCTTTAATCCAGAGCGTTTTTCGGTCGGCGGCGCGGCGCAGGAGCGCTACGCGTGTGAGATGACTGCGGGCTCGCCGCGCCGGTGACTGAAAGACGGATTGGACTAAACCGCAGCCGGATGCATCGCCTATGGGAATTGAATCCTGAAGCAGTTGGCCGAGTGTCGTGAAGTCGAGCAGCCCGGCGCGACGGCGGCGATGCGTGGTGTGCGATCGCCACGAGGATGAGCAGCCAGACACCCGGCCGTGCTGTGCCGCGACGGGAGAGACGACGCGAGAGTGTGCCGTGAGACACACGAGGCGCCTGACACCGCGGTGGCGGGTGGGAGCGACGCGGGTCGGTGAGCGCTGGCGAGCCTCACGAGGTATCCGTGCCGATCGAGAGGCCGCGGGTTGGCGGCAGTCGGTCGATCACCAGCAGTTGACCATGGCCACAGGTCGGGCACAGGCGCATCGAGAGGCGTGCGCGCACAGCGAGGCGCGGTGCAGACGCGGTGGCGTTCACGGGGGCCCCCGACGTGGCGAGCGATGGGGTGGACGCCAGGAGCTGGCGGCAGCGTGTCAGTTTCTGGGTCCGATGGCGAGGACCGAGAAAGCCGTAGTAGCGAATCCGGTGAAAGCCCAACGGGAGCACGTGTAACAGAAAGCGGCGAATGAATTCCGTGGCCGCCAGGGTCATCGTTTTCACGGACGGCGCGGGATCCGCACGGTGGTCCTGATACGTGAAGCGCACGTGATCGTCGTCGATCTGACGTAGGCCGTCCCCAGTGGTGGTCATCGAGCGACTTCGCGCGCATGAGGCTCCGCAAACACTGCCCTGTTGCCCCTTGGAAGATCTCGGCATCCACCAATTGTCGCGCCACCGAACGGTCGAAGTGTGTGTCCGTGATCCACACCTGCCAGTCGCGCCTCCCGCGGAGCCCGCGCACGGAACCCAGCGCCCAACCTATCGATGACGGCGGCACGGTGGTCGTCGGGACCCCCTCGACCTGTCGACGCGCGTAGACGCTCAGATCGAATCCCGGCAGCAGCATTTCCACCATTTGCTGCAGGCACATCCCCTGGCCGCCGTGCCGAGGTACGGCGTTCGCCGCATGGATCAATCGCGGACGCGATCTCACCCCGGGAGCTCGTTCCCTCGCGGAGAGGGACGGTTCAGATGTCCTGATCCATGCGTCACGGGCACTTAGTTGAACCGGATCTTCCCGAGAATCTGGAGCGTGTTGAGCTGGGTCTTGCCGAGGCCAGAGAAGTCTGTGACGTCGGGCTGCAGCACTGATCGCACACCCCACGAATGCCGGACTTCGACACCAATCCGGTAAAATTCGACGCCGGCGCCCCCCAGGATCCCGATGTCAAGGCCCTGGTAGAGGTCCTCGGGGCTGTCCACCTCCTCGCCATCCTCCTTGGCCTTCACGCGGATGTCGAACACCGGGCCAGCGATGATGTAGACGCTCGCGCCACTCCGGCTTCGCGAGCCCATGTTGATGCGGAACACCGCCGGAATCTCGAGGTAATGCAGCTCCTCTTCGCTCCCTTCGATTTCGGCCTTCTTGATGACGTAGTCAAGCTCTCCCATGAAACCGACCCGGCCGTCGCGGTTGCCGCCGAACCAGATGCCAAATATGACGCCGCTGCCGCTCTTCTTTAGAGCGTCCGGCACATCGTTCTCAAACACCACGGAGGTCCGAGTGAAACCGCCCAACACTCCGACGCCCACGCCGCTATCCGTGCCCTGCGCCAGGGCGGGCGAAACGACGACCAACGGAACAGTCACCACCAGGATCGCGAAAATTAAGTTTCGAGATGTTCGCATAACAGCTCCTCTGCTTCCTGCCAACAATCCCCCTCCTGCCATTCTTCAGGTTCATCCGTGCGGGACCAGCCATCCATCGGCGACGAGAGCCGGACGCTCACACACCGTGGTCGGAGTGATCCGACTTTGGTCGACGAGCCAGGCCGATCCGGCGGAAGGCAGCGAGGCCCAAAACCGCAGAGCGTTGACCGAGAGGATCGAGCATCAGTGACTCCCCTATGAGGTTCACCGACGGCCGAATTCAATACACCCTGAATCTACCATAGGTATTGCAGCTGACTCAGTCAGCCTCTTGTGACAGCTGGTCACTCCTCGTTCGCGCCCCCTACCTTCAAAGTCCGGGGCAGTGTGTAGGCACAGGCCTTCGGGTGAAACCTGCGGCAGAGGTGCGTCTCACTTGCGCGAGAACGGAGAACCGTGAACCAGACGTGTTGGTGTTAGCATCTGCGCGTTAGACTTGGGAGGTGGCCGCATGGTGAATGACAGGAAGAACCCGGATCCGGCGGCGATCGTCGAGTCCATCCTGGAGAGCTACAAGCAGCACGGAGAGATGGCCCACCTGGAGGGTGGGAATCTTCCAAGTCGAGAAACTATCTGGAGCATTGTCGAGGAACTGCTGTGTCTCATTTTCCCGGGTTTTCTCGAGACAGGTGAGCTAGCCCCCGACGAATTCGTCGCGCGGACCTCCCTGCGGGTCCGGTCCGTCGAGCGGCGGCTCCGGGATGAGATCGAGAAGGGGCTGCGTTTCAGTAGCAGCACCAAACTACCGGAGGATGAGTGCAGACAAATAGCCGAGACCGCGACACGCACGCTCCTCTCGCGGATCCCGTACGTGCGGGATATCCTCTCGACCGACATCGAGGCGGCCTACGACGGCGATCCGGCCGCTCAATCCTTGGAGGAAATCATCGTCGCGTACCCTGGCGTACAGGCGATCGCGGTCTATCGGCTGGCACACGTTCTCTGGCGGGAGAAGATCCCGCTCGTGCCTCGAGTGATGACGGAGTACGCGCATTCGAGAACGGGGATCGACATTCATCCCGGCGCGACGATCGGGAAGCGGTTCTTCATCGATCACGGTACGGGGGTGGTGATCGGAGAGACGTGCTCGATCGGGGAGAACGTGAGGATCTACCAGGGCGTCACCTTGGGCGCGCGGAGCTTCGCGAAGGACGAGCACGGCCGCCTGCTCAGGGGAATCAAGCGTCATCCCAATCTCGAAGACGAGGTGACGGTCTACTCTGGGGCGACGATCTTGGGGGACGTGCGGATCGGCAGGGGCTCGCTGGTTGGCGGGAACGTCTGGTTGACCGAAAGCGTTCCCGCGGATACAAAGATCGTCGTGAGACCCCCGCAGCAGATCCACATCGAAGATGGGGCCAACGACTATCAGATCTGAACGGCGACGGCGCGTCGTGCACGAATCCAACGCAACCTGAGGAACGCCTCCGAGAAAAGGACAAGACCATGTCACACATCTTCGAAGACAACTCCAGATCGATCGGCTTGACGCCGCTCGTGCAGCTGAACCGCGTCGTCGCCGGATGTCGAGCCAGGGTCCTTGCAAAAATGGAGGGACGCAATCCGGCGTACTCGGTCAAGTGTCGGATCGGGGCCGCGATGATCTGGGACGCAGAGAAGAAAGGCCTCCTCAAGCCCGGAACCGAAGTGATCGAGCCGACGAGCGGCAACACCGGGATCGCTCTGGCGTTCGTCTGCGCCGCGAGAGGGCTCCGGCTGACGCTCACGATGCCCGAGACCATGAGTCTCGAACGCCGGAAGGTCCTGGCAGCTTTTGGCGCCCACCTGATCCTCACGCCAGGTCCTGAGGCCATGCCTGGCGCGATACGCAAGGCAAAAGAGATCGTCGCCTCGGACCCCAAGAAATGGTTCATGCCGAATCAGTTCGAGAATCCGGCGAACCCGGCGATCCACGAGGAGACAACCGGACCGGAGATCTGGGCGGACACCGACGGCGGGATGGATGTCCTGGTGTCAGGAGTCGGAACGGGCGGCACGATTACCGGGGTGTCGAGGTACTTTAAACAGACCCGGGGGAAGCAGATTGTGTCGGTGGCCGTGGAGCCGGTCAAGAGTCCGGTCATCACCCAGACGCTCGCGAGGCAGGAACTGGCACCCGCGAGCCACAAGATCCAGGGGATCGGAGCGGGGTTCATCCCCGGCACGCTGGATTTGAAGATGGTCGACCGCGTCGAGACGGTTACCGACGAGGAAGCGATCGCGATGGCACTCCGGCTCGCGACCGAAGAGGGCATCTTGAGCGGCATCTCCTGCGGCGCGGCGGCGGCAGTCGCAGTGCGCCTCGCGCGCCTGGACGAGTTCGCGGGCAAGACCATCGTCACGGTCCTGCCAGACTCCGGAGAACGTTACCTGTCGTCCGCACTGTTTGCATCCGTGCTTGGCACGTCCGCCTGAGTGGCATGTGTTGCGAGTTCCTCACCGTCTTGAACCGGAAGTGACTGCATGAAATCAATCAAGCGACTCGTCGCCGAGCACGACATCATTGAGCGGGGACTCAATATCTTGGAAAAAGCTGTTGTCCAGCTCGAGTCCGGCCAATCGATGCCGGATGAGTTCGCCACATGGGCGCCGGGGTTCTTCGCCCAGTTCGCAGACAAATGCCATCACGCCAAAGAAGAAGACCTTTTCTTCCCGCTGCTCAAGGCCCGCGGCGTTCGCGAGGAAGGAGGGCCGATTGGCGTCATGCTTCACGAACACGATGTTGGCCGCGACTGCGTGCGCCGAATGCGGGAATCAAGCGAAACTGACGAATTCAACGGAGCGACCTTTGCGACTGCGGCCAAGGAGTTCATCCCGCTCCTGCGCCAGCATATCTTCAAGGAAAACAACATCCTCTTCAAGATGGCCGCAAGTATGCTCAGCGAAGCTGATGACGCGGACATGAATGTCAAGTTCTCGGAGATCGAAGAGCAACGTGATCTGGCCGGACTGCACGAGCGGTATGACGCCGAGGTCGCTCGGTGGGAAGAGGTTTTCAAATGAGCGCTCACGCACGCGCTCGATTCTTCTCGGGGCGCAAGTAATCCGCCGGTCCGCGCCGCGTTGACAGGCTGCTGTGCTGAAGCACATTATCGACGTGTCTTAACGTGGAGACAGGATGTCACATGGGATCGCTGATCCCGTGTGGTCGGCTTGAGAATCGCCAGTCTCTTTACAGAACGAAGGGGAGAAGATGGACGCGCCCAGTATCGGCGATAGGAAACCTTGCATACTTTCATATCCGCCGGGGTGCACACCCGCTGACGGAAACGAGTGCGAGGGAATGATGGAATTGAAGGTCGTCAGGCCAAATGGCGACGCCATGCTCGAGGATCCTGAACGTGAGACTCGTCCAGGGGCTGAGCCTGTTCCTGGGTACACGGCTTGGGTGTGTAATACGTGCGGCGCCGAGCAGAAGCTTCCAGACTGACCCAGCGGCGCGAAGAGGCCCGCGTGGATCGCCTGCTGGATGGGCCCTGCCGGTCTATTTCGAAGCGGAAACGATTCGGGCGCTGCCCAGACGGCATCTCCCGCTGAGACCCGACCGTCGTCCCCTCCTCGACGCTCACTCCATCGGCACTTCAGTGAGGGGCACATCCCAGTGGGCATCGAGGATCTCAAATCGACGGCGTTCTTCTTGCTCGAAGGTATCGAAGTCCGAAAAGAGGCGGCGTGCGATTTCCTCTTCGCCCGACGGTCCGGTCAGGGCAGCGGCGTCCCTGAAGGTCAGCTTTGTGGCAAAGGTCCAGTCGGCACGCCCGTCACCGTGGTACGTGGGCACGTACGCGGTGAAGGCGGTAATCCTCTCTCCTAGCTGGGCCTCCAGTACCGGGTAGTGATTCTTCCGAAAGAGCTCAAGGAACTCGTCCTGGTGTCCCCACTTGACGCGGTAGAAGTACCACGCCGTTCGTTCGTCCGGAGCGGAGACCGCGCTGTCAACTTGGGCAGTCCGCGCCTCGGTCGTGGGAAGCCACGTACCGATGAGGATTCCGGCCAGTAACGCACCTATAGGTGTGATCGATCGCGCCATCATCGAACCTTTCTCTCTGCTTGGAGTTCAAAGGGAAACCGACTGACCATCGCCCCCGTTCTTCAGGCCTGATCGGCGACCATCTTCAAGAGGTCCATGCTCGTAATAATGCCAACTGGATCTGTCCCCTGTGTGACGACCAGCCGGTGAATATGCCGATCGACCATGACCCGTGCGACATCCGCCACGGAGGCGGTCACCGGCACATGGTGAATCACCGGCGTCATGACGTCTCGGACGGTGACCGCCCGTTCCTCGATATAGCGCTGGCCAGAACCCTCGGGTCTGAGGTCTGTGGTGTCATCACGATAGAACCCCGAGCTCCCCGGCGATGCGAAATCAGGAGGTTCGGCCATATTACGGGCGATGTCGGTCATCGACACGACACCGATGAGCTGGCCTTGGCCGTCCACCACGGGCGCGCCCGAGATTTCCCGCTCGATGAGGTATCGAGCCAGTTCATCGGTCGTCATCTCATCGGCCACCGTAATGATGTCCGGGCTCATCAGGTCTTTCACCTTTCGCGTTTTGCTCATTACCCCGTCCTCCAGGTTTCGGCTGCATCGTGGGCCGTCGCGTGGCCTGCCCAACGTCTGATCTGCGCGGTACCCAGCGGCTACGATACTCTTCCCGAAGCCCGGCAGCACCCACTATTGTGAGCGATCTTGGGCCCTCCGGTACCTCTGCCTGTCGGACGCCAGCGACCTGGGATCCCTGGCAAGCGCGTTTGGCGATGGGCCGGACGTCACGCACGCGCCAGCGACCTTCCCGTTCCCGTCGTACGACGTGTGGTTCTACGTAAGCCCTCGTACTGGCGATGCGGTGAGTACAATGGTAGCCGTACACGACGAACCATTCGATGCCGCAACGGCGACTGCTTGCCATTCTCCAAACGGACTGTCCGACCTGCCGACTGATCGCGCCCTATCTTGGCGCACTGGCAGCCAAGTCGGTGCCGGTTTCCGGGGGTATCTCAGGACGGCGAGGACTTGACGCGCGAGTTCGTGCGCCAGATGGACATCCGTTTCCCGCTCGGGGTCGACGTCGGCTTCGAGTTGTCGAAACGGCTCAACGTGGTGACCGTCCCGACGCTGTACGTGCTGGATGATCAGGACCGCATCATCCAGCAGGAGTCGGGGTTCGACAAGAAGACCCTCAACGAAATCGCGGCGCTGTTCGGACAGTCGCCCGTCGCAGACCCGTATGACGGCGCGCCCGCGTTCCAGCCGGGATGCTCCTCTCGACACCTCGAACCAGAAACAGTCGACCCGGTCGCACCGGCCCTTGATGCCCACGCTAGACAGGGCCGTCAGGCCTCCATCCTCGATATCGAAGACGATGAGGACCCTCACGAATACTGTTCGCGAGTATTTGGTGATGCCCTGCCTGTCGTGCCCCCCACGGTTGCGCGCGTGCAACGCATGATGCGCGCCGCCGGCCAAGATCCTACCGACGTCATCGGGCGCGTTCCTCCCTGCTACGGCGAAGCCACGGTCGAGAAAATTGCCGCCAACGCGGTGATGGCAGGCTGCTCACCCGGCTTGATGCGGGTGCTGATCCCGTTGGTACGGGCTGTCACCGACGAACGTTTCAACGCTCACGGTCTTCAGGCCACGACGCATTTCGCGGCTCCGTTGATGGTGGTAAACGGCCCCGTTCGGCGCGAGTTGGGTTTCCACGCCGGCCAGAACGTCTTCAGCAACGTGTCGCGCGCCAACAGCACGGTCGGGCGCGCGCTGCAGCTGATTCTGTTGAACCTCGGCGGCGCACGTCCCGACGGCATCGATATGTCCGCGCTCGGCAACCCCGGCAAGTTTTCGTATTGCATCGCCGAGAACGAAGAAGAGAACCCCTGGGATCCGCTGCACGTCGATCGAGGTCTGGCGCGCGAGCAGAGCGCAATCTCGCTCGTTGCCGCCGAAGCGCCGCACGGGGTCAGCGAGCACAAAGCCCGTACGGCACGCGGGGTGCTGAAAGCCATTGCAGCGGCGCTCGCTACTGTGTGGAACTATCGCGCCTGTCTGGCGTTCGAGGCGCTGGTGGTCCTGTGCCCGGAACACGTGCGGACGGTCCATCGCGACGGGTTCACCAAGGAGGACGCCCGGAAGTTTCTCTTCGAGCACACCGGTATCCCTGTGCGATGCTATCGGGATGATGAGCCAGGGGAGGGCCTCGAGCAGCGGAATACGTACAGAGAGATCGTTATCGACGGCGAGCCGTGCTACCAGAAGTTCCGGTCGCCAGAGTCGATCACGATTGTCGTCGCCGGAGGTGCCGCGGGCAAATTCTCGGCCGTTCTGGGAAGTTGGTCCACCGGCTCCCGCGGCAGTCAGATGGTGACCTATCCGGTCTAGAGGTGCGCATGTCTGTCCGACTTATCAATCCGTTGAACGAAACCGTTTCGCAGGGGGCACTCCCAGCCGCGCGCCTCAGCAGCCTCGAGGGCCGAACCATTGTCCTGCTCGATATCAGCAAGCCCGGCGGATCGGCCTTCCTCGACCGCGTCGAGCGGCGACTCAAGGAGCGGTATGGGGTAGCCGGCGTGATCCGCGCGATGAAACCGACGTTTGCCAAACCCGCTCCGGCAGGCGTCATCGAAAAGATTCGGCACGTCGATGCCGTCATCGAAGGCCTCGCTGATTGAGGGTCCTGCACCACGTGCAGTTTGCACGACACGTTGAGGCTTGAAGGCATGGGCATTGCCGCGGTGCCGGTGGCGACCGATGTGTTCGCCGCCGCCGCGCGCGCGCAGGCTGCCGCGCTCGGACGCCCGGACTTCGATGCCGTGTACGTCCCACACCCCATCCAGGACCAGACACGAGAGGAGATCGAGGCGAAAGCCGACGCGGCGATCGGGGAGCTGGTTCTGCGATTGACGGGTTACGCTGCTCCGACCTGAACGCTGGAGGAACCGCGCCGACCGTCCCGCGAGCTGCACGGGTGGTGCAAGTGGCCTGTCCACGCTGATCAAGGACCGCCTTTCAGGCGGGGCATCCCGCCTCGCGGCGTTGCTCCTCCCTCAGATACTCCCGGTATCCTCGGTTGTCGCGCCTTGCGATCCGGGCGCCGCGCGCCGAAATTCGGTACTCGTTCAGCGTGGACCGGCCACTAGCCGAGTAAGATTGCCCATGCGGTCGAGAGAGATCGTCACTTCGTGCCTGAATCCGTCGCCGTTTGCAAAGGAGAGCGAGATGTCCGACGCACAAGAGCCGGTTCCTGAAATCACTCCGAACTCGAACGGGCCCTACCGGGTCACGAACCTCAAGACACTCGAAGGATTCTACGGTGCGAGGTCCCACTCGACGCCGGAGGCGGTGAAGTTGTGTCGGTGCGGCGATTCACAGAACAAGCCGTTCTGCGACGGCAGTCATCGTACGAACGGGTTCAGCGACGCGAAGGACCCCGACCGCGTTGCCGACAAGCGAGATGACTACGTCGCGAAGTCCATCACCATTCACGACAACCGAGGAATCTGCGCTCACGCGGGTCGATGCACCGACGGCCTCAAGGAAGTGTTCCGGTTGAAGCAGGAGCCGTGGATCAATCCAGACGCCGCCACCGCCGAACAAATCGCGGCCACGATCGAGTCGTGTCCATCGGGTGCACTCAGCTACTCGATCGACGGGGTCGAACATCGCGACGGCAGCCCGGAGCCAATTGTCGGCTACGTTCCAAACGGACCCTACGTCGTGCGCGGTGGTGGTGCTGTGCTCAAGAACGTCGAGCGGGGCGAGGGCGCATCAACCAAGCGATTTGCGTTGTGTCGGTGCGGCAAGAGCCAGAACAAACCCTTCTGTAGCGGCGCTCACTGGCACCACCACTTTGATGAACACGCTCCGAAGCGCGACTAGCGCTTGTCCCGGCTGAATCAGCACCGCTCTGGTCCGCCCGCTCGTGTAGCGCCGGACTTCAGCCCGGCTTCGCCGCGGGCCAGGGCAGATCTGAAGACCTGCACGACACGCGGTAGTCATTCAGCGAAAACAAGATACTTAGTAGCTCAGGGTTTCCCCTTCGGAGACCGCAATGATTGCCGCGCCCACCGTGTCGCTCGTGACGTTCACGGCGGTGCGGAACATGTCGAGCGGCCGATCGACGCCGAGCATGAGGCCGACCAGGGCGTACGCGGCTGGATCGGTGAGGCCGATGGCTTCAAGGACGATGAAGATCATCACCAAACCGGCTGACGGAATCCCCGCCGCGCCTATCGAGGCGAGCAGCGCGGTGAGGACGACAACGAGCTGTTGCTGCAGGCCAAGCTCCACGCCAAGGGCCTGGGCGATGAAGAGCGCTCCGGCGCATTCGTAGAGGGCGGTCCCGTCCATATTCACAGTCGAGCCCATCGGGAGAACGAAGGCGGCGGTGCGATTCGAAACGCCCGCTCTCTTCTCAACACACTGCATCGTGACGGGGAGGGTTGCCGACGACGAACTGGTGGAAAACGCCATGGCTGTCGCCGTTGAAATCGCTCGATAGTGCTTGGAGGGACTGATCCCGGTGAACAGATAGAACAGGGTCGGGAGAATCACTAGCCAGTGAATGCTCAGGCCAAGTGCGATGGTCAGCATGTACTTGCCGACCTGCGCGAAGACATCGAGCCCCATGCTGCCGACCGCCGAGGCGATCAGCGCAAACACGCCGATCGGGAGGAGCCGGAGGACCATGCCCGCCAGCGTCATCATCACCTCGAATCCGGCGTTGAAGAGATCGCGGATTCGCTCGCTGGAGCTTCCGGGCGTGAAGGTGATCGCGGCGCCCAGAACGATGGCAAAGAAGATCAGGCCAAGAATGTCGAACTCCGCGGCCGCCTGAAACGGGTTGGTCGGGATCAGCCGGACCAGAATGTCCCAGAATGAGCCCGGAGTCTGCAACGAGTCGGGAGAGATCGGCTCGCTCATGCTGGCGTCGACGCCGACACCGGGTCGAATGATGTTGGTCAGCGTGAGACCGACCAGGATCGCCAGCAGGCTGGTCAGCGAGTAGTAGAGCAACGTCTTGAGGCTCAGGCGCCCGATGGCCTTGCCGTCGCCGATGCTGGCCACGCCGCTGACGATCGAGGTCACGATGAGCGGACCGATGATCATGCGGAGCAGGCGCATGAAGATCTCGGCCACCCGGCTGACGGCGTTGACTTCTCCGAAGAGAAGGGCAAACACGGCGCCGAGCACCATGGCGATCAGAATCTGCCAGTGGAGCTTCAGCTTCAAAGACACGCGCCATTGAACCACGAGAGCACTCGATCAGGAAATCGCGGACGTGGGATGACACCGGCGCTGCAACCAAGGTCGACCGTTTCTCGCAAGGGTTCAGTATTACCAATGCTGTAATATTGAAGGTGTGACTGAGCGCAGAGGACGTGTGCCGCGCGCAGCGTGGTTGAGACACGCGAGACAGGCCCGCGGATGGACACAGGCTGAGGCAGCCGCGCACCTTGGGGTCTCGCAGAGCTACTTGTCGTTGTTGGAGCGCGGCGCGCGGGGCATATCGCCCTCCCGGTTCCAGGTCATGCGGCGAGTCTACGACGTTCCGGCAACCGAGCTGCCCCTCGTTGACGTGCCTGCGCTTGCCCCGGCACGTCTGGCAGCGGCACTTGCCCGGCTCGGGTACCCTCCTCTCGCCCACCTCCGTGGGCGAACACGACTCAACCCGGCAACCGTGATACTGGGCGCGCTGCGGCGACACGACCTGGAGGCTCGACTGACAGAGGCCCTGCCCTGGGTCGCCCTCCGCTGTGTCGACCTGGACTGGACCTGGCTGCTCGAGCGGGCGAAGGTTCACGACGTGCAGAACCGCCTGGCATACGTCCTCGCCCTGGCTAACGAGCTCGCCGGTCAGGGCGGACACGCGGACGCGTCGCGTCGGTTGCGACGCTTGATCCAGACGCTCGAGCGATCGCGCCTGGCGAAAGAAGATACGTTGTGCTGCGGTGCGATGACAGGAGCGGAGCGGAAATGGCTTCGGGCGCGACGGTCTCGACTGGCGAGGCACTGGAATCTGCTGACCGACCTCAGGACGGACCGTCTACCTTACGCGCCGTGACCAGGAATGACTACCAGCGTTTCACGGCTGACTAGCTGCCGCCGATCGCGCGGGCAGAGCTCGGCCCGGCCTGGTCCGCCGCACAAGCCGGACTGAAGTCCGGCGCTACACGCGCGGGCCGCACTCGGATCGGCCGCTGGATGTGTACGACTGCAGCGCCGGCCGCCAGACCGGCCTCGGCCCGCCGCACAAGCCGGACTGAATTCGGCGCTACACGCGCGGCAGAGCTCGGACCGGCCGTAGGGTGTGTCCTGCTGTAGCGCCGGTCTTCAGACCGGCCCCCAGGGAGCTGGAACACCCGCCGCATGCGGCGCGGCGGGCAGACTGTCGCATACTGAAGCCTGCGTAAGTCATGGTTCCTCCAGGATCGCATACCGATGAGTCCTAGCCGTCAGGAGACCGTTCGCATGCACAACGTGCTTGTCCTGGGCGCGGGCAAGATTGGCGCCCTCATCTCCGGACTGTTGGCAGAGTCGGGTTCCTATCAGGTGAATCTCGCGGACCTGAACGGAGAGGCCGCCCACGCGGTCGTCCACGCTCACGGGCTGCCGGGCATCCAGGCGTACGCGATCGATGCCACAAATCCAGACGCCCTGGACGAGCACCTGCAGAACCACTCGGTCGAGGCTGTCATCTCGAGCCTGCCGTACTACTGCAACGTCACGGTGGCCGGGGCGGCCCGCCGCGCACGCGTCCACTATTTCGACCTCACCGAGGACGTGGAGGTCTCGCACGCCGTGAGGCGTCTGGCCGAGGGCGCCGAGCAGGCTTTCGTACCGCAGTGCGGCCTGGCGCCTGGCTTCATCTCGATCGCCGCCAACGAGCTGATCGGACACTTCGACGAGCTGCGGACCGTGAAGTTGCGGGTTGGCGCGTTGCCTCAGCATCCCAACAACGTCCTCAAATACTCGCTGACCTGGTCCACTGAAGGCCTGATCAATGAATACGGCAACCCGTGCGAGGCGATTGTCGACGGCAGGCATATCGAGGTCGCCCCTCTCGAAGGACTCGAGGAAATCGAAATCGATGGAACGCTCTACGAGGCCTTCAACACTTCAGGTGGTCTTGGCTCCCTTGGGGACACCCACGTCGCACGCTGCCGCAACATGGACTACAAGACCATCCGCTACCCTGGCCATTGCGGTCAGATGCGGCTCTTGATGAACGACCTGAAGCTGAACCACGACCGGGACACGCTCAAGCGCATCCTCGAGAACGCCGTGCCCCAGACGCTACAGGACGTCGTCGTGATCTATGCGGCGGTAACGGGCGTGCAGGACACCGAGCTGCGTGAGGAGAATTACGTCAACAAGCTATATCCGCAGATCATTGCGAGTCGCTTGTGGTCCGCAATCCAGGTGACAACCGCTTCGGGAGTCTGCGCGGTCGCTGACATCATCTTGACCGGCAATGGCCGCTACCGTGGGTTCGTTCGCCAGGAGGACTTCAGTCTGCTCGAGGTGCTTGACAACCGATTTGGCACTCACTACGCCGCAGGCGGCGGGAAGGAAGTGTCGTCACATCTTGTGGCGAGCGGACAGGCTGGGCGCCAGCGATCGACTCGAGATTCAAAGAAACCAGCAAAGCCCGGAACCTCGGGACAGTAGACGCGATGGACGATGTATTCGAACGGCTTGAACTGGAGCGGGTCAATCCGGGAACGTGGTCGGGCGATCGCGGATGGTCGGTTGGATCGTCGGGCCCGCTCATCGATTCCCTGAACCCGACAACCGGGAAGACGCTGGCGCAGGTACGCGCCTCGACGTCTGACGAGGTCGAGCGCGTCCTGGCCTCGGCCCACGAAACGTTTCTTGATTGGCGGACGATACCGGCGCCAAAGCGGGGCGAGGCCATTCGGCTGATCGCCGACGAGCTGCGCCTGAATAAGAGCGCTCTGGGCACGCTCGTCACGCTCGAGACGGGGAAGATCAAGGCAGAAGGCGACGGCGAGGTCCAGGAGATGATCGACATCGCCGACTTTGCCGTCGGCCAATCGCGCATGCTCTACGGCCGCACGATGCAGTCCGAGCGTCCCAGGCATCGGATGTACGAGCAGTGGCATCCTCTCGGAGTCGTGGGAATCATCAGCGCTTTCAATTTCCCGGTCGCGGTGTGGTCGTGGAATGCGTTTCTGGCAGCCGTTTGCGGCGACGTGTGCGTGTGGAAGCCGTCCCCGCGCACACCGTTGTGTGCCGTCGCCGTCCAGCACCTGGTGAACCGCGTGCTCGAGCGTCATGGCTTCCCTGGGATCTTCCAGCTGTTCATCAGCGCAGATACGAACCTTGCCGAGCGCTTCGTCGACGACAAGCGCGTCGGCCTGGTGTCGTTCACCGGATCGACTGCCGTCGGTCGCAGGGTGGCCGAGCGCGTGGCCGCGCGACTTGGGAAGAGCCTTCTGGAGCTAAGCGGCAACAATGCGGTGATTGTGGACCAGTCTGCGACGCTGGACCTTGCCGTTCCGTCTATCGTGTTCGGCGCTGTCGGAACCGCAGGCCAGCGCTGCACCAGCACGCGCCGGGTCTTTGTTCATACGTCGAGAGCGCGCGAGCTCGAACAGCGACTGTCCCAAGCCTATTCACAGGTATCCATCGGCGATCCTTTGGAACCAGGAACGCTCATGGGCCCGCTGATTGACCGCAGCGCTGTTGATCGGTTCGAGGAAGCCGTCCTGGCAGCAACGGCGGCCGGAGGAACCATCCTCTGCGGTGGCAAGACACGTCCACCTGGCACCTTTGTCGAGCCGACCATCATACGAGCAAGAAACGATTGGCCGGTTGTACAGGCGGAAACGTTCGCCCCGATTCTGTATATCATCGAGTTTGGGTCTCTCGACGAGGCAATCGCGATGCACAACCACTCCGACCACGGCCTCTCCTCCGCAATCTTCACGGACAACCTGCTGCACGCGGAACGCTTCCTCGCGGCAACCGGCAGCGACTGTGGGATTGCGAACGTCAATATCGGGACATCGGGCGCCGAGATCGGGGGCGCGTTCGGCGGAGAAAAGGACACTGGCGGAGGGCGCGAGTCTGGGTCAGACTCCTGGAAGGCGTACATGAGGCGCCAGACCAACACGATCAACTGGGGCCGGGAGTTGCCGCTGGCGCAGGGGATCGATTTCACGCTGGCCACATGAGGGCAGGGAGGGGAAATCATGAGTACCCGTGCGCCACAACGCCTCGACACGATCCAATGCCTTGGATATCATCTCAACTTTTCGGAAATCCTTCCTCCTTTTCCGTATTGGTGAGACACAGGACTGTCCGATAAACTGGTCGGGTAACACTACCTGATAAGAGTATCGATCTGTCATCACGACGTGACAAGAAGTTGAACCGTGGTTCTGTTGATTCGACCACACCTTCGTCCGTCCTGGTTTGCGCGCGCTCACGGCCTCGGTGCACCCGAGTCCGAGGTTGGTTTGACGCTAATGTTTCGACCGTCTCTCGACTTAACTTCATCAAGGAGCATGGGGAAATGAGAATGCGTCTGCTCATTCTTGGAATGCTGGTATCTGCGCTTGCACTGGGGGTCGCCCCCGCCAGCGCGCAGGAACGATTCGGCGCTATTGCCGGTACCATCACCGACGCGAGCGGCTTGGCGGTGCCGGGTGCAACAATCGAGATCACCAACAGTGACACCCAGGCGACCCGAGTGTTCGTCAGCGGGGCAGACGGGACGTACCGCGCAGCTGACATTGCCCCCGGTCGGTATTCGGTGGCCGTGGAACTGTCGGGATTCCAGCGTGTGGAGGCCGACGACGTGATCGTCCTGCTCGGACGGACCGTTGATTTTTCCGTCCAGCTCATCATTGGTGCGCTGACCGAGACGGTCAACGTCACAGGTGAGGCGACCAAGATCGTCGACCTCACCAGCGTCACCGTGGCGCACAACGTGACCAGCGAAGAGATCGATCGCCTTCCCAAGGCGCGGAGCTTCCAGTCGCTGGCCCTCACCGCGCCGTCGGTGAGCTCTGGCGAGATCGAGGGCGGGATCCAGGTGAACGGGGCGAGCGGAGCGGAAAACTCGTACACCGTTGACGGCGTGGTCACGAACAGTCTTGTCAACGGGAGGTCCAGGCAGGACACGGTGTTCGAGTACCTCCAGGAGGTTCAGGTCAAGACCACCGGCATTGGCGCAGAATACGGAGGTGCCCTGGGCGGCGTCATCAGCGCCGTCACAAAGTCGGGCGGGAACACGTTCCGCGGCGAAGGCCATTACTATCTCGCGGGCAGCCCGCTGAGCGCGGGTCCACCCAATCGGCTCAACCTCGATCCATCCGACGAGTCAACGGTCCGGTATACCCAGGATAGCGAGGACAAAGACCTTCAGAACGAGTTCGGTGGGTCGATCGGCGGTCCGATCGTCCGTGACCGGCTCTTCTTCTTTGGATCCTATTCCCCCAACATTGTGCGCGGGACACGCGACTACTTGTTCAGCGAGGGAACCGAACCGGGCTCAATCGATCGGGAGCGGACCTACCACCAAGCCTTCGGCAAGATCACGTACAGCACAAACCGTGTCGTGGCCTCTGGGTCCGTGTTGTTCACCCCGACGCGGTCAACCGGCACGTTGCCCAGCAAGCAGGGGGCAGGCAACGACTTCATTTCGAGCTCACTCGCCAGTAACGAGATCAAACGCACACAGGGCTTCGAACAGGATCAGGTCAACACCTCCGGCACGGTTGACATCACGCTCGGGCCCACGTCGTTCTTGGAGGTGCGCGGAGGCTATTTCTACGACAACTTCAAGGACACAGGCATTCCCGACCAAGTGAGCCATACCTACCAGACCTCGAATCTGGGCCAGCCAGGGGTTCCACTCGGCCTGCAGGGACCGGCCGGAACGCAAGACATCCCGCGCATTCG
>Ga0326597_10004104_pt1 | contig 20597 bp, 17 predicted proteins | sample RVTome_12_FD_203789 | JGI IMG/M metagenome (GOLD analysis project Ga0326597, IMG submission 203789) | Soil microbial communities from uranium-contaminated site in the Upper Colorado River Basin, Wyoming, United States - RVT100D185 | ecosystem: Environmental > Terrestrial > Soil > Contaminated >...
ATTCTGAGGAACGATTTGGAAAGGATGATCACTGGATTGGATCAGAAAGGCCCAGAATATAACCATGCACCCGCCAAATGCCCCTATGCCGGTCAGGATTCGCTTGCCGACCTTCATGTCCGGCGTCTCCTTGCTACTAACCACAGAGCGCCTGCTATCCCTAATGCTCCTATCGCTAAGAGCGATTCGAGTGAGATCGCCATCTGCCTGTCACTATATAGCGGAAGACAGCTAGCCACTACCGTATTGTCTATATCGGTGTCGGAGGCCATTCGAGATCGCAGGGGATCGAACATGAGATATCCTGCCGCCTCGGTCCTTGCGATCAGCGTCCAATGAGGATTAAGGCTTCCCATGTTGTTAAGCAGCACAAGTGTCGGCCAGGCACTTGGTATCAGTGGTCTAATGAGGCCGCGTGACGACACCGTGGAATAGCCCGCGCGGCTTGTATGCGAGATCATTTCTGCTACTGAAAGGGGCGCCGTGTTGTCTGTTCGTATCTCGGTCAGGGCAGTCCGATACAGCGACTGTGACTTGTGATGCTGAGACAATGCGAGAAGACTCCAATAGCCGCATTTTTGGTCATCCGCCCTGAATGGAAGAAGCCCGCCCTGTGTCTCAATTACTTCGCCGAGATCGAGGCTAGGGGCTTGATCAGTGGATGGCCTTGTCTCCTGGCGAGTGTCGTTAACGGCATCCTTGGGGGCTCGTCGTCCCTGCGCTGTTGTTCCTGGGTGGTCGCGTCGTGACATAATCTCACCGACAGGAACATAAGCGAAAACCAACAGGGAGCCGAGCGCGAAGACAAGGCGTATCTTTCTTTGCATTGGCCCCAGACGCACGGAAGCAATAACGAGTACTGTCAAGACAAGCAGCACAACTACTGAGATGTGCCAAGTATGTTCGGTCGCGTATAGACAAATGCTCTGGTCGTCGTACGCCGCCAGCATTCGTTCCAATTCTGGATATTCAAATACTGTGGATGAGTCTAGATACTTTTGTTCTATTCCGCGCAATCTATCGACCAGTACGATGCTTCCAGTCACGCTAGCATATTTGGCAAGGTGCGTTTCGGCCGAAAGCTCGCATTCATAGTCCTCTATCAGAGCTGGAGTTCGTCTTGCAGTGTCCTTGCTGTCAGATGCATACTGCCATTCCCGGTGTATTACAGAAGGATAGGTGAAGCCCGCAATCTCCTTTGGGCGCGTGAAGTACAGCGTCTGGAGTGGAAAGGCATTCTCGTCTGTTGTCGTTATGGAAACAGGGTATGGAAGAGATTCTCTGAAGGTGAACTGTACCACTGGAACGTTCCAGGTTCCATTGTCTGATGCGACAATGCTTACCGTGCCCTCATCTTGATCCGGGCCCACCCTTAACACACCGTCTTCTATGAGATCGAAAATGTCAATGTCGCCTGGACTTGAAAGCATGCCGCCTAACGTCATTCTTCCCATGTCGCGCGGCTTGGAGTCCAGTGTTAATCGCGTGCTACGTGGTCCCGGGACTATGGTCCAGTTGGTTGCGTTCTTGGTTACATGTCGAGCCTTCAGGACCCACTCTCCAGCGTCGTCGACTTGGTGATACTCCGCGATTCTCGATCGAGTGGGTCCGTGTTCTATCCACTTGCTTTGAGGCAGAGATTGCTTGAGAGCGAAGCTAGTGCGAAGCTCAGACGCCTTCTTTTCGACGTACCAGTCCGCGAATGAAGCGTTGGTACGCGTTGTCGTGGTTTCGAAGTTCTGGAGAACCTTGCTCCAGGCCTGAAAGCGATCGAACGTCCTGACCTCGATTGGCTCTGCATGGAGGGCTGGGGGTGGAATGACACACGAGGCTATGACGAGAGCTATTGTTTTCAATGTGGCTCCGCTGTCTTCACCGTCTCTCTGCACGAACCCTGCGAGCGCGATCCCCTCTGTGTCGAGAAGGCACTGGGGCACTCAGTCGACCGAAGGTCCTTCTTGTACGTGGAGTTGCGTCTTTTCCGCTTATGGGCAGAACAGGCACAGGATCCAGGCAGTCAGATGTCGCATCCAGGCGCGTGGCAGCTTCCGACAGTGACGCAATTCGTGCAGTGCCACTCCTGCGTATTGGGATTCTGAATGTGCCCGCTGCACTCCCTGAGGTCGCCGCAGAGTGTGGTGGGATCGTACCCGTCGCACTCCCCCTCGGTATTCATGCATTTATCGAAGAAGAAGAACAATCCGTAACAGTACTGGTACGGCCCTTGCTCCGGCGAACAATCTGGTTCCCAATTACACGGAGATGTCGTCTGCTCCTCGCACGGTCCAAGGGGGAGCGGGGGGACCTGCCCTCCGACGAGTTGTAGGTCGAGGGAGGACAATTGATCTTGCGCCTGCAACCAAGCGGTCAGAATGAACGAGAGTAGTGTCAAGCCTGCTGCCACGGTGATTCTCATGTGCGGAACCTCCAGTGGAATTCTTGGTTTGGGCGATGCTAGCTTTGGGCGATCAGTCCGTCAAGCGTAGTGAGCGGCTTATTTTTGGCGCTCCTGATTTCCCTGGCCGGGCTGAGATATCGGCTGGGCTTCGGGGTGAACGGTGCAGCTGGATCCACAAGGTGTTATGCGATCTCTGCTTAGGTCTCCGCAGCATGACTCGGAGCTGCCAGACCACCATGGTCGTGCGTTCCCGGCAGTTTGGCTGCGTTTCTCGGCCGAGGCGAAGGGTCCAAAATCTGTCACGATTCCGGGCTTGGGAGGAGGCCGGGATTCTCGCTGCGGGAAAGAACGTCGGCGCTCGGATGTGTCAGTCCACGAACGGCGTCACAGGGCGCCAGCTGCCCGGAGCATCCATGCCCGGAGCGTCCATGAGTCGGCGCCATCCCCATCCATCGGTCGCACCTGTTGCGTTACCCCCCAGTGTCAGGATAGTTGCCGCCAATCGGTACACCTGCTGGCACGTACCAGGGAACGACGTCAATCGTCGGAGGTACTTACTTCGAACCTTCGTCGGACACGATCTCGCCCCCGCGGAGGAAAGTCCTCTACCAAGGGAGGGAACTCGGCGAGCTCTCTGCCATCGTAGCGGACCCCGAAGGTCGGTTCGTGGTTGTTCGGAGTCACACGTTCAAGTCGATCTATCGCCTTGATCTCGCTTCGCCGGCCGTCGCGCTGCCGGCTCCCGTCGCTCTGTTCACGTCTGACGATATTCCTCACCTGGGTGACGTCACACGGATGAGTGCACACTCGGATATCGCCGAGCGACGGGTGTTGTTACGTCCTTGTGGACAGCGCTCCCGATACCGGCACCAACGCCAAGAGCTATACAATGCTGGTCGATGCAGAGAACGACGGTCACTTCGAGCAACACTCGACGATCAGCGTGGCTGACTGGCTCGACGGTCCATACGCCTTCGCGCCTCACTGGACATCGTTCGACGAGTTCTGATGGCAAGCGTCCAGGCGGCTATAGACCTATGCCGGCCGGCTTCCTGATGACGGACTTCGCCGCTCAGGAAGCCTTCCCGTCCCGGATCAGTCGCGGAGCCAGCAGCAGGCCGGCAAGGAGCGTCAAGCCCGCGGCCGCCAGAAGCAACGTGCGCTCCGAGGGGAGCGGATAATCGAACGCATTGCAGGCCGCCTTCAGGACATTCGTCAGGCCGAGCAGCAGCGTGACCGCGACCACCAGGCCAAGCAGCAGGTTGCCCGCGATCCGATTGCGCGCGGCGGCGCCGACCACCGAGCGATCGTTCAGGAGGATCAGCAGGAAGATCGCCACGAACGGCAGCAGGACGCCGTTGAAGGCCTGCGCCACCAGGATCACCGGCACCGGTTTCTGCCCGAAGATCCCGAAGCCGACGCCGGTCGACAACACCAGCATCCAGGTGGCCCGATAGAGCGGCGCGCGGTGGTCGGACCGGACCGCGCCCGGCCCGCGAAACAAACTCCGGGCCGTGATCGCCGCGGCCAGCGGCGCGGTGATCGCCGAGGACAGGCCCGCGGCGAAGAGACCCACGCCGAAGAACGGACCGGCCCAGGGGCCCAGCCGACCCGAGAGCGCCGCCGCCAGGTTCGGAATCGAGTATTCGCCGATCACCGAGGTCCCCACCACGACCACGCCCATCGAGACCAGCCCGCCGAGTACGATCGCGATGATCAACCCGAAGCGCAGCTCGTCCAGCTTCTGCCCGCGGGCCAGGCCGGAACCCAGAAAGAGGTTGTAGGGCACCACCGTGGTTCCGACCAGGCCGAGCACGAGCAACCCCGAGCCGGCCGGCGAGCGCGGCAGCAAGGCGCCGCGAAGCACCCCCTCGACGTCCGGGCCGAGGCCGCAGGCCGTGGCCAGGAAGGCCGCTCCCATCAGCGCGACCACGCCGCCCAGGATCCGGGCCACCCATTTGATCGAACCGAACCAGAGCAGCGAGAAGGCAAGCGCACCCATCACGAGGGTGACCTGCCAGCCGGCCGCGCCGACCAGCAGCTCGGCTCCGGCCACGCCGCCCAGGATGTTGCCGGCCTGGTAGGCCGCGCAACCGACCACCACCGCCACCACGATCAGCGGGAGCACCAGAATGCGAGTCCAGGAGTTCTGGTAGCGGAGGCGGATCGCCTGGCCCAGATCCAGGCCGGAGCCGAGCGCGATGCGCGCGCTGGCCTCCTGCAGCACCACGCAGGCCAGCGTGGAGAAGGTCAGCGCCCAGAGCAGGTCGAGACCGAAGCGGTGTCCCGCGGACGACGCCACGGTCACCGTGCCCGGGCCGATGAAGGCCGCCGAGAGCACCGACCAGAACAGAATCGAGAGCAGCCGTTTCATGAGCCCGCCAGTCCGGCCGGTTCCCCTGTCGCCGCTTCGTAACCGACCCGCGATGGCCCGTCAAGCTGACGCCTTTTGTCGGGCGGCCCGCGCTGCTACCCTGGGCCGCCGCTCATGGACGCCCCGTCCCCCGCACTGAGGAAAGACCGTGTTGAACCGAATCCAACCGTGGCTGCTGCTTCTGGCCCTCGGCTGCCCCCCGCTCGCCTGGTCCCAGGAGGTGCCGCAGGCCTTCGTGGGAGCCAGCCTGATTCCGATCGCCGGCGACGAGATCGAACTCGGCACGCTCGTGATCCAGCACGGCAAGATCATCGCCGCCGGCCCGTTCGATGCCGTCGAGATCCCCGCGGCAGCGGAAATCCACGAGCTGTCCGGACACGTGATCATGCCCGGATTGATCGACACCCACACGCACATCGGCCAGGTGGCCGGCGGGGATTCCTCGGCCCCGCTGCATCCGGACGTGCGCGTGCTGGACTCGATCAACGTTCGCCACTCGAGCATCCAGAAGGCGCAGGCGGGCGGCCTCACCACCGCCAACCTGATGTCCGGGTCGGGCCACCTGCTCTCCGGCCAGACCGTGTATCTGAAGCTGAAGGACGGCCGCACGATCGAGGAGCTGGCGATCCGGGACGCACAGGGCACGATCCTGGGCGGCATCAAGATGGCGAACGGCACCAACTCCCAGCGCCAGCCGCCGTTCCCCGCCACGCGCGCGAGGTCGGCGGCGCTGGTTCGCGAACGGTTCGTGAAGGCCCAGGATTACGCCGAGAAGCTGCGCCTGGCCGGCGATGACGAGGACCAGCGTCCGCCCCGCGACCTCGGTTCGGAAGCGCTGCTGGAAGTGCTGTCGGGCCGGCGCGTGGTGCACCATCACACCCACCGGCATGACGACGTGCTGACCGTGCTCAGACTCTCGAGGGAATTCGGTTTCAAGGTCGTGCTGCATCACGTCAGCGACGCCTGGAAGGTCGCCGATGAGATCGCCGCCGCGGGGGCGCCCTGTTCGCTGATCGTGGTCGACAGCCCCGGCGGCAAGCTCGAGGCGGCCGACGTGGCCTGGAAGAGCGGCGCGGTGCTCGAGGCCGCAGGCGTCGAGGTGGCCTTCCACACCGACGACCCGATCACCGATTCACGGCTGTTCCTGCGCTCGGCGGCGCTCGCGGTCCGGGCCGGGATGAGCCGGGCGGGCGCGCTCAACGCGCTGACGATTTCCGGGGCCCGGATGCTCGAACTGGACCATCGCGTCGGCACGCTCGAGGCCGGCAAGGACGCCGACTTCGTGATCCTGAGCGGCGACCCGCTCAGCGTGTACACGAGGCCGCACCAGACCTGGGTGGAGGGCGAAAAGGTGTTCGACTTCAACGACCCGCAGGACCGGCTGTACGCCGTCGGCGGCTATGGCGCCGGCGACCCGGAGATCTTCGAGGGCTGCTGTCTCGGCCCGCTCGGAGGTGAGCGATGAACGTTCCGGCTTTGGGCTTGGGGTTGCTGATCTCGTCGTTCGGCGCGCTCTCTGCGGCGCAGCAGCCGGCCGAGGTGCTCGCCGTGAAGGGCGACCTGGTCCTGACCATGGCGGGCGAACCGATCGAGAACGGCCTGGTCTTGATCGAGGCCGGCCGGATCCAGAGCGTCGGCCGGGCGGACGAGCTGGAGATCCCCGCGGGCGCCCGCGTGCTGCAGGCAGCGGTCGTCACGCCGGGCCTGGTGGACGCGCATTCGGTGGTCGGATTCTCCGGGTACCTGAATCAGGATCACGATCAGGATCAGCTCGACCGCTCCGAGGCGATCCAACCCGAGCTGCGGGCGATCGACGCCTACAACGCCCGCGAGCGGCTGGTGGAGTACGTCCGGGAGTTCGGCGTGACCACGCTGCACACCGGCCACGCCCCGGGGCAGTTGGTGGCGGGTCAGACGCTGATCGCCAAGACCTTTGGGGAGAGCGTGGAAGAGGCCGTCTTGGTCGACTGTGCGATGGTGGCCGCCACGCTCGGTTCGGTGGAAGCCCGGCGCGGGCGGGACGCCTCCGACAAGGACAAGAGTCCGGGCACGCGCTCGAAGGCCGTGGCGCTGCTGCGCGCCGAGTTGATCAAGGCCGCGGAGTACGGCCGGAAACTGGAGGCGGCCGAGGCGGACAAGCGCCCGGACCGGAATCTGCGCCTGGAGATCCTGTTGCGGGTGCTGAAGGGAGAGGTGCCGCTGCTGGTGACCGCCAACCGGCATCACGACATCCTGACCGCGCTGCGCATCGCCCGCGAGTTCGAGCTCAGGCTGGTGCTGGACGGCGCCGCGGAGTGCTACGAGGTGCTGGACGAGATCCGTCTGGCGGGCGTCCCGGTGATCCTGCATCCGACCATGGCGCGGGCGCAGGGCGATCGGCAGAACCTGAGCATGGCCACCGCCGCGACTCTGCGGGACGCCGGCATCCCGTTCGCGATCCAGAGCGGTTTCGAGAGCTACGTCCCGAAGACCCGGGTGGTGCTGCTCGAAGCCGCCGTGGCGGCCGCGAACGGGCTCGGCCGGGAGCAGGCCCTTTCGGCGATCACGATCGACGCCGCGCGCATCCTCGGGATCGCCGACCGGGTCGGTTCGCTGGAGGCCGGCAAGGACGCCGACCTCGCGCTCTATGACGGCGACCCGTTCGAGTACGAAAGCCACTGCGTCGGGGTGGTGATCGATGGCCGGGTGGTCAGCGAGACCGTACGGTAGCCCGATCCGCCGGCGCCGTGCGGCCGATGCTCCGGTACACCTGGATCACGAGCAGGAGCGAGCAGGCCGAAAGCCCGACCACGAGGCCCCACCAGAGTCCGGCGGGACCCCACCCGAGGTGATCGCTGAGGTACAGGCCGGCGGGCAGGCCCAGGATCCAGTACCCGAACAAGTTGATCAGCGCCGGGGCCCGCGTCTGACCCGCCCCGCGCAGCACGCCGCAGGCCACGGCCTGGGTGCCGTCGAAGACCTGGAAGAGGCCGGCGATCGGCAACAGCAGCAGCGCCATCTGGAGCACCGCCGGGTCATCGGTGTAGAGCCGCGCGAGCGGGCCGGGCAGCCCGAGGAACAGCGCGGCCGAGATCAGCATCACGCCGACGCCGAGCATCAGCGCCGCCTGGGCCGAGCGCCTCGCGCCGGCGGGATTGCCCGCGCCGATCGCGTTCCCGACCCGGGTCGCCGCGGCCGCTCCCAGGCCCAGCGGAATCATGAACGCCGCGCTGGCGAGGTTCAGCGCCACGATGTGCCCGCCCATCTCCACCACGCCCATGCGCATCATCAGGAACGAGACCGTCATGAACAGCCAGACCTCGAGCGAGATCTGGATCCCGATCTGGATTCCGTGCGTGAGCATCGGAAGGTAGCTGCGCAGCCTGAGCACGCTCGCGCGGGGAGCATGCCAGACGCGCTTCAAGGCGGTCGAACCGGCCAGAATGACGATCAGCATCATGAGGTAGCGGCAACAGGTCGAAGCCCAGGCGGAACCGACCACCTCCAGGCGGGGGAAACCGAAGTAGCCGTAGACGAAGCCCAGGTTGAGCACCACGTTGGCCAGGTTGGCCACGACCACCGCGATCATCACCGGGCGGACGATGCTCATCGCCTGCAGGGTCTGCCGGAAGACGATGAACAGGAAGTAGGCCGGGAGGCTGAGCGCGATCACCCGGATGTAGGCCTGAGCGGTGGGCACGACCTCCGGCTGCCGGCTGAGAAAGGCGAGCAGCGGCTCCCCGAACACGAACAGCAGCCCGAAGACCAGCGACAGGACCAGGGCCAGCACGATTCCCCGATGCATGGCATCGGCGACCCTGCGGCTGTCCCGGGCTCCGTGGGCCTGTGAGACCAGGGGGTCGAGCGCGAACAGCATCCCCAGGCCCAGGATCATGATCCCCAGCGAATAGGTGTGGCCCAGCGAGACGGCCGCCAGCGCCAGGGGCGAGAGATGTCCGACCATGATCACGTCGACCATGCCGAGCGACATCAGGCCGAACTGGGCCAGCGCCACTGGAAGCGCCAGGCGAGCGATGGCCGCGAGCTCCCGGCGCAGCGCGGTTGGTTGTTGGTGGCCGGCCGGGTGCATGCTTACAAAGTAGCAAAGTCGGAGCCAGGCCCCGCTCCAGATGAGGACCCGTGCCCAGAAGAAAGACAGACCGCTCGTCACTCGCGTCGATCGAGGTGTTGCTGATCGGCGCCTGGATCACGCTGGTCCTGCTGGCGCGGCTGCTCCACATGTCCCCCGGCCAGATCACCTGGGTCCGGCACGTGGAAGTCCTGCTGGCCGCGTTCCTGACCCTGCTGGCGCTGCGCCGCCAGGCCCGTGGCGTCGCGCTCCTGCTCCCCTTCGCCGCGCTGACGATCACGTTGATGTTCGAGTCGATCCTGAAGCCGCCGTTGTCGGGGAACGGCAACGGAGGGCCGGCCTGGCTCTTGAACATGATCGTCCTGTTCGACCTGCTCAAGATCCTGATCGTGTTCTGGATCTTCGTGCTGGACGTGCGTTGGCTCGAGCGGAAGCGATGATCGATCCAACGATCCTGTTCCAGGACCAACACCTGCTGGCGGTGGACAAGCCGGCCGGCATCCTGAGCGTTCCGCCGGCCGGAGGCGGCCGGCCGAATCTCGCCGACCACCTGCGGCGCAGGGCCGAGCAGAAAGGCCAGCGGCTCTGGCCGGTGCACCGGCTCGACCAGCAGACCTCCGGGGTGCTCCTGTTCGCCCGGACCGAGGACGCGCGCCGCGCGCTCGAACGGTCTTTCCGCGAGCGCCAGGTCGAGAAGGTCTACCTGGCGCTGGTCCATGGCCGGCCGAGGCCCGCCCAGGGAACCGTCCGCGGCTTCATCGCCGACCTCGGGCAGCGGGCCCGCTCCGCCGCCGCCAGGATTCCCGGCGGGCGGCCGGCCGTGACCCGCTACCGGATTCTCGAGGTCTTCGCGCAGGCCGCGCTGGTCGAGGCGCTCCCTGAGACCGGACGCCACCACCAGGTCCGGCTGCATCTGCTCGACCTCGGTTGCCCGATCGTCGGCGACCGCAGATACGGAGCCGCTTCGCGCCGCGCGCTCCAGGCCGGACGGCTCATGCTGCACGCTTCAAGGCTCTGCATTCGCCACCCGATCAGCGGCAAGACACTCCGCATCGAAGCGGAACTGCCCGGCGATTTCAGGTCGGTGCTGTCACGACTGCGCGGCGAATGAGACTGCGCCAGACTCGGCCGGCCACCGGCGCCGCCGGCGAAATCGTCTCTAGGAACTCGACAAAATCTGTCGAATGAGTCATTCTTTTATCTTCTGGATGCGCGCGGTGCGCATTCGGCGATTCCTTGTAACTCCTGGAGGGGTTCATGATGGCGGCTACGAGAACCAAGAAGAAGGCCACGAAGAAGAAGGCGACCAAGCGCAAGGCCACCAAGCGCAAGGCCACCAAGAAGAAGGCGACCAAGCGCAAGGCGACCAAGAAGAAGGCGACCAAGAAGAAGGCCGCCAAGCGCAAGGCCGCGAAGCGCCCGGCGGCCAGGAAGAAGGCCACCAAGAAGAAGGCCACCAAGCGCAAGGCCGCGAGGCGCAAGGCGGCCCGCAAGCGGACCGCGAAGAAGGCGACCGCGAAGCGTCGCTAGTCGGAGCCGTCACGGCCGACACAGCGCCGTGACACTGAGAACACCGCGAGCCAGACCGATCCAAAGGCTGGCTCGCGGTTCTTTTTTTGCCCCTCCGAAAGAGCCGGAGTCGATGTCATAAACGACTGTTTTACAGCCTGTTATGGAACTCTACCGACATCGTTCGATGAGCGCCGCAAGCGTCGCGACGATCCGCACGAACCGCTCGCGGGCCGGCCCATTGGACGCGGCGCGGGAAGCTGCGCGAACGCGGATCCGACGCGCTTGCATCAGCCACGAAGCAACGCTGCACGCACACTGAAAACACCCGGCGCCGATCTGCGCGCAGGTCTTCGCGCGCGTCCGCGAACGACGCCCGCTGCACCCTCTTTGCGCGCGTCCCAAGTCCGCCCGTCCAGGTCCGCGGTGGACCCTCGCTCACACGCGGAGATGCACTCTCGATCGGAGCTTCGAATCTGCATGACGGCGGCGCGCGCGCGCACTGCAAACAGACGTCGCACCGTCTCCAACAAGCGTCCGCCAACTTGCGCGATCGGTGTTCATTTCGATGAGGATGCGCGCTCGGGATCGATCATGCGCGGGCCGACTTTCCACCGCCGCAGGCGCTCTTCACCCCGGTTTTGGATCGCCTCCGCCCGTTTTTTTGCATTTTTTTTTCGAGGTCGATTCCGGGCCGAAGCGGGGTGCGCCGGCGGCGAAAACGGCGGGTCAATCGATCACGAGCGAGCCGCCGCCCGCCGGCTGGTCCGGCGTGATGATCACCTTCACCTTCTCGGCGGCGCTCTGGAATCCCGAGATGCGCAGCCGGTACGCGCCGGTCTCCGGCAGGCTGACTCCGCTGAAGGACAACCCGTCCCCGGCGACCTGTCCGGCCAGGTCGATCGGGCTGTCGCCGGGGCCGAACAGCATCAGCAAGAGCGGTCCCTGGACCGAAGCCCGGGGCCGCACCTCGACCGACAGCGTCGCCCCGGAAAGCGCCTGCAGGCGGACGTCCGCGTAGTTACCCTCCGGGATCGGCCGGACCTTCTTCAGCACCTGCCGCCTGGCCTTGCCGGGGAACCTGGCGCCGGTCTGGATCGAGAAGGCACCGGCCGCGCTGCCCGAGCCCGAAACGCGCAGCGTGTAGCTTCCGGTCTCGGGCAGCTTCCGTTTCTTCCGGACCACCTCGCCCGGCTTCACGGTCCAGGTGGCGACCTCCTGGTCCATCCAGTCGAGCAGCTCTACGGTCAGCGGCGCGCTGCCCGCGCCGTGGTCGATGCGGAGCTTCAGTTTCAGCTTCTTCAAACCCTCCAGACCGGCGCGATCCACGTCGCCGGCCGAGTCCACCGCGCCGGTCAAGAGATCGCCGGCGATGAAGGACGGCGCCAGCACCAACAGCGTCACCGGCAGGTCGACGAAGTCGGCCGGGTCGGCATCGTTTTCGAAGTGCACCACCGTGGAATGCAGACCGCGGTCGAGCCCGGTCGCATCGTGAATGAGGCTGACCGGCGTCGGGCTGGGCCCGGCCGTGCCCGTCCATGCGGAGAGCGTCAGCCAGGGCGCCGGCGTGGTGAGCGTCGCGGTGAAAGAGAGGATCGCGCCCGAGTCGCCGCAGTTGCCGAGCGTGACGGTGGCGATCGCCTGGGTGCTGATCAGCGGGTCGAGCTCGGTGTGGATTCCGAGCGGCTGGTCCACGCAGAGTTCGTCATCAGGCGGCGCCGGCTCCAGGCAGCTGTTCAGGACGGCGTTGCGAATCGTGCTCGCGACGGTGTCGTGAAAGACCAGCTCGATGTTCCCCAGGCCGCCGGGGCACAGGTGGCAGTAGCTCATGATCGTGCCGTTCGGGATGCACACCTGGGAACTCTGACAGATCCCGAAGTAGCCGTTCGGCGCGCACTGATCCAGCGGGGGACAATACGAGTGGGTGTGGGGACTGGAGAAGTTGTGGCCCAGCTCGTGGGCCACGACTTCCAGGTCCCAGGGCGCCGGGCCGGTCACCGGCAGGGTCAGATCGCCGTTCAGGTTGGCGCTGACTCCGAAACCGTAGGACTGGTCGCAGAGCACGTCGATGAAGGCGATGCCGCCCCCCAGGTCGGCGCCGCTCAGGAAGTGGTAGAGATGGGCGGCGGCCGGCGCGCCGCCATTTTTCCACGCGGCCCGGAATTCATAGAGCAGGTCGGCCGTGTCATACCCCCCGTCGGGCGAACTCCAGCCGTCGTTCGAACCGGTGTGGAGGCCCACGTACGGCAGGCTGAAGGTGGCGGTGCACTGGGCCTCGTAGATCGCGCTGGCCGCGCCCATCACGGTCAGCACGTAGGCCGCCGCCTGATCGGAGTCGTTGAACAACTGATAGAACTGGTAATCGGTCTCGATGGCGATCCGCGCCTCGTACAGCGGGTTTCCCGAGAAGCCGAGGTCCGGTCCGGCTCCGGAAGCGGCGCTCTGGAACAGCGCCCCCGGCGATGGGAAGCGCGGTTGCTCGATGGTCGCGCTGGCGCAGCCGGCCCGGGGCGGACCGGCCTGCCCGGCCACGAACCCGGCCGCCCTGCCCGATGCGCCGTCGAAGATCACCGCGTCCGCTCCTCCCGCCGCGCTCAGGTGATACGACGCGCCTCCGGTGCGAATCACGCCCCGGGTTCCGAAGGGCGACAGCGCCAGGAAGCAGAACGATCCGGGATCGCCGAGGACGCTTCCGGACCAGAGCTGCACGTGCTCCGCGACCTCGGACAGCGGGCGCGGCCTTCCGTCGATCACGAGCAGCGAGTCCTCCCGGGAGAGTTCGAGCCGGTGCAGACCGAGTGAAACCTCACCGGCGTCCGGCAGCGGCACTTGATCCAGAACGACCTGTTTTCTGGCCGCGAGTGCAGCGACTTGCTCGGGCGCCGCCTCCAGGGCGAGCGCGCCGTCCGGCCCGACTCGGACGGGCAGCAGCGGAAACGGGAGGCGCGACTGCTGGGATTCCTGGGTTTGCGGCCGGGCGGCCGGCGGCAACACGGCCAGCGTGGCGAACAGGGTCCAGGCAAGCGGATGCGACATGGTGCGGTTTCCAGGTGACTCCGTCGAACGGCTCGAGCTGCCGGCCCCCGCTTTCAGGGTGAGTGGGCGCCGGCTCCTGCTCTGATCATCGGATTCAAAGGGGGTCCCAACCAAGCGCGAACTGCGTGCCGGCTGGAAATCCAGCGTCGAGCAGCCCGCGCCCATCCGAAGGACTTGCGGGCCCGAGGGTGCTTTGCGCATGATGGCCCGCATGATGGACCAGAAGCCTCAGCTCACCGACCTGCTCGCCGCCCACCGCTCGCGCCTGACCGGATTCGTGAGGCAGGAGGCCAAGGGCCTGCTGCGGTACGAGAGCGAGGACGATCTGGTCCAGGGCATCCACATGCATGCGCTCTCGGTCGCCGGCCGCTTCCAGTATCGCTCGGAGAAGGAGTTCATCGCCTGGCTGTTCACCCTGGCGCGCCAGCATCTCGTCGACCGCAGGCGCTACTTCAGCGCGGCCCGCCGCGACGGCGGCCACGTGCTGCGGGTCACCGTGGCCGGCGCCGCCGCCACCCAACCGCGCGGCGTCGACCCCAGCGCCCAGATGACCGGTCCCGGAACGCTCGCCGACCGCCGCGAGCAATTGGAGCTGGCCGCCCGCGTGGTGGCGCTCTTGTCCGATCGGGACCGCAAGCTGATCCACTGGATGAGCGAAAGCCTGCCGCTGGAGGAAGCCGCCCGGCGGCTCGATTTGACCTATGAGGCGGCCAAGCGCGCGCGGCTGCGGGCGATCGATCGCTTTCGCGCCACCTTCGAACTGCTATCCGCCCCAGAGTCCCCGCAGCCAGACGAGACCTAGCGGATCGCTCTCGCTCTGCTGTGTGGCAAGCAGCACGTCCTCTCGCCGATCGCCGTCGAGATCGAGCACGAACAGGCTGCGCTCCGCCGAGGCGCCGTTCTCAGGCATCGGCAGATCGAGGACCGCGTCCGGAGTACGGTCCTCGAGCGCAGCGGCCAGATCCCGGCCCGGCAGCGGAATCCAATCCACCAGCTCGGCCAGTTCGGACTCGAGCCGCCCGGACGGATCGGCCCGCGCGTCGAATCTGCGCAGCACGTCGAACCAGGCCGCGGCCCCGTCGGCCTTGCGATCCTCCGTCGCATCCCAGGCATCGAGATACAGTTCGACCGTTCGATCGCCCGCGATCCGGACCAGATCGTCCCGCGCGCCGTCGCCGTCCAGATCGCCCAGCACCGGAATGCGCTTCAGCTCGGCGCCCAGCCCCTCGATCCGCTCCTCGAAGCCGGAGACCAGGCGCGCCACCGAGGGGATCGCCACCTGCAGCGTCCGCCGGGTGGTCGGTTTCCTGGAGAAGCGCAGCTCCTCCTCCTGAGCGTAGACGAACAGATCGAGAGTCAGGTCGCCGCCCGCCACCAGCCAGAGCAGCACCTTTGCCAGCGAGACGTCCGCCACCTGCAGCAGGCACAGGTCGTCCCGGCCGTCGCCGTCGTCATCCAGCGCGAAGGCGGTCAGCAGGTTCCCGCTGGTCTTCAGGACCTGGGTCGCGCGCGAGCGATCGACGCCCAAGGCTCCGCCGCGGTAGATCGAGACCTTGCTGCCGCGGCGCAGCAGCAGGTCGAAGACGCCGTCGCCGTCGAAGTCCACGCTCAGGTGGCTGACCTGCGATTCGAGCGCCTTCAGCAGGTTGGAGGTGTCGATCAGGTCCCGGCTGGCCTTGGGCAGCAACGAGCGGATCTCCTCGAGGTCGAGGCTGAAGGTGGGCTCATCCGGCAGGCGGCCGTCTCGCGACGACCAGAAGAACTGGACCTCGTCGGAATCCCGGAAGACCAGGTCGGGATGCCCGTCGCCGTTCTGGTCCGCCACCTCGAAATCGGGAATCCGGATCGACTGGCGGATCCGCGGGGATCCGTCGTCCGGCTCATCCACGTCGACGTCCAGGATCACGCGATGGCGCACCGTCGGTCCGGGGACGAACCCGTCGCCCCGGCCGAAATGGAGCTCGAGGCCGTCGAGCCTGGGCACGATCAGATCGAGCAGGCCGTCGCCGTTCAGATCGCGCGCGAACTGCAGGTGATAGAGTCCGTCGGGCAGGTTCACGGCGCTCTTCTCGAGCACCCTGCGGGGCGTGCCCTCGAGCGCGTCCGGCGTCTCGTTCGGCGTCGGCTCCAGGACGTCCACTGCCCCGCCGTCCGTGAGCACGAACAACCGCTCCGGGCCGCCGGGCGGGCCGGCGACGCACCAGGCGAACAGGCGCCGCTTTCGCCTGGGGAGTTCGAGCATCACTTCATCCGGCGGACTCCCCCGCCGCCCGAAGCCGGACAGGATCTGCAGCCCGTCCGGCCGGGCGACGACCAGGCGTCTCGGTTGATCCTTCGCGAGCGCGAGCGTTGCGACTCCGGACAGCGGCGGGTCGAGCAGAAGCTCCTCGACGCCGGGCGCGCCGGCCCGAGCCGCCTCGAGGCCCGAAGTCAGCGCCAGCGCGGCGAGCAGCGAGCGATACAGCTTCATCGACCTTGCTCCGGCTTCCCCGGCTTCTTGGAAACGAACACGGTCAAGGCGTCCTCGTGGCGCAGCACCAGATCGGAAACACCGTCCCGGCTGAGCAGCGCGGGGCGCGCGTCGCGCACTGGTTTGGGCGGCCGGTAGCTGGACAGCGGTTTGTCCGCGAACGCGATTCCGCCGCCCTCCCGGACCAGCGGAAAGATCTGCAGCAAGCCGTCCGACTGCAGGCAGAGCAGGTCGTTCAATCCGTCGCCGTTGAAATCGGCGCCCAGCTCCATGAACTGACTCTCGCGGACGCGCGTGAAGTGCTCGGTACTCATCCTCCGCTCGAACCGCGCGACCGGCTTCTTCGACAGGCCGCCGCCTTGTTGCCCCTCGAAGATCAAGACCGACATGTCGATGTGCACCGCGGTCAAGCTCTGCATGGCGCTCGGCAATTCAATCACCCGGGCCACGACGTCCAGCCGGCCGTCGCCGTTCACGTCGTGGAAACGAAAGCTCACCTGGCCGGCGGCCAGCTTGACCCGCGCCGTGGCGGGCAGCAGGTCGCCGCTGTCCGGGGAGCGTGGATAGACGGTGAGCGTGTAGGTTCCGGTGAGTCCGTCCCGTTCCGAGTCGAGCGCGATCACCTCCGAGCGTCCGTCGCCGTCCAGATCGAGCAGGCGGAGGTCGTCGCCGAGCGCGGCCGGGATGCCTTCGCCGGCGGCCGGGTCCGGTCCCTCCTGGAAGCTTCCGTCGGACTGCTGGCACAGCACCTCGAACCCGCCCGAACCGCTCCAGACCGCGTCGAGCAGGCCGTCTCCGTTCCAGTCGGAGAGCGCGGGCAGCAACCATTCCTTGGTCTGACTCACGAACGACGTCGACCGGAACGCGGGCACGCTGGAGGGGACTCCCGGAAACAGCGTGATCACCGGGGAGAGGGTCTCGAAGCTGATCTGCCCGCCGAGCAGCGAGACCTCGCCCTCGGCCTCCTGCCGCTCGGTGCGGCACGGCAGCGACCCCCGCATCGAAAGCCGCCGCCGGCCCTCGGCATCCTGCTCCGCCTGGAAGATCAACAGACGCCCCTCGCTGACCAGCAGGAGTTCCTCGCGTCCGTCGTGATCCAGGTCGCGCACCCAGCCCCAACGGGGCAGCTCATCCAGCGCCGCCAGGTCCGGGAACAGCGGGAGCTCGAGCTCCCGGCGCAGGTTGCCCCGCAGGCCGGAGAGCGCCGGGCTCAGCGAGTGCACGCCGGTCGCGGACAGGAGCAGCAGTTCCCGGCCGGGTTCCTCGCGCAGGTTGAAGAAGGCGTACGACACGACCTCGGGCGGGACGCTGAAGCGCCAGTCGGGAGTCTGGGAATAGCTGCCGTCCTCTTGTTGAAGGTAGAGGTACAGGCTGCGACGGCCCGCTTCGCCGACCAGCACCACCAGATCGCCCCGTTGATCCTCGTTCACCAATGGAGTCTCGTAGCCGAGCAGCTCCCCGTCGAAGCGCAGCCGCGATTCGACGAACGGCACCTCCGTCTGCAATACCAGGGCCGCGGCCAGTGACGCCAGCAAGGGCATCATCGAGCGGGCTCCGGTCCGCCGTCCTCTGCTCCGCGCGGCCCGGGCAGCTCGGCCAGCTCGCCGGCGCCGGTCTCGAACACGAAGAAGCGCAGGAATCGATGCCGCCTCGTGTGCACGTCCCGGCGGTAGTCGTAGACCGCGAGCAACCAGACATCGATCAGGGAGAATTCCACCTGATCCTCGGCCGGATCGAACCGGTAGCCGAACAGGATCGGCACCGACAGCCGCGTCAGCGTGCGCTCAGGCTCCCAGAGGTCGCATTCCACCGTGCGGACGCCCCGGGCGTCCTCGATCTCGAGCGAAAGCGTGTCTCCGTACGGGCGCGCCGCGACGAGACGCGCAAGCTCCTGCCCGCCTTGGACCTTCTGCCCGTCGAGCGCCCGGATGCCGGTGCCCGGTTCGACTCCGAGCGGAATCAACGGCGAGCCCGGAAACAGCTCGGTCACGCGCGCCGCAAGGCCCGAATCGTTCGCCACGGTTTCGAATCCGGCGCGCAGCTTGAAACGCTCCACGAACCATCGCGGCGTCAAGAGCGGCTGGCCGCCGCGCTCCGCCACCTTGACCTCGACCGCAGAGCTCCCCTGCGCCCGCTCCACCTCGAGTTCGAGCGTGTCGCCCGGCGCCAGCCGGTCCAGCAGGGCCTGCCACTGATCGATGCCGTTGACCGCGACGCCGCCGGCGCCGGCCAGAAGATCGCCGGCCTGGATACCGGCCCGCTCCGCCGGCGAGCCGGGCGCCACTTCGATGACCCGCAGGCCGGCCCCGAACTCGAGCTGATCGAGCGAACCGAGCAGTTCCTCCTCGAGCACCAGTCCGACGAAGGGACGCTCGGGGGACGGTTCGTGAATCGTCTCGACCGGCGAGAACAGGGAATCCGAAGGCGGCGGGGCCTGGACCAGCTCGACGCACGCGCCGAGCATCAGACTCAACAGCAAGGCGGCCAGGCTCCGGGATCGGCAGGCGGCAGTCATCAGACGGATCGGCTCCGGGTGACCAGGACGGCGAGTAACAGCAACAAGAGACCTTCCAGGCCGGGGATCCAGACGGCGCGGAACAACTCACCCTCGATCCAACCCGCGTCGGAGTAGGCTCTCGAGATCCGGGTGAGTTCGACCAAAGGCGATCCGCTGCCCAGGAAGGGCACATAGTTCACGAAGATCCGCTGGGCGAGCGGCTGGAATAGCCCGCCCAGCAGGTCGAACGCAAGAAAAGGAACCAGCGTCGCCGCCACCGCGGAGGCCGCCGTGTTGGTCACCGAACTGACGAACAGACCGAACCATCCGGCCGCGAGCAGCGCCGGCAGCGAGGCCAGCCCGCCTTTGCCCAGGTCGCGCCAGAGTTCGGCGGCGCTGGCCATCTCGAATCCTTCGTCCACCACCGGCCCGAGCCCGTTCAGGAAGGCGGCCAGACCGGCGGAGACCAGCAACAGCATCGAGAAACCGGCCACCGTGAACAGCAACAGCACGAGCGCCTTTCCGGCCACCACGGCGCCGCGGGTTCTCGCCAGGAAAGCCAGGCCCAGGCTGCCGTTCTCCCGCTCCCGCACGAGCTGCGTGGCGCCCACGATCAAGAGCAGCAGGGCCAGCACCGCCGCGCCGGCGCGCAGCCCGTCGGACAGCGGACCGAAGCCGCTCTCCACGGTTTGCGCGAGACCTTGCGGCGCGTCGAGCCCGGCCGCGATCCGCCGGGCGCGCTCCATCCGGTCGGCCGCGTGCGCGCCCAGGATCCGGCCGGCGCCGAACAGCGCGGGAATCAGCAGCAGCAACCAGTTCGTGCGGGTGCGCAGGAACCGGTAGCACTCGGCCCGAAACGGCGGCCGCCAGCTCATGCGGGGACCTGCCTGCGGTCGGCGTCCCGCACCGCGTCCCGGAACAGCTCGTGGAGACCGCGGCGCTCGGGAGCGAGCAGATGGACCTTCAGTCCGGCCTCGATCAGGGCCGCATTCAGCTCCGCCGGGGACGCGCCGGCGAGCGACACGCGGAGCTCCGGCGCGCCGGAGGCGGCGGGGTGGACCGCGGCGACGCCTTGCGCCTGCTGCAGGATCTCCGCCGCCCGTCCGGGCAGATCGACTCCGATCCTTAGCGCTCGATCGGTCGAAGCCAGGAGTTCCTCCAGGGTGCCCGACAACAGCAGCTTGCCGCGGTGGATCAAGGCGAACCGGCTGGCCGCCCGTTCCACCAGGTCGAGCTGATGGCTCGAGAGCAGGACCGCGACGCCGCGCCGCCTGACTTCCTCCGCCAGCAAGTCGAGAATCCCGTCCACGGCGCCCGGATCGAGATGCGAGAGCGGCTCGTCGAGGATCAGCACGTCCGGCTCCAGCAGCAGCGCGCGGGCCAGCGCCAGGCGCTGCCGCTCTCCCTGCGAGAGCTTCGACACGCGCCGGCCGGCCAGTCGCTCGAGGTCGAGTCGCTCGAGGATCGGACCGCAGTCGACGCCCCGCCGCCCGTGCTGGAGCGCGTGCAGCACCAGGTTCTGGCGGGCCGTCAGGCTGCCGTCCAGACCGACGCCGTGCATGAAGGCGCCGATCCTTCCTGTCAGCGACGCCAGCCGGCGGGCGTCCTGCCCGAGCACCGTCGCGGCCCCTCGATCGGGCCTGAGCAGGCCGAGCGCGATGCGCAGCGTGGTGGTCTTGCCGGCGCCGTTCAGGCCGATCAATCCGACCAGCGAGCCCGGCGGGACCTCGAGATCGACGAAATCGAGAACCTGCTGGCCGCCCAGTCGCTTGGAAACCGAGGAGAGCTGAATCACCGGCAAACCCGCCGCACGTGGCACTTATAAGGATGCGTGAGGATAGGGATGCGGGCCGGGGGAGGCTAGGAGAGTGTACGAGAATGAGCTATCGTCGAGCAGGCGTACCGAATTGCGAGGAACAGATCCAATGAACCAGGACGAGGCGAAACAGCAGGCGGCCCGGACGGCGCTCACGCTCCTGCCGGAACGGGGCGTGATCGGGCTCGGTTCGGGGTCGACCGCGGCGCTCTTCATCGACGGCGTGGGCGAGCTGGTCCGGCAGGGGCGCGATCTGAAGGGAGTGCCCACCAGCGAGGCGTCGCGGGCGCAGGCGGAGCGGCTCGGCATCGAGCTGCTCCCGGATGACGGCCCGTGGTCGATCGATTTGTGCGTCGACGGCGCGGACGAGGTCAGCGAACGGCTCGACCTGATCAAGGGCGGCGGCGGCTGTCACACCCGCGAGAAGA